>Ga0187852_1003741_pt1 | contig 10868 bp, 12 predicted proteins | sample June2016WEW_6_40_FD_134511 | JGI IMG/M metagenome (GOLD analysis project Ga0187852, IMG submission 134511) | Peatland microbial communities from SPRUCE experiment site at the Marcell Experimental Forest, Minnesota, USA - June2016WEW_6_40 | ecosystem: Environmental > Terrestrial > Soil > Wetlands...
CCATGCGCTTCTTGAGTTGGCCCAGGCGGGCGTTGACAAACTCCTGCCGCTGCTTGGCCATGTGATACTCGGCGTTCTCCGATAGATCGCCCATCGCACGGGCCTTCTTGATCTCGGCCGGGAGTTCGGAGGTCAGCTCGTACTCGAGCTGCTTGATCTCGTCCTCAAGTTTCTTTTTGATGTGTTCGGGCATCCATGATCCGGTCGCGGTGAGGCAACTGCCGCAAAAAGATGAACGTACTTGAAATTCCATTATAGGACAGGGGTCAGGGGTCAGGTTTCAGGTGTCAGAATCCCCACACTGCGGCGTCCATGGTAGCTTTGCGCGGTGATCGAGTCGTTTTCCCGCAGTGACACCGGCCGACAAAACTCATTCGCGGTTTCGATCACCGCTCGCAGAGCCAGAGGCGCCGCCACCTGACCCCTGACCCCTGAAACCTGCCCCCTGTTTTTCGTCAAGAAACGCCTGCAAGATCAACGTCGCCGCCACCTGGTCCACCACCTTGCGATGCGTCTGCCGCGGGTGGCCGGCTTGGTAGAGGATCTGGTGGGCCTCGCGGCTGGTGAGGCGCTCGTCCCACAGGTGAATAGGCAGGCCGGTCAGCGTGCCCAATTCCTCCGCAAAGGATTGATTCTTGGCCGCTTGCGGACTTGGTTCTCCGGAGAGATGCAGCGGATTGCCGACCACGATGCCGGCCACGCCGAAGCGCCGGCAGAGCCGCGCCAGCGAGCGCAGGTCTTCGCGGCTGCTCGTGCGGCGCTCGAGCGTCAGCACCGGTTGCGCCGTCAGGCCCAGCTCGTCCGACACGGCCACGCCGATGCGGCGGCTGCCGATATCGAGGCCGAGATAGCGAGGTAGCCTTCCAGATTGCACGATGCCATTCCTCGAATTCAGCTTATAGAACCAGTACTTAGCTTATGGCCTCAAGCCAGTTGCTGCGCAAAGCCGGTTTTCGCCCGCTACAATCATAGATAGGGAATCCCGGGCGGGATTTTACCCGTCATTCTTTTCGGGGAAGGGTCCACAGCGGCAGGATGGCACGGCGCAAACGGAAGAACGGACGCAAAAAGAGCTCCGGCGCCGGCGGCTTTCTGCTGATGGTGTTTTTGTTCGCTGTGCTTGCCGGGGGCGCGGCGGCCTGGCTGGTGCTCGCACCGTACGGGCCGGAAACGGTGACCCTCGTGGACGTGGCGCCGGGCTCGTCCACCGTGGCCATCGGCCGCGAGCTGGAAGCGGCGGGAGTGGTGCGGAGCCGCTACGCATTCGACCTGGTTCGCTGGCTTGTGCACAGAAAACTACGGGCGGGCATGTACGAATTCGACCACCCCGCGCCGGTAACGGAAGTCTACAGGCGGATTGCGCGCGGCGACGTGGCGACCATATCGGTCACCGTGCCGGAGGGCGCCAACGTTTTTGACATTGCCGCGCGCGTGGAACAGGCCGGCTTTTGCGCGCACCAGGAGTTTTTGGCCGCCGCGGCGAGCCAGGTCGGGCTGATTGCCGATCTCGATCCGAGAGCCAAGAGCCTCGAGGGCTACCTGTTTCCGGATACGTACCGGTTTCCTCCCAAGGCGAACGCGGTGCAGATGGTGACGGCCATGGTGCGGCGCTTCCGCGCAGTGGCCGATCAACTGGGATTGAAGGAGAACGTGCGTCACGTGGTTACCTTGGCATCGCTGGTGGAACGTGAAACCGCCGTGGACGCGGACCGTCCGCTGATAGCGAGCGTGTTTGCGAACCGGCTTCAAAAGAACATGCCCTTGAGCACCGATCCATCGGTGATCTACGGACTGGAGCTTGAGGGCAAGTGGCGGGGCGCGATCTATGCCAGCGATTTGGCCCGCGATACGCCTTACAACACGTACCTGCACGCGGGCCTGCCGCCGGGACCGGTGGCAAACGCCGGCATTCCCTCGCTGCGCGCGGCCATGGATCCGCCCAAGACCAACTATCTTTACTTTGTGGCTGCCGGAACCGATGCACAGGGGCACTCGCTCTTCGCGGAAACCCTCGACGAACACAACCGCAACGTCTCCGAGTACCGGCGCGCGCAAAAGAAGGCTGGTGAGCGGTGAAGATCGCGCATCGTCCTGGTTGCGCCGCGGCGCTGGCTCTTCCGCTCCTGCTTGCGGGCTGTTCGCTCTTGCCCACTACGCGCCATCTGCCGGTACCGAAGGCTCCGGCGATTGTGCATTCGGCCACGCCGCAGGATCTGGTCAACCAGCTTAACCAGCGCTGGGATGCGCTGAAAACTCTGACGGCCACGGTGGAGATTCAACCCTCGGAGTTCAAGACGGCCGAGGACGTGAAGACGGAAGAGGACTTTCCGTCCTGCCGCGCCAACATCCTGATGCGCAAGCCAAAAATGCTGCGCGTCTACGGCCGCGTTCCTGTCATCGGAACCGAGATGTTCGACATGGTCAGCGATGGCAGCCGCTTCACGCTGGTAATTCCGCTCAAAAGCCTGGCGATTGAAGGCGCCGATACGGTGACGGAGAAGGATCCCAACCATCCCTTCTACAACCTCCGCCCCGACTTCTTCCTCGACGCCATCGCGGTTCGCGGGTTGGAACCGAACGACGAGTTCATGGTGGTGAACGACACGGAAACCATCGAGGATGCGGCCAAGAAGCATCTCTACAACGAGCCGGAATACGAGCTGAGCGTGATGCGCCCCAAGGCCGGCAACGAAAAACTGCCGGTTCGCGTGGTCACATTCCGCCGCGACGACATGATGCCCTACAGTCAGGACATCTACGATAGCGAAGGCAACCTCGAAACCGAGGTCACCTACAGTAACTATGCCGAGTTCACCGCCGGCAAGTACCCCGCCCGCGTAACCATCAAGCGCCCGAAGGAGGGAATCCAACTGGTGCTCACGGTGGACGACGTGAAGGAGAATGTCGATCTTTCCGACAGCCAGTTCCAGGTGAAGATTCCTGAGGGAACCAATATCCGGCAGCTCAAGTGACGTGCCGCGGCGCTCTATTGCGCGCCCTTCGCCCGCAATAAATCGGCAACTTCCGTGTGGTTGCTGCCGGTAGCAAGTTTCAGCGCGGTGGTTCCGTCGTCGCTTTTGTCGTTAATGCCCGCGCCGTGATCGAGAAGCGTTCTCACGATGTCGGCGAATCCTCCGCCCGAAGCCGCCATCAAAGACGTAAAGCCGTGCGGGTCGTGCGCCTCCACATCGGCGCCCTTGTCGAGCAGCAGATTCACCAGCTCCAGATTGTGCGAAACGATGCTGTACATCAACGGCGTGAATCCGTCGCCGTCTTTCGTGTTCACGGGCGCGGTCTTGTCAGTCAACAACTTCGCGGCTTCAAGATTTCCGGTCATTGCGGCGTAGTGCAGCGCGGTGCGGCCGGTTGTGTCCTCCAGGGCCGGGTTGGCTCCCTTATCGAGCAGCAGCTTCACCATATCTGTATGGCCCATGGCCACAGCGCCCATCAGCGGCGTGTAGCCATGCTCGTTCTCGGCGTCGACGTGTGCTCCCTGGGCGAGCAGTTGCGCAAGGTCCGTGGTATCGGCATTTGCAACCGCTCTGAAAAGCTGTTCGTCCAGACTGGCGGCGGCGGTTTGTCCTGGGGAGCCTTGGCCCGCGGCAACCGTGCTCGAAGCGAGCGCGAAACAGCAAAGAACAAAAGCCAGTAGAAAATTCTTCATGCGTTGCACCGGAAACGGAAGTCTCGTTGAAGTTGGAAGCATTCTACGCCTGATTTGAAAGGCGCGCGATGCGTGGCGGAAATACGATAGAGCAACCGCATGAAGATGGTGAACCTTCGGAATTGACAGGGCCTTGAAGGGGCACGGATTGAGCCGTGCCGATGAACTAAAGGCCTCATTGAATTTGCTCATCTTGCGGCACGAGTAAACTCGCGCCCTTTCAAAACAATGAGTTTTTCCGCAGCCTGTGAAGCCGTGCCTTATCAAAGCAACTTCTTCCAGGTTCCATCGTCGATGCGACTGGCTCACAGCGCAAGTACCGCCGCGCCCGATTGCGTACTCTTGAAGGAGGGTGGCAAGTTTCATTTGGCCATCGCGGCGGGAGAGCGGCATGAAAGCCAGCGCAATCGAGTTTCGCCTGCGGATGTGGATTCAGATCGTCATTTTGATTTTGGGTTTTTGGGCGCCGTGGATCGGGACGCACGATCTGAGCCGGAGAATCTCAATCCTCGCGTGGCTGGCGCTTGAGATCAGCCGCCTGGGGCTGGCGAGCTTTAGCGTCGCCACGCCCGTTGTCATTGTCGGCGGCGCCTTCGTCGCGCTCATCGGCGCGGTGCTGCGCGTGTGGGGAGTTGCCTACCTGGGATACGGCGTGGTACACCACGGCGATATGCAGGGCGGCACGGTCGTGGCCGCAGGTCCCTACCGCTACATGCGCAATCCGCTCTACCTGGGCGGGTGGTTCACGTTTCTGGCGATTTCGCTGCTGATGCCGCCCTCGGGCGCGCTCTTCATGCTGGTTTTGATCACAATCCATTTTCTGCGCCTGATCCTGGGCGAAGAGGCGTTCCTCTCTGCACAACAGGGCGAGCCTTACCGGGAGTATCTGCGCGCGGTACCGCGGCTTTGGCCGCGCCTGCGCTCCAATCTTCCCGCCGCCGCGGCAAAGCCGCACTGGCTCATCGCTCTGCTGACAGAACTGAATCCGATCGGGCTCTTTTTCACACTGGCTTTATTGTCCTGGAGATACGACAACCTGCTGATGATCAAAACGGTGCTGATCATTTTCGGGGTCTCGCTCATCGTGAAGGCGCTGATGCCGCACCGGGAAGCCAAAGCAGACGCTGCGTGATCAAGCGTTCCCTTTGCCCATCCGGCCGAGGTGCGTCGATCCAAAGCCGTCGGCATACTTAAGGCCGTAACCCATCAGGCGGTCGATCCCGATGTGGTTGGCCCAGATGAGCGCAACCGCCAGGGCAACGTTTGCGTGCAACAGTAGCGAGCAAAGAGCCAGCGCCGCCGGCGTAACGTAGGTGTGAACTGCGTTGTAGATGCGCGCGCCCCAACAGGGCCCAGCCAGATAGCCAAGCATGGAAAGGTCCGGCGCCAGCCACATGGCTGCAAAAAGCCACCAACTCGTCCCCGTGCGCGCGTAGAGAGCGGCCGAGATGGCCGCCACGGCCAGTCCCTCAAGACGTAACAGAAAAAGAATCGACGACCTGCGCGCCGGTGCGAGCGCCACTTGTGCCGGAGCTACCGAAGCTTCTGTCACGACCGATTCGATGAGCCGCGCGGCCGCCGAGGTGCGGAAATCTGCTGCGCGGCATGAAACGCGGAGACGCAAAAGGGAGAGCACGAGGCTCTCCCTTTTGCGCGATGCCGTAGCGGCAGTCCGAAAAAAACTACTTCTTCGGAGGCGCGATCGTGTCCTTGGCGGCCTTGGCCACGCGGAACTTCACCACGGTCTTGGCCTTGATCTTGATGGCCTCGCCGGTCTGGGGGTTGCGGCCGATGCGAGCCTTGCGCTCTGCTTTCACCAGGCGTCCGATGCCGGGAATCACAAAGACGCCGTTCTTCTTGGTTTCCTTGATTGCCGTCTCAGCCAGCAGATCCAGGAAGGCCGCAGCCTGCTTGTTGGTCAGTTCGAGCTTTTCGGCCAAATGCCGAATCAGCGCTGTCTTGGTCAGTCCAGTTGCCATGTGTATATCTCCTTCTGTGCGAGCCCTTCGGGCCGCCGGTGTGGTGGGCTTCCGCCTGGTGTGTGATTACCGCATGGTGGGTGGTCGATGGGACTGAGTGCGCGGAACCCCTGTGTTCATGCGGCTACGAAGAACCCTGCCGAAGGTAACAATGCGGCTTCAAGGTGGTCAAAGTCAATCGAAAAATGCCTGATTTCCACAATTTTCTTAGGTTTTTGTGGGGGAAACACCGATTTTTGCCGGTTTTTGGCCGCCCGGGCCCTCGAAACCCGCAATTGGCGCGGGATTGCGGCTCTTCTAGAGCTGCGCGCTCGACTCGATTCCGGACTCAATGGAGTCCAAAGAGCACGCGTTTCTTCGGCACAAACGCCGCGGCCAGCGGCGTGTTGAGCGCATCGACTACCGGCGCGGCCACCTTGAAGTAGCGGATCACGGCGTCGGCGAAGTCCTTTTTGAGAGCAGCCTTCGCGGGCAGTTCCGCGGCCAGTCCCCACTGGCGGCAGCGGATCAGGTCCATCCCTGGATGGTCACATGGAAACCCTTTCGGGGGGCGCGTGAGCGCATTTCCCTCGAACTCGTCAAAGGTGCTCCGCACTCTTGGGTTTCGGAGGAGTTTCCTGAATTGCTCGTGATGATCGAGCAGCCAGTGGCGGATGGCGGCCAGTTGATCCTTGTCGGGCATGTAGGAGCCGGCGGCAATGATCACTTCCTTGGGGCTGACGTGGAAGTAGTAGCCCGCGCCGGAGGTCTTGTCGAATCCCTGATGCGACCACCACGCGGCCACGTGCGTCTTGTAGGGCCGCTTGTCCGCGCTGAAGCGCGTGTCGCGATAGATGCGGAAAACGGATTTCTCGGCCGGACGCACGTGGTTGGGCGCAAAGTCCACCATAACGTCCGTAATCTTGCGCACAATGGCCAGCATCGGCTCGCGCAGCTCGGCTTCGAATTGCGCCTTGCGCGGCTGAAACCAGGCGCGATCGTTATGGCGGGCGAGATTGCGCAGAAAGGTAAGAGCTTCGGGACGGAAGTAGGGAAGGGCGGGTGCGGGAGCAGACTTCGATTTGGCAACCATGACAAGTGGAGTTTAACGCGAGAGGCCGGATTTCGGTGCTACATTGGACGGCATGAAATTCTGCGCTCTCCTCCCTCTCTTTCTAAGCGCTTTTCTATTGGCTCAGCAACCGAACGGAGCCACGACGCCGGCCCTTTCAGGGCAAGCAACCGTAGATCAGCAGTTGGATTCGAATCGAGACGCTGACATGGTGAACTGGATCAATTTCGGCGGCCGGACCGTCAGCCGTCTCATGAATCTAGGGGTTGAAAAGAGGATCGCCCAATCGATTGATCCAGACGTCACCGGGGGAGAACCCGTGGTAGTGGAATGGAAATCAGTTAGAGGAGGCGCTAGTCAACGGCTCGCTCTCATGTTCGTCCCGTGCCACGTTGGATGGGACACTGCATATTTGTATGTGCTTTCCCGCAATAAAGGGGCCTGGCACACCTCGGATCACATCGAGGTGGACTGCCATTATGACAACAACGTGTCTTTTGAGGTGGATTGGATTCGAGATCCTGGCCGCGATGAGATTCTGGTCCACCATGCCTGCGTGGGGCGCGGAACAGGTTATCTTGAGCAGAGCTTTTCCGTCTTTACGCCCTCCGCCGACAAGCTCAAGAACGAACTGGAAACGACGGAGGTATTGCACTCTTTCCCAGCCGCAGTGGACCGGCCCCGCGATCTCGACCAAAGCAGCAAATTCACAATTATTCCCATGGCTGGCTCAAGTTCTCGCGCTATCGAAGAAACAAGGAGTACTGTCCTGAACGGCAAGCTCACTGTTCAGAGAAGAGTCTTCCGCTGGGATGCGATTAAGGGGAAGTACGTCCCGTCAGCTTTCACGCCCGTCGAAGCCGCGCTGAATTGAACCACTACTGAGCCCCGCACCGTCAACCTGCCAGCGCCTCTTCGACGGCTCTCGGCCCGCGGGCAATGTCGGTGAGCTATGCGCGAGCGGCGCCTCTCACTTCATCAGCGAATTGCGCAGGTTCTGGGCCTCGGCTTGCTGGCCGGCGGGGAGCCTGACCTCGATCGCGCTCCGCACCGGGCTCTGAATCAATGCGACTTCGCAGATCTGGCCGCCGACGACTACGGCAATCCTGTGTCCCAGGTACTTCTGGGTGAAATCGTGCATCAGGTCGCCGCCCGCCCGGTCCAGATGGATCTCGACCGCGGGGCTTCCGTAGTTCACGACCCTGACCGAATCCACTCCCCACGGACGGACGCTGCTGGTGTGTGTAAGCGACATATCCGGCGTGTCGGCGACCAGAAGAAACATCTGTCCGTTGCTGGTCCGCGTGACGTATTCGCTGCCGGAGCCGGTGGTTGCGCTCCCGGTCACCTCCCGCTCGACTCCATTGGCGACCGGGAGCCACTTCCAGCCTGAAGGAGCGTCGCCATTTGCAATGTAGGAATTCACGTTCTGTTGCTCAAAAACGTCCACATCCGGGCCTGTGCCCGCGGGTGATGCCGCACTGTTGTCCTGGAGGACGCCGGGAGCCGAGCTTGTGCCCGTGGGCGATGCAGCGCCGCTACTCTGGTCGCCGCCGACGTCCGAACTTGTGCCGGTGGACGCCGCCGGTCCGACACGGGCGAGCAGGCGAACTTCCATGTTGCGGCCCGATCCGCCCGGCGGTGCGTACCGGAGATACAGCCAATACCCGCCCCATCCGGCTCCCGCCAATGCGCACAGAATCACGAGAAAAGCAAAAAGCCTGAAAACGATCTTCATGAATTTACCCGCCCGTCCCGGCCATTATTGATCCCACCCAGAAGGATAACAAGGCGATTCTCCTCTCGGCGCAGTCCGGGGCCGGTCTGCGCCATCGCTGCCGGTTGGAATCAGAAGAAGCGAGCGACCAGAAGCCAGGAGCTAGAACCTGCTCTTATCGAATCACCTTCAACGCGCTTCGGAACAGCCCGTCGAAGTCCGCAGCCAGGGATTTCTCTTTTGCGATGGCCTGCTCAATGGCCTTTTCCGAGGCCGCCCGCTGGTAGCCGAGATTTGTGAGCGCCGACAGCACATCGTCCACGGCCGGGCCCGCTACCGCCTGCGACGCGGGCGCCACGGCAAAATCGTCGAGCTTGTCTTTGAGCTCAACCACGAGGCGCTCGGCGAGTTTCTTGCCCACCCCGGGAATGCGCGTGAGTTGCGCGTGATCCTGGGCGCGGATGGCCTGCACGGTGTGCTCCGTAGAAAGCCCGCTCAGCATCTTGATGGCGAGCTTGGGGCCCACGCCGCCCACCGTGATCAGCCGTTCAAAAAGACGTTTCTCCTCGCGGTCGAGGAAGCCGAAGAGAGCGATCTGGTCGTCGGAGACTTGCGTGTGAATGTGGAGGGCCGTTTCCGCGCCCACCGAGGGCAGAGCCGTAAACGTGGGCACGGAGATGGCGATCTCGTAGCCGACGCCCGCGGCTTCGACGATGGCCTGGCCGGGCTGTTTGAAGATGAGCTTGCCGCGCAGGTGAGCGATCATCTCGGTCTATTGTAGAATCCCCATCCGCCTGGCGACGCGCTCCATGGTTTCGATCGCCCGGTCGAGCTGTGCCCGCGTATGCTCGCTGGTGACGATGGCGCGGATGCGCGCCTTGCCTTCGGGGACCGTGGGAAACGCGATGCCCGTGGCCATCACGCCCTCGTCGAAGAGCGCCCGCGAGAACTCCATGGCGGCGCGGCCGTCACCAACAATAATCGGCGTGATGGGCGTCTCTGTAGCTGGTGTTGTGACGCCGCCGATGTTGAATCCCAGCCGCTTGAGTTCGCCCTGGAAGTGGCGCATGTTGGCCCCGAGGCGATCGATGCGCTCCGGCTCAGCCTCCAGAATGTTGAAGGCCTCAATGCAGGAGGCCGCGACCGAGGGCGGATGCGAGGTGGAGAACAGGAATGGCCGCGCGCGGTGGTAGAGGTAGTCAATCAAATCTTTGGATCCGCAGACGTAGCCGCCCAAGGCGCCAATGGCCTTGGAGAGCGTTCCCACCTGCACATCGACCTTGCCGTGCATCCCAAAATGATCGACCGAGCCGCGGCCGTTGCGGCCCAGCACTCCCGAGGCGTGCGCGTCGTCGACCATCATGATGGCGCCGTATTTCTCGGCCAGGCGGGCGAGCTTGTCCACTGGGCCGATGTCGCCGTCCATCGAGAAAACGCCGTCGGTAATCACCAACTTGTGTCCCGGTTGATTCTCTAGCTCTTGGAGCAGCTCTTCGCAGTGGGCGACGTCCTTATGCCGGAAGACCTTGATCGTCGCCCGCGAAAGCCGCGCGCCATCGATGATGGAGGCGTGGTTAAGCTCGTCGGAGAGGATGAAGTCTTCCTTGCCGAGGATGGCGCTGACGGTTCCGGCGTTGGCCGCGAATCCGCTCTGGAAGACCACGCACGCCTCGACGTTTTTGAAGCGGGCGATCTTCTCTTCGAGCTCCATGTGGATGCGCATGGTGCCGGCGATGGTGCGGACCGCGCCCGAGCCGACTCCAAACGCGTAGGTGGCGGCGACCGCTGCCTCAATCAGCTTGGGGTGGTTGGCCAGGCCGAGATAGTTGTTGCTGGCCAGGTTGACGACCTCGCGCCCGTCGTAGTGGCAGACGGGCGCCTGCTGGTCGTCGAGCACGCGCAGCCGGAAGTGCGTGCCTTTGGCGCGGAGATCGTTGAGAACGGCGGTGAGGTGGGCGAGCTGGGGACGGGGTGTGGCCTCAGTCATGGCATGACACCTCCGGTCAAAGTGTAGCGCGGCGGGCGGAGCGGAAACGCCGGCTTGGCAAATAAAGAAACTGGCAAAAATTCGTTGAAGTACACTGCATTTACCCAGGAGGTTTGTTTATGCCATTACCACAGGACGAACGCATTGTCGCACTGGCCAACAATTTGTTGCAGCAGTTGGATCTGATCTTTGGTGTGCACCCAGGGTATCGCGCCGCGCATGCAAAGGGGGCGCTGCTCACCGGGAGATTCACGCCGTCGCCCGGCGCAGAACGGCTTACGCGCGCGCCGCATATTACGCGAGCAAGCACGCCGGTCACAGTACGTTTTTCAAATTCGACGGGCCTGCCGCAGATTCCGGATTCAGTGCCTGACGCAAACCCGCGGGGACTGGCGATCCGATTCAACCTGGCAGAACATGTTCACACCGACATCGTGAGCCATTCTACCAATGGCTTTCCTACGCGCGAC
>Ga0187852_1003746_pt1 | contig 10860 bp, 9 predicted proteins | sample June2016WEW_6_40_FD_134511 | JGI IMG/M metagenome (GOLD analysis project Ga0187852, IMG submission 134511) | Peatland microbial communities from SPRUCE experiment site at the Marcell Experimental Forest, Minnesota, USA - June2016WEW_6_40 | ecosystem: Environmental > Terrestrial > Soil > Wetlands...
CGCGGCGCGGCAGCGCTCGATCTTTCCGGCGCGATGGCCGTTGGCGAGAAAGCCGTAGTGACGGATGCGGTGAAAGCCGTCCGGCAGAACATGCAGGAGGAAGCGGCGGATGAACTCGTCCGGGTCGAGCCGCATGACCTTGTGCCGGCTTCTATGGCGATAATCCCTGTAGGTAAAGGCGACTTGATCGCCGTCGACGACGGTAAGCCTTGTGTTGGCGATGGCGGCGCGATGGGTATTGCGCGCGAGATAGGCCAAAACCTGTGCGGGCCCTCCGAAAGGTGGCTTGGCGTAGACCACCCAGTCTTTGCACCGTAACGCGGCAATCCATTCTGCGAAGCCGCAGGGTTCCGCGAGACCGGCGAGATCACCAAAGGCTTGGAGCTTTCCTTGTTTGAAGACGGTTTCCAGGCCATTCAGAAACAGGCGCCGGAACAGCCGCCCCAATGGTTTGACCGGCAGGAAGAAGTTTGGCTTGCAACCAATCCAGCTTTTTCCGTCCGGTGCGAGGCCGCCGCCGAGCACGACGCAATGAACATGCGGATGATGGGTCAGCGTCTGGCCCCAGGTATGGAGGACGGCGAGCAGACCGGTCTCGGCACCGAGGCGGTGTGGATCGGCGGCCAGCGTCATGATGGCCTCCGCCGCGCACCGCATCAGGAGAGCATAGACTACGGCCTTCTTCTGAAACGCGATCCCAGCCGCGCCCGGCGGCAGGGTGAAGACGACATGGAAGTAAGGCACGGGGAGGAACTCCGCTTGCCGGGCATCGCGCCAAGCGGCGCGCGCGGTGCTCTGGCACTTCGGGCAATGCCGGTTACGGCAGGAGTTATAGGCGATGCGTGTCGTGCCACAATCGCCGCAGGCTTCGATGTGGCCGCCGAGAGCGGCGGTCCGGCAAAGCTCGATCGCGCTCATGACGCGCCGTTCGACGCGCCCGAGATGGCCGTCGTGGTCGCGGCGATAGGCGTCGCCGTGGCGGCGGAAAACATCCGCGATCTCGAAGGCGGGCATGATCCCGCCCGTCAGCCTGGCGGGACGACCTCCAGAGAAAGCCGGTCAAGTGGGCTTTGCGTCGCCGCGATCAAATGCGTCGAGACTCGCGTGTATCGAGCGGTCGTCGACAGATGTCCGTGTCCGAGCAAGACCTGGATGATGCGGATATCGGTGCCGTTCTCGAGAAGATGCGTCGCGAAGCTGTGACGCAGGACGTGCACCGTGACCCGTTTGTCGAGTCCCGCCGCTAGCACCGCCGAGCGGCAGGCGGCATGGAGCACGTTTTGCTCGATTGGCTTGTCCGCGCCACGCCCCGGAAACATCCAATGCCCCGGCCGGGCCAGACGCCAATAGGTTCGCAGCACGGCCAAAAGCTGCGACGACAGCATGACATAGCGGTCCTTGCCACCCTTGCCGCATTCAACGCGAATGACCATCCGCGCGCTATCGATATCGGCCACCTTGAGCCTCACAACCTCCGAGACCCGCATGCCAGCGGCATAGGCGCAGGTCAGCGCCGCCCGGCTCTTCAGACTTGCGACCGCCTCCAGAAAGCGCACCACTTCGTCCGCGCTCAGGACAACCGGCAGCTTTTGCGGCTCCCGGGCATGGGCGATCCGGTCCGGCACCGTGTCACGCCCGAGCGTCACCCCGTAAAAGAAGCGCAAGGCGCAGACGATCTGGTTCAGCGAAGGCCACGAAATCCCGGCCGAGATCAGGTGGACCTGAAAGGCCCGGACGTCCTCGACGCCGAGGCGCGCGGGCGAACAGCCGAAATGACGGCTGATCTTCGTCATGGCATGGATATAGGATCGTTGGGTCGCCGGTGAGAGATTGCGGACAGTCATGTCCTCGATCATGCGACGACGCAGAGGGTTGATCTCGGCCATCTGGAAACCTCCTGTCTGAAGGATGGGGCTGCAACACCCACGATCCTCTCAGACAGGAGGCCTCTCAGACAAAAGACAGCGTCACGACCTCGACGCCCCTGCCGCGATAGCGGCTTCGTTCAATCGGGTGAAGGTAATAATACCTAAAATGGCCGGTAAAACGCCCGATTACTGGAACCTCAGGACTCGCATGGCGCGCCACAAAGTTGGGCGGCACATCTTTTGATGGCAATAAGTGTTACGTAGCATCCTATCGAATCACCAAAACTAAAGAATTTCGTCGACTCACACATTCTGGCGGATGTCACGAACTTCTTCACCCAATTGCCCTGGTTTATACCGATTTAGGGGGGCTGATATTTTTTCAATCAGCGTCGAATAGTTTCCAGATAACAGCATCCAAAAGTTTCCACTTGTTCGGCCCGCTTTTGGCTGTTTCTGGCGCTGTTTGAATCGGAAGGAACCGTTTCCGGTTTCCAGGGTAATTGCTCAGGTTCGCAATTGTAGCGGCTTTCCAGCGAGGGTGATGCGGATGGCCTCAAGGGCGCCGATGGCGCGGCGTCTTCCGGTTTCGATGACCGATTTTATGTCGGCATAGAGTTTCGCGCCCCATTCGGTGCGGAAGCCATTTAACAAAAACGGTCTCCGGCAAAACCGGGGCGGTTCAGAGCGGCCATATCCAGCGGATCGAGAAGACCTTGGAAGACGCCAATATCAAACTTGATTCGGTCATCACCGACATCATGGGCGCGTCCGGCCGGGCCATGATCGAGGCGTTGATCGCAGGCGAAACCGAAAATCCTTTTTTTGCGGGGCATGAAGCAATGGGGAAAAATCCTAGGAGGGGTCGAAAACGCGGTTGCAGCGGTAACGCCTGTGGTCAAGCTTCGTTCCGACTCTCTTGGCGGTTCACGCTTTTTACCGGCGATCGGCCAGACATTCATGATCGAGCAATTCTTCGGCGCCGCCGCCGCCGCCTTTCTCCAGCACAACAAAACCATGGTCGCCGGTCTCGGCGCCGAAGCCGACGACAGCGATGGTCTGATCACCCATGCGCGTTTTCGTCCCGGGAAGTTCGTCGGCGATCAGTTTGAAAATGTTGCGATCGAGTCCCGCGGCATCGAGGCGTTTTGCACGATAGCGATCCGCCCAGGGACCCAGATCGAGGTCGAACCAGCCGTCGCGACGCGGCGGATGCGCCCGCAAGGCACGTTTGAGCCGGGCGTCGACGCAGTCGACGTGGATGTGCAACTGGTCCTGTGTGCGCTTGGCGCTGGAGTTCACGGCCATGCCGATATCGCTCCACGCCAGCGGCCGGCTGGCCGCCGCCACGACGGAGTCGCGATTGCTCCAGGCGTAGGGCCACAGATTTGGGGCGTCGTTGCGCAGCAGGACGGGGCTTTCCACGCCCGTGATTTTTCGGGTCGGGACGACGATGATGCGGGTGGTGTCGTAAGGCGCGCGAATGACGGCGGCGCCCTGCGCGCGGTCGATTTTCAGACAGGGCAGCGGCAAGCCGACGACGCGATCCATCGGCGCGCAGAGATCATGGACGACGCGCCAAAGGTCGCCCCGGTCCGAGGCGCTCGCGTCTTCCGCCAACAACAGGCGCAGGCCGACGGCTGCGAAAAGCAGGCAAAAAAAGCCGATGAAAATGCGGGGAAAAAAATTAACGCTCATGGCCGCATTTATTTAGAGGTCTACGCCGGATCATGCAATTGCTGTTCCGACGATGCCGCGCTTGCGCAATTCGCCGAACCTGTTCGGGCCCTCCATCCAGCGCGTCGCTCGCACCGCGAAATGTGTGAATCGGCCCTTTGATTGCGGATGACGGTCAAGTCCTTTTTTCCTTGCCTTGCGGATCATGGCATTGGCGTTTGGCCGCACGACAGCGCTCGCCGGGCGGAGCTGGCGGTTTTGTAGAGCGCGGCTTTCCCGCCGAGGTTCTAATTGCGGCTGGATGAATGTTCAGTGGCAGGTCATCAACGCCAAAGCCACGTTTAGCCTTCCGTGAATCCGCGCGAGGCGGCCTCGTTGCGGCTTTCTGACGCGGATTGTTTTCGAATCGTCTGACGACGAACAGGTTCAGCAGCGCAGAATCACGGCTGGGGCCATTCAAAACAAGGTGGCCTCGACCAAGGGAAACAAATCGCGAGCCGCTATCTTGAATTTGTGACGGAGGTCGGCGGGGGCTCCGATGAGCCGCTTGGTCTCGCCAAATCGCGGGAACCCAACCGCGCTGATACCCACACAAACCACACGGGACCAAAATTCCAAGTTGGAACTTGGCCGCAATTCTCTTTGGAACGCAACCGGCTCTTGCTTTTGATTTTCAAGAATCCATGCGGGAAGCGAACGTGTATTGAATAACCCATCTGCGGGCTCCATTATCGCCTGAATTCGTAGCAGCAACTTATTAAAACAATTCATAATGTCAAAAAAGCGATACAACCACTGGTTGTACTTTTAGCTCGATTATCGCTAACGTTGCCTTTGGCTACTATAAGCTCTCCGGCCAATGTCCACGATTTTGCAACTGAAATCAATTTTTTATTTTAATGCCGATCCAAATAATTGCCGATTCTGTTAAATTGGTTCCGGTTCCTTATCGTGTGCATGAGGCGAATGAAGCGCCCGGTGAAGTGGAAACCTGAACGCAGCATTTTTGGCAAATGAACTCCGAGCCCTTCGTTATCCCAGCGATAAGAGCGACCGGAATCGATTTGAAACGGCGTCGAATTTCGGAAGCGATTCCGATGGTAATCATTGTAACCGGAGCAAATTCCCGGGCGTGAGGGTCTAGTCGGAACTTCCATCTCTCACAAAGCGTAAGCCCTTGATTTTGCTTGATGCAAGCTTGAGGTTTGGGTCGTTTACTGGGTACAGGCGAGCGCGATCGCGAGGAGGTCGAAGGCCTTTTGTTGGATCGCGGTTGGGCGTGTGGTCAGGACGAAGGGCCTGCCGGGAGCGAGCACTGTCACGACGGTATTGCGCGCGAGCGTGCCGAAATCGGCGAGCAGGCTCTGGAAGCTGTGGACCGGCAGGCCATCGGCGGTGCGGCCGGTGGTCTGTTTGACGATGGCGGAAGGCGAGCGCTGGGCCTTGACCACGGGGTTGTCGCGTAGGGCCTCGGCGGCGTCCTTGTCGTCATCATCGTAGAGCATTGGCGCCAAGCGCGCCCGCATATGCCATTCGACATGATAGGCGAGCATGCACAAGAACACATGAGCGCGGACGCGATCCGATAGCCAATGGTGGATTGGGCGGATTTGGAGATCGACAGTCAATGCCAGGTTCGGCCCCGAAAGCGAGACCTGTATGAGAAATCGAGGCTAGGGGGCCAGCCACAAATTTCGGTAGAGGATTTGTCCAGAAACGAGGGATTCTGAGGCAGAGCGGGCGTCGAGAAACAATTCCACGCGTTGAAACGGGCAATCATGATCGGGAACGTCGACGTCGAAGCTGAAGTCGCGCCATTGTTCGCCGGCACCAAAAATGAGTTCGCTTTGTCCGATGATGTTGCCAGCTCCATTCACGCAGACCAGACGCCAGATATGCCCACGAGGTCCTATGAGCGCGCCTTTGTAACTGCCGCCAAATTTGAAGCGCCCGGGCGCGAGCTTGACGATTTCGCTGACCGAATGCGCCGCGGCCCTGCCCACGCCATATTCCAGGCGAAGAGCGCGAGCGGGCGACGACTCGTTCGTCTCGACGATTCCGATGCTCACCCCGTTGACATTGCTGAACGTCCAGTCAAACGGACTCCCGGATCGGGCAAGCGAGAAATCGCCGTTGTAGATATTCTTCAGTTTGGCTGACTGGTCGGGCGCAAGAAGGCGTCGCCAGGCGCTAAAAGCCGTTTCAAAATTCTTTTCGCCGAGCAGCCTGCGGGAATAGACATTTACAAGTTCGTCAACATTATCGGCATGCTGTTCTTTCAGAGTCGACAACAGAGACACGGCGGCGTCCGGATTGCCGATTCGCTGCAACAGGATCGGCAGCATTTGACGACTCCAAGGCGGGTTCGTCGTCAGAAGGCGCGTCACGTCGGGACGAATTGCGGCATTTTCAAGCATGGCGACCAGAACAAGCGCCATGGGTTGAATGAAGACGGGATCCGAACGCAACAGAATATCGAGATAGTCCAGCGATTCTTTGTAGCTGCCATTCTTCAGACTGTCCGCGATCAGCCAGCCCAACGCCCGGTTCTCGTGTTTCGACAAATCCAGCGCGGCCAGCATCAGGGGTTTGGATGAAGAGTCATTGCGTAATTCCCCAAGCAGGCGCACGCCGCCAGCGTCGAGCGGCTCGCGCGCGAGCGCCGCCTCAACGTCCTGTCGCATCTGTTCGATCTCCTGCGACGATAAGGGATTGGCATTTTCGGCAGGCGCAGTCGCGACGCCAAGCTTCGCGCGAATTTGGGCAAGGCGTTGCTCCTGCATGCGCTCGTCTGCGAGCTTTAGGGTCGCCGACGGGTCGGACGGCCTAAGGCGAAGCGCAGTTCGCGGGTCCCCATAGTCAAGGTATGCGAGATAGCCGACGCGGGCGATGTCCACGCCAACACAGGCCAGGACGGCGGCAATAAGCCCGAATTTCAGCCGTCTCGTATGCTTGCCGGAAAACAAGTTCGCGCGCGGGGGGGTGACGGAATACATACGACAGCCCTTTATAAGAGACTCAATATCGTTTTGCCTTACCTGATCGCGTGCAAATAAAGTGAGCGAAAAAAACGCCGCCATTTGGCGTATGGCGGCAGGTTTTCGGAGCATGCGCGAGGAAGCGAGCCCTTGCCCTGCTCCGAAAATTTCAAGCGATTGTTGCCTTGGCGGCTGGCGCCCGCCACGCTATATTTGCGCATCCGTTTAGCTCCGACTGACGCATTCATGAGCAGGTATCGGTCATATTCTGATCTTCGCTCTTGTGTTTTCAGGCGGTTCCAGGCCTCGCTGACTCGCAAAAAATTCGCGCTCTTTTGCTCGCCAGCATTAGCGTCCGGGTGCAGCCAGCGGATCATCAACGCCATATTTCGTCGAAGCTCGCCCGATTCGGCCAAGGGGCTCGACCCCAAAATGCGATAGGCGTCCGAGTCGGGCCAAAAAAGCACATTTTCGATAAAAAACTCCGCAGCAGCCCTGTTGGTTTCGACAGAGCGTCCGGTCAACAAGACGCCTTCATTTACGGCGCTTTTGTCGCCTGCGACAACGCGGAGGAGATCGGGGATGCCCGGCGGCAATTCTTCTTGGCGAAGCTTATGGACGCGTGAAGGCGATTGAAAGCTGTCGATGGCGAGCAAGATAGCCTTTGCGCCAGACCGCATTTTATTGCCCTTGAACCAGCAGCGTCGGACTTTCGGCGTTTTTCTCAAGCTTTTTGGGAGGCTCGTCGCCATAGCCATAGCCGTAGCCGTAGCCGTAGCCGTAGCCGTAGCCATAATCAGGCGTGCGATCTGAATGCATGGCCAAAAGCGTGCCAATGAGGCGCGCACGCGAGAACCGCAATTTGCGAACGGCCGCATGCACCGCCGACTTGCGCGCCCGGTCCGTCGCGGCGACAAATATTGTCGCCGCGGCCGCATTGGCGACGAGGAGCGAGTCGGCGAGGCCCATGACGGGAGCGCCGTCGATGACGATGAGATCGAAAACGTTCGCGCTCGTGGTCAAAAGCGAATGTAAACGAGCGCTAGCCAGCAGTCCTGGCGCGTTGGGCGGCAAAGGCCCTGACGACATGAAGGTCAAATTGGGCAAAGTCGTCTTTTGAAACAAGTTGCTGGCCGTGCTGGCCGTGCTGGCGCCAGCCAACCAATTGCTCAGCCCCGCCACATTCTCGAGCCCAAGCCTGATGTGCATGGAAGCTTTGCGCAAATCCGCATCTATGAGCAGAACCTTAAGCCCGCTTTGCGCAAAATGACGCCCGATCGCGATCGCTGAGGTGGTTTTGCCCTCGCCGGGGCCTGAACTGGTCAGGAACAGCGTTTTCGGCAGTCCGCCTTCGCCGACGAAGTGCAGCGCCGTGCATAGCGAGCGATACGCCTCACTTATGGCCGACGTCACGATTTCGAGTTCGGCATCAGGCGCGACGCCGTCGGGGGTCTTGGGAATGACGCCGAGCGTCGGCAGACCCGACAGCTTTTCCATATCCTCAGCTGAATGCACAGTGTCGTCGAGCCATTCCGTCACAAAGGCGGAGCTAAAACCGAAAATTGTACCGAGGAACAGCGAAAGTAAAAGATTCAGCCCAAATTTCGGCGATGATGGAATTTGGGGAATCTCAGCCTTGTCGACAACGAAAACATTATTGGCGCCGACACCGCCTGCGATGCCGACCTCTTTATCCCTTTGCAAGAGATTTTCATAAAGGGACCTATTTACATCAACCTCCCGCTTTAGTCGATTATATATGATACTTCTCTTTTGAATATCGATAACAGCGGATTTAAGTTTTTCAATTCTCTGCTGCATTTCCACCTCCTGACCGACAGTGGAATCATATGCAGACTTCAACGACAAGCTTATTTTTTTGGCTTCCGAAGAAATTCGTCGGTCTATTTCGTTTACTTGACTAATTATTTCTTTCATTTCAGGATAATCTGGCTTAAATGTTTGACGCTTTTGCTCGTATTCCGTCATTAGTTTACTGCGCGTCGTACGCAAATCTTCAATGACCCTGCTTTGCAAAACCTCTGGGATCGAGGTGACATCGCCTTTCTGAGATTGCAAATAGAGCTGCTCTGCCTTGATTCGATCCGCGACCAGATTGCCAAGGGCAACATTCGCCGCGGCCAGATTTTCTTCCGAGATCGTTGACTTATCAGCTGTTTCAACAATCTGCTCTTGTTCTCCGTAAGTAATCAATGCTTTTTCCGAATCCTGGAGACGGATTTGCAACTGCTTCAATTGGTCTTCGAGAAACGCCTTGGCGTAGGAGTTTGCCTCGAAGCGCTTGTCAAGATTGGCGCTGATAAAGGCGCTGGCCAATTCCTGGGCGATCAACTGCGCGCGAGCAGGATCGGGGTCCGTGTAGCTGATCTCGACGAGACGGGACCCGAACACGGGCTTGACCACGCGTTCGGCCAGGACAAGATCGACGGCGCGTCGATTGCGCTCGTCTTCGGAGGCTTCGCCACGGCCAGCAAAACCAAAAAGTCGGGAAAGCGTGCTGAGACCGCCGGCCGGTTTGACAAAATTAAGATCATTGCCAAGCTGCAGTTTTGAAACCACACGCGCCGCTATCGAGCGGCTTTGGATGATTTCATGCTGCGTCTTCATGAAATCTATGTCGTTGTTCTCAGTTGGAGCGGCGCCATCCTCCTTGACAACCTTCGCCACAGTTCGATCGATCTGCAGCAATTCCGTCGACGTGTATTTCTTGGTCATCAACGCCGTGACAACGAGCCCTGCGATTACAAAGCCGACAATGATGGAAACAACCATCCGCAAATGCTTGCGGATGGTCCAAAAATAATCCGCAAAATTGGCCTCAGGCGCTCCATAGTCATTATCCGAATAGGCGCCGGACGGGGACCCGTTAGACAAACTTGTCGCCGTCTCGACCCCAACGACGGCCGAGCCCGAAATCTGGATTGCATTAGCCGGTTCGTTTTGTTCGCTCATGTGTCGGTGTTCATTTTTCCGGGAGAAAAAAACGGGCCACGTCAGAAGGGTCTGAAAAGGCCTGCGGCAGGAAGAAGTTTGGTGAAATTCTGGAAGGCCACTTTGCCCGTCGATGTGCCCACGACAATCAGGTCGCCATTTTGAATGGCGGGATCCGGCGTAGTGCCGGCGCGGATCGCATCGATATCAAACCGCGCCGCCATCCTTTGACCATTTTCCGTGCGGAAGATGATCACTGAAGAGGACGCCGTGTCCTTGTCCAGGCCTTCGGCGGCGGAAAGCCCCTGCATAAGCGTGGCTTCGTTCTTAATTGGAAAAATGCCGGCCCGCTTGACCGCGCCTTCGACTGTAAAGCGCTGGCTGTTATATTCCTTGATACTCAAGGACACCTGCGGATTTTGGAGATAGCGTCCGCCAAGCCGCACCGTCAGTTCCCGCTCCAGTTCCTGCGCGGTCTTGCCCGCCGCATGGACTTCGCCTATCATTGGGACATTGATCGTTCCATCGCCGGACACCTGCATCTGTCGCGACAGGGCAGGAACGTTGAAGACATTTATGTCAAGAAAATCCTGCGGTCCTACACGATAGGCATTCGACGGAAGTTTTGTCGAGGCAGACATGCGTTCGAGACTCTGGCTATTGACGCCACCGCCATCGCGCCCGGCAGGAGCAAAAACCCCGGCGCCGATTGACGAATTCTGATCGACCGCATCCGAACAGCCAAAAAGCCAGAGGGAGAAACCGCCGGTCGCCAGCAGGCGGAGGATCAAACGCATCTTCGCTCGACCTGGAAATAACACGGGAACGGCATTTGTCATCAGGTTATCCAAATCCGGGAGAAGCCGCGATTGCGATTGGCCCTGGACCCTTTTGCGGTTGCCCATGCGGTAAGACCGCACGCATTCAAAGGGACATACAGTGCAGGGACAATTCCTAATAATGCGGCATTTGTCTGCGAACCAATAAATCCAATCTTTAATGTTGGCAACCCTAAGCGCCGGGGTCGGTGCGAATTGTTCACGCGATTCGAACCAGAAATATGTCATACCAACGCGCGCTGAATGAGACTCGTGGGCTTCCCAAGATTAATTTTGTCTGAATCAATGTGACGAATCGAGAGGAGATTCGTCATGACGGTTGCGATTGCTTTGCGCGGTGATTTTGATGGTCGGGAGCTTCGGCGTCTTGCGAAGGCGACCAAGCATGCTGCTCAGGGGCGGCGCCTGTTGGCCTTGGCCGCGATTTATGATGGCAGCTCTCGCGCCGATGCGGCCAGGCTCGCCGCCGTGGGCCGGCAGACGGTTCGCGATTGGGTTCTCGCGTTCAATGATCGAGGCCCTGAAGGTCTGATCGACGGCAAGGCA
>Ga0187852_1003750_pt1 | contig 10850 bp, 12 predicted proteins | sample June2016WEW_6_40_FD_134511 | JGI IMG/M metagenome (GOLD analysis project Ga0187852, IMG submission 134511) | Peatland microbial communities from SPRUCE experiment site at the Marcell Experimental Forest, Minnesota, USA - June2016WEW_6_40 | ecosystem: Environmental > Terrestrial > Soil > Wetlands...
CCGGTTGCCCTTGCGGGCATGGCGGGCGATAACACCGTCACGATCACCGCCCAGTTTCACCCCGCGTGCCTTGGCTGCCTGTAATGCGGCCTTCGTGCGGGCGCTAATCATCTCGGCTTCGTGCTCGGCAACGGCAGCCAAGATGTGAACAGTCAAACGGTTTGCTTTCGGGAAATCACAAGCGGTGAACTCAACGTCAGATTCCATCAAATTCGAAATGAACGCAACATTGCGAGCAAGCCTGTCGAGTTTGGCTATGATTAGCGTAGCGCCGTGAACGCGACAGAGAGCTAAGGCGTTTTGTAGAGCCGGGCGGTCGTTGCCCTTCCTGGTGCCGCTCTCGACTTCGGTGACTTCATCGACCAGAGTCCAGTGCCCGCCGTTCAGGTAGTCGGCAACGGCGTTCTTCTGGGCGTCTAAGCCTAGTCCAGACCTGCCCTGCTTTGCTGTACTGACTCGGTAGTATGCAACAAACTTGCCTTTTGCCATGATCTTTCGCCTCTGTATCGTGTGCTTCTACGTTCGATGCAGCAAATTAGACAAGCCGACTGTCGCAGAGTTCTAGAAAGCTGTCAACTGAAAACTTCACACAGGAAACATTTAGTTTTTTACCTTGTCGCTGATCGTGCCGAACAGCGTCAGGCCCGGCTCATAGGAGAAACAGCCGTGAGCCGGGTAACTACAGCGTCACTACCCGATAGAAGGTGACCATCTAACCAACATCGCGCAATCATCCTGCCAACCGTCACTTAGGCGTTATGGTTGGGGCGACGCTGGAAGGTCGGTACAGCGCAACGATGGTAGGGCGCAGCTCGTGCGCGAAACAGAGCGTCGGTAGGAACAAAGTTAGAAATCTTGCTAGACGGGTCAACTTTGTAACTACAAAGTGGCCCTGAATTTTATGCAGGGGCAGAAAATCGGTCTACAGCGACAAAGGTAAGTAGAACCTTTTCTATCGTCGTCTACAGCGTCGCTCCGAACTTTTGATCCTTACATCCCGCCCGGCAGTTTCGACCGTCGCGGCGAATGTCTACATCAACGATGTACTAACAATTCACTACTGAGGAAATTTATTTATGAAATACGCTGAAGGTTCCGTAACGCCACTACTCGTCAGCCGCAAAGAGGCAGCCCGGCTGCTCAACCTGTCCGTCAAGTCTGTTGACTTGCTGCTCAAAGATAATCGCCTAATGCCTACGTTTATCGGCGGTCGCAAGCTGATTTCGATGGCGACCTTATCGGCCTTCGCCGCTGCGGGTTGTAGCTCACGAATCCGTGAAGATTACCGCCAATTACGAAATGGGGCAATAAGCGGACTCGCCAGCACAGCCGTCCAGCGCCGCCGTTGCGCTGGCCTTGACAACCAAGTTTAAAATTAACGATACCGAGGAAAACGAAATGAAGCCGAGAATGGAATTTAACCTTCTGTTTGTGCTGCTGCTTGTATTGGCTCCGTCGCTGTTTGCTGAAGACTCGGCCAAAGTAACGATCTTTCGATACAAGGAAGGATTGCAGCCAGAGACCATGCCCGGTATCTGGATAGACGAAGTCAGGGTCGCTAACCTTGGCAATGGCCGCTATTTGGTCGCCCAGCTTCCGGCTGGTCGCCATACCATTCACTCTACCGCCATACAGTCTGGAATCGAACTTGATATGAAGCCGGGGATGGAGTATTTCGTGCAGGTCAAACTAAACTGGCTTCTGCCCCTCAAACGTGCTTTTGAAATGTCTTTGATCCCTCCCGAACAGGCTGCCTATGGAATGAAGAATTTGAAGTTGCAACTAAGTTCCGTGGCCGACGTTTCCGATTTCGACATAGTCGTGGAGCCGCCAAAACCCGTCGCCGCATTTGACTCTGTCGTCCTTTCGCCCAAGGCTCAGAAGGAATTCGACAAGTGCATGAGAAAGCATGACCATAAAGCATTTGCCGTTTCTTCGGGCGGAAGCTGTCAATGCATGGACGGGCAAAAGACATCAGAGATAGCCAAGGAAGAAGCGTTGGGATGGTGTCGGCGATACGCTGGCTCCAGAGACGGCGAAACCTGTAAGCTGATCATGATTGATGGGAGTAAGATCAAGTAGCAGCCATCGCGCCGGAAACCTTCAGCTTGCAAGTGAAGCTGGTGGCTTTCAGCACGTCGACGCTGTAATCCAACTCGGTTACGCTTACATCTTAGCTCTTTGCTGCGTGAACAGGCCTTAGCACTTGTTTGGCCGTGCTGAGCGTTCTGAAACTCATTTTCAAATGTGTCGTAATTGTGTCGTTGTCTTTCTAACTTATTCAAAACAAACCAACGCAATCAACGCATCCGTGCGAACTGAGGCTGAGTTAAGTCGTTTATTTTCAGAGCCTTATTGAGCGATGCCCGGTAATTCGAGGTCTAGCGGCGTTCGTCGCTCAAAAGGGTTACAGGGGCAACGATTCTTCGATCATAAAGGCCGCTCTCAGGGCAGCCCGCAAGGATGCGGAGTTTCTGAAGGCTTTCGATTCTATCCGGGCATCTGATGCTCGGTTTAGGGGCGAGTAGGGCAATTACCGCATTGCAGCCCCGCACGTCGCCATGCCGCAAAATGCGAGCAAGCCTAGCAGCACCAAAATGAGCGGCAGCACGATGAACATTCCGACTCCAATCTTGACGCCTGACATTACACCGCTGTTGGCAACGACTTCGGGCGGCTGTTGCGAAGTTTCCGGCGGTAGCGCCACTGTAACTGAAGAGTTAAACGGGCGTCCGCAATTTGGGCAAGCAGGTGCGATGTCTGACACTTGCCGTCCGCAGTCGGGGCAACTGATAAGCGGCATCCGTGACTCCTTGAAACATTTGTGTTGGAAACGGGCCTGATTGTACTTCTCTGGTTTCGATGTGTCTATGTGAAAGTATCTGAGAACTTTTCAGGAAGCGCGGAGTCAATCCTTACGGTTCAGACGGTGATGGGGAACCGAACCGGAAAATGCTAGCGTTCGAATGCGAATCCTATTTTGATTTTTGGCTTTTCAGTGCCTACCTTCACTACTTTGCAGACGAACTGTAGTGCCTGGAAGTGGGCAACAACCCTAGCCTGATTTCCCTCAGCGTCAACTCCGGAGATAACGGCAACATTGGTTGACGACATGTACAGGTGCAGCATGCGGACGCTTTCAACTCCGTTCGAGTAATAGACGAGCAGCTCTTCGTCTTGCGCCAGATTCGCCTGCAATTCCTCTATGACGTTCGCAATACCCTTTTCGAAGCTCTCTGCTTGCTGAACAGATATTGGTCTTATCACTGGCATTCTGAAGTTCATCATCGTTGTAGCGTATGAATCGCTGAATTCTGCAAGATTAGGCAGGTTCGAAGATAAACTTTTGGTTAAACTTTCCCACCCTGGACCGCTGAACGGTGACTTGTCATTAGCCATATTCGTGTGCACCACTCCAGAGAGCATACTCCATTTAAGCTTTGCGAGCAGACATTATTAGGCTTAGATGGCGTCCTTAAGAAGCCGGATAACTGCACCCGGCTCTCGCATCTTGTCGGCATCTGCATTCTCTCTCGCAAATCGTCCAAATGCAGCCACTATCTTCTCTAGTGCCAAAGTCTTGGAATCGTACGATGGTATACTCTCGGCGGCAACTACAGCGTACCCCACCGAGTCTTTACTTTGAATTGCGGCGTTAACAACCTCATTCAATATTTCTCCGCGCCCATCGTAGCCAGATACTGCCTTCGCTGCAATAATCGCCATATTTAGATCGCTAATCTGAATTGATGATCGGACGACGTTCTTAAGAGCATTGTCCCTGCGATCATAGTCCGGGATTGACTTTGCAGCTTGGAACATTGCCAACAACCATCTTCTCTCACCTTGATACACGGGGAGGTCAATACGAAGGTCAACCGTTGATTTTTCTTTTTCCAGTTGTGTTTTCACTGAAGTTGCTTCGGTGGAGGTATTGCCTCGGCGGTCGAATAGCTGCCATAGCATAATCACCGTTCCAATTATCGTTGCAAACGCCGCAAGCTTAAAAAGAGTGGTCAAGACAGTCTCCAGAACCTCCGTGAAGCATTAATCATTTTAAGACTTTGATTCCTGCGGCATCGATGCCCAGTTCGACCAACTGAGGATCAGGCAGTGTGTCCGAAAAGTACACTAACAAAACAGTGGTTCGAGGTAGGAAAATCGCTTTGCTGCCAGTATTATCGAGCACATAGTAACCGGAATCGGTCTCGTCCACGAGTTTTGTCTGTAGATATCGCCCCGGTAGAATTCTTGAGTCTTTTGTTAGATACAAAACAATTGGCACCGGAGTTCCACCACCCCACGATGCCTTGATGTGGGAATAGAAAGTCGCCGGAAATCCAGAAACTGCTGAAATCAATAAGCCTGGAATGGTAAATAGAATGAAAAACCTAACATTATGAATCGCAAAACGCCAAAAAATCCCCCAGAAGAAAACCTGAAATAAAACCGTTTCAAGGCCAATTGTCTGGTCCTTGAACCTGTGAACAAAATAAAAAGCAACCAGACCTAGTAGTCCTACACCAGCAATAATGCAAGACAGGAACGGCCGTCCCAGCCGAAACAGACGAGCCGGGACTACTGTAACAAAGACCCAGCCAAGAGACACAAAGAAGAATTTATAGTTAAGCTGTAGATCAAAAATTGCGGTTGCGGCATTAACGACTGCAGCACAGGCAATGTAATAATACAAAGCATCTTGTGCTTCCGCGAACACGAGTGATAAGAACCTCGTGAGGTACTTCTCTTCCCATCTGATCGTTTCAGTCTTATCAGATTTTCGGCTCCGCAGATACATCGCCGCTGCCCCTGCTGGAATACCTGCGAACAACAGGAACCAAACTCCCGCAGAGATAATCTTAGGCCGGAAAGGATTTGTATCGCTAAACCCAAATCCCGCATAGTATTGCGACGTAATCAAAAACCCGGACGCATACACAATAATCGCCACGAGTGCAGCAAGCTTTGGCGCTTGTTCAAGTATCTGCGCCAGTTGCGGAAAACTCTGTTGCGGCTTGTCTGGGAGTGGTGGCGGTGGCGGCTGTTGCGGCGATGTGACCATAATGCTGCAAACGGCTGGGCCGGACTAATTCGGCCTTTCCGTATCGTTCTCCTCTTCAGGGCCGTCGTGTACAGGAATCCGAATTACCCCGTTGCAGGTGGAGCATATGTTGCTATCGGTGCGTAGCCCACTACCGTGGCACAGCGGCGTTCAGTAGAGTCAATCAAAGCCATAACCTAGCCTCATTCATTTGATTCCTGTCGCCGACAAGCAATTCCAAGGGCGGCGCCAAGCATGATGCGTTTCATGGCTACAGCTGACTCCGCAACTATGCTTTCGCTGATTCAGCTCTTTCTCGTTCAGCAGCCAAAACTCGTGCTTCCGCTAAGTTAATACGTGCATGGTGCCCGTGCTTTTCGAGCAGGTAGAGTAGTTCGTTCCCGCTCAAAAGCGTAATTGGCTTACCTTTAGCGAATTCATAAGCATCCGGCCCATAATCAGCCGTCGTAACCAAAATGCCCTTATTTGCCCCTTCATTCATTATCGTGCCGTACAAGTCCCGGACCGCTGACACACTGACTGTATTTGTGTAACGCTTTGCCTGAATGACGATCTTCCCACCCCTAATCGGGTCCTCATCGAACGCGACAGCATCAACGCCGCCGTCTCGACTCGCCTGAGTTATTTTTACCTGGCTGCCATTCGCGCTGAACTCCTTCTCAAAGACTTCTCTAATCAAGTGTTCGAAATCTTCCCAGTCCATGGCCGCTAAATTGGCCGAGTCGTCAAGGGCGTCGACAACATTGTGAGCTGGCACAAATCGTTTATCATCTTTGTTGAGTTGGAGTATAGGACGAACTGGTGATAGATTGATAAGCTTAGCTGCCGAAACGCCTTTTAACTTCTTGAAACACGCTTTGGGGTCAACCTGATCTAGATCAAGTTCTAGAATTTCTGTTTTCTTCGCATGGACGGTTAGGATACATGCATTAACTTCCTTCCCAGTAGCTTTATCAACTGAGTTCACCCAACCATTAAAGACCATAGAATCCAAAGCATCGACTGAATCTGCCTGAAACAGTTCATGTAGTGTTCGAAGCGTTACCTTGTACAGCACGGAATCATACGCCTTGTTGAGCCAAGCGTCGGACAGTTTGATGGGCTGAATCTCGTCCCTAGTAGCGACATACTTGTACCCTTTGATTGTTGGCAGGTCTTCTGCTGCTGGCAGGGAAAATTCCACCACGAGAGTACGTGTTTCAGGAATGTATTCAACATCAAAACTAGAAGGAAAGCCTTCGGGATACGCGGATGCATTTAGAATGGTTTCACAGTATTCCGTTATGGCTTCCGGGGTCTTACTTAGGTATGCTAAACGATTCTTTTCAATGCCCTCATTAAATTCCTGCGCACGTTGGATGTAACTTTCCTTCTCAAAGTCATACTTCCTGACCGCCTCATCGTGTTGCCCTAAAAGCGTATTGTTCTGCCCGTCTATCCGTAGCTTGCTACGCTCCCATTCTGCAAGATCAGCACCAAAAATAGAATCTTCAATTGCCTGTGCTTCAGCCTCGCGCTTTGCGCGGATTGAGGGGATTAGACGAGCAACAAATCCCAGTTGCAAGTGTGGTTGGCGGCGCACGGGTTTATCGGGAATCTTTTGTAATTCGGGGCGGTTAGGCGGCTTAACGGGATATTCGAGTTTTTGCTTAAGTTTGGGCCAGTCCACGCGATGATCGCGCCCGATGCTGTCCTTCAGGAGCGTTTCTAAGGAGACTAATGTTGCTTCGGCCTCGGCGTTCTTCTCTTCGGCAAGGGCTTTGCGCTGCTCTTTTTGGTAAGCGGCGTTGAGTCTGTCCTGCTCTCTCTTCCTAGTTTGCAAGACTCGCGCCCACTGTTCGTCCCATGCCTTCTCTTGCAAGACCGCTTTCAATGCGGCTTCTTCCTGCGTGTAACCTTTGACAACCCTGTATTTATGCAAGCCTTCGTGGCGTACCGGAATATCCCACATCGCGCGCCCTCAAATGTAAGCTGCTGAACAGGAACAAGGTAGCACCGTTTTCCAGGAAGTAGTAGCGAGAATTCGTAAAAAACCAATTCGAGCGAAACCTGGGTTATCTCTGCAACTCGCTCAGCACCATCTTTGCCAACCGAACTGAATCCGAAATCGTAGCGACGACTTTGGGTGACCGCGTAATCGGTTCACCCCGAAGCCGGATGGCAGCCACGATACAGGCGGCAATCAGCAGAGCCCCGTTCTCCCGCTGTTTGTCCATGTCGAACATCGTAGGCGATGAAAAAGCGAAAGTCAACATGGTTAGAATTGGCACCGCTGAGCGATTCTATGGATTGGATTGCATTTGATTCTGACGTATGCTGGAACACCAAAACGGGAGTGCTAAATGCCAATCGACAATCCGCAGTACGATGTCGCTATTTCCTTTCTGTCTGAAGATGAAGCAATAGCAGCAGCACTCAATCGAAAGCTTTCCGAAGGGCTGCGAGTGTTCTTTTACACCCAGCGTCAAGAGGAACTGGCGGGAACGGACGGCTTGGAGTCGATGCGCAAACCATTCTTTGATGACTCCCGTGTGATGGTTGTTCTTTATCGGGAGCTGTGGGGCAAAACGCGCTGGACACGAGTTGAGGAGACTGCGATCAAAGAAGCCTGTCTTGAATATGGATGGGAGCGATTGTTTTTTGTCGTGTTGGACACGGCAAGTAAGCTTCCAATTTGGTTGCCCAAAAATTTCGTTCGCTTCAATTACGCTGAATTTGGACTAGAACAGGCAGTTGGGGCAATAAAGGCGCGGGTTCAAGAAAACGGTGGTCAATATCTACCGCTCACTCCAGCAAAGCGGGCAGAACTTTTCGAAGCTGATGAACGGTTTCGACTAGACAAGTTACGGATGAACTCAGAAGAAGGACTAAAGATCATACAAGAGCGCGTAGCTGAATTGTTCCGGCTAATTGAATCACACTGTACGGATATCAATTCGAAGAACGGCTACATGCAAATCAGATACGGTACTGACTTCAAAGAACGCAATGCCAGTAATATCTGTGTCATCACAAATGATCGAGTAGGATTGACCGTTACCTGGAACCAGCCATACTCGAACACGTTAAGTAACACCTCGCTCGTTATTCGTGAGTTCAATGGCGGTCTAATTCTTCCCAGCGAAATAGGCGAACGCATGTACTTCCAGAATCCCACTCTGCTGGGCACTACCAAATACTCACCTGATTTGTCGCCTGCACGGGAGTATGGGTGGAAACAGGACGATGCGGCTGAGTTCCTTTCTTCCGCTGTTCTTGCGGAACGGTGCGTCATTCAATTTGTGGAATTAGTCAGTCGATATCAAACCGGGGAGATGGCGAGTCGGCAATTTGTTTAAGAGACACCGCTCACTTCTTCACTTTACGGCATCAGCCCAGGCAGGTCGCATCGCCATCGACCATGCCTGCGCAAATAAGCCCGCTGTGCGGCTACGTTGACACGGTGTCGGGACTGTCTCGCTCAATGATGAAAAAGCAGATAAAGTAAGCTCAGGATTGATAGCGCGAAAAAAACCTGCCTGACTTTGATGCCGATGCCGCTCGCTCTAGGTGCCACATGAAGCGTTGGGCCGGATTGGCGACGATTACGGCTGCCGCCATACATGACCGCACGTCTTGCTGCCCGGAACGCTCCCCAACTTCGACCGAAAGCCATGTTGGACACTGTACCACCCGGAAAGCTTCATACGAAGTAAAAACGGGTTGCTGTTGCCGCCAGCACACTGTGCAATCGCTACAGTTTCGACAGCAATCTGGACAGCGTAATCCCGAAGCCGCTTGCAATGAGTTCCAGGTTGACCAAACTCACGTTTCGGTTCCCGCGTTCAATATCCGCGATGTAGCTCCGATCCAACCCCAGTTTCTCAGCGTAGACGACCTGCGTCCAACCGTGCTTTAGCCGCAGTTGCCGTACCCGTCTTCCGAACCGGACGCGAATGTCTTCCACGTCCACATCTTTGCTTGTTGCTGAAAGTCGACAAAGCGACTATGAATAACATTGCAGTGTTTGTCTGACCGGAAGGCGATTCCCTACGGTCACCAGAGAACAAGAAGAGGCCCCATGAAGACTCTGTTTGCTGTCCTATTGCTGTCCATCGTTGCCCTTGGTGAGTGCCCGGTTACCGTTGATGAGGTAATAACGGACGGTATTTCTCGTGACCGGATGAAGGTCATTTTCAAGAATCACACCCCAGACAAAACGGCGACGAACGTAAAATACAGGATCGTGATGTACGACGCCGTAAACGACCCTACAGAAGTCTTCACAGACTACATCCTCACCAACGCCCACATGCGTCCTGCCGGTGGGAGATGGTTTGTGCTCAACGATCTGCCCTACCGAGCAGACCGCCGCGAGAACAGCCGGAACGGTTTAGAGGTCTACGTTCAGAAGCTGGCGTTCGAAGACAACACCTACTGGGAAGATGACGGCAGCAAGTCTTGCAGAGGCGGTGACGCGGCCAGGGCGAAGCACAAATAGAAATGGCTAGGGTCCGCCGCCCGGCCCTTGTTTGAGCGGATCAGCGTCGGCAGCCAATCCGTCCGCGTGATTCATATTGCCTGACGCTGTGACGCGGTAACAACGCGGTGTGTCTACTGTGTCGTCGGGCCGGGAACGGGGATACCGCGTCAGCGACTCGGCAGATCATCTCGGCGTTGCTGCGGCGCTCTCAAGCTGACAATGCGTTCCTGAGTTTTCGGGACGCACGGAGTCAAGACCTACGGTTCAGACGGTAGGAGATCAACTCTCGGTCTAGCGTTCAAACGCGAAGCCGATCTTCACTTTTGATTTTTCGGCGCTCACTTTTACCACTTTGCAGACAAACTGCAATGCTTGAAAGTGAGCAACAACCCTGGTTGCGTTCCCTTCAGCATCAACTCCGGAGATAACAGCCACGTTAGTTGACGACATGTACAGGTGCAGGACTCGAATGCTCTCGACGCCGTTTGAGTAATAGACGAAAAGCTCCTCATCCTGTGCAAGGCCCGCCTGCAACTCATCTATGACGTTTGCGATTCCCTTCTGGAAGCTTTGGGCTTGCTGGACAGAAACCGGGGTGATTACTGGCATTTTGAAATCGGGAAGCCTGTCAATTTTGGAGAGGCTCTCCATTAAACCGTTCATTCCCGGAACGCTGAAAGAAGATTTTTCATTACTCATGTTGCAAGTTAAGCACACGTTGGGCAGAACGCCCAACGTGAATCTTGGTAACATACAAGTACACAACTGACAGGTTCAAACGGGAGTAATTGAAGGCGCGTCGGCAGCCAATCTGTTGCGTGTGATTCGTATTTGCCTGACGCTGTACGCGGTAACAATGCGGTAACAATAAGCATTACCAAGTGTTCCCTGCCGCTATTTTGTGTTACCGTCAATTACCCCTAAGTACCTGTATTTCCAATGTATCTGAGACCTGTCACGGCTGAGGTCGCGGGTTCGAGTCCCGTCCACCCCGCCAACACCCTGTTGGCTTCCTGCTGAATCAGTTTCGACTTCGCCAGGATCTCGGCACGCGGCCCAGGCTCCGCGTAACCACCACGACACATCTCGTAATCCTTTCTATACGTCGCGAAGATCAAGCATCCCCTCCGCAGTAGTTGTCGCGGCACGCCTTCCGCCACTCGGCTCGCGATAGCAGTTAGGTTGCCAGGACGCGGCAGACGGCGACGAGGTGTACGCCACAACCTTCCGCCACTCAGGGTCGGGGCTCTCAAAAGAGCTGCTGGCATTAACTAAGTTGCCAATTGTAAAATACCTGCTAGAGTGAAATTGTGAAAGCCCCCGGCG
>Ga0187852_1003756_pt1 | contig 10838 bp, 8 predicted proteins | sample June2016WEW_6_40_FD_134511 | JGI IMG/M metagenome (GOLD analysis project Ga0187852, IMG submission 134511) | Peatland microbial communities from SPRUCE experiment site at the Marcell Experimental Forest, Minnesota, USA - June2016WEW_6_40 | ecosystem: Environmental > Terrestrial > Soil > Wetlands...
TCGAATAGGCGCGTGGCGGCGCCGAGCTCGCGCCATGTCGTGGCGTTGATTGTGAAGGAAGTAGGCGGACGTTCTGTCGGAGCGTTGGGGTCGGTCCGGCGCGTGTCTTGGTATCTCTCGTCGTTTCCCCGTGGGAGGCCCAGAACGCCCAAAACGGCGGCAAGGACTCAAGATATCTCAACTTCCTGCGCTTTGAAGCCACAATCGCGCCTTCGGAGGATTCTCCCTGGGAAATCTTCGCCGGTCTGCATCACCGCTCGGGAATTTTCGGCCTCATCAATCACTCGCATGGCGGCTCGAATTATTGGATGACGGGAATTCGCTTCGACGTCTTGTGAGATTTGGCATGAACCGAAGATCGCGCTCGTTCTGCCTTGGCTTGGCTTTCCCCGATATTTCTGGATAGGCCCGCTTTGTGTTGCGTGGCTGTGGCTATGTCATGCGGCTTCGATGTCCGTTTGGCTAAAATCATTGCCTTTGAACAAGAGCGGTTCGCCGGTAGCCTTCGCTAAGGCATAGGAAAAGCAATCGCCGAAGTTTAGCCCCGCCTTGTGGCGGCCCTTCCCGAAATCGAGAAAGGCCTGCCGCGCCAGTTCGCCATGATCGACCGTCACCGGCTCGATGGTGATGCCGGCGCGCCGGAAGAATGCCTCCGCCTGCCGCATTCCTTCAGGGCCGAGTTGGTTTTCAATCACCATGGACAGCTCGACGTAGTTTGCCACGCTCATGCGGCAGACGTCGGCATCATGGATGATCTGCGCGAAGGTCGCCGCTTCAGGCTCCCTGTAAAGGATTGCGACCGCTGCTGAGGTGTCGAGGATCATTTCGGCAGGCCGTTTTCATCGTAGAGCAGGTCGGCATGATCGGCGTAGGGGCGCTTTACATGTGCGGCAGCCCGATCGGCAATCGCCAGTAACTCTTCCACTCTCGCCTTGCCCTTCCGATGCTCGATCTTGGCGTAGCGTTCGCGTAGAGCTTCGGTGACCACGCGGGTCATGCTCTCCCCCGTGGCACGGGAGATGGCTTGAGCTAGCCGGTGCGCTTCCGGGTCTTTGATGTTGAGACTCATCGCCATCCTAGTTCTGTAAATAATTCCCTATTTCTACCATTCTACCCTATAGATTGAACCGTGCCAAGAGCGAGAGAGGACAAAGTGAGCGAGGACACTGAAACCGCGGCAATGCCCCATTTTGCGATTGTCACCGGGATCATCGAGCGCGCGATCCGTCTGTCTTCGGAGACCGGCCGCCCTCTCCTCATCCCAACGATCCTGGCCCTTGCGCCGCCGGGCGTCGGCAAAACATTTTACACGAAAACGATCGCGCGCGTGATCAACACGACATGCATCCCGATCGCGATGAACGGAACAAGCGACCGCAGACAACTCGGGGGCCTTTCCTCGGCATGGCGAGGCGCCAAAATGGGGAAGCTCGCCAGAGGGCTGCTCTTGGATTGTCCGGCAGCGTCGCCCTTTTACCTGCTCGACGAGCTAGACAAATCGACGAAATTCAGCGGCGAGAACGTCGTCGACGTTTTGCTTTCCGCAGTCGAACCTGAAAACGCAAGAGCCGAGCGGCCTAATCGAGAGACAACCTCTCAAACACCCTTGCTAAAATGCAACGAAAAAAGGCCAAAGCCACCACCGCTAAAAAGCCGGCGAGCGTGGCAAGTTCGGCAATACGCCACAGCCAAAATTTGCTATACAAAGATCCCTGCAACGGGGAGCCATAATGACCTTGAGCATTCGCAATCGGGACGCCGATCGTCTAGCGCGCCGCCTTGCCGAGATCGACAACACCAGCGTCACCAAAGCGGTCGTCACAACTCTTGACGAGGCCATAAAGACCCGGCTCGCCAAAGAGGCGCCGCGTGAGACGGCGCGCCGCATCCTCAAAAAGCACGGACGCGCCTTCCCGAAAGATCGCAAGCCCGTTCCACCTGAGGCCTTTCACGATCTTGACCACGATCTCGCTGGTTGACGCCGATGTTCGTCGACGCCTGCGCCATCGTCTCCATCATCGCTGGAGAGGAATCTGCCGTCGCCTATGAAAGCGCCCTCGCCACCACATTCGAAGCCTTCACCTCTCCGATGGCGGCCTGGGAAGCCATTATCGTTCTTTCCCGGCCAGACCAATTGAACTGTCTTTACCGCCAGGCCGAACAAGTCGTTGTCGAATGGCTCGCCGCGCGAAATATCGCATTGCGACACTCCTCTACGCCGGCTCGCATTCTCGCTTATGCCGTCGCGGTGGTGGAACGATATGGAATCGGCAAGCGCGCCCTCAGCAATTTCGACTGCTTTCACTACGCCTACGCTAAAGCAGCAGGCTGTTCTCTGCTCACGTTCGACAAACTGCTCCGCGAAACCGGCGTTGATCATGCGCCTTAACCGCTTGGGAGCGCACGGCGGCGACAGCGGCCGGCGCCGTGGCCTTTTTGCGGACCGGTGATCCCGGAACTGGCGATTTTCAAGATGCTGAGGTTATCCGGAGCTTTGGAATTGCGCCCGGCGCCGGCGAATTTTTCGACGCCGGCTGACCTGTCACATACACATCTGGGATGCTGTGTTATGTTGAGTTTGCTTTGCTAGCGCGCCGTAGGCATTTGCCGCCGGCGGAAGACTTAGGAGTGCATTCCTATGACGATTAAAACATTTTTCACGATCTTCTCTGTCCTCGCCCTCGTATTCGGTGCCGGCTTTGTCCTGGCCCCGGACCAAGTCGGCTCCAACTACGGCATGGAACACTCGCCTACCGCGGCGCTGATGGCGCGCTTCTTCGGCGGGGCATTGCTGGCATGGGGATTGATTCTCTGGTTCGCCAGGGACTTTCGCGACGAAGCCGCCGTGCGCGCGGTTCTGATTGGCACCGGCGCCGCGGACGTCGTCAGTCTCATTGTGGCCGTTATGGGCACCGTGTCCCACACGACGAACGCATTAGGATGGTCCACTGCGCTGATCTATTTATTGTCGGCGCTCGGGTGCGGATACTTCTTGATGGTGCGATCAAGCAAAGCGTAGCCGGTTAAAACACGACGAATTTCAATAAGTGGAGATTATCCGGAGCTTCGGGCAGGCGCCGAGCGCCGACGATCTTTTCGGCGGAAGCAGACCTGTCACACGATCGTCGGCCCCGATCTTGTATGGGCAAGCCGTGCTTAATCCATTTTTAGGAGCGGGGCCGTGCCGACGATTTTGCCAATCCGCGCTTACGTTTCGCCTTGGAAGCAATTTAGCATCCCTCTTTGGGTCATCGCGCCCATCGCACTTGGGTTACTCTCCCTTGGCTTAGCAATGAATCCGCTCACTCAAGCTGATCCGGATTCCGCATTATTTGAAACGTTGGCGGCAAGCCCCTAGTCACTCAAAGGCCTGGTTACCGAGGTGCCAGTCTTCCCTTGCGCCCGTCGCAACGATCCGCATCAGGTCGCCGGGCAAGGGCCTTTGAAGTGCGAGCGCCTCGGTGGCCGGCGTCTCATCTAACCAACGCGATTGTCTATTGGCACTGGCCGGTCCCCATCAAGTGGTCCAGAGTTTGTGTTAGTTTAAATTTGGCCTTGAAACGATCGAGCAGAGCCGTCGTCATCTTGGCATCGCCGAACATCCGTCCAATGGCAACTTTGAGCCGTTGTTCGACGTATCGGGCAGGATTGGTAAATGGCCGCCTTGGGCCGGTAGCGGAACGGGGGCTTTGGCCAACCGGGATGCTCGGTACAAACGTTCGCTTCCGCGCGGGCAAGTGGCGGCTCTAGAGTCCGACCAGCGATGACGAAACCCTCCAATTATGCTGACCGTGATGGTCTAGGAGGCAACGATGAGATGGCAAGGCCAGGCGCTTCGCCGCTCGCGGCTTCCTTGCAGAACTGGCCATTGGGCAGGAAATGACATCGCGACGGGTGCAGCGTGTCTTCTGCACCCGTTGCGACTTCGGATAATGTGCCGGCCTGAGCGCCAAGCCGGCAGCAGAGACGGCCCGGATCAGAAGTCGAAACGCACGCCGGCCTTGATTGATCCTGCGCCATAGGAAGAGGCAAACTGGTAGTCGCCCTTCAGGAACCCGGACCAACCGCTCTTGAGCTGGATGATATTGATCCCAGCTCCGATATCGCCGTAATTTGTCACTTGCTGATCGTTCAACGTCAAGAGAGGCGCGCCAGCTCCGCTATTGATCGTTGCGGAGGCGCCGCCGCTCAGGCGTGCCCAATAACTCGCGGTGCCGGTCGCGGTGATCTGGTAATCGCTGCCGCCAGGCAGTTCGATCCCGCTGCGAAGACCAAGGCGTCCGCGCAGAATATCGTTATCGCCGAAACTGACCTGCGACCCCGAGATTTCGAGATTGCTGGCGTGGGAGGAGACATAGGCCAGCGTCGCCAAAGGTTCCGCAAAGGCCGTTCCGCCGATCGTGAAGCGATATCCCGCATCCGTGATGAAACCAAGGTTTTGAATATGACTGATCGGTTGGTTGGCGCCGAAGGCCGAAGCGGTCGCCGACGCATAGTTCAGATTGAGAAAATCGCCCTTAAACAGAGTATCGACGAAGAAATTCCCAATCAGATAACTCGCGGACGCACCGACCGATCCGCCCGTGTAATGGGCGCTCGTGGTCGAATCCGTGAACATCTGCGTCGAGTCGATATAGCCTCCCATGACCCCGAACAGGAGGGTGTCATGAGCGTTGATGACGCCTTGCTGGACGCCGTCGGCGCCAGCGTAAAAGGCGCCGGTGTTCTGTTGGTAGCCCGTTTGCAGAACGTAGCTTTTGTTGAGAACGCCATATGTTTGCGTCTCGCTGCGATTAGCCCATTCTCCCATGGCCTGAGCCCAGACTCCGGGCATCGACTGAGCGTCCGTTGATTTTTGGGCGAGAGCCGGACGCGCCACGCCAGCCGTCCCGGCGATTTGATCCCGTAGTCCGGCCTGCCGGTCGAGCCACATCGATGCCGTATCGAGCCAGATCGACTGCGCCGCCGTGGGGAGGGTTGCGAGACGATAAGCATCCGCCGTCGGAGCGCCGACCAGCACGAAGGCCGGATCGGACTGATAGGCGAGATCGTATTGGAAGAGCCCCCTTTGGATCGGGCCGCCGGCCAGAGCGAAGGCATTGGGGTTCATCGGATTTGTCGATACGATGATCGGAATGCCCATGGGATTATAGACGGGCGGCGTCGAAGCGACCGAGGTGATCGAAATCTGTGTCGTCCCGGAAACGCTATTGACTTTGAGCTCGTCCGCGGTCCCGGTCGTGAAGTTGACGCCGATTTGAAGTTGGCTGCCCGGTGTGCCCACGTAAGAGCCGATCGTGAACACGTTCGTCCCGGTGCCGTTGTTGAGGTTCAAGATACCGTTGTTATCGAAAGTCGCGGCGCTCAAATTCGCCCCGCCTGGCGCATAGACCGTCCCTTGGGCGCTCGTGCTCAAGGATGTGGTCGCGAGCGTGGAGCCGCTATCGAGTTCCAGCGTGCCGCCATTGACGTTGGTGACAGGGGCGGTCAAGACGCCGCCGCTGCCGATGTCCAAAATACCCGCATTGACCGTCACGCCGCCAGTCGTCACCGACCCGGTGAAGGCTTGGGCGCCCGCGCCATTCTTGATGAGCGAGCCCGTGCCGCTCACCGTGCCGCCAAAGCTCGACAAAATCCCCGAGGCCGAGTTGATCGTCAGATTGTAGGTGCCGAGCGTGACCGCCGTCGTATTTCCAGCCTCGCTCATCAGAGCCTGAATGGCATTATTGGCGCCGAGGGCCAGCGTCGCGGCGGGTGTTGTGCTGCTGCATGTTCCAACGCAACCGCCCACCCGGCCGAGATCGACGCCGCTGCTGTTGATCAAGGTATCGGTGGCGTTGAGCGTCAGAGTGCCGGCTTCGATGAAGGTCGCGCCGGTAAAGGTCTGTTGCTGGGTGATCGTGACATTGCCGCTATTGGCACCAGTGCTGTCGTCTTTGATGAGCGAGCCCGAAAGATTGGCGCCCACGCCCATTTGCGGTCCGTCGCTAATCACGCCGGCATAGGTGCCATTGGTCGCCTGGTCGAACAGGACATAGCCGCCCGCGTTAGTGATATTGGGATTGACGGCAGGAAGATTGGCCGTGGTGATGTCGAGGATCGATCCCAATTGGATGAACGTACCGCCGGAATAGGTATTATTGGTCCCGGTGATCTGCAACGTTCCGCCGATCAAATTGAGCGAGCCGGTTCCCGATACCGCATTCGAAAAGACCCCACCCAGATTTTGCGCGAACTGGATTTGACTGGTGCCGTTCAAAACGACGCCGAAATTGGTGACGAATTCGCTCGCTGCCGTCCTGAATTGCGCGCTGTCGTTGACGACGAGCGTACTGCCTGCGAGCAGGTTCAAGTCTTTGGACCCGCCGCTGAAGTCGAACAAGCCAGATCCGTTCAGCGTGATCGCGCCGGTGGCCGTGATCCCCCCGACGACCGTGTTGGTATACACGGCACCCGTCTCCTTCACGGTGCTGTTGATCACGGAGCTGAGATTATTCGTGGTGTCCCCGAGCGTCAGGCCTGCCCCGCCGCTGATGTTGATAGAGCTATTGTTACCCACGGAGTTGAACGTCGTGAGCATATTGTTGGCCGTAATATCGAGGGTCGCCGGCGCGGGCTTCGTCTTGGTATTGTCGAGGAGAATGCCTGCCGTGTCGGTGCTGAAGACATTGACCGCACCGAGAGTTACGGTGCCCGAATCGATCGTGATCAAACCGCTGACATTCTCAGCCGCATTCAAGGCCACCCCGCCGGACCCGGCGAATGTCAAACCGTTGGTTCCCGTGATCTTCGATGAGATCACCGGGTTTGTGCCGCTGAGCCAGATCACGCCTTCGCTGCCGCCAAAGGCTAATGTGCCGCCGCTGATCGTCGTGCCGCTGGCCAAGATCAAACCGGCCGGGTTCGTGCCGTCGCCAAGCTTCAACGTATTGCTGGCGCCAAGCGTGACGTTCTTGCCTTCCGTATTGAGCGCGAAGGCGCTGACATTGCTCACTGGGGACGAATTGGCGGCAAGCGCAACGACGGATGTGGGGGATGCCGTAAGCGTGGTTGCACTGTAGGTCGCCTTGACATAGCCATTAGCGCCATATGTCACGAAGTCATAAGGGCCGGCGCTTTTCGAATTGGCATTGTTCTCGACAATCCAAGCCGGGGCGATCCCGTTTTCGAGAGAAGCCGCTCCGGTTCCCGAAAAGACTTTTTCGGTGGTCCCGAGCGAGCTCGTGGTCGAGGGGAAGAGAATGAGCGTATCTTGCGCCGTGCGCGAAATTCCATTGGTAAAGGTCACGGTTTCGCCGGCAGCACCTCCGGCGAGTTGTAACGCAGCGGTTGCGCTGATGGTGAGATTGCTAAACGTCACGGCACCTGCCGTGGTGCTGTTGCTGTTGAGAATGTCCACCGTCCGTTGGACGTCGGTCAACGTCCCCCAACTCGTCGTGAACCCATTCACGTCGAACGAGCTGCCGCCGCCAAGAAAGAAATTACGCTCGGTCGCGGTGATGTTGGCGCCGGCCTGGAACGTGCCGCCATTCAATTCGACCTCGCCGATGGTTACGGCCGGTCCCGTGGTGTTGCCCAGGGCCGCGTCGCTCATGACCTCGACGGTCGGAGCCCCTGTATTGCCGATGATGATATTCCCGTAAAAATAGGGGCTCGCCGTCGAAAGCGTGAGTTTCCCATTATCGGGGGTGCTGAGATCGTCGATCGTCAGGTCCGAGATGCCGGTGGCATTGCCGATACCGACGCCTGCGGTCCCGAGGGAAACGATCTGGCCAGTCAAGGTCACATTATTGCCGTTGACATTGATCGTCGCGGCCTCTCCGTCGACGGCGATCGGCCTGTTTGTCGAAAAGCTTCCGCCCGTCGACGTTCCGATCGTCAAGGTTCCGTTGCCCTCGGTGAGGCTGTTAAAGACGATGCCGTTGGCGGCCTGCACGCTGGCCAGAACGTTGGCCGGGTTGATGGTGGCATTGGCAGGCGTGGCCGCACCGAGCGAGGCGTCGCTCTGCACGATGAGGTTCCCCGCGAGGATCGAGGTTCCACCAGTATAGGTGTTCGTGCCATTCAGCGTCACGGAAAAGCCGGCATCGTTGCCGAGCTGCATGACGAAGCCTGTATTGGGCGTTCCGATCAAAATTGGATTGGCGGCCGTGCCCGCATTGATCTCGGTGATGCCTGTGAACGTTCCAAACCCGTCCATCGCGCCATTGGCCAAGGTCGTATTGCTGATCCCGCCGCTATTGACGATGTTTTGGTTGAGAATGAAACCGGGCAATTGCGCGGCTTTCACGGTTCCCGTGACGTTCGGAATCGACGTCTTGCTGTTGGGGTTAAGGTTCCAGGCCGTCGCCAAAGCAACGTCGCCAGGGGAAAGATACGGCAGTCCAAGTCCGTTGTTGGCGTTCTGGTAAGCGGCCGCTTCGAGGAAGTCAGAGTAAAACCCGGTCATCTTGTCGAGACCAGGTGTCGAGGCTCCGATCGCGCCTGTGATATTCGACGTCGTTTTGAACAGGGTCGAACTTTTATTCTTGAGAATGCTATATTCGAGGCCGCGATAGACGTCGCTTGTCAGGCCCGTAAGAGACGTAGGCAACGGCGCCCCGGTCGCGTCGTTGACCGGCTCGGCAACGCCGTTGTTGAGTGGCAGAAGCTCGTTGGCCGACTGCATCTGGGCATAGAACTGCGCGAGCGTCAGGTTCGAATAATTCGCGATAACATTGACATAGACAGTCGGATTTGAGGACCCGTAAATCGAGTCGAGCAATGCCGTAAAAGTATGATGTCCATCGGTCAGATACAGTTTCCCACCGGGTCCGATCACGACAGGCTCGATATCGGTCAGGAGATCGGCTTGGAGCTGAGACGGCGTCAACAGGTCGAAGCCCGTGGCCTTCTTATCGACCTCCGTGAAGCCTTCGTTGAGCTGGGTCGGCAGCAAACTCGCGACGGGAACAGCGTAGAGTGCTGTCGTCCCAGGCACGATCGTACTGGCCGATGCCGGATTATAGGCGGAAAAGGCCGTGAGGGGGAGTTGTCCGGCCGAAACTTTGCTTCCCGAGACCGCGAGCAAAATCGCGGGGGTGACGAGGCCGACATAAAGAAGACTGCGAATATGCGCGGCTCGATTTCGAAATGCTTTGCCTCCAACGCGCGCGCCAACAGACTTCAACCCGTTCGTTACCATTTTGCCGTTCCCCCGCGTCTAAAATACGCGTGGCGACTAAGATACGGCTAAGGTGACGCTTTTATTTCGGCTTTATGAAACGACGGTTGCGCGCTGTCTTGGCGGTGAGATCGTGCATATTTGCAACACTCGGTCGCTCCCCGATCGAACGTCCGGTTTCGGGCACGGCATTAAGCGCCGCCGACGACGACGAGTGTGGGCGCAGCGCGGGAAACACCGTCGCAGGTACATAACTCCTCGGCGCTGACGTCGAGGAGATCTTTAGATCGCTATACCTCCGTGCCTTCCGCGAGGGCGAGCGCATCCTCTATGTCGACACCGAGGTACCGAACGGTGCTTTCAATCTTTGTATGGTCCGGCCTTTGGACGCGGTCTTCGACCGCTGGCCACGATGAGATCCGCAATGATGATCGCCTAATCAATTTCACGCGCCCAAAGGCGCGTTGCGTCAGACGGTCTGATCGGCATTGGGTTGTCGCCCTGGGGGTCATCGCGCTGTTGAGCACCTTGCCGCTTCAATCCGGCACCATGCAGAGTAAAACTGTGAACACCTATGTCATTGAAATTGCGTTGTAATTATTAAATGCGTCCCCATCGTGCGGCGAAGTCTCTTTTCACCCGGCCTCTTCGCCCAGATCACCTCATGTCAGCCAATCAGTCACCATAAGTCTTGGCACACGCTCGAATTCGCGGCGGTTCAACGTCACCAGAACAGCTTCTCGCCGCCGAGTTTGCGCCGCGATCAAGAGATCGTATGGGCCAATCGGAGAGCCTTTCATTTCAAGGAAAGCACGTATTTCGCCCGCCTCATTCGCGTCCTCGTCATCGAAGCTCGCGATTTCGGTGACAGCGGTCAGAAATTCGTCGATGCGTGCATGGTTTCGCGAAGGGTTCTGGCTTTTTTCAGCCCCGTAACGTAATTCGAATAGTACCGGAACGGGCACGACCAGGCGGCTACCCGCGACAATTTCAAACTGAAGTCTTGCATCAATCACTTCGATGCGTCGATTCATCACGGTGTTGATGACGTTGGTGTCGAGGAAAAACACACCGCGGCTCAGTCGAAAGAAATGTTGTGGTCAGCTTCGACTGGCGCCTCTTCGGCGACCTCCGGGAACGGCGTATCAAGGTAAGAGTCGAGACGGCTGCGCCAGGCTTTCACGTCAAATGGCCGCTTTTCAAACGGTTCCAAAATGACCTTGTCGCCGGCCTTGCTGACACGAACCTCCGTTCCCTCGAAGCGGAATTCCTTCGGGAGGCGCACTGCCTGACTGCGTCCATGCATGAAGAGCTTGGCAGTCTGCTTTCCGGCCGGAAACGCCATGTCAATTTCTCCCTCATACATGATATCTATTTTTGATAGATATCATGCTGGCACAAAAAACGCAGATCGAAAAGCTCATAGCGAAGTTGCGCCGTCGCACGTTGAGCGTCTTCGCAGCGGGGGGGGATCGGTCAGTTTGAAGAGGAACCGGCAGGTAGAAATGCTACATCGACCTTGTCTTCTTTGATATCAATGACTATATTGCAGTCAATGACTAATGGAGGGTGGCGTGGCCGCGATGACGATCCGTAATATCGATGACACCCTGAAGTCGCGCCTTCGGGTCCGGGCGGCCATTCACGGCCGATCGATGGAAGACGAGGCCCGCGA
>Ga0187852_1003763_pt1 | contig 10829 bp, 4 predicted proteins | sample June2016WEW_6_40_FD_134511 | JGI IMG/M metagenome (GOLD analysis project Ga0187852, IMG submission 134511) | Peatland microbial communities from SPRUCE experiment site at the Marcell Experimental Forest, Minnesota, USA - June2016WEW_6_40 | ecosystem: Environmental > Terrestrial > Soil > Wetlands...
TTCTTGAATTCCCTCATCACAATCCCCTGCGGGTCAACGTAGGTCGCGTACTCTTCATCTTCAGCGAGGATTTCCCGCGCGAAAGGCGGTTGCGGCCAGAACCAGGAGGATTCCACGGCCCACTTGTCGCACCCGAAATCAGTCTTGCCCGCGACGTACCCACCTTCCTTTGCCCAGCGTTCAGCGGTCTCAGCCCAGGCCGGCCACATGAATTCGTAAAAGGGGGCACGGTCAACCTTCCCGTATTGCAGTGTTCCGCGAAAGCGTTTAAGATCATTCATATTGTCTCCTCCCAATAAATTGGCCTTCCACATTACCACGAACGTCAAATCGATATGCGGACGCGAGCAAGGTTTGCGAGCTACGCCGGGCTGGCTGCTCAAGAGGCTGGTAGAAATTCGCTCAGGGTTCAGGACGAAGAACGTTCCGTTCGACTGGGCCCAGCACTTATCCCTTTTTTTCAGTCATGACCTTTTGGAATTCCTGATAGGCTTTTCGGGAATCCTCCTCCATCCTCGACAGTGGAATTTGGGTCTTCAGGCGCAATTTCGAGCCCAGGGCAGGCGGCCCACTTCAGCGCGCTTTAGCCCTCTTGATGCTCCAGCAATGGGGCAGCGAGCGCAATGTATATCGAAGGATCAAGGGAACATACCTGCACGGCGCTTTCTTTGGCACTCGTGCGGTCCTTGCCGGCCTGCTCCGTATCCTTTCCCTCCGGCCAGTTGGAGGTGACTCTGTGCAGGCGCCTGCTCCCCGCAACTCTTTTGATCGCCCGTTCTCGCTTCCCCTTGAGTAGACCCGATGACGAGCAAGACAAGAAACAGCCAGGGAGCGAAGAGACCGAGGGGGGAAGGCACGCGGCGGATGCTACCGGCCTGGCGGGTGACGCCGCCACGACTTGCGTACCTATGCCCGGAGCACTGAAGATAGGGTGTAGCGGGAGATTCCTTAAACACGAAACTCGTAGTAAGGTACCACCTTAATATTCCCCAGGCGCGAAGTGAAAGTGTATCGTTCGACATGCCGCAGCTCTAATTCGTTGGGTCCCGCTCGCAGGGCGCCGCCCAATTCGAAACTGAACGGGTAAGCAAACCGCAGACCCAAGTCCCTTCCATTGAGCTTTGCCTCAATGACCTGGGTCATGCCTTCCACGACGAGCCTTGCTGAGGGAACCAAATCCTTCGGCCAGTCGAAGTGGCATTTGTAGAGGGCTCCATTGGGTTCCAACGCGGTTCTAGACCATCCTTCTCGGAGAGCCAGGGTGGATAGAGGCCGGGAAGGTGTTACCAGCCGCTTCTCTTCAATCTTACCATCGGGACGGGCCACGACATACTGCACCGTTCCCGGTGCGTATTTTCTTAGGACGATTTCCCCCTTATTGCTGCGCACGGTTTCGTCTGCATTCGAGGCTTGGAAATAAACTTCAGCCCGGGCCGACGGGTTAAGGACCACAAACATGGATTCGTACCGGGCCAAATCAAGCCGGAGTGATATGCCGTCTTCGCTGCGTGAATAGCACGCGGCTTGGCGAATTTTGCCGCTGACGGGTTCCCAGAGTTCCGGTATCCCGCTGGCTGATTTCAAGCGCACGGTCGTACGGACGGCTTCTCCTTCGTTGTTGAAGAAATAGATCTCTCGTCCAGACAACCGTCGGTGATAGTACTGAAGCAAGGTTAGATTCGGGTCGATCCACACGTCATGAGCGTCTGTTGCATAAAGGAAATGGGCAATATCTTTATACGAGATCACATGTGCTTGGCCACGGCCGCTAGCTCGGTCCCCCCAGATGCGGGGGACCAGGTCTTTGACCTCGTCGTCATGCCGCCCATCGGCGGAGCGGAGAGGCAGCTTGGCGACGAGCTCAACCTTCTCAAAGGTCGGGTCAAAGGCAGTTCGAAGCCCTTCACCGAGAATGATTACTGTTCCTCCTGCCTCGTAGAACTCCAGCAGGCGCCGGAGGACCTCGATCGGAATTGCGTCCACACCCGGGAAGAGCACAAATTCGTAATCTTCACGGCCAAGGCGGATACGGTTGCCCTCGATCCGGCAGCGCTGCGAATCAGCGAACACACCGTAGGATACGTTGTCATAATCGAAATGCGCCTGACTTAGCGCCTTGAGGGATCTCCACTGTTCCTCGGCCCCTCCAACCCATGCCGATTCAGCCGTATCCAGCACCATGGCTTTGGCCACATGGCGGCCGCCACGGATCATCATGGTCTCACGGTTGGCCGCCGCTTGGTAAAGGTGGAAGTAGGGGGCCAGGGGATTCTTTCCGTGCAACCAGAACTCCGGGGCGTCCTCCCATACAGGGGGGTCCTGGGTATCCAAGCCACAGGGAACAGTCCGGTTTATTCCCCGGCAAGTGGTCCAATCCATCATGGCTTTCATTTCGGTCAGGCCCGTACGCCAGCCGGTGGCTGCATAATGCTCGACCATCGCTTCATCGAGCGGCGTCTCGAGGTAGTGGCTGATGGAGCTGGCCATCTTGGCTTGGCGCCAGTACACGTCCTCATCGGGCAAATACCACTGGTCGGAAATGTGGTCGAATCCGGCCATACTGAAGGCTTCCAGAGTGCGGAAGTTGCTGCCAGTCCCCGCGCCGAGTTGATATGGCAGGTCCTCCCTGACGTGACCGTTGATCTGCATTCCATGCGCTTGGGAAAAACTGGTTTGCTTGCCGATGAACAGGCGCGCGTATTCGGAGCTCACAAAATCCATGTAGTCATAGCGGACGCTGGTCGTTTTGGGGCCGCGCTCTACCCACAGGAGCGGCAGGTATGGCCGAAGGGAATAACCGTAGCGTTTTTCGAAGCGCGGCAACAGATCGGGTGTGTAAGGGAATCCGCCACCGATTTCCCCCAACCTGGTCCCACTCGAGTAGAATCCCGGCTCATCGATATAGAATCCCTTCCACGTGCGGCCCGCTTCGTCATAACCGATGGCGCGGCAAGTGCCATCCAGGACCAGTTGGACGTAGAGGTCTGTCGCCGCCTCGCTCAGAGGATCGATGTAACCGCGAAATTCGCCCCGCACCAGGTCGGGATAAGCCTGGGCATCTACCCCTGGTTGCCAATTGGCATGGACGAAAATCTCCCAATCCCCTTCAGGGAGGCCCCACTCGAGGTGCCCGCTCGAAACCCGGTCCGTCAAGTCCTCGAAGCGAGCGTTAGGTCCCGCAGCCACCACGGCCACAAGGCGTTGCTTGGCCGGGAGAACTGCATTGACGTCCAGTGCGAGCGGTCCCGGTCCTTTGCGGCTTTCCCGGTGTGACAGGGTGATTTCCCAGCGCCCCAATTCCTTATTCTGGGCTACAACTTTGCCTGCTGCGTACCCACAGGGGTAGTCCTTGTCATTCTGCTCCCAGACCGTCAAGCCCAGCTTCCGGGCTGCATCAACAATAACTCGCCACTGTTTCCAATTGCTTTCCTCGAGGAATCCTTTGAAGTCGTAGGGATGAAGCGTTACGCCCTCAAACCCGAACTTATGAATAACCTGCATGAACTGTCGCAGTTCGTCCTCGGTCTCCGTGCCGTGCACCATCCAGAAAGGACACGAAGTGCGGGTGGGGTTGGGGCCGGAAAAGGTCTCGGCAAGCGAAGCCCAGTCCATTTCCGCCCTCGGTGTGCATGAAAGCTCACTCGAAAACGCAGTCGTCCCGCGCGGGCCTGTTGCGGCCGCACTGAACCAGTACTGGGTCCCATTGTGGAGCCCCTGCACGGAATAGTCAGTGACCAGGACATCCTCGACCGTTTCTGTGGACCCCTGGGAGCTTCGAAGCCGAACAATATAAGAGGTGGCTTCCTTCACAGGCGTAAAAGAGAGCACCACGCGCTCGTGTTCTGCGCGAGCGCTTTTCAACGAGGGCGGGCCCCATTCCTGGGCGGGCGGGTTGCTGGCGCCTTGTCCCCATAGCGGCATACGAAGAAGAGGAGTAATTCCAATAACCGAAAGGAATGAGCGTCTTTTCAAGGTGTCGCCTCCGGTAAGGTGTTTTGGAGTTGCCGAGCGGCGCTTAGGCCCGCATTCCAAAGTTGACAAGCACTGTTCCGTTCCAATCCGTTAGATTTAAAGTGGTCGTGCACAAACGGTTTTGGAAAAGGACAGTGCATCGAGAGATTACTGCGCTTTGGGGTGAAAGGAAAGCGGTTTTGTGGAGACGACGAGGCCGGAGTCCCGCCTTGCGGAGTCGCGGGCTGAGCATGTTGATCGAGTTGCTGCGGAAGCTTGGTTGCCGGGCGCACGTGTGTGAGCACCCGTCGGCACAGTTGCGCTCGCCGAAGGGTGAGCAAGGCAATTAGACCTCACTCCGGGGTCAAAATCACAGGCCAACTTTGAATTCGGGTTCGAGATTTCGGGTCTTGTCTGACTGCATGCTCAGAGAGTACATTCGGTACAGACATTTTGGGCTTCGGGCAGCGATGCGCTTGGCAGGAGCACCGCCGATCAGAAACAGGTGAGGTGACCATCAAGGAGGATTCATGAGACTGCAGGGGAAGATTGCCGCTATCACAGGTGCAGCCACGGGGTTGGGTGAGGCAACGGCCCTATTGTTTGCAGAAGAGGGCGCGCATGTGGTGGTTGCCGATTTTGACGACGCGGGGGGCGAAAGGACCGTTTCCGAGATCAGAAAGAAAGGAGCTGAAGCCCTATTCGTGCATGCCGACATCTCGAAGGAATCGGATGCCAGAGGGATTGCCGAGGAAGCGGTCAGAGTCTTTGGGGGCATCGACGTCTTGGTGAATAATGCGGCGGTTTTTGTTCTGAAGGGATTCGACGCGACGGTGGCGGAATGGCAGAGATCACTGGGCATTAACGTGATTGGAACCGCGCTTGTAACCAAGTATGTGGCTGAAGTGATGAAGAAAAATGGCCGGGGAGCCATTGTTGTCAATCTGTCTTCCATTTCAGCCTGGATCGCACAAAGCAACATGTTCGCATACAGTTCCACTAAGGCTGCCATCCTTCAGATGACCCGCAATATGGCCATGGATCTGGCCCTTTACGGTATTCGAGTCAATGCTGTCTGCCCCGGCACGATCATGACGGCTGCCGTGCGCCGCTATATGCAGGAGAGGGGAATGACTCTGGACCAACTGAATGCCGAAGAGGGGGCCAAGACACTTCTGAAGAGAGTCGGTCAGCAGCGGGAAGTGGCTAACGCAATTCTCTTCCTGGCCTCCGACGACGCCTCCTACATTACTGGAACGCATTTGATGGTGGATGGTGGATACACAGCAATCTAACACCGCACATTGAAGGGATGCGGGCTGGAGACCTGGGGAGGGTTCGATCCATACGTTGTAGGGGCGACCCTTGTGGTCGCCCAGGGCAGGCATCCGTCGGCTGACGGACCTGCCCCTACGGGCAAGCGCAAGGGTTTGACAGCTTATGGGGTCTGAGGCATGATGGCAGGGCATTCAAGGTGTCTTCTTGGTTGGAGGGGTGTCATGTTTCATAGAGATCGAGGCTCGCAGGCAATTCAAGTGATTGTGGGTTTATTTTTGTTTTTGGGTCTTGTGGGCTATGCGTACGGAGCCGAGGGGCCAGAACCACCAACCGATTTGCGGTGCGAGTACCTTTCAAACCCTATCGGCATTGATGTGCGCGAGCCCCGGTTTTCCTGGGTGCTCCATCATACCGCGCGCGCCCAGGCGCAGACGGCGTACCAGGTTCTTGTCTCCAGCCGTCCGGAGGGGGTAGACCGAGACACGGGCGATGTTTGGGACTCCGGAAGAGTAGCATCCAGCGACTCGATTCAAGTGGTCTACGCCGGCAAACCGCTCGCGAGTGGCAAGACCTACTACTGGAAGGTCAAATACTGGGACACCGCGGGCAATGCCAGCCCTTACAGCGCGGTCGCTCAATTGGAGATGGGACTGCTGTCCCGGGACGAATGGAAAGGGCAGTGGATCGGAGGCGACAATCTGCTCCGGAAGGAATTAACCCTCAACGGCAAGATCGTCCGTGCCCGTGCCTATGTCACGGCGCTTGGCTACTACGAACTGAGAATCAACGGAGAAAAGGTAGGGACAAACGTGCTGGATCCAGCATGGACGACTTATCCAAAGCGAGTCCTGTACACCACCTACGACATCACCCATCAACTGCGCAGCGGGAAGAACGCTTTGGGAGCGATGCTCGGTGGCGGTTGGGCGACACAACGCGGAAACTTCCACACAGATTACAAAACCCCGGCCCTCTTGCTCCAGGTCAACGTTGAACTCGAAGGCGGGAAAACCGCCAGCGTGGCAAGCGACAACTCTTGGAAAGTGGCGGAGGGACCCATTGTCAGCGACAGCGTTTATGACGGTGAAGTCTACGATGCGCGGCGAGAAATAACAGGCTGGGACTGGCCAGGATTTGATGACTCCTCGTGGAGCGCAGCTCAGACGCTCGAAGGCTCAAAGGGAACTCTTTCCGCTCAGATGATGCCGCCTATTCGCGTCATCGACTCGATGGTTCCCGTCAGCATGGCAAACCCCAAGCCAGGTGTCTATGTGTACGATATGGGCCAGAACATGAGCGGCTGGGTGCAACTTCGAGTGCAGGGATCCGCGGGAACCCAAGTGACGCTGCGCTTTGCGGAGTTGGTCTATCCGAATGGAACGATCAATCGCGAGAACCTCGAGGGGGCGAAGTCGCGCGACATTTACACCTTGAAGGGGGAGGGACAGGAAACGTACGAGCCGCGCTTCACCTACCACGGTTTCCGCTACGTCGAGCTAACAGGGTATCCGGGGACACCCAGCTTGGACTCGCTGCGCGGGCGGGTGGTGCACACGGCAATAGGGACAGTGGGGAGTTTTGTTGCCTCGAAGCAGATTCTGAACGACATTCAGCGACTCATCCACTGGTCGCAACTCACCAACCTGTTCAGCCTCCCCACGGACTGCGACCAGCGCAACGAAAGGCAGGGATGGATGGGGGATGCCCAGGCGACGGCGGAGGAGGCCATGATGAATTTTGACATGGCCGCCTTTTATGCCAATTTCATTCGCGACATTCGCGACGCCCAAGCTCCCGACGGGTCGCTGCCCTCCACGGTTCCTCACAAATATGGTTTGTTCCCCGGCGACCTAGGCTGGGAAACGGCCTATCCGCTGTTGTGCTGGTACATGTGGCAGCAATACGGAGACCGCCGCATCCTGCACGAAAATTACGATGGGCTGAAGAAATACGTTGAATTTCTTCGTAGCCGCGCCACGGACAACGTTTTCCGCTTTCACCACGAGGGCGACTGGGTGGAGGTGGCACACACACCCGGGGATTACATCGCCGATGTCTGGTATTACTACGACGTATGGCTTCTTGCAAGGATGGCCCGGGTCTTAGGAAATTCGGCCGATGCGGCGTCCTATGGGCAACTGGCCACCCAGATCAAAGACGCATTGAACCGTACCTTCTTTGACGCCAACACCGGAAATTATGCGAACGGGACTCAAGCCGCCAACGCGATGGCACTCTTCCTGGACTTGGTTCCGAAAGAGCATCGCGACGACGTGGTGGATAACCTGACCAACGACATCGTCTACTATCACAACACGCACGTGACCACGGGCTTCATCGGCGTTAAGTTTCTGATGCCCGTGCTCACCACGACTGGGCACTCGGACCTGGCTTACGAGCTGGCCGCGCAGACCACGTATCCCAGTTGGGGCTACATGGTTGAGCAGGGCGCAACCACCCTCTGGGAGCTGTGGCAGAAGAAGAGCGGCCCCGCGATGAACTCCCAAAACCATGCGATGTTCGGCAGCGTGGGAGCGTGGTTTTACAACGCTCTGGGCGGAATCAACCTCAGCCCGGACAGCGTGGGGTACCAGCACATTCGTATTGCTCCACAGGTCGTCGAGGACCTCCACTGGGCCAGCGCTTCCGTGGAGACCCTCCGGGGAACGGTCTCTTCATCCTGGAGTCATTCCCCCGGGGTGATTACGCTGGAGGTGGCGATTCCGGTCAACAGCGACGCTCAAGTGGTCGTGCCCGCGGAAGAACAGATGACGGATGTGGCGATTCGAGAGGGCGACCGGGTGGTCTGGGAGAAAGGCCACTACGTGAGTGGCGCCCCGGGCCTGACAGGCGCCACCCAGGATGGGAGCGCCATAATCTTCCAGGTCGGCTCAGGCCAATATTCGTTTCGACTGACGGCCGGTGAATGATCGGCACTCCCCATAATGAGGCAGTAGTCAGTCGTTTTCGTTCTGGGCTGCAAGCTTTTGTCGACTCGTGGGATAACTCGAGGAGGTGCGATGGCCAAGGATAAAACCTACCATGTACGAGTGCTGAAAATGGGGCAGTGCGACGTTCCGGGTCCGGAGATTTACTGGATGGCCCACTGGGACACCTGGGAAACTCTCTACTTCTGGATGGTGGTCATACAAGCGCATGGTTTCACTGCCGTCATTAATACGGGACCACCCAAGGACCTCGCGGAGCTCAATAAGTTCTGGCGGCACTTTGCCGGGGAGCGCTGCCAGATGATCCGGAAGGAATCGGAGCGGCCCGAAAGGGCACTGAGGAGTATCGGCGTTGACCCTTCAGAGGTGGATTACGTTTTCCTGTCGCCACTCCAGAGTTACGCGACGGCCAACGTTCCGCTTTTCAAGAAAGCGACCGTCTGCATCTCGCGCCGAGGTTGGATCGAGGATTTTCATGCCCCCTTGCGCGAGATGCATGTTCCACGCCGGAGTCGCATCCCGGATGATGTGGTGGAGTATCTTTGCATCACCGCACCGGAGAAGGTGCGCCTCCTTCCGGATGAAGAAACGGAAGTAATCCCCGGGATCCGGACCTTCTGGGCAGGTGTGCATCACCGCTCCTCGATGGCGGTCTGCATCGACACGCCTCGGGGCACGGTGGTGGCCAGCGATTCCTTCTTCAATTACGAAAACGTGGAAGAGAACGCTCCGCTGGGCATTGCCGAAAGTCTCGAAGAGTGTGTCGAGACTTATAACAAGATTCGTAAAGCGGGAACGATCCTCCTTCCGCTTTATGATCCGGACGTTTTCAAGCGCCACCCCTCGGGCAAGATCGCTTGACCCGGCCCGGCGCGAAGATTATTCCGCGCCGGGCTTCAATGCCAGCGTCTGCTCCGTGTAAGGGACAATCTCGACGGGACCTTCCAGCCCACAGACGTCGATGTTGGCAAGAATTCTGTGAGACGGCCCCACCGCCCGGGCGTTGGCTTCGGTGTTGGTCAGGCGAATCTTCAGGTGATTCTCGCCGGGTTTTGTAAACTCGGTGATATCCAGTTTGAACGGACTCCACACCAAGGTTCCCGCATTGCGCCCGTTGACGTAAACCTCCGCCACTGAACTCACGCGGCCCAAGTTAAGGACGAGTCTCTTGCCGCGATAGGACTCGGGCAGTGTGAAGCTTTTCTCATAGATCGCCGTCCCCGAGAAGTTGGCGAGGGCCGTCTTCGTCCATGCTTGCAGAGAGAAGGGCGTCGTTCCACTCACAAACTCCACCGGGGAACTCAAGCGGTCATCCTCTTGGGCGACGATGACGAGTGTGTTCATTTCTGCGCCCGGAAGGTGGCGAATGTCGATGGGCGTTCCGCCAACCGGCTTGAGCTCCTGCCCGTTCAGGATCATACGGTATGGCCCTTGCAGCGCGGGGGGGACAACAGCCGTGACGCCGGGCGGAACTTGGGTCCGGTACCAGCGCATGCCAGGATTTGTGTTTGCGGTCTTCTGCACATCGTACGGAAGCATGCCCTGGATGATGCCGCGAAGCGTCTTGCCCTGTTCGTCCGCAACCCGGAAAGTGAATCCGTAACCGCTGGCCGCCTCCCTGCCTAGGCCGACCTTCATGAGCACTTCATTCCAGCCCGCGTGCAGATTGACAGGGATCTGGTCAGCCCAGTTGTCGTTCATCTCGTACCAGAACGGGTGGCGCAGGCGGGCGAAGACCTGCTGGTGGTTCAACCACACCTTGACGCAATTGTCGGCCGCCACCACAAATTTGGCCTGCTGGTCTTTGGGCGAATAGAGGTAAATGAGGGCGTAGCTCGTGATCCAGGTTTGCCCCGAAGTTCCCAGCACCCGATCGAACTGAACGATATGGGCGGAATCGTCGAAGGGACCGCCTTCCGTCTCCATCCAGATGTTCCAATGGCCGAACGCCAGATGGGGTTCGTCGCCGTAGTATCGCTTCCACCCCACCAGACCATGCAGGCCCGGGTACATCTTTTCTGGCTTGAACTCCGTTTCAGGCGGGTAGACTGTTTCGAAGCCCGCATCATCCGCATTGGGGAACGGACCGATGACATTCCAATTACGGACGGTGTTCTCCGCTTCGCTCAGCCAGAGTGAGGGCCAGGCAGCGTCGTCGAAGTGCGCGCGAGACCACCCAAGCTTTTCGCCTTCACCTTCCTTAGCGTCTTTGACTTTCACATAGGGGACGCCGACGCGCTCAGGCTCAGGACGGAAGTCCCAATTCCCCGACAGCGGAATGGGTTTCAACTCGGCGATTGGCGAATGCGCCCGGTAGGTCCTTCCGTCGGCGCGCATCGTGACCTCGAGGTCGCGCTGGGTGCAAGGCGCCGAAGCGCGCACCTGGATTGCGTCAGCCTGGCGAGAAACAACGGCCAGGCTTTCCGCATTCGTGCTCACGAGTTCGGCTTTCTGACCCGGCCCCTCGAGCGGGTTAAAGACGACGAAGTAAGCGTCCCAGGGTCCAAAATCCAGCCGCACTTCGGTTCCTTCTGCACGGTTCACATAGAACAGCGGCGAGCGTTTGCCGCTCAGGGCATCCCACTTCTCGGGAATACCCACCGCCGAGAAGAGAACCTGATTGGTTCGGGATCGATCAGAGTCGTTGACCAA
>Ga0187852_1003768_pt1 | contig 10805 bp, 10 predicted proteins | sample June2016WEW_6_40_FD_134511 | JGI IMG/M metagenome (GOLD analysis project Ga0187852, IMG submission 134511) | Peatland microbial communities from SPRUCE experiment site at the Marcell Experimental Forest, Minnesota, USA - June2016WEW_6_40 | ecosystem: Environmental > Terrestrial > Soil > Wetlands...
GCCATCGCCCACGAGCACAAGCTGCCGCTGGTTATCGACAATACTTCGGCGTCGCCGGCGCTGGTGCGGCCCATCGAGTGGGGCGCGGACATCGTGGTCAACTCAGCCACCAAGTTTCTGGGCGGCCACGGCACGACCATCGGCGGCATGATTGTGGATGCGGGCAGGTTCGATTGGGCGGCTTCAGGGCGCTTCAAAGATTTCACCGAGCCGGACCCGTCCTACCACGGCATTGTTTACTCGGAGGCATTCGGGCCGCTGGCTTTCATCCTCAAGGCGCGGGTGCAAGGACTGCGCGATACAGGCGCGGCGCTTTCGCCCTTCAACGCATTTCTTCTGCTGCAGGGGATTGAGACGCTGCACCTGCGGCTGGAACGTCACTCCCAGAACGCCCTGGCTGTGGCCAAGCACCTGGAGAAGCATCCCGGCGTGAAGTGGGTCAACTACCCCGGCCTGGAGTCGAGTCCCTATTACAAGCGGGCCTTGAAGTATCTGCCCAACGGCCGGGGAGGGCTGGTCACCTTCGGCATCAAGGGCGGCTACGAGGCAGGGAAAAAGCTCATCAATTCGCTGAAGCTGTTTTCGCTGCTGGCCAACATCGGCGACGCCAAGTCGCTGGTCATCCATCCCGCCTCGACGACGCACGCGCAGCTTTCCGTCGAGGAGCAGGCGACGACCGGCGTCACTCCCGAGCAGGTGCGGCTATCTGTGGGCATCGAGGATATCCGCGACATACTGGCCGATCTGGACCAGGCGATCGAGGCCGCCAACGGGTAGGTATTCAAAGGGACGGCAGAAAGGGCGGGTCGTGTTGCACAATGAGTACTATGACTGAATCCATCAGCCGAGCGGGGACCGGAAGCTCGCCGCCCGCAACGTCTGTCCTGGCGCCCACCTACGAAGGCGACTTCGTGCTGGACGAGCACCTGTTGCTGGAGTGTGGCCGCGCATTGGCGGGCGTTACGCTGCATTACGCGGTCTATGGCCGGCTGAATGCGGCGCGGGACAACGCCGTTCTGGTGTGCCATGCGCTCTCCGGTTCGGCGCTGGTGGGGTCCTGGTGGCCGGAGATCTTCGCGCCTGGAGCGGTCTTGTCACTGGAACACGACTTTGTGATCTGTATCAACATGCTGGGCTCCTGTTACGGCTCGACGGGTCCCGGCTCGGTGGACCCGGAAACAGGCAACATTTACGGCCCGGACTTCCCGCTGGTTTCGATCCGGGACAACGTCCGGGCGCAGGCCAAGCTTCTTGACTCGCTGGGCATCCGCCGGTTGCGGCTGGTTCTGGGAGGCTCCATCGGCGGCATGCAGGCCCTGGATTGGGCCATTTACGACCCCCAGCGCGTGGAACGCGCGGTCATCATCGGCGCTACGCCGCTTTCGGCCATGGGGCTGGCGCTCAACCACTTGCAGCGCCAAGCCATCCTGCACGACCCGGAGTGGAAGGGGGGGCGCTATCTGCCGCAGCGCCCTCCCCGCCGGGGGCTGGCGCTGGCGCGGCAGATCGGCATGCTCAGCTACAAGTCCGCGGAGCTTTTCGACGAGCGGTTTGGGCGCAATCCCAACCGTAACGGGGAGGATCCCTGGGGGTTGGACGATCTGGGCGGCGGGCTGATCGGCGGGCGTTTCGACATCGCCGGCTACCTGGACTATCAGGGGGAGCGGTTCAACGAGCGCTTCGACGCCAACTCCTACCTGGCCATCATGCGCACCATGGATACGTGGGATCCGCTGCGCGGAGGTAGCTCGCCAGCGGAGGCTTTTGGCCGGATTCGCGCCCGCGTCAGCTTTGTCGGCATCAGCTCCGATTGGCTCTTTCCTCCCCAGGCGGTGCGCCAATTTGCCTATACCATTCGCGCGGCCGGCGTCCAAGCCGATTACCGGGAGATGACCAGCGCCCATGGCCACGACGCTTTTCTGGCCGAACAGGCAGAACTGGTGCGGCTGCTGCAATGAGGCTCTTTTCGAACTCCTGAATTGGCCGGGAACAGTTTTCCCCGTTGCGGTGTCTAAGCCGAGAATGCAGGGGGAGCGGCGTTGGGGAGGTGGATTCGGGCGCGGGACCGGCGGAGCCGTCCGTGGTGATGATGTAACCGTTTTTTGCCCAATCCGGACCCCGCAACCGGGTTCCGGAGGTGCGGCGCCGAGCCCGGCGGCACGCCTTCGTGGCAGGTTTCTGCTTTTTCCGCACAACTTTGCTTGTCACGGAGGGCAGGGCTTCCTATAATCCTTCCAGCACCGCCATGGAAGCTGTGGTATCGTTAGAGCGGTTTTCTAGTTCAGGTGGACTTTCCGGCGCCGGGCAAGACGGCTTTTTCTTGAAGGAAGAGCCGCTTCCGGCAGGGGTACTGGTCTACATCAATTGGAAAGCCGCTTTACCTGTTGCCCCGGCGCTCAACCGCCCCATAGAGCGGTTGTACATTCCGTGGGCGAGTGCATGAACATCGATCTCCATTTTGGCAATTCCCAGGAGCACCAGATGAAGAAGTTAGTTTTTGCGTTTGTGATGGCATTGGCGAGCACCAGCCTCGTCTACACGCCCACTTTGCGAGCACAGGATTCGATTACCATCAAGGATCCGGTCGAGTACAACGCCTATCAAATGGCCATTACACAGAGCGATCCCAAGGCCAAAGCCGCGGCCCTGGAAAGCTTTCTGCAATCCTATCCGCAGAGCGTGGTCAAGCAAACGGCTCTTGATCAGCTTGTGGATATCTACCAGGTGGTGAACGACGACGACAAGCAACTCAGCGCGGCCACCCGCCTGCTTCAGGTGGATCCCGCCAACCTCAAGGCCATTCTTTACTCCGTCGTCATCAAGAAGAAGCAGTGCGGCAGGACCAGCGACGCGCAGACCTGCGACGATGCCGCGCTAATGGCCCAGAAGGGGCTCACGGTTGCCAAGCCGGCCGGCACCTCTGGCGACGACTGGAAGAAGCTGACCGGCGCGGCCTATCCGCTTTTTCACTCGGCGCTGGCATTGGATGACGCGATCTCCAAAAAGGATTACAAGGCTGCTGTTGCCGAGTACACGGCAGAGCTGATGCTTTATTCCGACGCCCAGACCCAGACCTCGGGGTTGGCGGACACGCTGCTGCTTGCGGAAGCGTATACCAAGCCCGACGCCAAGGATTTGGTGAAGGCAGTCTGGTTCTACGCGCGCGTCTGGAATTTTGCTCCCCCGGCGTACAAGGCGCAGATCGGACCAAAGCTGGAGTATTACTACAAGAAGTATCACGGCGCCCTGGATGGACTGGACGCCATCAAGACCCAGGCGGCGGCCACAACATTTCCTCCGGGAACCTTGGTGATCACGCCCGCCAAGACCCCGGCCGAGCAGATTCACGATTTGCTTGCAACCACTCCCGATCTGACCAAACTGGCCCTGACCGACAAGGAGACCGTTTTGGCCCTTGGCTCCAAGGATGACGCGGATAGGCTCTGGGTGTTGCTGAAGGACAAGACAACGCCGGTTCCGGGAATCGTACTCGAAGCCAGCGCTTTGGTCATCAAGGTCGCCGTGACCCAGGACGCGAAGGATGCCAAGGTTCCCGACTTCATCGTCAATCTGAAGGCGCCTCTGCCCGCCAAGGAGATTCCGGCGGCAGGTTTCGAGTTTGGGCTCGCGGCCAAGGGCCAAGCCGAGTTGGACGGCACGTATGACACCTATGCGCAGACTCCGGCCACGGCCACTACGGCGCAGACCGCACAAATCGTGCTCCGTGAAGGATTCATCCAGCCGGAGAAGAAGAAGCCTGTTCCGCCGCACAAGCCAGCGGCCGGACACAGGGCGACTGCGAATTAGTCTGTCGATCCACCGCGCGCCGTTCCTCTCCTGGGATCATGAAGGGCAGCCTGAACCGGGCTGCCCTTTTGTTCTCCCGCTCAGAACCAACTTCGCGCGGTGATAGTCTAGGGGGCAGCATGGAACGACTGAGAATCCTTCCCATCCTCCTGGCCGTGGCGTCGATTGCCGCTCTCTGCGCCCCTGTGCAGCCCCAGACGGCGCGCGCAATCTCAGCGGATCAGCCCAAGGGCAAGGAGATCCACCCGGTTGAACGGTCCATGCCGTTTTCCTCCGGGACGGGCGGCAATGCCAATTCGATCGAGTTCCGTTCCGTTGGCCAGATGACCCAGAAGGACCGCGATCTGGTGACGGCCGCGGAGTCTTCGATCAGCGAACGCGCCGGCCATTGGGATCTGGAGTTCAACGGGGGCAACTGGAGTTACCAGCAGGTGGTTTGCCCGGCGCTGCCGAATCACATCTTTTTGCGTTTCACGCGCAATAACGGGACGGGTGACGCAAGCGTGTTTTCGGCATCGATTCCACGCGGCGGCGACGGCCGGGTGCGCATCATCCCCATCCTGCTGCGGGGCTATTCGCTGTTTTCTCCCGCGCCCATCAACGCCCTGACCATCTCGGCCTTCAATCACATTCGGGTCGAGGAGCATCCCGACAAGGCCCCGGAATGGCTTGGGACGGGGTTGTGCTACGCGGCGCTGGCGGGAGGGCATCCCCAGGAAGTGTATTTGGCGCAGGACCCCCAGAACCAGAAGTTCCCCGTAGCTCTGCCGGCCTTGATGGAGATTACAAGCGGCGGCGCCATCCTTTTGTTTGCGGATGTGTCGGCGGCTCCGCGGCCGATGGAGTGGACAATGGTCTTCGACGGCCAGGGAAAGTTGCTCAAAGCCACCCACAAGCCTGCGGCTCTGATTCCGGTAAAGGCGCTTCAGCCGGCGCCGGGCGCCGCGAATGACAATACGGCCCCGCCGGCGCCAGCATCGGCCGACGCCGCTCCCGCCAATTGAACTTTACTGGACCGGTTGAGGGCCGGACTGGTTGAGGCTTACTCTCCCAGCATGATGCGCTCAATGGCGGAGGCGCATCCGGTAAGCGGATCGCAGGCGACCAGAGCAGCGCACATCTTGGGGTTTCCCTTGGCGGCCTCGAACTTCCCCGGCATTCCGGTCAGGAATTTCCGCAGCACCAGGTCTGTCTCGACGCCGATGATGCTGTCGTAGGGGCCGCTCATGCCCACATCGGTCTGGTAGGCGGTTCCGCCCGGAAGCACGCGCTCGTCGGCGGTGGGAACGTGGGTATGTGTGCCCAGCACGGCAGTCACGCGGCCATCCAGATGCCAGCCCATCGCCACCTTCTCGCTAGTAGCCTCGGCATGGAAGTCCACAACGATCACCTTGGCCTTGATGCCTGCCAGCAGCGCTTCGGCGGCGTGAAAGGGGTCGTTGGGGGTGTTCATGAAGACGCAGCCTTGCAACTGGATCACCGCGTAGGCCAAGCCGCTCCCGGTGGTTCCCTCGAATACGCCGTGGCCCGGCACACCCGGTTGCAAGTTCGCGGGCCGCAGCACGCGGCGGGGGCGTTCATGGCTATCGGCGGACGCCGAGTCGAGATAGTCGATCAACTCGCGCTTGTCCCATACGTGGTTGCCGGTGGTCAGCACGTCCGCGCCCAGATCGAAGAGTTCCTCGGCAAGCGGGGGGGTGAGACCAAAGCCGCCGGCGGCATTCTCGGCGTTGATGACGACCAGATCGACGGAGTTCGCTTGGCGCAGATGGCCGATATGCTCGCGCACGATCCTGCGTCCCGCGCTGCCGAAGATGTCGCCGACGAAAAGAATGTTCAAAAGCAGCTCCTAGCTCTTAGCTCCTAGCTCTTAGCTTAAACCCGGTTGCGCGCAAAGCAGAATGCTTCATAGGAAACTCGCCTCAATTCCATAAAGTTTGCCGCTCCAAGTTACCAGCAAGTAGCTAAGAGCTAGAAGCTGGAAGCTGCTTCTCCGGCCTCATCAGCGGGAACAATATCACGTCGCGGATGGATTTCGAGCCGGTGAGAAGCATGACCAGGCGGTCGACGCCCAGGCCCTCTCCGGCGGTTGGAGGCAGTCCGTAGGCCAGCGCCCGCACGTAATCCTCGTCCATCTGGTGGGCCTCTTCGTCGCCATGGGCGCGCTCTTCAAGCTGCTGTGCAAAGCGCTTGTGCTGCTCGACAGGATCGTTCAGCTCGCTGAAGGCGTTACCCAGTTCGAAGCCGCCGGCAAAGAACTCAAAGCGCTCCACGTGCGCCGGGTCGTCCGGTTTGGCCTTGGAGAGCGGCGAAACTTCGGTCGGGTAGTCGTAGATGATGGTCGGCTGAATGAGAAACGGTTCCACCACCGCCTCAAAAAGGTTGTAGACGGATTTGCCTACGGACGCGCCCTTGAGCGAATCGTAGTAAGTCGCGGTGATGGCGCCGTGCATGGTCTTCAGCTCCGCAAGGCGCTCCGGGCTAAGATGCGCGGTATCGCCATCCGCTTTTTCCAGCGAGTTCATGGCCGCGTGAAGCCGCGCCTGCAAGACCGGCGCCGATTCAAATGCCGTTATCGCCGGCTTGGCTCCGGCTTCCTCCGGCCAGTACGCGCGGATGGCCTCGCGCATGGTGTGCCGTTGCCACTTGGCCAGGTCTATATTGTGCCCGTTGAACTCGATCTTCGTGGTTCCGTTCACCTCCCGCGCGACAAATTCGATCAGCTCTTCGGTCAACTGCATCAGATCGTAATAATTCGCGTAGGCCTGGTAGAACTCCAGCATGGTGAACTCGGGATTGTGCTGTGTGCTCACGCCCTCGTTGCGGAAGTTGCGGTTGATCTCGTAGACGCGGTCGAAACCGCCCACCACCAGCCGCTTCAGATAGAGCTCCGGCGCGATGCGCAAAAACAAATCCAGATCGAGCGCGTTGTGGTGCGTGGTGAAGGGCCGCGCCGCCGCGCCGCCGGCGATCTGCTGCATCATCGGCGTCTCCACTTCCAGGTAGCCGCGCTCGTCGAAGAACTGGCGCAGGGCCTTGAGGACTTTGGCGCGCTTGACGAAGACGGCCCGAGAGTCGAGGTTGGCGAAGAGGTCCACATAGCGCTGGCGGTAGCGCAACTCGACGTCGGCCAGGCCGTGAAACTTTTCGGGGAGCGCCAGCATGGCCTTGGCCAGGAAGGTCAGCCGATCCACGTGGATAGTCAGCTCGCCGGTGCGGGTGCGAAAGAGGTAGCCCGTGGCACCGATGTGGTCGCCGAGGTCGAGCAGCTTGTAGAGCGCAAAGCCCTGCTCGCCGACGGCGTCGAGGCGGACGTAGATTTGGAGCCGCTCGCCCCCTTGTTGAATGGTGGCGAAGCCGGCCTTGCCCTGGGCGCGGATGGCCATGATGCGCCCGGCCACAGCCACTGTCACGCGGCTGGCTTCAAGAGCCTCGGCGGCCGCCTCGCCCCACTTGGCGCGCACCTCGGGGACGGTGTGCGAGGCAGGGAACTGGTTGGGATAGGCGGTCTGGCCCAGCTTTACGATTTCTTCGAGTTTTGCCTTGCGCAGATCGAAGAGACTGCGCTCAAACTCCGAATCGAACACGGTGATTCCTTCCATCCAAAGGGCATAGGCCCAAAGGGAAGTATACCCGCTTCACGGTTTGCCCTGTATGCTGAGAGGGAGCTTGCATGCCCTTCAACCGCCCCATTCCGGAGTCGACGCCTCGGCCAAAGGCTCGCAAAGGGATTGACGCGTGGGTGGAGGCGGAAAAGCTGATGCAGATTGCCATTCTGCTGCCAGCGGCGGCGTTTATCGGCTGGCTGGCCGGGGCGTGGCTGGACAGCCGCCTGCACCAATCGTGGATAGCGATTTTCGGAATCGTTTTCGGCAGCATCTCCGGGCTGGTGGGTGTGGTGCGGATGGCGTTGGCGGCGGAAAGAAATTCCCGTCCGGGAAGCGAAATCCAAAACGGGACCGGCAAGGGAAACAGCGGCAATCCGGCATGAAGGAAGAGAATCATCCTATCCTGGACATCGGCCCTGAGGAGCTGCAAGGCTTCTTTCGGCGGGCAATGCGCAACACACTGATTCTGGGTCTCTTATCTTTCCTGGCGGTGCTGATCGGCGCAGGCTGGCGGAACGCCGCCATGCTGCTGACAGGCACGCTGATCTCGGCGGCCAGCGTCCTGGAGTGGCAGCGCCTGGTGCGGGTGATCAACGCCAAACTCGACCGCCAAAAGACGCCCAGGAGCGCCCCCGCCGTGGTCCTTTTCTTTGTGCTCAGGCTCACCGTTTATGCAGTGGTGATCTATGGTAGCCTGAGATGTTTCCAGGGTTCGGTAGTGGCGCTGCTTTGGGGACTGGGTTTTGCGGCATTGGCCGTGACCTGGGAAGCCATCCGGTTGCTCGGCGACTGACAAGCCCAGCGGTGAAAGTGTGCATCGGCCCCGGAGGCAGAAAGAATCAAGTTTTCATGCCGGAATCATTTGCGCTGGTCCGTTTGCTGAACGCCCTCTTCATGGGCGTCGAGATCAAGGCCTTTCAGTCAATCGGCCTTATCCCGGCCGAGGCTGCCCAGCAGGCCGTCAAGGTCAATCAGGCGCTGGGGTTGGAATTGCTGGTGGCCGGCGGCCTCATCGCCTTTTTTGTTCTGGTGCGGCTGACCCTGTCGGTGGAGAAGCCCAACCCGGCGCAGCAGATCGCCGAGGTGGTCCACGAGGGCGTCGGCGGCCTGGCGGACCAGATCATCGGTCACGGGTATGTGCGTTTCCAGGCCTTCGTGACCTGCATTTTTCTGTTCGTCCTGATCAACAATCTGCTGGGTCTGATTCCCGGCTTCGCCGCGCCCACCACTTCGCCGTTTGTGCCGCTGGGCCTGGCGCTGCCCACCTTCCTTTATTACAACTACCAGGGTTTCCGGGAGCAGGGGCCGATCGGCTATCTGAAACAAATTGCCGGCCCGATCTGGTGGATGGCTTGGCTGATTCTCCCCATTGAGATGGTCTCGCACTTCGCGCGCATCCTGTCGCTCACCATCCGTCTTTACGCCAACATGTTTGCCAGCGACATGGTGACGCTGGGCTTCTTCTCGCTGGTCCCGGTGGGCGTTCCGGTTATCTTCCTGGGCCTGCACATTTTCGTCTCCATCATTCAGGCCTTCGTTTTCACGCTTCTGTCGATGATCTATCTTTCCCTGGCGGTTTCGCACGAGCACTAGAGACAGCTTTTAGCTGTTAGCTATTAGCTTCTGGTTCAATGGAAAAGACGGAATGATGTTTTGAACTTCGAGATAGGTAAAAATCCGATTTGACGGTTTTTGGGATTCAGAGCGCGACAGCAACAGGCAACTAAAAGCTAATAGCTGTTTTTCAGAAGAAATTCGCCGGAGAGCGCTTCCGCTCCGGGCAAACGAAGGGCCGCAAGCGTGAGGGGGCCAGCACGGTGAGCCTCAACCACCCACTGGCGGCCAATTCAAGGGAAGCAGGAGAAATATGCGCATACTTCAATCTGTGTTCATGGCCCTGGCGGTTCTTTGCTTCGCCGTTCCGGCCTTCGCGGATGGCGGTTCGGCCGCTATCAGTCTGGTGCCGATCGGCGCCGGCGTCGGCATGGCGTTGGCTGCGGGTCTCTGTGGCCTGGGTCAGGGCAGGGCGACCGCCTCGGCTTGTGAAGCGCTGGCCCGTAACCCAGGCGCTCGTGGCGGCCTGATGATTTTCCTGGTCCTCGGCCTGGCCCTCATCGAGTCCCTTACCCTGTTCACCCTGGTCATTATCTTACTCAAGGTGAAGTAAGGCGAATCTCCCAACAGCAAAAGCGGCCTCACCCTTCTGGATGGGGCCGCTTTGCATTGGAAGTCTGATTTCTAGCGGCCGTCCTGCGGTCCACTTCCCGGTGCGGCGCGCAGCATCTGAATGGCCTGCCGGTAGTCCAACCCGGCGCTGACGGGCGCGTACTGGGTCATCTCCTGCGTGGTGTCGAAGCTCTTGGTCTTGAACAGGATACGGAGGCTTATCTTCATCTGGAAGCGCGCGATCCGCCACTGGCGCCCGCCCACATCGGCCTGTTCGATAACAATCCGTCCCCCCTTGTCCAGCTTGCCCAGAATGCCCCAACCGTAGTCCGTGTCCTGCAGCAAATGGCCCTCCAGCCGCGTCACACGCTCCTCGGCGGCGTCGATCCACAGTTCGCCATTCATGGCGGTCAACGCCTCCGTCTCCAGGTCGGGCGGGCTGAAACCGGGGTTGGGCCGGAAGCGGAACTTCTCCACCCTTCCCGAGGCGCCTTGTCCGGCGCCCTCGTATTCGTAGAGGAATGCCTGGGGCAACATGCGCAACAGCTTGAGGACGATCCCGGTGTCCTCTTCCTCGCTCTGTTTGCGATGCCGCTGCCGGCCGGGATCGCCGAGCAGCGCATCGAGGCGCGCCTGTTCCATTTGCTCGTCCGCCTGGCTGAGGGGTTGGTCGTAGATCGACACCAGACGGGCCACGTCGCCGTCACGGGTTTCAACGATCTCCTTGGTCGTGGTCAGCCGCGGGCTGGACTTGCGCAACCTGTAGCGCATGGGGTGGGTTGGGTCCTGGGCGATGCGCAATTCGCAGGCCAGCGCCCGCTCCACAAGCGCCTGGGCCTGAGGGGGCGCGAGGGCGGGCGTGAGGGGTGTTGCAGGCTGCCCCTGGGTGGCAACGGCAGACGGCAGCAGGAGGAGGAACGGCAAGAGGCTGCGCACATAGATCAGTTTAACGGGCATTGTCCATCCGTGCATTCAGGCTGCGACTCATTTCCGCTTAGACGCCCAGGTGGCTGTCCGGTTTCCGGATTGAAGCGGCAGAACGGATTGAAGCAACGGGGCCGGGTTGCGTATAGTGCGGGGAGGGCCTTATTTTGGCTCAGGGAAGGGACGAAACCATGGCAGTGGAGAATGCAGCCGCGCGCATCGGCAAAAGCGTCGTGATTTGCGGCGAAGTAAAGGGCAGTGAAGACTTGATTGTGGATGGGCGCGTGGAGGGGACGGTGA
>Ga0187852_1003773_pt1 | contig 10796 bp, 10 predicted proteins | sample June2016WEW_6_40_FD_134511 | JGI IMG/M metagenome (GOLD analysis project Ga0187852, IMG submission 134511) | Peatland microbial communities from SPRUCE experiment site at the Marcell Experimental Forest, Minnesota, USA - June2016WEW_6_40 | ecosystem: Environmental > Terrestrial > Soil > Wetlands...
CGGCGGCTGGGGCAGCTTCGACAAAGACAACACCAAGATGATCTTCCAGTTCATCCCCTTCGCCGATCACAACGCCATGCTCGATCCGCCCACGGTCGACATCACGGGGCGCATGCTGGAGATGCTCGCAGTCTACGGCTACACTCGCCAGGACAAACGCGTCCAGCGCGCTATCGATTTCATCTTCAAGGAGCAGGAATCCGACGGAAGCTGGTTCGGACGCTGGGGCGTTAACTACATCTACGGCACCTTCCTCGTCCTGCGCGGCCTCGACGCCATTGGCGTCGATCATCTGGAGCCGCAGGTGCAACAGGCCGCAGAGTGGATTCGCATGGTGCAGAACGCCGACGGAGGCTGGGGCGAAAGCTGCGGTACTTACGACGAGCCCGACACCCGCGGCATGGGCGCCAGCACCCCTTCGCAAACCGCCTGGGCGCTGATGGCTTTGCTCGCCGCCGGCGACGACCGCTCTGACTCCATTGCCAAAGGCGTGCGCTGGCTGCTCGGGCGCCAACGCGAAGACGGCAGTTGGGACGAGTTCATAGGCGAGGGACGCACCCGCCAGGCCATCATTACCGGCACCGGCTTCCCTAAGGTTTTCTATCTGGCCTACACCATGTATCGCCAGTACTTCCCGCTGATGGCGTTGACCACTTACAAGCGGGCGATGGAACGGAACAACAGCTTGTAGCCGGTTATCGCGCCGTAGGCGGTCGCCGCGGCGACTTAGTTAGCCCCGCGCTTCAGCGTGGGGGAAGCAAGAAAATGGAGGCTTGAGTCCCGTAGGAACGACGCTTGTATCACGGATCGGCTTTAGCCGCGTCAATGCTGAAGGCTGATAGTTGAAAGCTGATGAACCGGGGCTTCAGCCCCGCAAAGGAAATCGCTGATGGCAGTTCCAATCTCCCAGATGGGTACGGTCGCAACTTACGTCCTCAAGAACCGGCTCCAGGGCCGCAAGCGCTACCCGCTCGTGCTCATGCTGGAGCCGCTCTTCCGCTGCAACCTGGCCTGCGCCGGCTGCGGCAAAGTGCAATATCCGCCCCACATCCTCAAAAAGCAGCTCACCCCCGAGCAATGTTTCGCGGCCGTCGAAGAGTGCGGCGCGCCCATGGTCTCCATCCCCGGCGGCGAGCCGCTGCTCCATCCCCAGATCGTAGAGATCGTCAACGGCCTCGTGGCGCGCAAAAAGTACGTCTATCTCTGCACCAACGCGCTCGAACTCAAGCGCCGCCTGCCCGAGTTCACGCCCTCCAAGTACCTCACCTTCTCCGTGCACCTCGACGGCCAGCGCGAAGATCACGATTTCTCTGTCTGCCGCGAAGGCGGCTGGGATATCGCGGTCGAGGGCATCAAGGAGGCCGTCCAGCGCGGCTTCCGCGTCACGCCGAACTCCACTTTCTTCGACGGCACCGATCCCAATCACGTCCGGGCGCACTTCGATGAAATGATGGCCATCGGCGTCGAAGGCATCGTCCTCTCGCCCGGCTACAGCTACGACAAGGCCCCCGACCAGAACCGCTTCCTGGGCCGCGCCCGCGTGCGCCGCCTCTTCCGCGCCATTCTGTCGAACCGCAAAAAGTCCTGGAAGTTCAACATGTCGCCCCTCTTTCTCGAATTCCTCATGGGCGACCGCAACTACGATTGCACCCCGTGGGGCTCGCCCGCTTTCAACATCTTCGGCTGGCAGCGCCCCTGCTATCTGCTCCAGGACGGCTTCGCCGACACCTTTGCCGAGTTGATGAACTCGACCAAATGGGAAGACTACGGAGTAGGCAGCGGCAATCCCAAGTGCGCTAACTGCATGGTGAGCTGCGGCTACGAGCCCTCGGCCGTCCTCGACGGCTTCGGCTCGCTCAAGGGATTCATCGCTATGGTCAAAGGCAGCTTCTCGCTCTACCCTGACAAGCACGCCCTCGACCTGCTCAACGAGCCTATGCCCACCGGCCCAGCGCCGCTGGTCCAGATCGAGCAACCCGAACGCGAAATGGTCAAGCTGTGATTGAAAGCGCGCCGTAGGCGGTCGCCGCGGCGACTTTGTTAGCCCCGCGCTTCAGCGTGGGGTTGATGGATCGACCGAGAAGCCCAGTCCCGTAGGGACGGTGCAGTTTGTATCACGGCGCGACTTCAGTCGTGCTAAGAGCTGATAGCTGAAGGCTGAGAGCTGACAGCTTCCTAAGGAACCCATGACCGCCGAAGTCCAGAAATTCACCCGCGAACAGATCGAAGCCCTCGAACTCGCCCCCGGCACGGAACACGAAGCCCTCGAAGGCTGGGTGCCCACGCTCGCCTCCGACGACGATCTCAAGTCCGCTCTCGAAAAGGCCTTCGATTATCGCGGCGACGTCACCCTCACTCTCAAATCCGGCGAGAAGGTTGATGCTTTCATTTTCAATCGCCACACAGGCGCCACTCTGGCCGAATCCTGGGTGCAATACTTCGCGCCCAATGCGCCCGACAAGCGCAAGATCTCCTACGCCGACGTCGCCCGCATCGAATTCACGGGCAAAGACCGCGCCGCCGGCAAGCACTGGGAAGACTGGGTCAAAGCCTGGAACGAAAAGAAAGCCGCCGGCGAAAAGGACCTCGCCCTCCATCCCGAAGCGCTGGAGTAGGCCGATGCGGCGTTTGTCGCGCTCCAGGCGGGCACGCTCTACTTTGCGGGCCGCATTCGACTAACTCGCCTGCGCACTACCGAACGTTGAAGCTGTAGACCACGCTATAGGAAAACATCGGATAGTACGGGATCTTCGCCAGGTCGCGGCGCCATGTCGCCAGTTGCGCTTGCAGCGCGGTGTTGAATAACTGGCCGACCGGGTTTGTCTTGTCCGCAATGTTGCTGCATTGGGTTTGCGCCTCATTCGTACAAACCCACCCGGAAGGCGCCACCTCAGCGGTCGGCGCTCCCATGAAAACCACACCGAATTCCGACGGAAAAGACCAGTGCCGCTTGGACCGTGGTACGAACTTGCCAAAACCACCTGCCAGGGTAAGAGCGGGCTGACGCGTATGCAGTCCCAGAACACCTGAGCCGGTTAGCGGCGTGGCTCCGGTTAGGGAATTCGCCGAGGCCGAGTAGAACGTCTGCCCGTTGAGCTTAAAGCTGGTTCCCGCGACGACAGCGGCTGTCATTGAGAATTGGTTGCCGTTGTAGAACATGATGCCCGGGCTCAGGCGAAAGACGCTGTTGAACGGATACCAATCGAGAGAAGCTGCCATCGAAGCCAGATGCAGATCCGCGGTGGCCCTGAAGCCTTCAACCTCAAACTGGTTGACTGCATAGCCGAAGAAATTCCCCATCAAGCGCGCATCGAAGAAGTCGGAAAGCACAGTAGTAGCATTGATCCCGATACCGAGTGGAGAAACATTGGCGCCGATCCCGATGCGCGAGAGCGGTTTTTGGCGCGTGGCGCCAGCGGGTGCGATATTCCACGGTTCATTCGCGCCGCCCGTGGCGGGTTCTGGTGCTGACGGCAGCGAGGACGCCGGAGCGGCGACTTCAGCAACGCCGGACGCAACTGCAGCAACACTGGCCGTCCACCGACTGGGCAGACCCTTCGACGAATCGGTGCCTATATTCGCAACAGAGGCCGGTTCGAAGCTGGATTGACTATATGATTGCGAGCAGAGCAGAACAATGCCAACAAGCGCACTATGCAACGCCACGAGGCGGCAGAGCCTTGCTGGCATGCCAACTCCTCCCCAGCGAACTTCCTTTGATTCACTGGAATCCAACGCAACCGAACCCCAGGAAAACTGTCTTTTGAAGAGGGGAAGCGAAGCAGTACGACCTGCATCGACTCGGGTCGTCTCTTAATCAAGATAGCACGAAATGAGTCCGCACCCGTAGCACTTACCCGTCCAGGAGGCACCGGCTCGGTCGTTGAAGGCGGATCTGATGGACGAAGATTCCCGGGCCATCCGGCAACGCTGTAAAGTGCCCGTAATCTACTCGTGGTTCTTAAGAAAGCGGGGAGCGATTTCGAGAATTAAGCGCGCTATTTAGAATAGGAATCGCAAAGAGTTTCATATGAAAGTCTTTTTGACAGGCGCCACCGGTTTTGTCGGCCATCACGTAGCCAAAGCCTTGGCCGCCGAAGGTGCCGACCTGCGCCTGCTCACGCGCAAATCCAGCAATCTCTCCAATCTTGATGGCATCCCCGGCGAAACCGTCGTCGGCGATCTCTCCGATCCTGCCTCGCTGCGCTCCGCGCTCCAGGACTGCGATGCGGTTGTGCATGTGGCGGCAGATTATCGCCTCTGGGTTCCCGATCCCGCGGCGATGTACAAGGCCAACGTCGATGGCACGCGCGAGTTGTTGCGGCTGGCGCGCGAGACCGGCGTTAAGCGCTTCGTCTACACCTCGAGCGTTGCCACCATGCACTTCCGCCGCGACGGAATCGTGATCAACGAGGACACGCCGGTTGCGCTCCGCGACATGGTCGGCCACTACAAGCGCTCCAAGTTTCTCGCCGAACGGGAGGCGATCAAGGCCGCGCAGAGCGGCCAGCAAGTTGTCATCCTCAATCCCACAACGCCCATCGGACCCAACGACCGCAAGCCCACGCCCACGGGCCGCATCTTCATCGACTTCCTCAACAACAAATTTCCTGCCTACATGGATACGGGCCTCAACCTCGTTGACGTGAGCGGAGTGGCGCGCGCGCACGTGCTGGCGCTGACCAAGGGAACGCCCGGACGCCGCTACATTCTCGGCGGCGAGAACCTCACCCTCAAACAGATCCTCGACAAGATGTCGGCGATCACTGGCATTCCTTCGCCCACGGTCAAGATTCCGTTCGGCGTCGCAGCCACCTACGCGTTCTTCGAGGAGTGGATCACCGGCCGCATCCGCGGCAAAGAGCCGCGCGCCACGCTCGAAGAGGTGCGCATGGGCCGCAAAAAGATGTACGCCTCCAGCGCCCACGCGCAGGCCGAACTCGGCTTCCGCATCGTTCCCGTCTATCCAGCCATGCGCGCAGCGATCGAATGGTTTCGCGCCAACGGCTACGCGCCATAATATTCGGAGGGAGCAGGGGCCTTTAGGCCCCTCAATCAAGTCCAGTCAGCATCGGGCCTTCAGGCCCGGAGGAACCCGAGGCCGCCATGCCTAAGCAACTCCAACTCACTACCTTCCAGATCGGCTCAGGGCCTGTGCCCAACCAGGGCCTGCGCGTCGGTGCAACGCGCCGTCCCCCGCGCGGCGTGCCCAAAGACCGCTGGGTCGCCGATGGCTACTTCGACGTCTGGCTTCCTGCGCTCGCGCCCAGCGCGAAACTTCTCTCTGAGCTGAAGAAATACGATCTCCAAGACCCCGCCCGCCGCAAGGCGTTCTTCGATCGCTACGAACGAGAACTGCTCGCGAGTGCCGAATCGCGCCAGACGGTCGAATTCGTCGCCCAGGTAGCGGCGCGCACTCCCATCAGCATCGGTTGCTTCTGCGAGGACGAGTCGCGATGCCACCGCTCGCGGTTGTTCAAGATCATTCAGGAGCACGCGCCGAAAGCATGACCCGCGTCGCCATCGTCGCTGCCATGCCCGGCGAGCTTAAACCGCTCGTCAAACTCGCAGGCCCTGCGGGTTTGGGCTGGCCGCACTCGACGCGCAACGGCATCCACTTCTGGGCGCAGAGAAACGAAGAAGAAGAGTGGATCGCCGCCTGCGCCGGAGCCGGCCAGGCCGCCGCGACGCGCGCCTTTGCCGGCATTGAGGACGGCGGACCCATCGATCTCGTCTTTTCCATCGGTTGGGCCGGAGCCTTGCGCGCGGAGATCGCCTCGGGCTCAGCCTACAACGTCGCCGGCGTCATCGACGTGCGCTCCGGCGAGCGTTTTCACTGCGAGGCCGGGGCAGGGAAGCTGTGGCTCGCCACCAGTACGAAGGTCGCCGATCAAGACGAGAAGCACCGCCTGGCCGCAACCTATGATGCCGCGCTCGTCGACATGGAGGCAGCAGCCATCGCGCGCCTGGCCGCGATGCGCGGCATTCCGTTCTATGCCATCAAGGGCGTGAGCGACGGCTTTAACGACCGCCTGCCCGATTTCAACCCGTTTCTCACCGCCGACGGCCGCTTCCGGCAGGTTCCGTTTGCACTTTCGAGCCTGCTGCGGCCCTGGTACTGGCCCGCACTCCTCCGGATGGGCGAAAATAGTAAGCGGGCTTCCCAAAGTATCGTGGAGTTGCTCCGCGAGTTTCTCCAGGAGCAATCTCTCGATGCTTGAGGCCACATCGAAACGACGGAATGGCTACGCAAATCTCCAACCCTAAATTCCACCTCGACGACAAAATCCCCTCCACTATGCGCGCCGTGGTCTATCGCGGCATTGACGACATGCGTCTGGAAATCGTTCCGGTTCCCGAGATCGGGCCGGGCGAACTGCTGGTCAAGATCGCCACCTGCGGCATCTGCGGCACGGACCTCAAAAAGGTCCACACCGGCTCGCACTCGGCGCCGCGCATCTTCGGTCACGAGATGGCCGGCATCGTGGTGCGCAGCGAGACCGCGCAGTTCAGCGTTGGCGAGCGCGTGATGGTTTACCACCACGTGCCCTGCGGCCGCTGCTTCTATTGCCGCAAGAACACGCCGGCACAATGCGAGCGCTACAAGAAAGTGGGCAGTACGGCCGGATTCGAGCCTTCGGGCGGCGGCTTCGCCGAGTACATTCGCGTGATGGACTGGATTGCCAGCGAGGGCGGAGTAGTGCGCATCCCTGAAGGCGTGCCGTTTGAGCAGGCCGCTTTCATCGAGCCCGTGAATACGGTGCTGAAGGGCGTGAAGCTGCTCAATCTCGCGCCCGACGAAACGGTGCTGGTGATCGGCCAGGGCCCCATCGGCCTGATGCACGCCGCGCTCGCCGCGCGTACCGGGGCCAAGGTGCTCACCTCCGATCTCTTTCCCGAGCGCCACGCGATTGCCGCGCGCTTCGGGCTCACGAATCCGATCTACGCGGACAAGGAAGATGTGTTGAAGCGCGTATTCGCCGAGACCGAGGGCCGCGGCGCGGATGCCGTGATTCTGGCTGTTGGCGGCAGCGCGCTCATCCGCACGGCGATGGACGCGGTGCGCCCCGGCGGCAAGGTGATGCTTTTTGCCCAGACGCAACACGGCGAGGCCACATTTGACCCCGCGGCGGTTTGTATGGACGAAAAGACCCTCGTCGGCTCATACTCCTCTTCGTTCACGATCGCGGACGAGGTGACCGGCCTCGTATTCGGCGGTTACAGCAACGGCTTCGACCTGACGCAGTTGATCTCGCACCGTTTTCCGCTCGAAGAAGCGGTGACGGCCATCGGAATTGCATCCCATCCCCAGGCGGACTCGATGAAGATTATGATGGAGCCTGTACCAGGGGCAGGTTCCGAGTAGAGGATTCGATGGCGAACACGGTGAAAGACGCGATCCTCCGCGGCCGCAAGACGGTCGAAACCGTTGTCGAAGAAAGCCGCAAGAAGGTCGAAGGCGTCGTAGAAGGCGGCCTGGATACCGTCGAGACGGTTGTAGAAGCCGGCCTGAATACAGTCGAGACGGTGGTTGTCAAAGGCCGCAGGACGGTCGAGTCCGCCGTCAACCTGGGCCGCAGGACCGTTGAGACTGCGATTCTGGGGCGCAGCACCATGCAGGCCGCCGTTCTCCACGGCCGCGAAGATGTCCGCATCGAGCAGGTTCCCATTCCCAAGGCAGCGGTGGGCGAACTGATCGTCCACGTGGGCGCCGCGCTGACCTGCGGGACGGACCTCAAGGTCTTCCGGCGCGGCTATCACGCGCGCATGATCGTGCCCCCGGCGCTCTTCGGGCATGAACTGGCGGGAACAGTTTTCGAAGCCGGCGAGGGCGTTGCGGATTTTGCGCCGGGCGACCGCGTGGTTGCGCTCAACTCAGCGCCCTGTGGCAAATGCTATTTCTGCGCGCGCGACCAGGAGAATCTCTGCGACGATCTGCTCTTCAACAACGGCGCGTATGCCGAGTTCATCCGCATTCCCGAGCGCATCGTGGCCAAGAACACGATCCGCGTGCCGGAGAATGTGCCTCTGGAACACGCGGCGCTTACCGAGCCGCTGGCCTGTGCAGTGCACGGATTCGAGGATTCGTTGCCGCGCCAGGGCGATCTCATCGCCGTCATCGGCGGCGGGCCTCTGGGACTGATGATTCTGCATGTTGCCGCATTGGCGGGATACGAAACCATCGCGCTGGTCAGGCACGACGGCCAGGCGGAGGCCGCGCGGCAACTCGGCGCGGCGCACGTGGTGCAGAGCCCATCGATCCGCAAGGCCATCCAGGAGACGCGCGCTCTCACGCCCAACGATCGTGGCGTGGATATTGCCATTGAAGCCGTGGGCGTGCCCGAGGCGTGGCAGGAGGCATTGGAGCTGGTGCGCAAAGGCGGCACGGTGAACTTCTTCGGCGGCTGTGCCAGGAACACGCACGTCACGCTCGACACCAACCGCATCCACTATAGCGACATCACGTTGCGCGCCACCTTCCATCACACGCCCGCCATCTGCCGCAGAGCCCTGGCTCTGATCGCCGGCGGACGCTTCCAGGCTGGCGCCTTCATCACTGGCCATGCTCATCTCTACGAGCTCAATCGCGTCTTTGAGAAGCTGATGAACCGCTCCGACGAGAGCGAGATCAAGACCGCAATCTTGCCGTGAATTCGTAGCGCCGGCCTCCTGGTCCGCAACCGATTACGCACCAACAATCGCTGCTTTCCACCCTCAGCCAGTGAAATAATATCGATGAGGCCCATGGTCCCATGACCGCCACTTCTCAGCCGACGACCGACGAACTGCTCGCCCGCGGATGGGCTGCGTTGCCGCCCGGCTATCGCATTCCCGAGGTTGCGCCCACGCGCGACGAGGCCCTCGCATATTGCCGTCACCTGGCCGAGACGCACTACGAAAACTTCCACGTAGCCACGTGGTTTTTGCCTGAAGCCCTGCGGCCGCACTTCTATTCCATCTACGCTTACTGCCGCATCTCAGACGATCTGGGCGACGAGGTGGGCGACCGCTCCGCGGCTCTCGCACTACTCGATCTCTGGGGGCGCGAGCTCGATGCCTGCTACGAGGGCCGCGCGCGTCATCCCGTCTTTGTCGCGCTCGCCGAGACCATCCGCGCCTGTAATATCCCCAAGGAACTGTTCGCCGATCTACTGGTCGCCTTCCGTCAGGATCAAACCGTCACGCGTTACGCCACCATGGACGACGTGTTGGGCTACTGCCGCTACTCGGCCAATCCCGTGGGCCGCTTGGTGCTCTACGCTTGCGGCGAGGCGAGCGAGGAGAATTTCCAGTTTTCCGATGCGACCTGCTCGGCCCTGCAACTCGCCAACTTCTGGCAGGATGTGCGCGTGGATTTCTTGAAGGACCGGGTCTATCTGCCGCAGGACGAGATGCGCCGCTTCGGCGTCGACGACGAGACCATCGCGCGCGGCGTGGCCACGCCCGAGTTCCGCGCCCTGCTGCGCCACGAAGTCGACTACGCGCGCGGCTTGTTCGAGCGCGGCTTACCGCTCATCGGGCGCGTGAATCGCGACCTGGCGCTCGATCTCGATCTCTTCAGCCGCGGCGGTCTGGAGATTCTGCGCGCCATCGAGCGCTGCGACTACGACGTTCTGGGTGCGCGGCCGGCCATTTCAAAGCGCACCAAGCTCTGGTTGGCTTTGCGCGCGCTGGGCGGCAAGGCGCTGCCGTTCTTGCGTCTCGGTTCTCGATCGACAAGGAAGGCTGCTTGACGCCGGCGGATCCATCTGGCGAATTGGCCCGCGCCTACGCCGCGTGCCGCGCGATCTCGAAACGCGAAGCCAGAAACTTCTATTACGCCTTCGTCGCGTTGCCCGCCGAGCGCCGCAACGCCATTTGCGCCATTTATGCCTTCATGCGTCAGGCCGACGATCTGGCCGACGACGAGAGCCTGCCGCGCGAAGAACGCCGCCGCAAGCTGGATGCATGGCTGGCCGCATGGCGCGAGGCCGCCGCCGGCGCCGAGACCGCCGATCCGGTTTTCCTCGCCGTGCGCGATGCTACCGAGCGCTTCTCCATTCCGCTTCAGCTGCTCGACGAGTTGGTGGCCGGCGTAGCCATGGATCTCGATTGCGCGCCCGCGGGCGAGCCCGACACCTACGCGACTTTCGACGATCTCTATCGCTATTGCTATCTGGTCGCCTCGGTCGTGGGCTTAGTCTGCATTCGCATCTTCGGCTACAGCGGTAAGCGCGCCGAGAAACTCGCCGAGGAAACAGGTATCGCCTTCCAGCTCACCAACATTCTGCGCGATGTGAGCGAGGATGCGGCGCGCAATCGCGTCTATCTGCCGCTCGAAGACCTTGCAGCGCACGGAGTTTCGATCGATTCCGTGTTCCATCGCGCACCGTCCGCTCCGCCCACGGCGGCCGAGCGTGCCTTGCTGGCCTCCGTGGCCCGCCGCGCCGAGGAGTATTACCGCTCGGCCAATGAACTGTTGCCGCTCATCCATCGCGAAAGCCGTCCCGCGCTGTGGGTTCTGGTCTCCATCTACCACGCACTGCTCAAACGCATCGAAGGCGCGGATTACGACGTTTTCACGCGCCGCGCCCGCGTGCCTACCGCGCAGAAGATCGCAATTCTCCTTGTGGGTCTTGTGCGCATGGCCTGGACGCGCGCGATCGCGTAGCGGTGGAACAGGGAAAAATCGGAGCGGAGCCGGAGGGCAGTTCCCAAATGTGCCCAGAAAGTAACCCCAAGCGAAAAAGAGTCTTTGCTATTCGCTTTTTATTCGCTATAATGCGCCCATGGCCGTTACACGCAGACAGAAGGAA
>Ga0187852_1003787_pt1 | contig 10772 bp, 5 predicted proteins | sample June2016WEW_6_40_FD_134511 | JGI IMG/M metagenome (GOLD analysis project Ga0187852, IMG submission 134511) | Peatland microbial communities from SPRUCE experiment site at the Marcell Experimental Forest, Minnesota, USA - June2016WEW_6_40 | ecosystem: Environmental > Terrestrial > Soil > Wetlands...
AGGGGAGGCACGGCGGGGCCAGGACTGGTTTCCGTGTTGAACCCGTGGGCGCCGCCCTGTTCTTTGTCGAGCAGCCAGTAGGAAGGCGCCACGTATTCATACGGCCCCGTCATCTTCAGGCCCGTCCGCCCCGTCACTGAGGTGGGCCGTTCGGTAGCCGACGATTGGTAAGGATTCGGCCAGTGGCACTTCTGGAGGATCTCGACATACATGTTCTCCACTTTGGGCGGTGGCGCGTTGTCGCTGCCGTTCAGCCAATCGAGCAGGCAGGGGTGATTACGCAGGCGGTGAATTTGATCTTTCAGGGATTCGGCGGAGACAGTGTAATCCTCTGGTTTCCAATTCTTCCACCGTTCCCAGTGGTCGCAACAGCACCATCCCGCCAGCACCAGGACGCCCTCGCGGTCGCAGGTTTCCAAAAAGTGCTCGTCCTCGAGTTTCCCCTCCAGCCGGATGGTGTTCAGGTTCATGTCCTTGACATAGCGGATCTCGGCGTCCTGCCGCTTCGGGTCGGAGCGCAGGAGCATGTCAAATGTCCAACCGGCCCCGCGAATCAGAATGTTCTTGCCGTTGATTTTGAAAAGCCGGAAGTTCTTGTCCGTCAACTCGGAGGTTATTTCACGGATTCCGAATTGGACGGTCTGCCAGTCCGACACCTTGGCGGCGCACTCGAAGCCCATCTTCAGCGTGTAAAGGTTCTGCGGGCCGAGTTGCGCCGGCCACCAGACTCGCGGATTGCGAATATTCAATTGCGGGAATTTTTCCGGTGAGAAGGTGACTTCGCGAGTCTCGTTGGGCGCGAGTTCCACTTGCTGGGAGAAATCGGCCTGCCCAATTTGCCCGCGCAAAATGCCACGAACCTTGCTGTCCGTCGCGTTGCGCACTTCCGCGTTGACGGTGAGATGCGCGAGATCCAGGGAGGGAGAGTCAAAATGCGTCACCACTTGCGGCCAGCGAAGCGCCACCGGACCGCTGGCCGTCAGACAGACGTCACGCCACAGGCCCATACCCTTGTCGGCCGGCAACGGGTTCCAGTCCACAAAGGTGATGGCCAGATCGTCGGCCTTCGGAGCGAACACTTCCACTGCTAATACGTTGGTCCGGTTATGCTTCACGAGATCGGTCACATTGAATTCGTACAGCCGCCACGCCCCGGCCACTTGGCTGGCGTCAGCCACCCGTTTTCCATTGAGCCAGACGTTGGCGCGGAAATTGATGCCGTAAAAATGCAGCCAGACCTGCTTTCCCGCGAACTCTGCGGGGACCTTGAACTCCTCACGGTACCACCAGGACTTCGCAAAGGGACTGTCCTCCGGCATCGCGAGGTTCGAGAAATTACCTCCCACGGGATAGGAGGTCCCCGGAATCGAGCGCAGGTTCATTCCAACATACGGGTCGGGGTAGACCTTGTTCGCCACCAGCGCCCCCAATACCGTCGAGGGCACTGAGGTGGGATACCACCCGGCCGGCTGGTATCCTTCCGTCGAAAGGACTTCGCCCTTCTGCTCGATTTTGGAAGATGAGTGCAGTTGCCATCCATCCTTTAAGAGCAGTCGCGCACCGGTGGGTGCGTTGTTAGGCAGTTGCGCCCAGAGTTGTCCCGCCACCAAAAGCAATCCCCCCAACAACAAACATGTCCTCATCTCCAGGTTCCCCCTTAGACGAAAGTCCACATGGCGAGGGCTTGGCCCACCCGCGCCATTATACGCTCAACCAGCGTTTTGGATTTCTCCTGACGAGAGATACGTTCCGGATAACGCCGTTCTACAAGCGGACTGAGCCCGTAGCGCGGACCTGTTCTGTTTCTTCAGGTCCGCGGCTCCAAGATGCCAGCGATTTTGTCCAGACATTTTCACACGTGAAATTCGCGCGCGAATTTGTCTGGACTTTTTCGCTAGCGATTTCCACTAGCGATTTTGTCTGGACCTCCGATTTCCCCTCTATCTCCTTCTTTCGGTAGCCTCTTATTTTGTCTTGACAAAGCCTACAGTCATACGCAAGCTCGAGAGCGGGCGCCCGCGCCGGATGACCGACCCAAGAAGTAGGGGTGGGGCTTGGCCTGGGACCGCAGCGCGGCCAGGGAACGGCAGACTGCAAGGGTTCTGTCGAAGAGACCAAGAAAGGCGATGAAATGTCGGAGTTGGGGTCGAGCGAGACCTGCGAACGGCAGGGTTTGAAACTGCTGATCTTCGGCTCAGAGTGGGAAAAAACAGCGCCTTGCCACGATATTCCAGAAAACAAAGGGCGTTAGCGGTCGAAGGGCAAAATGTCATGACAACTAAGTATTTGAATCAAAGCATGTTAGCAAAGTCAGGTTTCACCAGCAGGAAAAAACGGGGGAATAAAATATGAAGGTTAATGCCACGATGTTATTGAAAACACAGGTAGAAAAAATGTCGGTTTTTTCCTTGCCACGATGTTGATGAAAACACAGGTACTTACAAGTTGCTTGCCACGATGTTGATGAAAACAAAAGAGAAAGCTCCTCAGCGCGAAAGGGAGAACGGAGCACTGGCCTCTAGAGGGTGCAAGCGACTTGGAGATGTCCACCATTAAAGATGCCAAAAACGAAGGTCGATCCGATGATACATCGATTTCACAAAAAGCACCTGCGCGTAAGTGACGATTCGAAGTCCGGAAACGCGTGCTGAGCTGTAGTCGTGAAAACTAGGTAGGTGGTCGGCGGGATCGGCACACCGGGAAAAGCCCTCATCCTGACACTCGGCGGCCCGCAGTCCTGCGCAGCACCTGCTGCTATTATTTAAAAACGAAGGTGCATCCGGCTATGTTCAAGAAAATACAGGAAAGGGCAGCGCCGGCACGTGTCTGGCAGCACGCTCTGGCGGTGCGGGATGCGGTAGAATGCTAGGTCGTGGAATTCCGGTAATGAACCAAGGGCCACGGGACTCAAAACGGGTCCGTGCGCCGCGCTACACGGGCGGTGGCTTGGCGGCGAGATTGCCTTGTCAAACGACAGTCCCAAACCGCCTCTACGAAATTGGCTCACTACCGGATTGCGCATCAGGAGGATAGTTTGCCCCCAACTGCCAAGCAGGATAGTTTGCCTCAAACCGCCAACAAGCTTTTTCTCATCGATGCCATGTCGCTGGTGTTTCGCGCCTTCTTTGCGCCCATGCAAATGGCGTTGGTGTCGCCTGGCGGCATGCCCACCAAGGCCATTTACATCTTCATCCGCACCTTGCGTAAGGTGTTGAGGGATTATCGCCCCGGTCACGTCGCGGTGGCATTCGACCTGGCTGCGCCCACATTTCGCGACAAACTCTTTGAACAATACAAAGCTAACCGGCCGGAGTTTCCGTTAGACCTCAGTGTGCAGCTTCCTTACGTAAAGCGATTCTGTAGGGCCTTGGGGTTGCCGCTGGTGGAACTGGAAGGCTTCGAGGCCGACGACGTGATTGGCACTCTGGCGCAGGCTGGGTCTGCTCAAGGAGCGGATGTGACCATCGTGTCGGGCGATGAGGACCTGTTCCAGCTTGTGAACGACCACGTTTGCGTGCTGAAGCCTTCGCGCGGGGGAGGCGAGAGCGAAACTTTTTGCGATGCTGCCAAGGTGAAGGAGATTCTGGGAGTCGAGCCCGCGGAGGTGGTGGATTGGCTGGCGCTCACCGGAGACTCCAGTGACAACATTCCCGGCGCCCGCCCCCTGCCTGGACAGGAACGTGCGCCGGCCTCGGGCGAGAAGAAGCGAAGTTACATTGGCCCCAAGGGTGCTACGGAGCTTATCCAGCAATTTGGCACGCTCGAGAAGGCGCTGGACAATTACGAGCAAGTCAAGAAACAGAGCTACCGGGATGCGCTGCGGGACTTTCGCAAAGAAGCGTTGCTCAGCCGCGAGCTCGCCACCATTCGCACCGATGTCCCGGTGGGAACGCATCTGGACGAACTGCAATGTGCGCCCACGAATCTCGATGAAGTCACGGCGCTTTGCCAGGAATTGGGCTTCGCCTCGCTTCTGCGCGAGCTTTTGGAGGAGGCCCCCGCGACGGCGGAGGCTGCCATCGAGTCGGAGGAATTGACCACCCCACAAGCCGTGGATCGATGGTTGAAGTCCGCTGAAAAGAGCGCTGTGCTGGCCTTGGCCATGAGGGTGGAGGGCGAGGAATGCTTCACCGGATCGCTGAACGGCTTGGGCCTCGCCGACGGGCAGCGGCTGGCCACCGTGCAGGCGGGAGGAGCAAGCGATTCGTTCGCCGCCCTCGCACCGTGGCTCGGCGACCCGGCGCAGCGCAAGGCCGTGCACAACTCCAAGCTGCTGCAACTGCTGCTGGCGAAGCAGGGAATTGCTGTGGCGGGCGTGACCGACGACACGATGCTCTATTCCTATTTGCTCGAGCCGCTCGCCTCGAGCCACGCTCTCGCCGAAGTGGTGTTGCGGCGCCAAGGCCGTAAAATCTCTGCGTCCCTGGCCGAGGCCGCTCAGCGCACGCACCAACTCGCTGAACTGCTGCGCCCGGAAATCGAGCGCGAGGATTTGCAGAATCTCTACAGCAAAATTGAATTGCCCCTTGCCGGCGTACTGGCGGAGGTGGAAACCGCCGGCGTGCGTATCGACTCGGAGATCCTAGCTCGCATGTCCGGTGAATTCGTCACAGAACTGACGCTGCTGACGCAGCAGATTTACGATCTGGCGGGAGGAGCGTTCGACATCGATTCGCCCCGGCAGCTTGGTGAAATTCTCTTTGAAAAACTCAAGCTCCCGGGCGGGAAGCGATTGAAGAAGAGCGGGCAGTATTCCACCGACGCCGCGGTGTTGGAGGCGCTTGCCGCACGTCACGATCTGCCGCGTAAAATCATAGAATATCGCACCCGCGCTAAGCTGAAATCGACTTATATCGATGCGCTGCCGAAATGTATTCAAGCGGGAACCGGGCGCCTCCATACAAGTTTTAATCAGACGGTGGCGCGCACCGGGCGGCTTTCCTCTTCCAACCCCAACCTTCAGAATATCCCCATTGGCGACGAGTTCGGAATGCGCATCCGTTCGGCCTTTGTCGCCGACCCCGGCTGCAAGATCATCTCCGCCGACTATTCGCAGATTGAGCTTCGCGTGCTCGCGCATCTGTCCCGGGACCCCCTGCTGATCGAAGCTTTCACGCGCCATGAGGATATTCACGCCCGCACGGCTCGCGAAATCTTCGGAGTGCTCCCCGAGCTCCAGAACCATGAACACCGGCGCATGGCGAAAGCGATCAACTACGGAGTGATTTACGGGCTGAGCTCGTTTGGGTTGGCTGAGCGTACGGGCACCAGCAAGACTGAGGCACAGCGCTATATCGACGCCTACTTTGAGCGCTATAGCAAAGTGAAAGAATACCTTGAGGGTTTGGTGGAGCAGGCGCGCGCCAGCGGGCGTGTGCGCACGTTGTTCGGACGGTTACGGCCTATACCTGAAATCCATAGTGCCGACGTGCAGGCGCGAAATCGCGCTGAGCGCGAGGCCATGAACACGCCCCTCCAGGGCACCGCGGCGGACCTGATGAAACTCGCGATGGTGAAAGCCCAGGCTCGTCTGAAGCGGGAACACATGCAAACGCGCATGATCCTGACAGTGCACGATGAGTTGGTTTTTGAAGCGCCGGAGGCGGAACTGGAGCGGGCCAAGGAAGTGGTGCGCGAGGAGATGGAAGCTGCGCACGCCATGCGCGTTCCCTTGAAAGTCGATATAGGCGTGGGTGAGAACTGGAAGGAAGCGAAGTAGGTCGTAGGTGTCAGGTGTCAGGTATCAGGTGTCCAATACCGCGACTAAGGAGTCGTGACCATGGAATCGCTAGCATACTTCCGGCAGCTTTTTGAGTACGACCACTGGGCGAATCAGACGGCGCTGGCGAGCCTGGGCAGCATTGCCGGGCCGGCAGAAAAAGCGCTCAAAATTTTCAGTCACGTCGTGGGAGCCCATCGGGTGTGGCGGGCGCGGTTCGATGACCCCAACCCGCCCAACGCGCAGCCGTGGGCGGCCCTCACAGAGGAGGAGTGCCAGTCGGCAATCGACGAGATTCATCAGTGTTGGATCGCCATTCTCGATCAACTCACCGATGAGAAGCTCAACGACAACCTGATTTACCGCACCACTCAGGGTAAAGAGTTCGAAACCCCCATTCGCGATGTGCTCACGCACATGTTGATGCACTCGGCCTATCATCGTGGACAGGTGGCCGCCGCCGTACGTGAAGCGGGGGGTAAACCGGCCCTGACGGATTACGTGATGTACCTCCGGCAGAGGAAATGATTGCGTTGTTCAAGTCTTGCGGAGCGCCCACTCACAGAAAGAAGTTCTCATGTCGAAAGCCCCTTACGGAAACGATCCGGCAAAAATCGCGAGGTACCTGGATTTTTGGAGCCGTGCGGAGGTCAAGCGGCCGCTGGTGGGTTTCAGCCTTGTCGGCTGGTTCCCCTTCAGCGAGTTTGCGGCATGTAGGAATTGGGGCTCCACAAGATACCTCACGCCTGACATGATCGATCCGGCCGCGTTCATGGACGATCACCTGCGCATGCTGCGGGAGGGAGAGATTGTTGAGGACGATATGTTGCGCGGCGCGGCCCCCAGCCAGGTGGCGCTCTTCTTCCTTCCCGGAGTGCTGGGATGCAAGGTGCGCATCCTCTCGAATAACGTGCTCGGCGAGGAACAGAACCTTTCCTGGGAAGAGGCATTGCGGGTTCGCTTCGACCCTCAAAATCCCTGGTTTCGAAGATATGTGGAATTTGGCCAGGCTTTGGCGACGCAAGCGCGGGGATTGTTTCCCGTGAGCCACGCGGCAGACCTGGGCCCTACGGACCTGCACGCGCTGTTGCGCGGGCAGACCCAGAGCATTCTTGACCTTACCGATGAATCCGCCAAGTCCGCGGAACTGCTCGCGCGAATGGGCGATATTTTTTGTGAGTTCACGCAAGAATTCTGGAAGGCTATCCCGCTCTTTCACGGCGGCTATTTCGACGGTCAGTATTCGCTGTGGTCCCCCGGTCCCATCGTGCGCATGCAAGAGGACGCAAGCGCAGTATATTCACCTGACCTCTATCGAAAGTTCGTCCAGCCGGTGGACCGTAAGCTGGCCACCCACTTTCCGTGTGCGTTCATTCATCTGCACTCCAGCTCGATGTTTCTTCTGGATGCTTTTCTGGAAATCGAGGAGATCCGGTGTTTTGAAATTAATAACGATATTTGCGGGCCGCCAATCAGGCAGATGGCCGGTTATTTCCAAAAAGTTCAGCAGGGCCGCCGGCCACTGTTAATCCGGGGATCCCTCAGCGCCGAAGATCTGAGTTTTTTGCTGGACAAACTCGATCCGCGCGGGCTGTTCCTCAACATCATGGTCAATAGCATGGAAGAAATTGACAACCTCAAGCGCCGGCTCAAGATGTGAACATGAAGTTTCTACTTGAGTCTTCGAAGCGTGAGTATGGACGTGTCGTTGCCGGCGTGATCAAAGGAGATCACTCCCGAGGCTCCGGGGAAGGCGGAAATTCCGGCGAGTGCATCGCGCAACCGCGCGCGGTTGGGTCCGGACTGGCGGAGTGACGCCGCGAGAAGCCGGATGGCGTCATAGGCCTCGGCCGCGCCGATGCCGGGCTCAACGCCAAAGCGCTCCTTGTAATGTTGCGCGAAGGCAGTGGGCGGAACGGACTGAACGCCGGTCGCAGCCGTGGTCCAAATCCCCCCGTTCCCGGTGCTACACGCCCGGCAATAAGGTCGGCTCGGGCCGCTCGGGTCGGCCTCCATGGCTTTCCGGCAAACGTAAAGCGGAGTGTTCGGCAGTCCTTGTTGGAGGTATGGAACAAGCGATTGGGTGGTTGCGGCATCGCTCCATATGACCACGGCTTCTGCGCCTTGCAGTTCGGGCGGCAGCGCACTGCTGATTGGACTCGCGGGATTGAGGCCTACCCGCAAGGGGCTGGGTGCATTCATCGCTTTCGCGGCCTTTTCGAATTCTTGTGCACCCACGCGGCTGTCGTGATCGTCCTGAGCGAGCAGCACCACGTGCTGGAGTTTCCTGCCGTGATAGATATCGCGAGCGAAGGCTTGCGCTTGTGCGGCGTCGGTAGGACCAAGGCGGAAGATCCAGGGCAAATTGATTTCGGTTGTCGTGGTATCGCTAGAAAGGGTCAGGATGGGCACGCCGATCTTGTTCCCCACCTGCTCGGCGAGGTGCGCGGCCTCACCGCTACTCGAGGAGATGAGCGCCACAGCCTCATCATCGAAGACCATGTGCACGATCTGTGAGGAGGCTTGGCCCCAAGGACCGGTTTCATCGCGAGTGACGAGAACAAGGTGGCGTGCGCCGGGCAGGGAAGTGGCGTTTTCTTCCTCGATGGCCATTTGCGCCGCGCGACGCAAGGCCTCGCCCTCGGCTTGGCGCGGACCGGCCAGCGGCGCGAGCAACCCAAACCGGATTTCGGGTCCCGCCAAATCATGCCCCGCATCGCGCCCCGGGCCATTGTAGGTGACCGCGTCATGGTTGAGAACAGCGTAGGGCTGAGCAGGAGGATTTTGGGCGAAGCACGGGAGAGAGAAGAGGAAAAGCAGGCAGTAGGCAGTGGGCAGTGGGAATTCAAAAGGCAAAGAGCAGCACGCGGCGTCAAGAACTCTTATCTTCCCATTTCTGCTTTTTGCCATTTGCCTTCCCGACCAGGCTGTACCGCTTCCCCATCTGCTTACTGCCCACTGCCTACTGCCACCTGCCCACTCCCTGCTTGGCTGCCTTCATGGCCGCGCTGGCGAGGAGCGAGCCAGTATTCGAATTTTCCATCCTTAACGCGGGTCAGGGTGACAGGAGCAAGGTTGTTGAGGGTGTGATCAAAGTAATCCGTGCCGGTCACGCCCTGGTAGCTTTTCATCTGGTAATCACGCAGGACGTCCATGATGCGGCCGCGATTCAGGCCGGCCTTTTCGATGGCGGCAATCAGAATATTGCTACCGTCAAAGGCATAAGCAGCATAGTCAATGGGATCCTCATTGAATTTCTTTTGGTAAGCGTCGCGGAAAGCTACCCATTTGGGGTCTTTGCGAGTGGGGTCAAGCGCGGTGGTCAGGACGACGCCCTCGGCGGCCGGGCCCGCAATCTGGATGAACTGCGGGTAGGCGATCCGGCTGCCGCCAAAGACCGGTTGCTTCATGCCCATCTCACGCATCTGTTTTACGACCAAGGCGGCTTCCGGCGCCTCACCCCAAATCACCACGCCTTCCACCTTGGCATCGCGCAACATGCCGAGCTGATGGGAAAAGTCTTTGTCGCCGCGCTCGAATTTAACTTCCAGCACCGGCTGGCGTCCCATGCGGCGAGCTTCGTCGTTGAACTTGGTGACGCCGATGCGCGCGTAGCGTGTCTGCGTCCGAATTACACCGATTCGTTTGAGCCTGAGCGTTTTGAAGACATAGTCCGCCATCGTGTAACCCTGCTGGCGGTCGTCGGGGAAATTGTGGAGCAGCCACTGGATGCGCGTCTCAGTCACCGTCGGGTCCGTGGTGCCGATGTCCACGATGGGCAGTTCCAACTTCAGTGTGGTGCGCAGGAGGATATGGCAGTTCTGGCCGTCGATGCACCCCGCCATGCCCCAGCAATTCTCATCGAAAACCATTTTGACGAGCTCGGCCGAGGAGGCCCCCCAGAGCGCCGACTCGCTGTGCAGCTTAAGCGCATACGGCTTGCCGTGAAATCCTCCGCGCGCGTTGGCTTGTTCAATGGCCAATTGGGCGCCATGCAGGGCCGGGACGCCAAAAACCATTTCGGGATTGTTCTCTACGGGAGCAAAGAAACCGATGGCGATTTCCTTCAGGCGTGCCGGGTCACCGTTCGGGCGCAGGTCTGCCGCGCCGTTATATTGGAGCGTGTCTTCCTTGAGGAACCAGTCGTAATAAGGTTTGGTGAAGCGGCGGTAAGGCACTGCCTCATCCGGCATGTTGGCATAGCGGCCCTCGGGCTTCACTGTTTCGTCCCGCTTGATGACGGCGTCTTTGGGAGTCTCGTCCGGGTCTTTGTATTGCGCCGCCAAGGACATGGCTGCGGCGAGCAGAAGCAATGCGAATACGAAGCGTGTGTGCATGGATACCACCTCAAGTTCGAACGTGACCCCCTCACTGCCGGCCCCTCTCCCTCAAGGGGGCGAGGGGAGAGTTCATGCGCCTTTGCTTACGCTGCCTGCTGCACCGTCAGCAGCCGTTCGTGGTATTGACGCGCAAATTTCACGATGCGCGCCAGGGTTTCGCCATTGATCGCCTGGTCGGCGTCACAACGTGGTCTGCCACTGGCGAAATCGGCAACCTCAATCATCAGACCGTGACTGCCGAACTCCAGTGCCGCACGGCTGGCGGGCTCGACCATGGAAGCGACGCCGGTGGCGTGGCTGGGGTCGACAATTACGGGAAGAAAAGTGTTCGCCAGTACGGCGGGAATGACGTTAAGATCCAGCACGTACCGCGAGTACTCACCTGCCGCAAAAGCCTTAATGCCGCGTTCACAGAGCACAATGTTGAGATTACCCTGTTTGGCGATGTACTCGGCGGCTCCCAACCACTCGCAGAGGCTTGCCGCCATGCCGCGCTTCAGCAGCACGGGCTTGCCGGTGCGCGCCACTTCCGCCAGCAGCGGGTAGTTCTGCATGTTGCGGGAACCGATTTGAAGCATGTCGGCGTACTCCGCCACCTGCTCCACCAGGCGCGTGTCCATGACTTCGGTAACGATGGGCAGGCCGGTTTCCTCCCGGGCGATGCGCAGAATGCAGAGCCCCTCAACGCCCGTGCCCTGGAAATCATGCGGCGA
>Ga0187852_1003788_pt1 | contig 10772 bp, 7 predicted proteins | sample June2016WEW_6_40_FD_134511 | JGI IMG/M metagenome (GOLD analysis project Ga0187852, IMG submission 134511) | Peatland microbial communities from SPRUCE experiment site at the Marcell Experimental Forest, Minnesota, USA - June2016WEW_6_40 | ecosystem: Environmental > Terrestrial > Soil > Wetlands...
CAGACCCATGCCCAGCGTGCGGATCACGCGCGGATTCTGCGGATTCCCCTGCGCGTCCACGATCACGTAGATCAGGCAAATACCCTGGTATTTCGCCCGCCGGGCCTCGTCGGAGAACTCCGCCTCGGGCTGAAACAGAGGAATCGGCGGTGAAACACCGCCGCCCACGCGATACAGCCCGCCGCCGATATTCCCGCCGCTCCCGTCGCCGTACCCGTTTCCGGAGCCGTTACCCACTCCCATGCCGGACCCGTTTCCAAGAGAACCCAGCTTGACGTTGGTAGAGTTCGACATGCCGAAGTTCGGCAGGGTCGGATTGTCGGGAATGATAATGTCCTTCTGCACATCGATCGAAGGAACCGGCGACTCGATCTTGGGAGTGATGATCGGATTCTCCATCCGCGGGGGAATCTTGCCCTTGATGGCTTCGATCTTGTCCGGGCTTCCGCCCCCGCCGCCTGCTGTAACTGCGGCCTTGGGGGCATTGAATTCTGTTACGTCGATCGGCGTCAAGAGCAGGTTGTTCTTCTTGACCTGATCGACGACCTTCGCCACTCCTAAGATGAGGGCGAAAATCAGAATGCCAACATTAACGCTGGTGGAGATGCCGATGGCCCAGGGATTGGGCTTCACCGCCATCCGGTCCGGAACCGGAATAGGCGTCGAGGTCAACTCCAGCGGCGGCAGCTTGGGCGGGAAAAAGACGTCGCGTATGCTCTCGTAGAGGCCCACCCAGATGGGCTTTTCCTCGATAGGAATGCCGAAGCTGACGTCGAGGTCTAAGCCGTCCGCGATGACCGCGGCAGCTTGAGATTCCGTGTCTGGCTGGATAAGCAGGTCGTTTACCATAGTTGCGGCTGGTTCTGTGGCCTCTGGGGATCCGAAGGAAACATCTCCCGCTTCCCGGCCCCTCTGTCTATTATGCTCGACTGCGCCCGTCTCTGTCTCGCCGGTCGGGGTCTCGAACTCCAGGGTCGCATATTCCACTGTGTTCCGGTCTCCCATTAACAATAGACGGGGAACGCGCGCGGATGTAACGTAAAAATTCTCGCCCCGCGCCATTTACACTAACCATTGAACCAGTTCGCACCATCCCAGGAGTGACGATGTCCGCAGCGCCGGAGTTGAAGGCGACCCTTACCTTGCCGCAGACCGCCTTCCCGATGAAGGCCAATCTGCCTCAGAATGAACCGCTTCGCCTGGCCCGCTGGGCCTCGCTCCGTCTCTACGAAGAGTTGCGCAAGGCCGGCCGCGGTCGTCCCGCCTTCATTCTCCATGACGGCCCTCCCTACGCCAACGGCCCCATCCACCTGGGCCATGCCCTCAACAAAGGGCTCAAGGATTTTATCGTCAAGTCGAAGACCATGGCCGGCTTCGACTCGCCCTACGTCCCCGGCTTCGACTGCCACGGCCTGCCCATCGAGATCAAGGTGGAAGAGCAGCTAGGCCGCAAGAGGCTGGAACTGCCCGCGGCGGCGATCCTGGGGGCCTGCCGCGCCTACGCGCAGAAGTACGTTGACCTGCAAACTTCACAGTTTGAGCGCATTGGCTGCTTCGGCCGCTGGCAAAAGCCCTACCGCACCATGACCCGCGACTACGAGGCGCGCACTCTGGAAGCCTTTTACGGCTTTTTCGAAAAAGGCTTCGTCTACCGCGGTCTCAAGCCGGTCTACTGGTGCATCCACGACCGGACGACGCTGGCCGAGGCGGAGGTCGAATACGAGATGCACACCAGCCCTTCGATCTACGTGCGCTACCGCCTCACCTCCGACCCGGCAGCCATCGATCCAAGGCTGGCCGGCCGCGAGGTCTACACCATCATCTGGACCACCACCCCCTGGACCCTGCCCGCGTCGCTGGCCGTAGCCTTTCATCCTGACTTCGACTACGTGGCGCTGGAGGCAAACCCTACGCCTTGCACGCCGGGTGCCCCAGGTCTCGATTCTGAGACCTGGGATTCGAAGTCCCCAGCCCCCGTCTACATCGTCGCCGCCGAATTGGCCGCCTCCGTCATCGCTGCATGCAACTTGGGTAAAACCACGGAGTGGGCCCGCTTCAAAGGCGCCGTGCTCGACCGCATCGTCTTCCAGCATCCTTTCCTGGAGCGCAGCGTCCTCGGTGTCCTGGCCACTTACGTCACCGCCGACCAGGGCACCGGCGCCGTCCACACCGCGCCTGCCCATGGCGCGGACGACTTCTTGACCGGCCAGCGCTACGGCCTCGACCCTACCTGCCGCGTCGATGCCGCAGGCCACCTGCGCGTGGACCCCGAGGCTTGGCCGCTTGCCGCTCCGCCCGCCTTTGAGGGCAAGACGGTCTGGGCCGCCAATCCCATCATCGTGGCCATGCTCGAGGAGCGCGGCGCGCTACTGGCCGCGAGCGACCTCGAGCACTCCTACCCGCATTGCTGGCGTTGCCACAAGCCCGTCATCTATCGCGCCACCGAGCAGTGGTTCATCGGCATGGAGACTCCGGTGAAGCGCGCCGACGGCTCCGAGACCACATTCCGCCAGCTCGCCCTTGAGGAGATTGACAAGGTGGTTTGGGACCCGCCCTGGGGCAAGGTGCGCATCTCCAACATGATCGCCACCCGGCCCGACTGGTGCATCAGCCGCCAGAAAATCTGGGACGTGCCTATCGCCGTCTTTCTGTGCGAGCAATGCAACCAGCCCATCGTCTCCGCGCAGTTGAACCGCGCCGTTGTCGCCCTGATTGAACGCGAGGGCATCGAGGCCTGGCGCACGCCCGAAGCGGATGCCCTGCTGCCCGCCGCCTCGGTCTGCGCTCATTGCGGCTGCACGGCCTTCCGCAAGGAAACCGACATCCTCGACGTTTGGATTGACGCCGGCGTCAGTTGGCTTGCCGTCTGCGAGGCCGATCCCGACCTTAAAACCGCCTATTCCGCCTTCCAAAACGGCGAGGGCACGCCGGTCTTATATCTTGAGGGCGGCGACCAGCACCGCGGCTGGTTCCACTCCTCGCTGCTCACCTCCGTGGCCCTGCGCGGCCACGCGCCTTACTCCCACGTAGCCACCGCCGGCTTCACTCTCGACGAGGAGGGCCGCGCCTTCTCCAAATCTCTCGGCAACGGCGTCGACCCCGTCGATATCGCCAACCGCATGGGCGGCGAGATCGTCCGCCTCTGGGTCGCCTCGGTGGACTTCCGCGAGGACATGGCCGCCAGCGAAAACCTGCTCCAGCGCTGCGCGGAGATCTACCGCAAGCTGCGCAATACCTTCAAGATTCTCCTCGGCAACCTTCATGGTTTCGATCCCGCCCGCGACCGTGTTCCTGAGGCCGAGCTTCTCCCCCTCGACCGCTACATGCTCGCCCGCACCCGCGACCTCACTGAAAAAGTCCTCGCCTGGTACGCCGCCTTCGAGTTCCATCGCGTCTACCACGCCGTCAACGAGTTCGCCATCGTCGATCTGAGCGCCTTCTACATCGATGTCCTCAAGGACCGCATGTACACCTTCGCGCACACAAGCCATGAGCGCCGCTCCGCGCAAACCGTCCTCTGGCAGATCACCGAAACCCTCGTCCGCCTCGTCGCGCCTATCCTCAGCTTCACCGCCGACGAGGTCTGGGAGCATCTCCCCGCCGTCGCAGGCCGCGAAGCCAGCGTCCACCTCGCGCTCTTCCTCAAACCTGAAGAAATCTTCTCCGAAGACCCTGCTCCGCTGCTTGAAGAGTGGAAAGACCTCCTTAACATTCGCGATCTGGCGCTAAGGCTCATCGAGTTCGCTCGCCAGGAAAAGCACATCGGCAAGTCCCTCGAAGCCGACGTTCATATTTATGCGATGGGAGACTGGCTCGCATTTCTCAAGCAGCACATCGTAGGACTGAAGGAGTTGCTCAATGTCTCAAGCGTATTCTTGCCCGAGGGCACGCCACGTAGGGAAATAACGCTGCCCCGAAAGGAAGGACAGTGGCTCATGACTTCGACCATCTCCAGCGACCTCTGGCTTGCGCTCTGCGCCGCAAGCGGCCACAAGTGCGCCCGCTGCTGGAACTTCATGCCCGAAGTCTCCGCCTACGGTATCTGGCAAAACGTCTGCAACCGCTGCCAATCAGCGCTCAAAGAAATGGGCATCGACCCTCCCCAACCCGAGGAGCCAGCCAAGTGAGATACACAACTGGGTGCCCCACCCTCGCCGCGTTCTTGTCTTTGCGGCTAGGGTGGGATACCACGAACCCCACCCCTCGTTCGCCCGAGGAGACCGCTCAATGAAACTCACCATACCCCGTCGCCTGCCCTGGCTGCTGCTCATCTCCGCAGTCGTCATCTTTCTTGACCGTCTGACCAAGACCTGGGTCGCGCTGCACATTCCCACCGGCGGCGCCATTCCGGTCATTCCCCGCGTTCTGCGCATCACCCACTGGACCAACGATGGCGCTGCCTTCTCGCTCTTCGCCGGCTCAGCCTCGCCCCACACGGTCCGCTGGACCTTGATCGGCTTCTCGCTCCTGGCCGCGCTCGCCGTCCTCATCGCCATGGTCCGCATGGGCCACCGCTTCACCCTCACCACCGTCGCCCTGGCCCTCATCTTCGCCGGAGCCCTCGGCAACGTCCACGACCGCATCCTCTACGGCTCGGTCGTCGACTTCATTGAAGTCCACATCTTCACCTACCACTGGCCCGACTTCAACCTGGCCGACTCCTCCATCGTCACCGGCGCCTGCCTCCTGCTGCTCCACTCGCTGCTCCCGAATAAACCTCGGCCTACTAACCCTTCACCCCCCACGAGGATTCCATGAAGATTCGTTGTTCCGCCCCGTCGTTTCGCGCTGCTTTTGCCGCCGCAGCCGCGCTCGCCTGCCTCATCCTGGCCCCGGCCCGCCCCGCAAACGCCCAGCGTCTCCCCTCGACCGTCCGCCCCGAGCACTACACGCTCACCCTTACCCCCGACCTCAAAGCCGCGACCTTTTCCGGCGTCGAGACCATCGATTTGGACCTGGCCGAGCCTACGGATCGCATCACCCTGAACGCTGCCGAGATCGCCTTCCAAAGCGTCACCGTGACCGCCAACGGCAGGCAACAGACGGCCACCGTCGCTCTCGACAAAGACAAGGAGCAGGCCGCCTTCACCTTCCCCGAAAAGCTGCCCGCGGGCAAAGCAACCCTCTCCATCGCATACACCGGCATCCTGAACAATGAACTGCGCGGCTTCTATCTCTCCAAAACTGCCCGCCGCAACTACGCCGTCACCCAGTTTGAACCCACCGACGCCCGCCGCGCCTTCCCATCCTTCGATGAGCCCGCCTTCAAGGCCTCCTATGATGTCTCCCTGGTCGTCGACAGCGGCGACACCGCCATCTCCAACAGCCTCATCGAGGCCGACACCCCCGGCCCCGCCGCCGGCAAGCACACCCTCAAGTTCTCCACCACCCCCAAAATGTCCACCTATCTCGTCGCTTTCCTCGTCGGCGACTTCCAGTGCACCGCCGGCGAATCCGACGGCGTAGCCATCCGCGTCTGCTCCACCCCTGACAAGGTGGCCCTCACGCCCTACGGCGTCGATATCGCCCAATATGTGCTCCACTACTACAACACCTACTTCGGCATCCCTTACCCGCTCAAGAAGCTCGACCTCATCGCCCTGCCCGATTTCGAGGCCGGCGCCATGGAGAACTTCGGCGCTATTACCTACCGCGAGACTGCCCTGCTCATCGATCCCAAAACAGCCTCGGTTGGCTCAAAGAAGGAAGTCGCCCTGGTCATCGCTCACGAAATGGCCCATCAGTGGTTCGGCGACCTGGTCACCATGCAGTGGTGGGACAACATCTGGCTCAACGAGGGCTTCGCCACCTGGATGGAGACCAAGGCCGTTGCCCGCATGCACCCGGAGTGGAACATCGACCAGATGGTGGCCTCCGGCGTGGACGACACGCTGAATCTGGACGCGCAGCCCACCACCCGCGCCATCCGCGCCAAGGCCGATACCCCCGACGAGATCAACCAGATGTTCGACGGCATCGCCTACGGCAAGGCAGCCGCCGTGCTGCTGACCGTTGAAAACTATCTGGGTGAGGAGACCTTCCGCCAGGGCGTGCACAACTACCTGGACGCCCATCGCTACGCGAACGCCACTGCGGAAGATTTCTGGGGCGCGCAGACCGCTGCCAGCCACAAGCCGGTGGACAAGATCATGGAGAGCCTGGTGGCCCAGCCGGGCGCGCCCATCCTCACCTTCGCCGATCCGGCCAAGGGCAAGGTTTCAGTTTCGCAGAAGCGCTTCTTCCTCAGCCCGAGCATCCAGTCCGATCCCGCTCAGAAATGGACCCTCCCCGTCTGCTTCAAAACGGCCTCCGGGCAGGACTGCCAGCTCCTCACCCCCGCCGATTCCACATTGAAAGTGCCCGCCGCCGCCCTCTTCTTTGCCAACGCGGGGGGTAAGGGCTATTACCGCAGCGCCTACCCAGCCAGCGTCTACGCGGCTCTCGTCACCAATGTCGAAACCAGCCTCACCCCCACCGAGCGCATCGCCCTCACCGGCGACGAGTGGGCCCAGGTCCGCGCCAACAAGGCTCCCATCGGCGCCTATCTTGACCTCATGGCCGCCATCAAAGCCGATCCCGGCGCTGAAGTCCTCTCGAACTCCCTCGGAGGCGTCAACGCAACCTACGAGCGGGTTGCCGGCACTCCTGAAGAACGCGCCGCTCTCTCGGCCTGGATTCGCTCCACCTTTGCGCCTCAACTCGCCAAACTCGGTCCCCCCGCCGAAACCGATTCGTCCAACACCCGCGAGTTGCGCGCCCAGCTCTTCGGCGTCCTCGGCTACTACGGCAAGGACCCCGCCGTCCTCGCCCAGGCCCGCCAGATCGCGCAGAATTTTCTCGCCAATCCCGCCTTCGTCGATCCCACTCTTGGCCAGACCGCCGTGGCCATCGCCGCCCGCAATGGCGACGCCGCTCTTTTCGACCAGTTGCAGCGCGTCTTTGAGACCTCGACCAATCCCGAGTTCCAGATCGGCGCCCTGCGCCTGCTCGCTGAGTTTGAAGATCCCGCCCTGGTTCAACGTTCCCTGGACTACGCCGTCTCCGGCAAGGTCCGCAATCAGGACGCGGCCATCCAGTTCGCCATCGCCCTCCAGATCGGCGCCACCCGCGACCAGGCCTGGAAGTACATCCAGACCCACTGGGATAAAGTGCAGGCGGAGTTGACTACCGAGATGGGCGCCGCGCTGGTAGGCTCCACGGGCAGCTTCTGCTCCGCCGATGCCCGAGACGAGGTGAAGAACTTTTTCTCCACGCACAAAGTCGCCGCCTCTGATCTGGCCCTCAAGCACGCCATCGAACACATCGACGGCTGCATTGAACTCCGCACCCTCCAGGAACCGAATCTGAAACAGTGGCTCGCAACCCAACCCAAACCATAGCCCTCCCACATTCCTTAGCAACAAATTCTGGGTGCCCCAGGTCTCGATTCTGAGACCTGGGAGACCTCAAGCCGCTCCCACTGAACCCTGCCGCTTCAGTCCACCACACGAATTCGTTACCATCAATCCCATGCCCCAATTCCCTCCCGGCCAAACGCTGCTCATCGATGCCGACGACACGCTGTGGGAAAATAACATCTACTTCGAGCGGGCTATTGCCGCCTTTATCAGTTACCTCAACCACCATGAGTACACCCCCGCCGAAGTGCGCCAGGCCCTCAACGCCGTCGAGCGCGAGACCATCCTCGCCCACGGCTACGGACTCACCAGCTTTGCCCGCTCGCTGGTCACCTGCTTTGAGCGCCTCAGCCCAGCGCCGGTCACCAAAGAAAAAGTCCAACGCATTCTTAGCTTCTCCCGCTCCATCGCCGAGCAGGAGATCGAGCTGCTCCCCGGCGTGGCCGAAACCCTGGCCGAGCTGGCAAGCCGCCACCGGCTCATCCTCATGACCAAAGGCAATCACGCCGAGCAGGCCGGCAAGCTCACCCGCTCCGGGCTCTCCGAGCTTTTTGCTTCGGTCGAAATTGTGGCAGAGAAAGACCCGCCCACCTACCGCGAAGTCATCCATCGCCACGAACTCACGCCCCACACAAGTTGGATGATCGGCAACAGCCCCAAAAGCGACATCAACCCCGCCCTCGCCGCCGGCCTCCACGCCGTCTTCCTCTTCCACAAAGACACCTGGGTCCTCGAACACGCCTCCCTCGACCCCGCTCCCCAGGGCCAGCACCTGCTCGAACTCGATTCCTTCGCCAAACTCCGTGCGATCTTCTGATGATCGGCTGACGCTTCTCCTCTTGGGAATTCGCAATGGCCCTGTAATCCTTATTGCCGCACCCTGCTCCCTTGACGCCTGCATTGCCCCTCTGTTCTACTTCTTTCAACGTCATGCACACGGTCTGCGCCAACTCGAACCCTTGCACGCTCATGCTCGGCGCTACGTCCCTTCCCGCCATGCGAATTAGCGGCCCCAATCTGCGCGCGGGAAACGAAGCCTGACCAACCAGTTTTGTAATGCAGCAGTACCCAGGCCACCACCCGCAAACGCGGCTGGTGGTTTTTGATTTTGCAGTCCCGTTTCGTCTTGTTAAGGAGAAATTCTCGTGGAATCCGTCACCCTGGCCAGCATCCAGGCAGCTCGCGCGCGCATCGGCGGCGCCATCTACGTTTCGCCCTGCCAGCTCTCCCACCAACTCTCCGAGTTGACCGGCCTGCCTCTGCACTTGAAGCTTGAAAACCTCCAACTCACCGGCTCCTTCAAGGAGCGCGGCGCGCTCAACAAGCTGCTCACCCTCGGCAAAGTGGAGCGGGAGCGCGGCGTCATCGCGGCCAGCGCCGGAAATCACGCCCAGGGTGTCGCTTTTCACGCCTCCTCGCTCGGCATTCGCGCCCAGATCGTCATGCCCCTGGCCACGCCGCAAATCAAAGTCGCCGCCACGCGCGGCTTCGGCGCTGAGGTCATCCTCCACGGCGCCAGCTACGAAGAAGCCTGCGATGAGGCCCTGCGCCGCCGCGTCGAAGAGGGCCGCACCTTCATTCATCCCTTCGACGACCCGGAAGTCATCTCCGGCCAGGGCACCATCGGCCTCGAACTCCTGGAGCAGGTACCCGACATCGAAGCCGTCGTCGTTCCCATAGGCGGCGGCGGCCTCATCGCCGGCGTCGCATGCGCCCTCAAAGAGAACGATCCAAAAATCCGCGTCGTCGGCGTCGAGCCGGAGAAGCTGCCCTCCATGCTGCGCGCCCGCGAGGCCGGCCATCCCGTCACCATCGCCCCTGAGGCCACCATCGCCGACGGCATCGCCGTCCGCCGCGCCGGCGACCTCACCCTCCCCCTTGTCTCCCGCTACGTCGACGAGATCGTTACCGTCGACGACGAAGAGATCGCCAGCGCCATCCTCATGCTCCTCGAGCAGGAAAAGACTCTGGCCGAAGGCGCCGGAGCAGCCGCTCTGGCCGCCGTCGTCCAGTCCAAGACCAACCTCCGCCATCGACGCACCGTCGTTCTCGTCTGCGGCGGCAACATCGACGTCACCCTGCTGGCCAAGATCATTGAGCGCGGCCTGGTCAAGGACGGCCGCCTGCTGCGCATCCGCGTCTATCTCCAGGACCGCCCCGGCGCGCTGCACGCCCTCACCCAGATCCTAGCCCGCGAGCGCGCCAACATCGTCGAAACCCTCCACAACCGCGCCTACTACGGCGTCAGCCTGAGCGAAACCGCCATCGACGTAACCCTCGAAACCCGCGGCGCAACCCACATCGCCGCCATCAGCCACGCCCTGCGCGAAGCCGCCTTCCGCTTCGAGCGCATCCAATAGGAGCCCCATGTATTCGCCTAAATTCAACCAGGTCGCCGGCCGTGCCGTCCTCATCGAGGCCATGCGGGCCTACTCCTTCGCCATCCTCTTCGGCCCGCTATCGAACCCGGACTCCACGAGCCCTCCCATCGCCACCCACCTCCCGCTCGTCGTCAAAGACGAGGGCCCCCACGGCCTCCTCGAAGGCCACTTCGCCATCGCCAATCGTCACTGGCAATCTCTCGCCGGGCGCGAAACGCTGGTCGTCTTCTCCGGCCCCCATAGTTACGTCTCGCCCACCCTCTACGTCGAACCGCTCTCCGTTCCCACCTGGAACTACATCGCAATACACGCCTGCGGAACCCTCTCGCTCGTCGAAGACGAGGCCGGCAAAGAAGCCCTCCTCGCCGGCCTCATCAACGCCCACGAGCCGGCCTATGCCGAAAAATGGCGCGCCCTGCCCGGCGGTTTCCGCCGCTCCATGCTCGCCGGCATCGTCGGCTTCCGCATCCCCATTGCCCGCATCGAAGGCAAATTCAAGATCAGCCAGAACCGCGACCCGGCCGAACGCCGCAACGTCCGCGCCGCCCATGCCGCCGGAACCCCCGATCAGCAGGCCCTTGCCGCCTGGATGGAACGGCTTGGCGGGTAAGTGTTTTTTGAAGCAAAGGGTACGGAGCGCATTTCAAGCCAGCTCGGTTTGACGACTCAAGCTATCGATCCCGCCTCCCGCGCAACCATCATTTTTTGCTATACTCTTAGAGTTCACCCCTGTGCGGAGGTGGTGAAATTGGCAGACACACCAGCTTGAGGTGCTGACGCCGCGAGGCATAGGGGTTCAAGTCCCCTCCTCCGCACCAGATTTCTCTCCTCCGGCTCAGCCGGACTGATTTGGAAAGCAGCTTAGGAAATGCATATCCTCCTCATCTTCGTCGTCGTCATACACATTCTCGTGTGCGTTTTTCTCATCGGCGTTGTCCTCCTCCAGCAGGGCCGCTCGGCCGACCTGGCAGGCGCCTTCGGCGGCCAGGGTTCG
>Ga0187852_1003803_pt1 | contig 10727 bp, 13 predicted proteins | sample June2016WEW_6_40_FD_134511 | JGI IMG/M metagenome (GOLD analysis project Ga0187852, IMG submission 134511) | Peatland microbial communities from SPRUCE experiment site at the Marcell Experimental Forest, Minnesota, USA - June2016WEW_6_40 | ecosystem: Environmental > Terrestrial > Soil > Wetlands...
CGAGGGATGGTGGGTGTGCGGCCATTTCGGCCGCTACCCGTCCGAGTGAAGAGCCGTATGCGCTAATGAGCGCACGTACGGATCCGTGCGGGGGGTGCCGGGTTAACCGGCATCCCTACCGCGGCTCCGGCTATGTTGATGAAAACACGACTACAGACAAATTGTCATAGGCAAGCTGGGCACCCGACTCCAAGTGAGGCGGCCCTTTGGCACCCATCCGACCTGATTCCCGCTCTTGAGACCTACTTGCATCCAGTGCCCAGAAAGAGGTCAACCTCAGCCCCATTGGTGAAAAGGCAGAAGGAGCGGCCTGGGCTCCTCCTTGAATGCCTTGCGAAGCCGGGGTCTGCGAGTTTGTATTTCACCAGGGTGCACCTAATGTAGTACGTCACATTGCACGGTGCATTTCGTTCATGTGGTTTCTGTTACAGCCCTGGGCCGCAGCGCTTTAGCCCAGCATGTGCCGCCCTAAAGGGAGGCGCTATAAGTACATTGTCTGCGGGGCACCCCATTAGCCGCAGCCCGAGGAGAGGCCTGTGTCCGAAGGGCCGGGGAGAGGTGGCGGGGCGAGCAGCGAACCCGCCTCATCAGATCCGGGCGGCTTGTGTGCCCAACTTTCCAAAGCACTCTGGAGTCGCCGGACCTCATATTCGAGAGTGTCCACCGCCCACGGGATCTGGTCAGAATCCCCCTGGCGGGCGATCTGCTCGAGGTGAAATGCCGCCGCGAAGGCAGGTTTTGCGGCGAAGTTTCCCACCGATCCCTTCAATCCGTGGGCGAGTCGCTCCAGTTCGTGGGTCTGCCCATTACCGGCTGCGCGGTGAATGGCCTCCATCTGTTGGGGAAGGTCATCCAAAAACAAAAGTGCCAGCTCGCTCAGCAGGTTACGATCTCCTTCCAGGTTGACCCAGGCCGTCTGCCAGTCGATGCAGTCTTCCCCTGGGGGGAGCGGCGGTGGCTTCTGTGGGGCTGGCTCTGGGCGGCGAGAGAAACGGTCGATCTCTGCGAACAATTCCGCCGGGGAGATGGGCTTGGCGATGTACCCATCCATTCCGGCCGCCAAACATCGTTCCCGGTCGCCCTTCATGGCGTGAGCGGTCATGGCAAGTATGGGAATATGCTGATGGGTGATGGTCTCCTTTTCGCGAATGACGCGGGTGGCTTCAAAACCGTCCATCTCCGGCATTTGCACGTCCATCAACACCAAACCGAAGTCCTCCTTTTCGAGCATAAGGGTGGCTTCGCGCCCATTCGATACGACCTTTACGGTGTGTCCCATCTTCTCGAGAAGGCGGACGGCCACCATCTGGTTCACGGGGTTATCTTCCGCCAGCAGAATAAGCTGGTTCCGCCGATCTTCGCGCAGTGAGTGGCGAGTGACCAGGGGGGGCGGATGATCGGGAGATGCCGTCTTGTGGCCCAAAACCGTGAGGATAGCGTCCAGGAGTTCCACTTGCTGAAGGGGTTTGACCAAGTAGGCAGAAATCCGAAGGTTGCGGCAACGCGATGCGTCGCCCCGCTGGCCCGCAGACGTCAGCATCATGATGATGGCAGTCTTAAAACGCGCATCGCTTTTGACCCGCCTCGCGAAGGTAAAGCCATCCATGTCCGGCATGCGACTATCGAGGAGGATCAGGGGAAAGGCCGCACCGGCGGCGTACGTCTGTTCAAGGATTTCAAATCCATGCTTTCCACCCTCGGCCAGCGTCGGTTTCATTCCCCAGTGGTTGAGCAGTTCGTTCAGGATTTGGCGGTTTGTGGAGTTATCATCAACCACAAGGACGGCAACGCCTTGGAGCACAACAGGCTTTAGGGTAGGGTCGGCAGTGGCACCCAGCTTCCCTCGCCGGAGTCTTAAGCCGAAATGGAAGGTACTTCCCTTCCCGACCTCACTTTCCACCCACATCCGCCCACCCATGATCGCCACCAACCTTGACGAGATTGTTAGGCCGAGTCCAGTCCCCCCGTAGCGGCGGTTTGTGGAATTGTCAGCCTGCGCGAAGGCCTCAAAGATGATTCTTCTCTTCTCCAGCGGAATGCCGATTCCGGTATCAGCAACGGCAAAGTGTAGAGCGACCGCGTCTGCGTCACTCGATTGGACGCTGACCTCAACCGAAACCTCTCCCTTGTCGGTGAACTTTATCGAATTCCCCACTAAATTGATAACAATCTGGCGCAGGCGGGTGGGATCACCCATCAGGTTGTCCGGGACCTCCGGCGACACGCGGAGGGCGAGTTCCAGATTCTTTTCGTGCGCACGCAGGGCGAGAGTCTTCAGGGCTTCCCCCAGGCAATCGCGCAAGCTGAACTCGGCATCATCGACATCCAGCTTGCCTGCCTCGATTTTAGAAACATCCAGGATGTCGTTGATAACTGTTAGGAGCGACTCTGCCGAAGACTTCACTAGCTCCAGGTATTCCCGGCGGGTGGGATCGGAATCGCTGTCGAGAGCGAGTTCCGTCATTCCCATGATGGCATTCATCGGCGTGCGGATTTCGTGGCTCATGTTGGCCAAGAACTCGCTCTGTGCCCGGCAGGCTTGTTCCGCCTCCATCTTCCCCTGGGTGAGGCGTGTGATCTGTGCCTGCAATTCCGCCGTGCGCGCGGTGATTTGCAAATCCAGAGTCTCCCGATGCTTCCGCTGTTGTTCGTCGCGCTCGTCAGTCTCGCAAGGGAGTTCCTTGATGTTGTCCCCTAGAAGAGCCAATTCATCCTCGCCCCCCGTGGGTGCAAGGGGGGAGAGATTCCTTTCCCTCATCGCCGTTTGGGAAGTCCGGAGCAAACCCATAATCGGATCGGAAACAAGGTGTTGCAAACGGAGGGAAAGGAGCAGCGCCACGCCGGCTCCGGCAAGCATCACGATCAAGGTCACCAGCGCATTGCGCCAGAGACGGTCACGCCATTCCATCCCATCGGATTCCAAATAAATGGTTCCCACCACGGCCCCGTTCGGCGTGATAAGGTGGGACACCGTCCGCCAAGGCCCCCTTTGGATCGCTTCCCCTCCCCGCAAGGTTTTGGGGAGCAGTGGCGTAGAGACATTTTGGCGGTAATATTCCGCCAGGATACTGCCATCCTTCGAGTACGCTCCGGCAGCCAGAATGTCAGGTTTGGCCCGAAGCGTGGAAAGGACTTGGGAGGCGGCTTCGCGGTCACCCGAGGCCATGGCCGAGGCACCCGTTTGACCGACGATTTCAGCCGTGGTCGCGAGGTTGTTTGCCATTGCGCCGCGAAAGGTAAGCGTGTCGTAAACCGCAAATGCCGCACACGCCATCGCCAAGACCGCAGCGCTCGTGCCCATCAGGATCAATGTCAATTTATGGCGAATGGCCGATTCACGAAAGGCCCGCACTTCGATGCTCTCCTATTCCCTGCTCTCGAACCCAATCCCATCTGTGGGTCCGTGGCACAGTGTGCGAGGCGGAAGTGGAATTTCGCTCCTCCTCAGGATACTGGAAACCTTCGCGACCCACGCAAACAAGCGTGCGCGGACATAGGCGGGACGCGGGGCGGGCACCCAGCCCGAATCAGATCCCTCACCTTTATCTTCGGCGGAGCTGGAGACTAGCTTGAATCAAAAGAAGCGGTCGGGGGGGAGGCGCCGCGAGGGTGCCTGCCAACACAGATGTCGCGTCCATGAGATTGAGGCTTAGAACTTGTTAAGGGACAATATAGAAAATGGTCGGCGGCATACGACTGCCGCCCCTCGTGACAGCGTGGCCCGGATTTCGCACCAGGGAGTAGGTAGGGCGATGTCCAAACGTGGTGAGGAGTCCAGCCTGGAGTTACCACCGAGAGTTGACGAAATGAAGCCGCTGGCTCTGCGCCACGAGGTCCGTACCAATGAAAGGTCCAGCGGCTGATTAACCCTCGTCACTTTGTCTTTGCTCTTGAATGACAATCGTTTCGGCAATGCGATCATGGACGCAGCAGCGGTTGAGATGAAGGAAGTATTGAAAGAAGCCGAACCCGCCATCGAGCATCGACGCTCCGTAGCCTAATGCACGTTCCACCGCCTGCCACAGGGTTATTCTCGTGTGCACGAGCGATACGACACGAACTCGAAGCAGACGCTTGCCGACGGTCCGTCCGTTTGTCCGCCATCCCGAGATCCCAGAGTGGAGGACCAACCAAACGAGGCTGCCGGGATTATGGAAAAGGAAGACGGCGACCTTACCCTGTCCCTCCCTCCATCACGCACGTGGGCTAGAAAGGTCGCCCAGAGCGTTCCCGACTCTTCCACCCGATTAAACACGCGCGGCCTTGATCCGTTCCGGGGTCATGGGCAATTGCCGCAGCCGGGCGCCGGTCGAGTCAAACACGGCGTTGGCAATCACCGCGCCCATGCAGATGATGGCGGGCTCTCCGCCCCCCTGCGCGGGTGAGTCTTTCGCATCCACGATGACCGTCTCGATTTCCGGCAGCCAGGAGAAATGCGGGAGGGTATAAGTGTCGAAATTGGAGTCGTGAATCTCGCCGCCGGTAAATCGGACCTCCTCACTCAAGGCGTAGCCCAGGCCCATGGTAATGCTGCCTTCCATTTGCAGCCGGGCGCCCTCGGGATTGATGCACAATCCCATGTCCTGAGCGCAAACGACCCGCTTCACCCGGACGCTTCCGGTGTTCTTGTCCACCCCAACCTCGGCCATGTGAGCCACGTAGGCGCCCGCATCAATTCCACAAGCAACCCCATAGCCGCGCCGGCTCGGGGCCTTGGCCGGTGACCAGCCGAATTTCTCCGCCACCGCCTGCAAGACGCGCCGCATCTTCGGGTCCTGCAAATTCTTCAGGCGGAATTCAACGGGGTCAATGCCGGACTGGGAGGCCAGGATGTCGATGTGGGACTCTCGCGCAAAGGTATTGGTATTGTTGCCGGGAGCCCGCCAAGGCCCCGTGGCAAACGGATGCGCGCCGTGAGGGGCCGCCCAGCCGGAACCGTAAGCCACGGTCCGATGGTGAGGGATATTGTAGAACTGCTGCGCCCCCCGGTCCCCGGCGTAATACTCGGCGTAATCCCAGAAAGTAATCATCCCGGATGGGTCCGCTCCCGCTTTGATCTTGACGATGGCTGCGGGGCGAAACGTGTCGAAGAAGAACTCCTCAGCGCGAGTCCAGCCCACCTGAACGGGCTTTCCGGCCAGTTTGGCCAGCCTTACGGCCTCGAGCCCCTGCTGGCTGCTGCTCTTCCCTCCGAACCCTCCGCCCACAAAAGGTGTAATGACCCGGACATTCTGAGGCGGAAAGCCCAGCAAGGACGCCGCAGCCTCTTTCAAAGCGAAGGGGGTTTGGGTGGAGGCCCACACGGTGGCCTTGTCACCTTCGACCTTTGCCAGGGCCGTGTGCGGTTCGATGGGAGCGTGCGACACATAACTGTTCAAATATTTCTCTTCCACGACGATGTGCGCGGCCTTCTGGCCTTCGGCAAGGTTCCCTCCCTCGGCAACCGTCTCTCCGGGAGGCGCGACTTGCAGCAGGTGATCGAAAATCGTCTTGTCATCCGCGTAGGGCGCTGGCCGATCGTATTGAGCCTTGATTTTCGTGAGGGCTTCCTGGGCTACGTCGGGATACTGGTGCAGGACGGCGATCAGGTCTCCATCATGAACCACCTGGACACCTTCAACCGCTCGTGCCCCGGCGGTATCCACGCTCGTGAGTTTGGCCCCGTGGACCGGAGGCCGCAGAATCCTGGCATGAAGCATGCCGGGCTCACGCATGTCTCCAGCGTACTTGGCACGGCCAGTTACCTTCTCGATGCTGTCCTTTCTCAAGGTGGGTTTTCCGATGATCGTAAAGTCGGACGGCGTCTCCAGGGCCGCGCCGTTGAGGTGCCGTAGTATCTTTTTTCCCTTGGCGAGTTCGGCGTAGGTGACTTTCTTTTGACCTGCATCCTCATATATGACGCCCTCTTTGATCTTGAGGCGCTCTTTCGGGACTTGCAGGTTTTCCGCCGCCAACTCCATGAGCACGGCCTTGGCCTCGGCCGCCGCGGCTCGGAGCGCCGGGCCGAAAAAGCGGGTCGTCATGGAGCCAAAAGTTCCCATGTCCCAAGGACAGAGGTCGGTATCGCCCATCACCATGTCTACTGATTCCAAGGGCACAGCAAGTTCTTCGGCCAGCATTTGGGCAAGCGAGGTGATGACTCCCTGCCCCATCTCGATTTTTCCGCTAAAACCGGTGACGCGACCGTCTTCCCCGATGCGGAGGAAAGCATTGAAATCCTTAGGAAGTTCCGGGTGGGCGCCGGGGCGGCCTTCACGCTGAACGGCCCGCAAATCGGGGACAGTCAACAGGACAACAATGCCTCCGCCCACCAGCTTCAGGAATTGCCGACGATCCACTGGCAGAGCGGGACTGGTCCGCTCGGAGTCAGTGAAGTCCAGTGCCAGAGATTCTTCATAGGGGGTCCGTGGCGTGGTTTTCATCGTTGAACTCCTTCCATTTCTTTGGCGGCAGCCTGAATGGCCTCGACGATCCGCTTATGGGCGCCGCAGCGGCACAGGTTGCCATCCATCTGGTCGATGATCTGGCGGCGGGAAGGCCGGGGAGTGTTGAGCAGCAAACTGTAGGCATTCATGATCATCCCCGGAGTGCAATACCCGCACTGAAGGGCATCGTGATCGACAAAGGCTTTCTGCAAGGGATGAAGTTTGCCGTTTTTCGCCAGGCCTTCGATGGTCGTCACCTCCTTGCCCGCCACATCTTTCACTTCGAGCGAACACGAGCGCACGGCTTTGCGACCGAGAAGCACAGTACACGCTCCGCAGAACCCTTCTCCGCAACCGTACTTGGTCCCGGTCAGGCCCAGGTCATCGCGGAGAACCCACAGGAGAGTGCGGCTGGGGTCGACTTGAAGACTCACAGCCTTCCCATTGAGCTTAAATCCGATGGCCTGTTTCAAGCGACACCTCCCCTGAAGCTCACGATGTGGACGGCGAGGGTCTCTCGGGCGGGAGACTTGTATTGCTGCCCGCCATTATAGTCCTCTGTGCAGGAATGGCAACTTATATGGAATCCGGTTTGTCCGCGAGTGGGTCAGCGAGCCGCGCGGACCTGTTTTGTAGGGACGCAACACTTGGGCGCCGTCGGCGATAATAGCTCACGGGTCAGAACCTTCACGTGACTGCCCGGTTTGTCGCGGCGCTCAGGGCTGCGGTTCCACTAAGGGAACAGCCGCGGCGCGGGCGGCCTTTCGCAAGTCATTGTCGAGCGTCGCCAAGGGCAAGCCCTCTCGAATCGCTAGTTCAAGGTAACCGGCATCGTAGATGGTGAGGCGATATTGCTCTGCCAACTTAAAAACCTGATCGAAAACAGCATCGCTGCTTTCTGGATCGAGGCGGATGGGTAATGCGCGCAAGTCCACCAAAAATCTGTTTGCTTTCTCATGGCTGATGCGGCCCCGCCGAACGGCAATCAGAAGGGCGTTAGCGACCTCGCCAGGCCAGTGCAGCGGCACGATAGCTTCATCGCCCGCTCTTAGGTTGGCGAGTAGAGCATCCGTCCAAGGCATCGCTTCGTCCTCGAAGCACCAAGTCAACGTGGCAGATGCATCGAGTACAAGTCGAGCCATTAGTACTTATGTCCTTCGTGGATCAGGTCCTTGATGTTGAGCCCGCCGAGCCTCACTCCTTTGCGCAATTCCAGAATGTCGGCAACGGCCTCGGCAGGAGATTTAGTGGAGGGACCAAGATGTAAGGGAATGGACTGTTTTTGCGAGAGGGTTTCCAGAGCCCGCTCGATGACCTCTTCGGGCGAGCGATAAGGCCCGTTTGTGAGGTGCTTTTGTAGCAATTCCTCGCTGTGAGGTGTCAAGCGAACGGTACTCATGAGTAGAGTATACGCGAACTGTGAGATTCCCCGCAATGAAAAGGCCTTTTATGAAAAGGCCTTTCTAACAGGGCCGAGTCAGCGCCACCGCGGCTTTATGATTTTGCCTTTTGGTCTTTGCCTTTTGACTTGCTTTTTGGCCCTTGCCACCCAGCGTTACCCGGCGGGCACAAGTCCAGTCCCCCAGGATGCCGATGCCCGCAAAGCCTTCCGCCGCAGGGGGACGGCTTGCCGCCCCCTGGTTCCGCATTCACCACGCGGAACGCCGGGTAGGGCAAGCCCTAAATCTCGTAATTGCATTCACCCGTTCGAACGGCGCCTGAGGTTGCGTGACCCGGAGGTAGCCACGCGGCTGACGCGGATTGACTTCCGAGGGGGGCGCGCCTATCCTTACAAGGTGAAGGTTCGCGAGATCGTTCAGATGCTTAAAGACGATGGCTGGCTTCTGGTTAGGACCCGGGGAAGTCACCACCAGTACAAGCATCCCACGAAGCCCGGCTTGGTCACTATACCAGGCAATCGCAACGATGAACTCGCGCCGGGGACCTTGAACAGCATCCTGAAACAGGCAGGGTTGAAGCCATGAAAAAATACCTGGTGGTCATCGAAGAGACCCCTACGGGATATTCCGCGTATTCTCCCGACCTGGGAGGTTGCGTTTCGACCGGGCAAACGCGCGAAGAAGTCGAAAAGAACATGCAAGAGGCGATCGAGTTTCACTTAGAGGGCCTGCGACTCGAAGGGCTCCGCGTGCCTCAACCCCACTCGTATTCCACTTACGTGGAAGTTCCCGCGTAAATATGCCCGCGTAGCGCGGGATTTATCCCGAAATGGCGGTGAGGCTGTCGAAGGTTTTCGGAGGCAGCGCCGAAGGCTGGCTCACGCAGCAGGCGCACTACGACCTTGCACAAGTTCACGCCGACCGCATCAAGCTCAAGCGGCTGGAATTGACCGTGGGTTTGTCATCATAGGAAAAGCTTACGGTCACAAAAGCAGTGACCGTGGCTAAGCGCTGGAGCACGGTCGGTGAGAAAAGCCTCAGACCTTGAAAAACAGGTCTGTCCGAGCCAACCCCTGTTCTCGGAAGCCGGGCAGTCTGTGCGTCGATCTCACGTTATCGGCCGACGGCGATTCACAGCAGTTTTTCCAGGTCCTCAGCGCTGAGCTCAGCGTCGCGCAAGATGCTTTTCAGGACCTTGGGGTGGAGGATCTTCGCGGCGTGAAATGGAATCGTGGCCCTCTTGCCGGCGGCATTCTTGTAAATCTGGTGGCTACCGCTCTGGCGGGTCAGGGAAAATCCAAGTTTTTCCAATATCGTGGCCATCTGGCGGGCTGTGACGCGGGGCAACTTCGGCATTAGACGGAAACTTCGACGGTGGAAAGGCTCACGGAAACGGCTTCGGGAAATTCCTCCCCGTTCGCCAGGCGATCTTCGAGATGCAGCCGCATAGCATCCTTGATATTCGCCATGGCCTCTTCGTAGGTCTCCCCTTGGCTGTAACAGCCCTGGAGTGCCGGGCAGGAGACGAAATAGCCGTCTTGGTCGCTTTCAAGAATCACAGGAAACGTCAGGCGCTGCATGGGAGAAGTATATTCCTTTCACCGAGGAAATAACAACCTGTCTTCGGAGCAGGCGTAGCGCGGACCTGTTTTGTAGGTCCGCGGCACTTGGGTGCGACCGGTGAGAAGGGCCGCAGACCTTGAAAAACAGGTCTGCGCCAGCCCGCGCGTCGTGATAGAGCACGTGTAGCGCCGACCTTGAGGTCGGCACTTTCCTGGTGATCGAGTTGCGCAAGGTGTAGGGGGACGGCTTGCCGCCCCCTGGTTTCGCATTCACCATGCGGAACGCCGGGTGGGGCAAGCCCTACCCCTACATCTCCGGATTGCATTCGCCCGTTCGAGCGGCGACTGAGGTTGTGTGACCCCGAGGTAGCCACGCTCAATTCGCCTTGGGAATTGACCGTGGGTTCGTCATCGACGGAAAAACCTACTGACAGGAGAGCCCCGACCGTGTCTCCCGGTCGAAGTCGCGGAAGAACCCGTATATACATTGAAGGTCGGCCACAATTGTGCTAACCAACGGACGCGGCCGTACCCTGGAGGATAGCCGAGCAGTTGGTTTATTTCATCGGCTGAATCGAGCGAATCGAAAAACCAGACGCGAGTAAAAATCTGTCGTTGCGGATGCGCAGCATAGAAAGCAGCCCCGCGTTGAGCGATTTCCTCCAAGGACAGAGGAGCCGAGGGTGTGTTGTACGCATAGGCGTCGAAACCGCCGTGTACCAGCAGAAAAAGTTCCCCGAGACCGTGTACCTTCAGATGCGCCTGCTTCTCGCGCGCAGAATAGTCGCTCAGCTTTCCATCGAGGGCCTGTTCCAAGGTTTTGAAGGTAACAGCCGGATCGTATGCCCCTCCGTCACCCAGTTCATGGATCCAGCAAAGGCCGTGCGGTTCGCCCTCGATGTAAAGGATTGAGTTAACGTATTTCGCCAACAAAGGAAAGCCGGGGAATTTGTTCTGATAGTGCGCACCGCCCGTGCGCTCAGCGTTGGAGAGCCAACTTCGGTCTACGTGTGCCGAACAAGCGAAAAATTCCTGTCGAAGAGGCCGTTCGTCGGCGGGGGCAATCTTTGCGCTTGGACTCGGCGATATAATAGATGCTGCACAAAAGTTTTGCGGACTGTACTCGTTCTCCCAGTTGTTCGCCAGGACGTGATGGATCTGGTCGCGTTGTGATTCTCGGCCCTTTGCCGGTCCCATCTGGTTGCCATCTAACCATTCTCTTAGAGCTTATCCGTAAATAACTATTGAAACGTCGGAGGGATTAAGGCAAGATAGTTGCCCAAGATGCCACAGATAAAATCTTGGGAAGTTTCCGACGAGTTTTGGGCGAAGGTTGAGCC
>Ga0187852_1003804_pt1 | contig 10725 bp, 12 predicted proteins | sample June2016WEW_6_40_FD_134511 | JGI IMG/M metagenome (GOLD analysis project Ga0187852, IMG submission 134511) | Peatland microbial communities from SPRUCE experiment site at the Marcell Experimental Forest, Minnesota, USA - June2016WEW_6_40 | ecosystem: Environmental > Terrestrial > Soil > Wetlands...
ACTCTGCTGTTGGCCGCATTGCTGGCGATTTTGGCGGGCGGCGTCTCCAGTTGCACAGGTTCAGGCGGCGGCTCGGGCGGTTCGGGCGGCGGCTCGGGAGGAAACGCAACTCCGCCGGGAACCTATACGATTCCCGTTACCGTGGTTTCCGCCGGAGTGCAGCACAGTTTGAATTTGACGCTCACGGTGGAGTGAGGGCCTGGGGCGAGCATGGGGGCGTAAACCGGGACCGGCTATACTCTATCTTCGGGTTTTGCTCAGGAGTGTGTCCGCAAGGGGAGCCGTGGTAAGGCCGGGGATGGGGAAAAGCAAGGGATGACTGCCAAAGTAACCGTGGAAGACGTGGAGCGCGTGGCCGAGCTGGCGCATCTGGAGCTCAAGCCGGAGGAAACCCCGCGCATGCTGCACGACCTGAACGCCATTCTCGACTACGTGGCCGAACTGAACGAGCTGGATACGGCCGGGGTGGCGCCGCTGGCCCAGGTGAGCGAGTTGCCGAGCGAGCTCAGGGATGCGGTGGGCGCGGGCGGGCTGCGCGCCGATGCGCTGCTGGCCTCGCTGGACAGGGCCACGGTGCTGGCGCAGGCGCCGGAGACCGACCAGGTTTTCTTCAAGGTGCCCAAGGTGATTGAGCGATAGGCACCTGCGGTGGGCAAAACGCCGCTTCGCGGCCAAGCCTGCGGGCGTCCGCGGTGTTGAAGACAGGCCTTAGTGGGACGGATCAAGGAAGGTTCGATTGCCAAGCGAAGCCAAAACGACGGAAACCTTTGTAGAAAGGCCGAAAACTCTGGCCCAATTGCGCGCCGGAATTCTGGCGGGCTCGACCAAGGCCACGGACCTTGCTTCCGGCTACTATGACCGGATCGCGCAGGTAAATCCGCGCCTGAACGTTTACCTGAGCCTGACCAAAGAGCGGGCCTTCGAGCAGGCGGAGCGGGTGGACGCGCTGGCCGCTAAGGGCGATCCGCTGCCCCCCCTGGCAGGGATTCCGGTGGGCATCAAGGACGTGCTGGTGATGCGCGGGGCTGCGGCCACGGCGGGATCGAGGATTCTTGAAGGCTATCGCCCTCCTTACGACGCCACGGCGGTGGCCAGGCTGGACGCGGCCGGCGCGGTGCTGCTGGGCAAGTTGAACTGCGACGAGTTTGCCATGGGCTCCTCGACCGAGAACTCAGCCTACGGGCCGGTGCGCAATCCGGTGGACACGGAGCGGGTTCCGGGGGGCTCGAGCGGCGGATCGGCGGCGGCTGTGGCGGCCAATCTGGCAGTGGCCACGCTGGGCTCCGACACGGGCGGCTCGATTCGCCAGCCGGCCAGCTTTTGCGGGGTGGTGGGCGTGCTGCCCACTTACGGGCGGGTCTCGCGCTACGGACTGATCGCCTTTGCCTCGTCGCTGGACCGCGTGGGTCCGTTTGCGGCGAATGTGCGGGACGCCGCCACGCTGCTGGGGGTGATTGCCGGCCACGATCCCAAGGATGCGACCAGCTCCCCGGCGCCGGTGCCCGACTATGCCGCCGAGAGCGACAAGCCAGCCGTAGGCCTGCGCATCGGAGTCCCGGCGGAGTACTTTGCCGAAGGGCTTGACCCGGAGGTGCGGGCGGCCATCGAGAAGGGCATTGCCGCGCTGAAGGCTGCCGGTTGCGAGATCAAGACGGTTTCGCTGCCGCATACCAAGTACGCCGTCCCCACCTATTACCTGATCGCCACGGCGGAGGCCAGCGCCAACCTGGCCCGCTTTGACGGCGTGCGCTACGGCTACCGGTCGGCTGCATCGGAGACCCTGTCCGCTATGTACAGTCATTCCCGCGACGAGGGTTTCGGCGCGGAGGTGAAGAGGCGGATTCTGCTGGGGACGTACGCGCTCAGTGCGGGCTACTACGACGCCTATTATTTGAAGGCGCAGCAGGTGCGGCGGCTGCTGGCCGAGGAGTATCTGCGCGCCTTCGCCGAGGTGGATGCGATTGTGACGCCGACCGCGCCCACGGCGGCGTTCAAACTCGGTGAGAAGACCGGCGATCCGCTGGCCATGTATCTGGCCGATATCTACACGGTCACCGCGAGTCTGGCGGGCATCTGCGGGGTAACGGTGCCTTGCGGGACGACGAAAGCCGGTTTGCCGGTGGGGATGCAGGTGCTGGCGGCGCATCTGAATGAGGGCACGGCGTTCAGAGTGGCGCGGGCGGTGGAAGAAGCAGGGAACAGGGAATAGGGAACAGGGAACAGGTCGCCGGTTGAGGTTCGTGGTTTCCCACCCTTCGCAAAGAACGCGAAGGATGGGGCACCCAGCGCACAAATGTCCAAGTAGGAGGCGAGCCAGATGTTGCAGAGGACTCATCTAATGCGCGTATTGCTGTTAATGATTCTGCTGACAGTAACATCCGGTGCACAGAAGTTGGATACGAAAGCGTTGAGGGATATTCTCTCCAAGCAAGGATTTACTGGACAGTTGCATGGCAATGTCAAGGTTACATTTACTCGCCTTGGAGCTATGAAGTGCAATGCGACAATGCTCCAGGTCTTCTACTATACTGGGGAAGAGACAAATCCACCGGGGCGTGCTATCCATTTTAGTCAGCGCCTCATATTTATTGAGAATAGTAATTATTTAGGGCAGTATGTGATCGCAGATCGGCCTTCCCTAATCAAGTCGGACTTGCTGCGATTCCCTTATTCTGAAGAGGATGGAAATGCAATTCAGTGTGATCAGGATGGCCTACCCAAGTCCGCCATATTGGATGGCGAATCCATAGTGCTTTTTCGATGACAGTTGTTCAACTGCAAAGAAGAGGTCGCAAATCGAAAAACTAGGAGCAATCGTCATGAGTAAGGGCGCAAGGTTCTGGGTTGTGGTCCTGGCGGCTCTCCTTGCCGCCGCACCGGTACATGCCGCGCCGCGCAAGGCGCATACCGTCGTTCTGGGCGCGGCGCGGAAGGTGGCTTACTCGAAGGTGGACGACCCGGCTGGCGCGGCTGCCGGCGAAGATTCGTTGAAGATTCGCGCACTGCTGGTGGACGGCGTTCTGAAAGAGTGGACCACTGGAGACGCCCACGACGTGACCGACCGGAGCTTCGTGGTCAGGCGGGTGATCCGGCTGAACGATACTTTGCCCAGCGACAAGCCCGGACCCAATGACAAACCGGGGCCAAGTGACAAGCCGGGGCCGGGGGACAAACCCGGGACAGGCTCCGCGAGCAGCGGCAAGACCGGCGATCAGCCCGTGACCGGCGATCAGCCCGTGACCGGCGACAAGACATCTGCCAGCGCGAAGCCGGCGCCCGCCCGGGCGGCCAGCCCCTGGGTTTGGCAGCGGGGCCCGTGGCTGCTGGTGGACCGCGCGACCGGCCACATCACTGCACTCAAGCTGCCGCACTACGATCCCGGCGTGAGCCAGGTGAGCTGGTTCCGCGACTACGGGGCCTATTGCGGCGTGACGGCCAGCGGGAAGAGTTTGTATGCCGTGGTGGCGCAGGTGGAGGCGCGCAAGCCGGTGCTGGCCAAGAAGTTGGCTGCGTTCGATGCCGAGAACCACCCCGACCCTGTCTGCGGCCCGGCGGAGTGGCAGCGCGAGCCGCTGCGGATTACGTTTCACCCATCGGGCAAGGACCAGGTGAGCTTCGATGTTGTTCCCGGCTCGGCGGTGCTGGTGGAAGACGCGGGCGAGGAGCCAGAGACGCCTGCGGCTGCCCCGCAAGCCAAGCCGAAATAGTGGGCCGGCTGAGGGGCACTTGAAGCTGGCGCGCCTTGACAGGCCCCCGGCCGCGCGTATCTTATCTATTAGGCACTCTTTTGGAATCCGGCCGGAACGATTACCGAATGAACCGCGCGACATCCGAATTCGGGCGTGCGGATTTGGGCGTCTGGGTTGGGTTTCAAGGGGAAGCTGTGTCGAACAGGAAGCAAACGGCGGTTGAGTGGCAGGCGTGGATGCGGGCGTGGGATGGGAATGCAGTTCCAGGCGCGCGGCAACCGCGCCGTTCTTCTCGGAGTCTGGCCAGAGCGTGAGCCGGATTCGATCAGCGGCCAGGACCATTCCCGGAGACAAATTTCTTCAGGCGACCGGCCCAATGCCGGGTGCGCCTGAGCCCTGAACGATTCGCCGAGGCGAACGGCCAAGGGCGGACAAAGGATGAGTGTGGCGACGAGTTTCGCATTGTTGGCGGTAGCGCCCGCCGGAGGAGCCGGGAGCGGTCTTCCGATGCTTCTGCCCTTACTATTGATTCCAGTGCTGTACCTGGTGATGATCCGTCCGCAGCAGAAGCGGCAAAAGCAATGGCTGGAGATGCTCTCGAAGATCAAGGCCGGCGACCGGGTGACCACCGCGGGCGGTATCCGGGGCATCATTCTCTCCATCAAGGACGACGTGATCGTGATTCGCGTGGCGCCGGACAACATCAAGCTGGAAGTGGCCAAGAACGCGATCGCCTCGGTCATCACGCCGGATGGGACTACGGGATCGTAAAGGCAGTGGACAGTGAACAGTGGAAAGTGGACATTCAAGAGTGGGCGGTTCTGATCCCTGCTCACTGACCACTGTAACGAACTAGAGAAACGGGACGATGAAGAAGAATCTCAACAACAAAATTGCCCTGATTGTCGTGGTCCTGGCGATTTGTGTCTACGGCATCTTCGGGGTGCCTTCGGGGCTCACCCCCAAGGATCTGGGCGAGGCCATGACCAAGCGCATTCACCTTGGATTGGACCTGCGCGGAGGCGCTCACCTCATTTTGCAGGTGGTGGTCAAGGAAGCGGTCAACGCCGAAACGGACAACACGGTGGGGCGCATTCAGCAGGACCTGAAGACAGCCAACCTGAGCTTTTCGCAGGTCTACAAGCCCGATCCGGAGGCCAGGCCGGAGGTGATCCGGGTGGAAGGAACGGCGCCCGGCAAGGCCAGCGACGTTCGCTCCGCGCTGGAGGCCAAGTACTCGAACGAATACGACGTGACCGGCGGCGGGGCGGACTTGAGCTTCACGCTGACCATGAGGCCGATGGTGGAGACGGCTCTCAAGGATAAAACCGTCGAGCAGGCCATCGAGTCCATTCGCGACCGTGTGGACACACTGGGCGTGAGCGAGCCGAAGATTGACAAGTACGGCCTGGGCGACTACCAGATTCTGGTCGAGTTGCCCGGCATCGACGACCTGGACAGGGTCAAGAACATCATCCAATCCACGGCCCGGCTGGAGGTTCATGCCGTGATCGGCGGTCCCTACAAGGACGAGCAGTCGGCGCTGGCCAGCGTGGGTGGCGCGCTACCCGCCGACGAAGAGCTGGTGCATGGCTCCGGCGCGCTGGCCACCGGCTCCGACGCGGACAGCGTCTATGTGCTGCGCCGGGTCTCCGTGGTGGCCGGCAGCGACTTTCGCTCCGCCGATCCGGGTACGGACTCCAACACCGGCCAGCGCAACGTCCGTTTCACGCTGACCAATGAGGCCGGCGACCGCTTCTACGAGTACACCAGCAAGAACGTCAACACCAGCATGGCGGTGGTAATGGGCGGCCGGGTGAAGGAAGTGGCCAACATCGAGAACGCCATCCGCGACTCGGGCGAAATCCGCGGCGCCTTTAGCCCGGACGAAGTCCTCATCCTCTCCAAGATGCTGCGCACCGGCGCGCTGCCGGCCTCACTGAACTATCTCGAGGACCGCACCGTGGGCGCGTCTCTGGGGGCGGACTCCATCCGCAAGGGCGTTAAGGCGGCCATTGTGGGCATATTGGTGGTCATGGCCTTCATGCTCTTCTATTACCGCGGCTCGGGCGTCAACGCCGACCTGGCTCTGGTTCTGAACCTGGTGATTCTGCTGGGCTTCATGGGCGCTTTCGGGGCTACACTTACCCTGCCCGGCATCGCCGGAGTGATTCTGACCATCGGCATGGGCGTGGACTCGAATGTGCTGATCTTCGAGCGCATCCGGGAGGAGGTGCGGGCCGGCAAGGCGCCCTCGGCGGCCGTGGATCAGGGCTTTGCCCACGCCTGGGTCACCATTGTCGATACTCACGTGACCACCATCGTCTCGGCGGCCATCCTGTTCCTGTTCGGTACCGGCCCGGTAAAGGGCTTTGCGACCACCCTGACCGTCGGCCTGATTGCCAACCTGTTTACGGCGGTCTTCGTTTCGCGGGTCATCTTCGATGCCCATTTAAACAGGATGAAGCCAGGCGAACTGGTGTCGATCTGAACGACAGCTTCTAGCTGCTAGCCTCTAGCCCTTCAGTGGGAAACCGAAGAGCCAGACTGGCGCGAGAAAAGAGCTAGAAGCTAAGAGCTAGAAACTAAGAGCTAGGAGAAAAAAGTGGAGTTTTTTCGCGGCGTGAATGTGGACTGGCTGAGGCTGAAGTGGTACTTCCTCGCCTTTTCTATGATCTTCAGCGTGGCCGGCATCGTCTCGATGGGCATGCACATGCGCAGCATTCACAGCCCGGTTCCGCTGGGCGTGGACTTCAAGGGCGGCACGCAGGTGCAGATGCAGTTTGACCAGACCCCGGATACTAACCGGATTCGCCAAGCCATGGCGGCGGCGGGCATCCGGGACGCCAGCATCGTGACCTACGACGTGGCCAGCAACAACGAGGTGCTCATCAGCCTGCCGGAGCAGCAGAACGAGAGTTCGCTGGATGCCGGCCGCCAGCAGATTATGGATGCGCTGCGTTCGCACTACGACAGCAACATCGGCCCCCGCAACGTGCGCAACGTGCAGGTGGTGGGTCCCACGGTGGGCAAGCAGCTTGAGAAGCAAGCTCTGTTGGCCACGCTCTACTCGATGCTGGGCATGCTAGTCTATCTCTGGTTCCGCTTCCAGTTGATCTACGGCGTAGCGGCGGTCGTTGCCTGCTTCCACGACACGCTGATCACCGTCGGCGCCTTCGCGCTGCTGAACAAGGAGATCAGCCTGACGGTGATCGCGGCCATTCTGACGCTGGTGGGCTACTCGATGAACGACACGATTGTCGTGTTCGACCGGATACGGGAGAATCTGCGCCTGAGCCGCCGGGAGTCGCTGCCGGACGTGGTGAACCGCAGCATCAACCAGACGCTGAGCCGGACGGTGCTGACCTCGGGTCTTACCTTCCTGACAGTGCTGTCGTTGTACATCTTTGGCGGCCAGGTGTTGAATGGCTTTTCGTTCGCGCTGGTGGTTGGTATTCTTATCGGTACCTATTCTTCCATCGCCATAGCCGCGCCGATGCTTGTGGCCTGGCAGGAATGGCGGGCGAAGAGGGGTAAAGTAACGGTTTTGCCGGCCGCGAAACGCGCCAAACTGTAAGGAAATTCGCGTCGGAGTTGCACCGGTTTTGCAGCAGGTTTTCATGTGAGGCTTTGTTCTGATAGAGTGAGAGTGCGCATTTGCGGTCCGGTTTGGATGCTGGGGAACATTTGAAGTTCTCTCGGTGTCTAATTAGAGGTAACCAACACCCGATTTCGAGGCTGGCCATGTTTGAAGATTCCACGTTTGAATCCGGAGGCAGGATCAAGACCAAGAGCGGCCGTTGGATGGTGTTCACAGGCATCATCAACGGTTCGATTCTGGGTCTGCTGATTCTTATTCCGCTGATCTATCCTGAGGCGTTGCCTCATAATGCGATGCTGACGGCGCTGACTCTCCCGCCCCCACCGCCTCCCCCACCGCCTCCTCCGCCTCCGCCGGAGGCCGTGCATGTGGTTCATGTGCAGTCGGAGATGATGAACAATCAGCTGACGGCTCCCACGCGGATTCCGCACGACATCAAGATGGTTACCGAGAGGGAAGCGCCGCCCAGCACGTTTGGCGTTGAGGGCATGGAAGGCCTGGGCGGCAGCTCGAGCGGCGTTATGGGCAGCATTTTCGGTGGGCAGTCTGGCCCCAAGGTGCAGGTTGCGCCTCCCAAGAAGGTGAACATCTCTGGCGGCGTGGCTGCGGGCATGTTGCTTCAGAAGACGATTCCCGTGTATCCGCCGATTGCCAAGGCCGCCCGGGTCTCCGGCACGGTAGTGCTGCAGGCCACCATATCCAAGACGGGAACGATCGAAAATCTGCGCGTCATCAGCGGGCCGCAAATGTTGCAGCAATCGGCTCTGGATGCCGTAAGGTCCTGGCGGTACAGGCCCTACCTGCTCAACAACGAGCCGGTGGAGGTGGAAACCACGGTGAACGTTGTCTTCACCTTAGGCGGATGATGAATTCTCTGGCTCCTTCCCGCGGTTTTGGGAAGGAGCTTCGCTTTTGACCCGAATGCGCATCCGGAAAGAGCCGCATTCCCAGCCACCATCCGCCGCGGCGGATCGCAGTTCACAAGAAACTCCTTAGGAGGAACGATTCAGTGATTCTCGCTCAACTCGCACATTACGCTTCGCACATGGTCAGCAGCCTGGCGCTGTTCCAGGAAGAGCAGACAGTCAGCTTCAGCCCCATAGGCCTGTGGGACCACATGGCATGGATGGCCCGCTCCGTGGCCATCATCCTTTTCATCGAGTCGATCTGGTCGCTGGCCGTCATGATCGACCGTTACCTATACTTCAATGCTGCCCGCAAGCAATCGCGCGAGTTTGCGCCCAAGGTTGCCGGCGCGCTGAAGGATAGCAAGCTGGAAGAAGCGATCAAGATCGCCGATCGCAACAAGAAGTCCCACCTGGCCGAGGTAGTGACGGCCGGCCTGCAAGAGTTCCGCGCCTCTGCCGGTGCGCCTACCGAGGAGAGCATTGCGAGCTCGGGCCGCGCGTTGGAGAGGGCCGAGGCCATCGTTCACGCCAAGCTGAAGAGAGGCCTTGCCGTGCTGGCCACCATCGGCGCCACGGCTCCCTTCGTCGGCCTGTTCGGCACCGTGGTCGGCATTCTGCACGCCTTCGACGCCATCGCCACGCAGAAGACCTCGGGCATCGGCGCTGTCGCCGGCGGTATTTCAGAAGCCCTGGTGACCACGGCGTTCGGCCTGCTGGTGGCCATCCCCGCCGTGATGGCCTTCAACTACTTCACCGGACGTGTCGAAGCTTTCGACGTGGAGATGGACAACTCCTCGAGCGAACTGATCGACTACTTCATCAAGCAGGGCCATAAGCGCTAAGCGAGGCGGCTGTCGGCCTGAGCGGGAAGCTTTGGGGGGCGGGAGACAAGTAGTCTCCTGCCCGCCGGTTTCGGGCTCGCGCCGGGCAGGTGGTTCCTAAGCGTTTCCGGAAGCCATCCGGAATAAAAATTCTTGAGGTACGGAGCCCAAACCATGGGAATCGCGGTTCGCAGAGAAGGCAGTAAGGTCAACGCCAACATCAATGTCACCCCGATGGTGGACGTGATGCTGGTGCTGTTGATCATCTTCATGGTCATCACCCCCATGCTCCAGCAGAAGGTGGCCGTCGATATGGCCAAGGTGGACAACCCAATCGCCATGCCGGACGCCGACAAGGAAGACGCCATAGTGGTGGCGATTACGCGGGACGGACGCGTGTTTCTGGGGCAGGACAAGATCGCCACGAGCGAGCTTGGCGCCAGGGTTCGCGACAAGCTGTCCGACAAGCCGGGCAAGACGATCTACATTCGCGCAGATGCGCGCGCGCAGTACCGGGCGGTTGAAGACGCCATCGACGCCGTGCGCACAGCGGGCGTGGAAGACGTAGGCTTGTTGACGCAGAAGCGCGAAGCCGGCACACCCGCGGGCGGGGAATAACTTTTTACGCTTGCGTTGCCTCTTTCGAGGGCACGAGGAGTTTGAAGCCATGGCGATGACAATGGGAACGTCGGGCGGCAGCATGGCCGACATCAATGTTACGCCAATGATCGACGTGCTGCTGGTGCTGTTGATCATCTTCATGGTCGTCACGCCGGTAACGCCGAAGGGCCTGAATGCGATGGTGCCGCAGCCACCGGCGAATCAGGACAACAATACTCCGCCGCCCGATCGCACTATTGTGGTGCAGGTTCTGAATCGCCCCGGCGCGTCCCCGGCGTACAAGATCAACGAGACCGACGTGGACAAGAATGATCTACTGCCGAAGTTGACCGAGATTTATGCCAACCGCGCCGAACGCATTATGTTCGTGAAGGGCGACGACAACCTGGACCTCGCCGCTGTGACCGAGGTCATCGATATTGGCTATGCCGCGAAAGTGGATCATATCGGATTGATGACGCCGAGGATTATGTCCGGCGAGTAAGTTAGCTCTGGCACTATCCATTTAACGATTTCAAGGAAACGAGGAGTTTGAAGCCATGGCAATGACAATGGGATCGTCGGGCAGCAGCATATCCGACATCAATGTCACGCCGATGATCGACGTTCTTCTTGTGCTGCTGATTATCTTCATGGTCATCGTGCCGGTAACGCCCAAGGGCCTGGATGCGCTAGTGCCCCAGCCGCCCAAGCACCCGACTACTGACCTGCCGCCAGAGCGCACCATTGTGGTGCAGGTTCTCCACCGGTCCGGCGCGACCCCGGTATACAAGATCAACGAGACCGACGTGGACAAGCGCGATCTGCTGCCAAAATTGACCGAGATCTACGCCAACCGCGCCGAGCGCGTCATGTTCGTCAAGGGCGACGATGATGTAAACTTTGCCTACGTAGCCGAGGTCATCGATATCGGCCGCGCGGCAAACGTGGATCATATCGGATTGATGACGCCGAGGATTATGGCCGGCCAGTAACTTAGCTCTGGCACTATCCATTTAACGATTTCAAGGAAACGAGGAGTTTGAAGCCATGGCAATGACAATGGGATCGTCGGGCAGCAGCATATCCGACATCAATGTTACGCC
>Ga0187852_1003806_pt1 | contig 10723 bp, 10 predicted proteins | sample June2016WEW_6_40_FD_134511 | JGI IMG/M metagenome (GOLD analysis project Ga0187852, IMG submission 134511) | Peatland microbial communities from SPRUCE experiment site at the Marcell Experimental Forest, Minnesota, USA - June2016WEW_6_40 | ecosystem: Environmental > Terrestrial > Soil > Wetlands...
AATCACCACCGCGCACAAGAGCAACGTGCTCGCGCTGCCCATCCAGGCGCTCACCATGCACGATCCCGCGACGGACAATAAGAAATCGAGCGGCAGCGTCCAGGCGGCTTCCGGTCCGCCCGCACCGCGAGCCAAGTTGAACCCCGTGCAGGGTGTCTTTATCGCGGAAAAGGATGCGCACGGCCGGCTGCGCGCCAAATTCGTTCCCGTCACCACTGGCATCACGGGCGCCACGGACATCGAAGTGCTTTCCGGCCTCAACCCAGACCAGGAGGTCATCACCGGTCCCTACAAGATCTTGCGCGACTTGAAAGGCGGCGCACTGCTCAAGCGCGACACGGAGAAGCCGGTAACCATTACGAGCAGCGGAAGCTGAGAAAAGCAGGGAACAGTGTGAGTGATCAGCGATCGATGCACACTCACACTAACCACTCCACCGAGGAACACATGGCACTAAACGGCATCGGCGTTGAGGAATTGCCCGCAACCACGGTTCGGGACACGAACTACGTGATTGTCGTCGAGGATCTGTGGCGCACCTACGACATGGGCTCGGAGCAACAGGTGCACGCTTTGAGCGGAGTCTCGCTGAAGATCCGCCACAACGAGTATGTCGCCATCATGGGACCGTCGGGCTCCGGCAAATCCACGCTGATGAACCTCATCGGCTGCCTCGATACGCCCTCCAAGGGCCGGTATTGGCTGAACGGCCAGTTGGTCAGCGATCTCGACGACGATCAACTGGCGCGCATCCGCAACAAGGAAATCGGCTTCGTCTTCCAAACCTTCAATTTGCTGGCCCGGGCCACCGCCCTGCACAACGTGGAGCTGCCACTCATCTACAACGGCACGCCCGCCGCCGAGCGCATCGAGCGCGCCAAGCAGGCGCTCGCCGACGTGGGCCTGGAAGCCCGTATGATGCACAAGCCGAGCGAGCTCTCCGGCGGGCAACGTCAGCGCGTGGCCGTCGCCCGCGCCCTGGTCAATCATCCGTCGATCATCCTCGCCGACGAGCCCACGGGAAATCTCGACTCCAAGACCGGCCAGGAAATCATGGCCCTCTTCGACCAGCTCCACGCCCTGGGCAACACGATGGTGCTGGTGACGCATGAGGCCGACATCGCGGAATTTGCCCACCGCGTGGTGCACATCCGCGACGGACAGATCTTCTCCGACGAGCCGTCCCCGCGCCGCCGCTAGTTCGAGAGTGCCTCGCCCGTTCGCGCCGGCTTCAAGTTTTTTCCACATAAGCCAACGATCTTCTTCAAAGATTCATCGAATAAGGTTGACAGGGAATAGAATTCAGTCCAAGATTTCCACAGAACATGAGGGAATGGACGCAGGCGGCCCGCTTGGCCGTTGAGCGTAACGCAATTCTTCCTGGCCTTCCTGCTTTTTCCCCGTCTCGACCGACCAACGGATGCACGGCCATGCCGTCAGAAAGTCTCGCGAGCTCCCGGCGTGAGACCGCGAAGGGGAACCCTCCCCCGTCACTCCGTTGCAGATGATTTTGGAAAGCGTTGCACCGTTCTTGGGCGCGAACAGTTGTCCGTGTTTCCCTTTGCGGTCGCGATTGCGCCGGCTGATGCTTCCGGATACGGCCTCGTCCCGAATCCCGGCAACCCGTTTGCCAACAGAGGATCCCGCGATGGGGGCTGCGTTGAACGGAGGATACCCATGGTTGTCACATCGCAATGCTATGGCCACCGGGTGACTGGGATTTTGGTCGGAGAGAGCAACGTGCAGCGTTATTTTCCCAGGAACCTCAAGGAGATCGAACTGCAACTCGATCATCTTCGCATTGAGTGCGGACTCCCGTCCCACTTCTGGAACGGCAAACCGGAGATCTCCGACCCCCGGCTCTGCCTGTGGCTGGAGTCGAAGGACCGCAACGGCCACGGCCGCCGCGTTCCCACTCCTCTGACCCTGATTCCCTCGGGCGCGAACTCGTTCATTGTCGGTCCCGCCCGTCTCGACGACGCAAGGCAGGAAATGTATTGAACAAGGAGACGCCGATGAAAACCGACCGTGCAGCCAGCGAACTCGAAGTCCGCGCCGCGGCAGCCCTGAAAGCGCTGCTCGAACAGGTTTCCGCCGTCAAGCTCAGGGAGTTGAAGCACGAGCCGCCCGCGCGCGGCCGCGCCGCCGAGATCGTGGCGCGCATCGACGTCTACGGCCACAGCCACACCCTGGCCTGCGAGGTCAATTCCGACTCCAGCCCCGGCAAGGTTCGCGCCTCGCTCAAGAAACTGCAGGACTGCGCCGCGCATCTTGCCGGCCAGACCACGCCCGTGCTCATCGCGCCCTATCTCTCGCCCGAAGCGCAGGCGCTATGCAAGGAGTGCCGCGCCTGCTTCCTCGACCTGGAAGGCAATGCCCGCCTCACCGTGGGCGAGGTCTTCATCGGCAAACGCTCGCTGCACCAGCAGCACTCGGACCTGCAAGTCGCCCATTGAGCGATTCTTGAGCGGCCGGCGGCCAGTTGTCAGTGCGAGTGTGAGTGGTCAGTGCACACTCACACTGTTCCCCAGTCCCTGTCTTCTCATATCTCGAGAATCACCGGCATGACCATCGGCCGCCGGCCGGTGGTCTTCTGGATCAGGCGCTTCAGCTCCACGCGCACGCGTTCTTTCACCATGCCGTAGTCGGACTTCTGTTCGGTGCTCAATCCGTCCAGCGTCTTCAGCACCGTCTCGCGCGCCTGGTCGGTAATATCGGCGCCGCCGAAACCGCGCATCACCACCTCGGGCTCCCGCTCCACCTTGCCGGTCCTCTTGTTGATGGCCAGCACTGCCAGCACCACGCCGTCCTCCGACAGAATGCGCCGGTCGCGGATGACGAGGTCCTCGACCACATCGATCGACGAGCCGGAGTCGATGAGAATGCGCCCTGCCGTCACCTTGTCCTGTTTGCGCGCGTCGTCCTTGTCCAGCTCCAGCACATCGCCGTCCTCGATCACAATGGCATGGTCCACCGCGCCCGTCTCCATGGCCACCTGCGCGTGGCGGCGCAAAAAACGGTAGTCGCCGTGAATGGGGATGAAGAACTTGGGCCGCACCAGGTTGATCAAGAGGCGCATCTCCTCCTGGCTGCCGTGGCCGGAGACGTGAATCAAACCGTGCTGGCCGTCGTCGTAGATCACGTTGGCCTCGCGGCGGCTCAGGTGGTCGATCACGCGGAAGATGCCCTTCTCGTTACCGGGAATGATGCGCGAGCTCAGCACCACCGTGTCACCGGGCTCGATGCGCGCGTGCTTGTGGTTGTCCACCGCGGCGCGGCTCAACGCGCTCATCGGCTCGCCCTGCGTGCCGCTGATCAGCACCATCATCTGCTCGGGCGGAAAGTCGCGAATCTGCCCCGGATTGACGACCAGTCCCGGCGGAATGTCGATGTAGCCCAGGTCCTGCGCAATCTCGGAGCTCTCCACCATGGAGCGGCCCACGATGGCCACCTTGCGCCCATGCTTGCGCGCCAGCTCCATCGCGATGCGGATGCGGTAGATAGACGACGAGAAGCAACTGAAGAAAAGTTTTTTCTTGGTCTGCGTGAAGATTTCGTCGAGCCGCGGAATCACCGCGCGTTCGCTGGGCGTATAGCCGGGCCTTTCGACATTTGTCGAGTCCTGCAGCAGCGCCAGCACGCCCCTCTTGCCGTACTCGGCAAAGGTGTGCAGATCGAAGGCCTTATCGTCGAGCGGCGAGAGATCGATCTTGAAGTCGCCGGTGTGAATCACGATGCCCACCGGGGTCTCAATCGCCAGCGCCACGCAATCCACCAGCGAGTGCGTCACGCGAATGGGTTCGATGGTGAACGGCCCCAGCGTGAACTTCGCCTTGGGCTCGATCTCGATCAGCTCCGTCTCGTCGAGCAGCTTGTGTTCCTCGAGCTTGTCTTCCACGTAGGCCAGCGTGAACTCGGTGGCGTAGACGGGAACCTTCAGCTCGTTCAGGATCCAGGGCAGGCCGCCGATGTGGTCCTCGTGGCCGTGCGTGAGCACAATGCCGCGCACGTGCTTCTTGTTCTCGATCAGGTAGGTGATGTCGGGCACCACAATGTCGACGCCCAGCAGCTCCGACTCGGGAAACATCAGGCCCGCGTCAATGACAATAATGTCGTCTTCCCAGCGCAACGCCAGGCAGTTCATGCCGAACTCGCCCAGGCCGCCAAGAGGAATGATTTGCAGTTTTTTTGATTTCATCGGACAACTCCGATGCTACCACCGCGGGCTTTGCGCAAATGGGACGGGGTTACGCTGGTTTCTTTGTTACGCGCCGCCAGCCGAAACGAATGCCCTTCCAGACCAGCAGGCCGAACCACCAGAACCAAGCAAGCACTGCGAGCAGCACAGGGAGTCGTGCAAATTCTTCGATGGGACGAATGAGCACCAGTCCAAATGCAATGACCGTGCAGCAGGTGATGAATGCGCCCGGCTCGGCCCACCAGCGCTTCGGTTGGATCAGCGGGAGCCCGCCCACGAGAATCCACTGTACTGCGATCAGCAACCCGAATCCCAGTCCGACCTTCCTGCGCGCGGGAATAGTAGAGGGCGCTTGGACCCAGTCATAGTTGATCTTCAATTTCCCTGCAATCGACCATCGCGGCGGGCAAACCTGCTGCCATCCAGACAATGCGACTGCGAACGGCTCCAAAGATTGCTCAACCAGGTGCCGTGTGGAGTAATCAATGAACATCTTGCATGGATCGAACCCCACAGTTACACCTTCGTCATCAAGAGAAGTAGTTCCCGAAACCGATTTGGCCGGTTGCGGAGCCTTTGAAACATAGTGCTCGCGCATAAAAGCTTCATCTTGCATCTCATGCATGACGATCAGCGGCACCGCGACCGCCAGATGAATTCCAGCCAGCAAAATTCCCCGCCGCCAGTTCATGCCGAACTCGCCCAGGCCGCCACGAAGAATGATTTGCAGTCTTTTTGATTTCATCGGACAACTTTCGATGCTCACTGCGCCCATTGCGCAGATGGGACGGGCGTGGCCCTTCTCTCGGGCGCCCGTCCCACTGCATCTCGTGGTGTCAGCCCGAACTCCGGTTACTCTTTGGTCAGGTGAATTGTCTTCCCAGCAGTACCGTCCGCTCTGACGCCTTTGGAATAATCGCCGTCCAGGGTCTTATCGCCAGCGGCAGTCAGCACGGCAGAATACGCAACATCGCCGTAGCTGGCAAAGAGCAGGTAGACGCGGTTTCCACTTACCAATCCGTTAATATCCCATTTGTCGCATGTGCCCTTCAGCTCTCCGCTGCCCTCGGTCTGATGAAGGACAATATCTCCCCATTCGCTCCCGTGCCAGCTTCCATTCACGTCGATTGAAGCTGGCTCGGTATGGCTGTCCAGCCAAGTCTTTCCCGCTCGGGTCCAATCCGGCTCCTGCCGGGGAAGAGAGGCCGAAGCGGCCTTTCCTTCTTCCGGCGAAACCTGGTGGACCTCTCCAAGACCGTGCCATGCGCCCATCACGACTTGCAGTTGAACGTAGCTGACTTCTCCCGGCTTGGCATCGATGGTCAGCAAATTCTCTCTCTTTCCAGCAAAAATCCTGGAGCCCTCTTTGTCGGAGCTGATAATGTGCTGGCCTGGAGGCACAACCAGCTCAACATAACTGCCGTTATACAAATACGCAGCCAGCAGCCCGTCGTAGAGCACGGGCGGCTTGATGGCGCTCCCCTTGAATGCCCTTTCGCGGTAAACCACAATCTTGGCCATCTTCTCGCTCGAGGTTTCCGAGCGCGTAGCTGGCGTCTGTCCGGTAGCAGCGGGGGACTGCTCGGTCACGGCGGCCCCTGGTTTAGCAACACTTGAATCCTGGCAGTAGACGATCCCTGTCCACAGCAGGGCGAACATCAGTGATGTGTATTTCATACCCACAGGTTCCTTTCCGGTTGTCAAGGATTTTTCGAGAGCGCGGCCCAGCGCAGTATAGACCCTGGACCTTGGGACCGATGCAAGCGTTTCAGAAAGTTGCACCCGTCGCAGTCAATACTGGTCCCGCAAGCTGTTGCTCAAGCAGACCTTTGTAGCAGTCGACGGTCAAGCCCACAACGCGCGCTTCCGCGTAGTGTTCCAGAATCCACGCGCGGGCGGCCCGGCCCATGCGCTGCCGGCGCTCGGGATCGCGAAGGAGTTTCATCGCGGCTTCGAAGATGGCGTATGGGTACCCCGGAGGAATCAGCAGGCCGGTCACTTCGGGAATTACGGAGTCGCGCGCGCCGGTAGACTCCGTGGTGACGACGGGGATTCCCGTGGCCGCCGCTTCCAGCACAACGTTCGGGAAACCCTCGCGCCACGAAGCCAGCACCAGCAGGTCCATGGCGCGGTAATAGGGTGCCGTGTCGCCGACGAATCCCGTGCAATGAATGTTGGAATGCCGGAGAATGCGCTCCCGAAGCCCAGGATCGAGCGCGTCTTCGGCCGCATCGAACCAGCCCACCAGCAGCAGCCTTGTGGCAGGCTCGGCCGCAAGAATCAGGTCGAAGGCTTCCATGAGTTCGGGCAGTCCCTTGTCGCGCGTCAGGCGGCCCGAGAAGCCAATCACCGGAGCGCTCGGCGGAATGCCCAGCTCCTTGCGCACCTGGCTCGGCCCCGGCGAAAAGTGATCGATATCGACGCCGTTGCTGCTTCCCTCGCCGAGCAGCCGCAGTTTGCTTGGAGCGGCCACGCGCAACGCCAGGGCCTCCTCGCGCAGGCTCTCGCTGTTGCAGAGAACCACGTGCGCCGAGCGGGCGGCGATGCGTTCTGCGGCCAGCAGCACGCGCCGCTTGAATCCCGAAGTGCCCTCCAGTTTGAGGCCGCGCAGCATGTAGACGCGCCGCGGCACGCCGCGCAGCCAAGCGGCGAGGCTTCCTAGCAGTCCCGCCTTCGGGGTGCTGAACTCGACCAGGTCCGGCCGGCATCTGCCGATCAGCCGCCAAAGACGGAACAAGGCCACCAAATCGGCGAAGGGAGCCATGCCGCGCTGCATCGGCAGCGCGATCCGCTCTACGCCTTCGCGCGCGGCCGTCTGATCCAGCAGCGGCCCGGGACTGGAGAGCAGGAGAACCCTGAACCCGGCCTTGCGCAGGGCGCGCAGTCGCGCCCCCAGCACCAGACAGGTCTGCGCATGGGTGACGCCGATCAGAATCGTGGGCGGCAGATTCTGACACGAGGTCGAGACATGGAGATGAAACAAGGCCGAATCTGCCATCAAAGCGCCTCGGCAGGTGCAAATCTCCCCGTACGGGAGAGCTTCAGCGCAGATTCAGGGAATAGACGCTACAAAACAGACGCTAAAAATGGATCGCTTGCGAATTGATAAAAGCTAACGAAGAAAGATTCAGTGACTGCCAACACATAACCTCCACGCTGAGCCGTTCGACAATTGCTTCTTCTCAGGAAACATATTGTGGAACGAACCAGAGTTCTCCTGCTGACTCCACGGATTGGCGGCGGCGGCGCGCAGCAAGTGATGGCGCTGGTGGCGCGAGGCCTGACGCGGGAGCGCTTCGAAGTCCATCTCGGCCTGGTCCGCGCTCAAGATGCGCCTCCCGGCGCCGTGCCCGCCTGGGTCGCGATCCATGCGCTTGGCGCCGCGCGCGCCCGCGCCGCCGCGCTTCCACTCATCCGGCTGGTGTGGCGCCTGCGGCCCAACGTGATTCTGTCCGGCGCTCCCGAAATCAGCTTCCTCGTGCTCTTTCTGCGCCCCTTCTTTCCGCCGGCAACGCACCTCCTGGTGCGGCAAAACGCAACCGTCTCTGCAACTCTGGCTCACGGCAGCGTTCCCTGGTACACGCGCCTGCTTTACCGGTTGCTCTACCGGCGCGCCCATTGTGTCATCTGCCAGTCGCGCGCCATGGCCGAGGATCTCGAGCGCGAAATTGGAATCCCCGGCGAAAAGATCGCAGTCTTACCCAACCCGGTGGATCTCGAGGGCATTCTCGCCGCGCAGAGTGCACCCTTTGCGTGGAGCGGCGGAGGCCCGCACCTGCTCGCCGCAGGCAGGCTGGCGCCGGAGAAGGGTTTCGACCTGCTCATCGAGGCGCTGGTCAAAGTGCGTGAGCGATTCCCGTCGGCCGATCTCACGATTGCCGGGTCCGGGCGCGAGAAGGCGACACTGCAGGCGCTTCTTCAAGAAGCACGATTAGAGAGCGCAGTCCGGATTGCGGAATCGCTCGACACACCCTACGCGCTTTTTCCGGGCGCTACGCTCTTCGTCTTGTCGTCGCGCTACGAGGGCATGCCGAATGCGCTTCTCGAGGCTGCCGCGGCCAGCCTTCCCCTCGTAGCCACACCGGCATCGGGAGGGGTCGTCGAGCTGCTCCAGGGGCGCGATGGGGCTTGGCTGGCAGCGGAAGTTTCCTCCCATGCCCTGGCGGACGCCCTCATCCAAGCTCTCGAAAGCATCCGCCCTGGGCAACGCTTTCACCACGGCTTCTTCGCGTCGCATGCCGGCACGGCTGTCTAGTCCCCGCAATCACAGCCCCACACGAGCCGGGCCCTCACGAGAATCCTCGCCAGTTGCGTTTTTCCACAGCCCTGCAGCTATGCCTGTTGAAAACCATCCCACATTCTGATACACGATTGCCCCGTAAAACATCCTGCGAAGTGTCCCAAAAAGCATCATCAATCGCGAATGAAAGGTGCTCCCTAAAGTAATAAATGCACCTATTTTCCTGAATCACTTTTCATACTTGACAACATTTTCCGATTACTGTTTCCTAAGAATACTGTTTTCCACCTCCAGTAAACGACCGGTTACCTAGGTCACTCCTGTGTTGTCGGTTGGAGCTCGCTACGACGGCGAACAGATAGGCATGCCGGCCAGTGCATCATCCGGCTCAGTTCACAGAGTATCGCCCGCATCGTTAAGCAAGTCTCCCGCCAAAACAATTGCACCGTTTGCTTTTCTAGTGTGTTTGCAGGTTGGCCTCGGTTGCACTGCTGCGTTGCTGGGAGGAATTCTTGGTCGGCCACTTTGTTCGCTTATCGCTTTCCGTGCTTTTGATTCTTCTTTCGCTTCCTTTCCTTGCCATCTCCTTTCTGGTAGCCGCGCTTTGCGCCGCGGTAGCCGCGTTGTCGCCGCGCTTCGACAGGCAGCAACGGGTCGGCGCCATGGCTCTCGTCAAGCTGCGGACAGTGGATCAGTTCGGGTTCGAGGACGCCCTCGGCGCCTATGAGAACCTGATCGGGACACACGCCTGGAAGCGGCCATGAGCCGCGCCGCGATCGCCATTCCCGGCCCCGACCGCATCGCCGGATCCGAATGGCAGATCCTTCTCCTGGCCAAGGGATTGCATCAGCAGGGCTGACGGGTGAGTGTAATCGCGCTCTCCGGCACAGGAGGCGCCGCAGCCTTGAGGCTCATGCGGCTGCCTCCGCCGTAGCGCGCTCGAGCAGCTTGCGGCTCCAGTACCAGAGGAAGAAGAAGGTGCTCACCGTCCAGAGCGAGGTGGCGAGCGCGATTCCAGCCACGCCGAACCAGTGCATGAGGACGAGATTGAGCACAATATCGAGGCCCAGGTTGATCATGCCGCAATAGAGGACAAGATCGGTGCGGCGCATGGCCACGATCAAGCGGTAGTAGACGCGGCTGGTCACGTAAAACGGAATCTGGACCGCGTACATGGCAAGCACGGCGGCCACGACCGTGGTGTCGTGCGCGCCGAAGCGGCCGTGCTGGTAGGCCACGCGCACCAGCGGCCGTGCGCCGGCGATGAGCAAAACCGCGATGGGCGCCGAAACCAGCGCCGTCAGCCGCACCCAGGTGCGGATGGTGTGGCGGCATGCAGCCCAGTCGCGGTGCGCGACGAGACGCGAAATGTAGGGCACGATGGCGGTCGAAACCGCGCCGGCCACGAGCGCCAACACCACGCTCACAAAACGATTGGCGTAGACCAGCGCGGAGACGCTGCCCGCAGGCAGCATCGCGGCCATCGACTGGTCGACGAGCAAGCCGCCCGAGGACACCACACTGCTCAGCAGCATCGGGCCGTATTGCCCGGCGACCTCGCGCGTGGCCTCGTTCATGCCATGCCATCCCAGGCGAAACGGATAGCCGTGCCTCTCCATCATCCACGCGATCAGCACGACGTGCAGCAACGAACCCGCCAGCGTGCCATAAACCATCGCCCAGATGCCGAAATGCCCGCCCCAAAACAACGCGCCGCAGAGGATCGAGACAGAGATGATGGCAGGCGCCAGCGCCGGAAGCGCGAAGCGATCGAGTGTATTCAAGATGGCGGTGCAGTTGGTGGCGATGCCGGTGAGCAAGACGATCGGCAGGAGCCCATAAAACAGCCGGATCGAAAGCGCCAGCTTGGCGGGCGCAAAGTTTGAGGCGATCAGCGGGAAGAAGCCGCGCGCCAGCAGCGCCATCAGCAGCGACGCGGCGCCCAGCAGCAGGCACATCCAGAGCATTGAGCTCGCCAGCAGTTGCTGCGCCCGCTCGCGGCCCTCCTTTTCCCTCACCCGGACCAGCGTAGGCACCAGCGCCTGGTTCATCGACTCGGAGATCAGGTTCACCAGCAGGCTGGGAATCAGCGCCGCGGCCAGAAATGCGTCCATAGCATCCGTACGGCCATAGACCGAGGCGACGGCGATTTCCTTCGCCGTGGCCACGAGTTTCACGAGCACGCCCGCCGCGCCCACCGAGACGACCGCACGCAGGATGCTGCGATGCATACCGTCTACCCTGATCGGCTGGGGGACTCTCCCTGCTGCTTCGAAAACCGTCGG
>Ga0187852_1003807_pt1 | contig 10718 bp, 11 predicted proteins | sample June2016WEW_6_40_FD_134511 | JGI IMG/M metagenome (GOLD analysis project Ga0187852, IMG submission 134511) | Peatland microbial communities from SPRUCE experiment site at the Marcell Experimental Forest, Minnesota, USA - June2016WEW_6_40 | ecosystem: Environmental > Terrestrial > Soil > Wetlands...
CCGCCCAGCGCATAGGCCACCAGGTACAGCGCCAGGAGCTGGCATGTGTAGGTCTTGGTGGCGGCCACGCTCTCTTCCTTGCCGGCCCGCGCCAGCAGCGTGTACTCCGAGATCTCCGCCATCGTGCTGCCGGACTCGTTCGTGATTCCGAGTGTAATCGCGCCCCGGCTGCGCGCGTCCGCCAGCACCGCGTTGGTATCGGTCGATTCGCCCGATTGCGAAATCCCCACCACCAGCACATCGCGCAAATCCAGCGGGCTGGCGTAGAGGGTCAGCACCGATGGCGCCGCCAGCGACACCGGGATGTGGGTGGTGATCTCGATCAGATAGCGGCCGAACTGCGCTGCGTTGTCCGAGGTGCCGCGAGCCACCAGAATCACCAACCGTGGCCGGTTGGCCTCCAGGCGGTGGCGAAAGTCGCGCAACCGGATGGCCCCATCCTCCAAAGTGTCCGACAGCGCTTCCGGCTGCTGGCGTGTCTCTTCCAGCATTTTCGACATGGTGCTCAAATTCCAATCTGAGCCGCCGGCGGCCTGGATGTCCAGTACCGAACGGTTGCGAAGCTGTTGCGGCCGGTTCGTTACCACAACCGAACACTACTGTTTTCAGCATATGCGAGCGCATTGCAGCGGATCTGGTAGAATCGGACCAGCAATCGGGTTAGAGTTGAGTGGGCCGATGTCGCAGGGACATTCTCCGGGGTTTTCTCCAGGGTCGGCGTCGGACGGGGGGCAGGCCCCGTCAGTGACCGAAGAGCAGGTTCGCGAGGAATTGAGCCGCGTCCTCGCCTGTCACGAGTTCCGTGCCAGCAAGCGCAGCCAGGACTTCCTCCGTTACGTGGTCGAAAACACGCTACAGGGCCACGGCGACATGCTCAAAGAGCGCACCATCGGCATCGAGGTTTTCGGCCGGCCCACCAGCTACGACCCCAGCGACGATGCGACCGTCCGCGTCAAGGCCGGTGAAGTTCGCAAACGGCTGGGCCTCTATTATTCCGATCAGGGGGCTCATAACCCGGTACGCATCGAGTTACCTTCGGGAACCTACATTCCCGAATTCCATCTGGTGAACGGGCCGCCATTCGCGCCGTCCGCGCTGTACGCGGACGCAACTCCGGCCGCGGCGCCGCTGCCGGCCGCGGCGCCACGCAGCCAATCCGCGGTGACGCCGCGCCGCGCGGCGCTGGCGGCAATGGCCCTGGCCGCCGTGGCCGCCCTGGCCTGGACCTTGAGCCGCCCCGCGTCTACGCCACTCAATGAGTTCTGGGCACCGGTCCTGAAGGGATCGTCACCACTGCAACTGTGCGCGGCCTACGTGCCGGTCTACGGCGTCGATATCGACCCGTCGATCACGCCGCCGTCGCACGTTGACGACTTCACCCTTCTGACCGACCAGTTCGTAGGCGGCGGCGATCTCATCGCCACCTCCCGCCTCACTGCCATGCTCACGCGGCTCGGCCGCCCCTATCGTGTCAAGCTCGGCAACGAGGTTTCCTTCGTCGACCTTCGCTCCGGCCCAGCCATCCTGGTCGGGTTCTCGTACACGAAGTGGAAGCAGATCAGCAACCAGATGCGCTTTTTCGTCGACGGCTTCCGCCGCCCGGCCGGAATCACCGACGATGGCAAGGCTACCGACTGGGTGTTGCCCGTGCTCCCGCGCGACCGGCACACCACCGAAGACTATGCCATCGTCTCGCGCGTCTTCCATCCCGATACGCACGCCATGTTGGTGGAGCTCGCCGGCATCACCCAGTACGGCACCGACGCGGCGGCCGACCTGGTGACCAATCCCGACCTGATGGCCGAAGCGTTGCGCGGGGCGCCCCCTGGCTGGCAGAAAAAGAACCTGCAACTCGTCCTGCACGTGAAAGTGATCTCGGGCGCGCCCAGTTCGCCGAAGGTCGTCAAGCAATATTTCTGGTAGACCAAGCCGCGGGCCGCAAGCGATTGAAACAGTGGTGGGCCCGTGGCGACTCGAACGCCAGACCTCTACCGTGTCAAGGTATATCAGCCACTGATTCGACGTGATAGCCTGTCGCAACTAATTGAAAACACGTCTAATCGTTTGGGCGGTTGTTGGGCACTGTGACGTGAATCGGGCACTAATGGGCAGCGCGGTAGCGTAGATGCCCGGCGGCGCGTTCCTGGCCAGCCTCAGGCAGCGGAACGGCCATTCTGAAGTTTCACCCCAGTTTGTAAATCGGGGTGTACGTGTTGAGCGGCGCCTAGCTTTTCGCGAGGCGATAAAGCCGGTACTCCTGGCCCGGCCTGGCGCCGCTCATTTTAACGTCAGGAGCAGAGCCTCAGGAGGGGCAAAACAAAGTGCGAATGCCATTTTTCAAGTGGTACCCAGCGGACGCTGAATCGGATGAGCGCTACGCGTCAATGACGGACAGCGAACTCGGTTTCTTTCACAGGTGTCTCAACAAATCGTGGACGAACAACGGACTGCCTGCGGATCTCGATGAGTTGGCCAGACTGATGAAGGTCAAGCGATCATACCTGGACCGGATCTGGCCGCGAGTCGGACAATGCTTCACGCCTTCCGAATCCGATCCATCAAGGATGGTGAATCCTCGCCAAGAACAGGAGAGGGCGCACGCCATCCTGAAAAGCGAACGTGCTACGGAATCGGTTCGAACGCGCTACGAACGTAGGCCAAACGTATCTATACGCGCGTCTGAGTCTGAATCTATATCTGAATCTGTATCTGAATCTCAGAAGACAGAACCTTTACTGCTGAAGGGAATTTCGCCTGAAGTCTGGGATGAGTTCCGAACCAGTTATGAGTCGAGCGGGAAACCCTTGAACGAGGGGGACTGGGATAAGGCCTGCATGGAAGCGGTGAGCCAAGGTCTGACGGATGCGGACATCAGGGATCGGGTGATTCCATGCCTCAAGGCGGAGCGGCTGGACTGGGCAGAGCGTGAGGTCAAGATGGTTCCCTTCCCTGCGAATTGGTTGAAGGGCCGGCCATGGACTCGGCAAGGCAAGCCGCGGCCGGCGCCGCTGACACCAGAGCAACGAAGGCAAGCGGCCATCGATGCAAGTTGGGCAGGAGTGGGGGTGGGCAATGGAACGCGATAAGGCCGGCTGTGAGACGTGCAAGAAACTCTTGAGGCAATGTGCAGGGCTCGATTTCTTCCCGGCGGATGCGGAACTGCGCGGGCTGTTGGTAGAGCGGCTGCATCGATTGGCTAGCGATCACAAGCACGCCGGGCGAATGATCGATCACTGGCTTGACACCCAGACCGTTGCGCCGAAGGTTGCGGACCTGGTGACGCTGGCGCAAACCATCCACGGTAGCGCTACCACGGATGGAACTCTGCCGGCGCCGTGCGAGCGATGCCGGGATAATCACAGCGGCGGTAACTGGATCGATTACGGCCTGGACAGTGACGGGAACGAGCGCGGATGGGGACGGTGCAATTGCGAGCGCGGCCAGGCGCTACGCGCGCTGGATCGGCAGCACGCGAACGACAGATAGCCAACGATGCGCGGGAAACCGGAAGCGGAGCGCACCAAGGGGATCATCACAGAACTCGCCGAAGTAGAGACGTTTCCCGAGCTGATGGCGATCTGGCGTTTCGGCCAGAGGGAACGGAACGAATACGCGGCCCCGCAGTTCTGCCCACATTTTCAGAACGCGGCCGAACGGCTCACGCGCCAATCCAGCCTCGGGCCTGAATGCCCCGGTGCTGCGGAAAGCGTCAGCGTGGCGTAGCCTTCCCGCACCTGGGGCAAGGTAACCGGCGGGCTGACGGCATCGATTGCACACGGGGCTCCTAGGCCCCAAGGAAACGAGGGAAAAGAGGAATCAAATGGAAAACGAAGAAAGGCACACTGGTGTCGTTGTCGATTGGAGAGGGACTTACGGGTTCCTAAGGCCGGCAAGCGGCGGCCGCAATGTATTTTGCCATCAGGTTGACCTGGAGATGGATGGTTACCGAGAGCTGGTGAAAGGCGACGTCATAGAATTTTCTTACGGGGCCTGCTCTAAGGGAATCAAGGCCATCGCCGTGGTTGTGGTCAAGCCGGCCGACGAGGCCGCGTAAACGAAAGAAACCAAAGGAGAAAAACTCATGTTTCCGACCAATTTGCCCGCAGGCCTGATGCCCACGGGCGCGCAAGTCAGGCCGCTGGACCTGCTCCGACTTTTGGAGACCACCACGTTGGGCGTTCCCGGATTGGCCGCGCCGGTGGTGCAAGTGACCGCTATCGCCACTCCGAATGGGACCACTACGTATTCGTACACCGTCCAAGCGATTTCGGCGCTTGGAACGATCTCAACCACCTCCCCAGTGGCGAGCGTGAAAAACACCCCCGCGCTGAGTAGCGCAGCTTTCAACAGAATCTCGTGGGGACCCATCCCGGACGCGTGCGGCTATATTATCAACCGAACGGCCGGAGGACCCAGCCAAGGAATCATCGGAGTCGTAACGAGTGGCCATCAATGCGAGCCATCCGGCGCTCTCATGAACCGCAGTTTTTCTTTACTGCCCGAGTTCGAACTGTGGGACACCGGACTGCCTATTCTTGCCGACGGCTGATAGCGCCGAGTGTTGACGGGCGCCCCGCGTCGCTGGGCGCCCCAATGGCATAAGGCGCGCGATATGCTCTGTAGTGAAGGGCGGTTTAGGTATGGTAAAGATCACTCTCTTGGCGCGAGAACCCGGAAGTCTTAAGCCGGATTGGTCGCTTCAATGCGAGCTACCGGAGGTGCCGAGCGTGGGAGACTACATTTCCGTTCAGCGTCCTGCCGCTCCAAGGCCATGGGGGGATGATTTAGTTGTTCGGCAGGTGTGGTGGCGACTAGACCACCCCGAAACTCGGGCCGTTGTCCCCGAAAACACCGAACTCATAGGAACGCTGCACGAGCTTTTCGTCGAATGCGATCAGGCAATCGGCCCATGGTCAAGCGACGCTTGGCGAGACTCACTCGAATCAGCGGAACAGCGTGGGATCAAAATTGAAAAGCTTAAGGTCGCCCGCTATTCCTGCCGGCAGAGCGATCTGCCGGGTGCGGCTAAAGAGCGCCCAACAGGCTAAGCAGTGTTCCGCCCCCGCGTCCCAGTCCCGGCTGAGGCAGGCAGCAGGGCGCGTGCAGGGCGGTTACCATCTTGGCCGGCGGGCGGCTGTACCAGAATCATTCCGCGTCCGGAGCTACGCGCGCGTTGCAAGTAATCGCCTCGTTGCACTGTTTTTGTCTTGCCAGAAACATCTGATTGTGGTACACTGTAAGGCATGAAGAAACTACGCTGTGTTTTGTACGCAAGGGTTTCGACCCGGAAGGAACGCGGGCTTCAGAATCCGGAAAACCAGTTGCGCCAGTTGCGGGAGTTTGCCGCAACCCAGGGCTGGGAAGTGACCACAGAGTACGTTGATCGTGAGAGCGGGTCCAAGGCAGACCGGCCGGAGTTCCTTCGCATGATGGAATCGGCCTCAAAGCGTCAGTTCGACGTGCTGCTGTTCTGGTCTGTGGACAGGTTCAGCCGGGAAGGCATCATTCCGGTGCTCACGAACCTGAAAAGGCTCTCCGGTTACGGTGTGAAGTACCGCAGCTACCAGGAGCCCTTCATTGACACGCTTGGCGAGTTCGGGGATCTGCTCGCGGCGTTCGTGGCGAAGATTGCGGAGCTTGAACGTAAGCGCATCCGGGCGCGCATTCACGCCGGCCTGGCAAGGGCACGCGCTGAAGGCAAGGTTTTAGGCCGTAGGAGGCTCGTGGTTGATCGCTCCAAGATTTGGGCGCTCAAGGACAGCGGCAAGAGCATCCGCGAGATTAAGGACGCTCTGGGGCTCTCCCACGGTACTGTGCAGCGTGCGATTCAGGCGCGCGCGGAAGTGACGCAATGAGACGCGCGCAGCCATGGATGTTTCTTTCGTTCGCGACAGACAGCGAGTTCCGCGGCGCCTGCGTGGTGAAGGGCGCCAACGTGCGCGGCGCTGTCATGAACGCGCGCAAGCTGGGCATCTGGCCAGGTGGCGAGGTGATTGGGCAGGTCATCCCGGCAGAGCACCTGAAAGAGTTTCCACCGGACGCGCGGGAACGACTGCTCACCGAGCGTGAGGCCAGAACGAAACTGGGCTGCAAGGGCCTCACGGAGTAGCGTTCCGCAGATCGAGATTGATACCGGGCCATCCTTTCGGGGATGGCCCTTTTCTTTGGGGGGACGATGAAAGCAAGAATCCGCGATGCGGCCGGAAGGTTTTTGCCTGGCCATCCGGTAGGAATCGATACGCGCTGGCACAAGCAACAGAGCGGCAATCCGGCCGGCCAACCCAAGACACGACGTGAATTTGAGGCGTCGCTATATACCGCATTGCTTGGGGAAGGAACAGCACAAGAGGCGGCAGAGATTCTATGGAAGGCGGCCCGGCGAGCGGAACCTTGGGCCGTGCAGTTACTTCTCCAGAGGCTATCGCCACAGGCGACGCAGCTCAAACTCACGCACGAGGTGGACAATGGCGGATTCGATTTCAAACGACTGTCCGACGCAGAACTCCGAGACCTTCAAGCAATTCTTGAGCGCGCCACAGGAACAGCTCCAGAACCTACAGGCGGAACTCTGCCGGCGCTCCCTGAGGGAGTTCATCAAGGCAGCCTGGCCGATAGTGGAGCCGTCGCCATTGATCTGGGGATGGCACCTGGACTCGATATCGGAACATCTTGAGGCGGTGAGCAAGGGGCAGATCCAACGGTTGCTTATCAACGTCCCGCCGCGGCATACCAAGAGTCTGATCGTTTCAGTTTTATGGCCGTGCTGGGAGTGGGCGAGATGGCCAGAGTTGCGGTATCTGTTCGCATCATACGCTGAAAGCCTGGCCGTCCGTGACAGTGTGAAATCGCGGCGCCTGATTCAAAGCGCTTGGTACCAGCGAGCTTTCGGTCACGTGTTTCAATTCGCTGGCGACCAGAACCTCAAAGGCAGTGTTGAGAACGACCGCGGCGGCCATCGCATCGCTCTAGGTACTGGAGGTTCGGCAACCGGCCAAGGCGGCGACCGGCTTATCTGTGACGATCCCCACAACGTGACAACGGCAGAGTCTGACGATGTGCGCAAGGGCGTGCTCGACTGGCACGATCAGGTCTGGAGCACCCGCGCGAACGATCCAAAGACAACGGCGCGGGTCATCGTTGGACAGCGCATCCACCAGGACGACTTATCCGGCCATGTCCTGGAGCAGGGCGGCTGGGAACATCTGTCGTTACCGGCCGAATGGGAAGGCGACAAGCGCGTCACGTCCATCGGCTGGAGTGACCCCAGAACGGAACTGGGCGCGCTGCTCTGGCCTGAACGGATCGGCCCTACGGAAATCGCGGCGACAAAGGTCATGCTCGGAAGTTGGGCTTATAGCGCCCAATACCAGCAGCGGCCTTCACCGGCCGGTGGCGGAATCTTGGCCCGGCATTGGTGGCGCTACTGGGAACCGAAGGGTATGGACCTCCGGCCCGTGGCGGTGCGCTTGCCCGATGGCAGCACCCAGCAGATCCGGCCCATCGAGCTTCCGGCAGATTTTGATGAAATGCTGGCCAGTTTTGATTGCGCGTTCAAGGATCTCGCGACCAGCGATTACGTTGCAGGGCAGGTATGGGCAGCGAAGAAGGCAGACCGCTTTCTACTGGATTCTGTACGCGAGCGCATGAGCTTCACGCGCACCTTGGCGGCCGTCAAAGCGCTTCGGGAGAAGTGGCCAGCGGCTGACAAAACGCTGATCGAAGAGGCAGCGAACGGAGAGGCGATCCTGGACACGCTTCGCCATGAAGTTCCTGGCCTGATCGGAGTCAAGGCCCTTGGCGGCAAACAGGCGCGCGTGCAAGCCGTAAGCCCACAGGTTGAAGCCGGAAATGTTTTTCTTCCTCACCCCGCGCTGGCGTCGTGGGTTGATGTATTCATCGAAGAGTGCGCGGCGTTCCCTTCCGGGAAAAATGACGATATGGTTGACGCGTGCTCGCAGGCCCTGAACCGGCTCTCCAATGGCCTTCGTTACGGTTTGACCGTGTTTTTGGATGACATCTCACGAGATACTGCCGCTTGTGAGCGCATGAAAATGGCCGCCGACAGGGCCATGTTCGCAACGTGCGGCGCAGTGCCGAAGATCCCCGTGGCGCCAGCGGGCGGACGGCCTACATGCCCCGAATGTAGCGCCGTTTGCTGCGCGCCGGTTTCCTCTGGCGGATGGCGGTGTTCCAGTTGCGGAAATCAGTTTGGCGAGCCTGGATTCACCGACCCGAAAGAGATCCCCAGGAACACGCGAACGACTCACCAGTAAGCAGCAAAGAACCCCATCGAAAGGAAGTCAGAAATGGCAAAAAAACGAACGAAAGCTACTGCTACGCCCGGCCCGCGTGTCTACAAACTGACCGCGGCGGAACTCAGTTATTACAAGGCGCTGCAAGCGACCGGACAAGGTGAAAAGGCGGCTAACGCAATCTCCATGCTCGCCATCCACCTGGGTTTTCGAAGCTCGGGCTTTTTCACCGGCGGTAAGTACAGAAATTGCATTGTGGAACTTTGACAACCGGGGAAACGGGGGGGTAACTGGGCATGACAACGCTTTACGAACTGATAAACCTCGGAGGGGCGGATATCGACGCCACAGACAACGGCGGTGCAGTCTATCAGTGTCTCTCCTCTTCGCTGAAGCCCGGCTCTACGCATATCGTCACCAAGACTGATGCCAGCACAAACCCGGTAGTGGTCCAGTTGGCGTCAGGGGATGCCTTTGCCGACGGAACGAACAGCCGATCTCTCTACGTGCAGGGAGCAACAATCACAATCAAGCGCGGGCAGGGGAACGGGCTGGTCAAGATTGTTTCCCTGGAAGGAAACCCGCTTTTCCCGCCAAACGCGACCTTCACTGTTACATCGGCGAAGGCCAGCGATACCACCTTCAAATTCACCAACACACTCACGCTGCCGAGTTCAGCCGCTCCCGGTTACTATCTGTTGGATGTAATCGACATCGTTGGCAGCAGTCCGACATCCACCGGGAACCTTTTGGCGCAATACATCGCTCCATTCTCTGGCTCCAGTGTGCCTGTGGTTTCGAGTGCCTATCCGCTGCCGGCCGCCGGTACCGTACAACTATGGACCATAGTGTGCCAGTGCATGGACGGGGCCGGGAACATAGCTCCCGGTAGTCAGATTCTATTGGTGCTGGTCAACGATCAGGGCGTGAGCACGATTGAGAGCGTCAGCGGCACGGGGACTCCGGCGAACCCCGGCCCTGCTTCGACGTGCGCTCCACAGTACTTCACGTTGGGCAACATCCCGTCCTATAACTGGGCAGGGCTGTTTGACCTATCCAGCGTGGATCTCACGAATGTTTACACAGCGAAGGCATGGGTTACGGATGCCAGCGGGAACGTCACCCAGGTAGCCGAGTTCGATCACAACACGCTGGAGTACTGCCAGACGGCGGCGCACGGGAACCAACTCATAAACCAGTGCCCGTTTGATGCGGTGACCTTCGGGAACGTAGAGTCCACCACATTGCCGACTCCGGTTACCAACTCAACCGGATGGACCGCCACGCTCGCGTTCTACAACAATGCCAGCCCGCCCGTGGAGTGCGCCTCACCCGTGGTGATTACGGGAATCACTGTGGCCGCGGCTGTGTGTAGTGCGGCGACGGCAGCAGAGACGGGCTCGCGTTTCCTCGACGGAAACGGGCAGCTCCGCACCCAGTTGCTTGTTACGCCTACGCTCGCCGGCACACTGCCGCAAGTCTACACGATCTTTCTTTGTACGAATGCAGATCAGCCGCTAGCGAATCGAATCTGGAATTACTGCGACAATCCAACACAGCTATCGGCGGGCGTCGGGTTCATTGAGAACTCCCAACCTGGCGTGTATCCATACGTCTACAACCCAAATTGCGGGATCGCGGTTCCACCGTCGGCTCAAACCTGGCAAGTGTATTGCGCGCAGGGCTGGTTCAATGCGACCGGCACAAGCAACCTAACCACGGCTCAAATGCTGGCGCTCTGCACGGCACAGGGCAAGGCGACCGGCGCGTATTCATCCACGTTCACGATGACCGGCTGTGGTGAGTGTGCGGCCACCGATGTAGCTTCCGCCTATTTTCTCAATTCGTCGGGATCGCCCGTAAGTGGATCTGACAGCGCAACCCAGATATTCTACACCGATGCCGCGAAGGCTAACCAGGCGTTCTCTTGGTACAACTTCAAGTACTTGTTGTCAACTGCGTTGACTAATTGGCTGGCGAACCCAATAGCGAACCCCACCACGGAGCCTTTATGGACCGTCAATATCACCATCCAGCCATCCGATTCGAGCGGAAATGTTCAGCCGGGAACCATCGAAAAGCCTGTTTTTGCGGACGGCCTACCTAGCACTTTATTCGCCACCGACACTCACCCTGGCGATGTGCACCAGGGCTGGGGAATCCTGACAGACCCGGTTTACAACTGCTATAAGTGGAAGGTATACTCCGCGTCACGGGCTGATACCGGATTCGGTACAGTGCAAAGCTGTTGGGGCAGCTCTGCGATTGGCAGCGGGGACTGGGGTTATTATGGGACCTACGCCCTAATCAGACCGATCAGCAACACGAATAGTTCGACCACTGTTCCCGTGGGTTCCCTGCCTGTCAATAACTCGCTCGACACTACGCAGGTCAACATTACTCTCTCCTCTCACGTCGGCACTTTCAGCAACGGCGATTCGGTTTCTGGCAGCACGAGCGGAGCCA
>Ga0187852_1003810_pt1 | contig 10706 bp, 4 predicted proteins | sample June2016WEW_6_40_FD_134511 | JGI IMG/M metagenome (GOLD analysis project Ga0187852, IMG submission 134511) | Peatland microbial communities from SPRUCE experiment site at the Marcell Experimental Forest, Minnesota, USA - June2016WEW_6_40 | ecosystem: Environmental > Terrestrial > Soil > Wetlands...
CGGCAGCCCCAGCTTCAACCCTTCCTTGTCCAAAATACGCATCACGATGCTTTCGCCATGATACGTCGGCAGGCAGGACACGCGCAGATCGATCAACTTGATGCCCACCTTCGACTGGATGCGTCCGTCCTGCGGGATGCGATGCTCGGAGATGGACATGTTCGACTGGATTTTCAGCCGGGTGATGATGGCCGCCTGCAACCGTTTCGGCGGCGCCTTCATTTCCTGCATCACGCCGTCAACGCGGTAACGCAAACGAAACCGCTTGGCCAGCGGCTCCAGATGAATGTCCGACGCCCGCATCTTGAAGGCTTCCACGATGATCTGGTTCACCAGCCGGATCAGCGGCGCGTCCGCGTCCACCGCCCCACCGTCATCCGCGCCGGGCAGTGTCGCGTCAACGTTTTCCTCCGTGAGTTCCTGGATGACGTCCTTGAAGCGGCTGTCCTCGGCAATGCCTTTTTTTTCCCCGCCGTAATATTTGTTGAGCGCGGCCTCGATGTCCGGCTCCGACGCCACACGCAGCTCGATTTCCGTGTTGAGCAAATGCGTCAGCGTGTCAATGGTGTTCAGGTCGGACGGGTCGGCAATGGCCACGGCGACCTTGCCCTCGGTTTTGAAGACGGGAATGACGCGGTATTTTTTGGCGATGTTGCGCGTAATGATGGCGATGACGTCGTCGGGAATCTGTATTCCGGCCAGTTGAACCACTTCCGCGCCGAATTGCGCGGCCTTGGCCTGGGTCACGTCCGCCGGCCGGATGAGCTTGTTGGCCAGCATCAAATCCACCACGCCCACGCCCGAAGCGTGGGCCTCCGCGCGCGCCTTGGCGACCTGCTCGGCGTTCACCAAGCCAAGATCCACCAACGAATCCACCAGATAATCGTCTTGTTCAGCCACAATGCTTTTGCATCACACGATATCACAACGTCCCGTGAAATGCGCGGAGAAATTACCCGTCTAAAACCCCCAATGTCAATGCGGACTGGTGATTCCCGGTCTGAATCTTGGTTTTGCTCCGCCATTTGGGATTGCCATTTCGAGTTGCGTTGACTAGCCCTGTGATTGTGAAAGCCGAATTTTCCCTCAATTGTCTTTTGGTCGCCGCATTTTTCACCATTGCCAGTTCGCATTTGTCCGCCGCCGGCACCAGCAGCCCGCGCGAACGGTTGCTGCTCGACTCCGGCTGGAAATTTCATCTCGGCAATGAGTGGGGCTTCGCCCAAAACCGCGCCAAGGCCGGCACCGGCAGCGGCCCCGCCAGCAAATCGTACAGCGACGCGAGCTGGCGCACCGTGAACCTGCCGCACGATTGGGCGGTCGAACTGCCGTTTAACCAGGGCGCCGATGCCGGGCATGGATTCAAACCGGTCGGACCGGGCTTCGCCGCCAATAACGTCGCCTGGTATCGTCGCACTTTTGAATTGCCAAAGGAAGACGCCGGCAAACGCATCGGGCTGGAATTCGACGGCGTGTTCCGCAACTGCGAAGTTTTTGTGAACGGCTGGTTCGTCGGCCATCAGGAAAGCGGTTACAGCAGCTTCCGTTACGACATCACCGACGTGGCCAATCCCGGCGGCAAAAACGTCGTCGCCGTGAAGGTGGACGCCTCGCAATTCGAAGGCTGGTTCTACGAAGGCACGGGCATTTACCGTCACGTCTGGCTCGTGACCACTGCGCCGCTCGCCATCGCCCCGGACGGCCTTTTTGTTTACAGTAAATTCAAGAACAACGTGCCGGAAGGTCCGGCGGAAATTCACATTCAAACCCGGTTGTTGAATTCCCAGACCAACGCCGTCCACGCCGTGGTAAAATGCGAAATCATCGCGCCCGGCGGAAAATCCGTGGCGAAGTTCACGAAATCGGAAACTGTGGACGGCGCGTCGCACCAGGAGTTGAACCTCGACGCCAGGGTTTCCGGCCCGGTTCTGTGGTCGCCCGAATCGCCCTCGCTGTACCAACTCGTCACCACCGTCGAAAGCGACGGAAACGTTGTTGACTGCCAGGAAACGCCCTTCGGCATCCGCACTGTCGCATTCAACGTGGAAAAAGGATTTCTGCTGAACGGCAAGCCGTACGAACTCAAGGGCACGTGCAATCACCAGGACCATGCGGGCGTCGGCGCGGCGCTGCCGGACGGCTTGCAATATTTCCGCGTCGCGAAACTCAAGGAAATGGGTTGCAACGCCATCCGCACGTCGCACAACCCGCCCACGCCGGAATTGCTCGAGGCCTGCGACCGGCTGGGGATGCTGATCATGGATGAAAGCCGCCTGCTCGGCAGCGACGAGGAAAACCTGCGCCGGTGGAAAGGCCAGATTCAACGTGACCGGAATCACCCGAGCGTCGCCATCTGGTCCCTGGCCAACGAGGAATTCCGCGTGCAAGGCACGCCCGCCGGCAGACAGGTCGCCCTGACCATGCAGAATTTTGTCAAGCAACTCGATCCGACGCGGCCGGTGACGTACAACGCACCCGTCGGCAACGAGTTCCCGGGCATCAATGAAATCATCGAGGTGCGCGGCTGGAGTTATCACATCGGCACGAACAACATGGACGCCTATCACGCGGCGCATCCCGCGCAACCGAACGTCGGCAGTGAACAAGGCAGCACCGTCGGCACCCGCGGCATTTACACGAATGACCCGGCGCGCGGTTATGTGAGCGCCTACGATATCGGCGCAACGGCATGGTCCAACACCGCCGAACAGTGGTGGAGTTTCTTCGCCGTGCGACCGTGGCTCTCCGGCGGTTTCATCTGGACGGGCTTTGATTATCGCGGCGAACCGACGCCTTATGGCTGGCCGTGCATCAATTCGCATTTCGGCGTCATGGACACCTGCGGTTTTCCCAAGGACAACTTTTATTACTACCAGGCGTGGTGGACGGACAGGCCGGTGCTGCACCTGCTGCCGCATTGGAACTGGCCGGGCCACGAAGGCCGGGACCTGGAGGTGTGGTGTTACAGCAACTGCCGGGAAGTTGAATTGTTCCTCAACGGCCGGAGTCTTGGCCGGAAAACGATGGAGCCGAATTCGCACCTGGCCTGGACGGTGAAATACGAACCCGGCACGCTCTCCGCCAAGGGTTACACCGATGGCAAGGTCATCGCCGAAACCAAGGTGGAAACCACCGGCGACCCCGCCGCCGTCCAGCTCCGGCCCGACCGCTCCACCCTCAACGCCGACGGCGAGGACGTGAGCGTGTTCACGGTTTCCGTGACCGATGCGCAAGGCCGCGTTGTGGCGGTGGCGGCGAATTCGATTCGTTTTGAATTGAGCGGCCCCGGAAAAATCCTGGGCGTGGGCAATGGCGACCCGAGTTGTCACGAGCCGGATGTTTTTCTCCCGCAATTTTCAGTGCGATCGGTTCCTTTGAACGACGGCTGGCGTTGGAAAAAATTGCCCAACGTGGACAACTCCAAGCTCGCCGAATTCAAAACGAATTTTGACGATTCGACCTGGGAGACGGCGAATCCGCAATCCGACCGCGGCCCGCTGGGAGAGCGTGACCAGGCGGTTTACCGCGTAAAAATCCAGGTGACCGGACCGGACCTCGCCGCCCGGGCGGTGGAGTTGCGCTGCGGCATGATTGACGAGGACGGCTGGGTTTATGTGAACGGCAAGCAGATCGGCGAATCGCACGACTGGCAGGTCCCCGCCGTCTTTGATTTGAAGCCGTTCCTCCATCCGGGCGAAAACACCATTGCGGTGGCGGTGGCGAACTGGGGCGAACAGGGCGGACTTAACAAGGGCGTGCTGCTGGAATTTCAGGAAAAGGCCGTCGCGCCGGAATGGCAGCGCAGCGTGTTCAACGGCCTGGCGCAAATCATCATCCAATCCACCAGGGAACCCGGCGAAATCAAGCTGACCGCCAGTGCGGAAGGTTTGTCACCGGCCACCGCGTCGCTGCCATCGCAGCCCTGCACGTCCCGGCCGGCGGCGCCTTGAAACCGGCACATGGAAAAACACGCGAAATTACCCCGACCGGATATACAAAACTTTGTCCCACGTGGGACAAAGTTTTGTCATGACGGATCAAAGGTTGAAGGTGTGCAGTTGTCGCCCGGCCTCTTGTAGCACTTCCACCCGCCGCCGCCACGCCTGTTGCCCCAAGTAATCGGCTGGTAGGATTCTTTCCGGCAGAAGCGGGTCGTTCGTCACCGCGTCCAGCCACGCTTCGCGCTCCGCCGTCGCCCAACGCCGTAACACTTTGGCCGCCGCCTCATTCCCCAACGACCCGCCCGGTCGCTCGCGAAGGATTTTCAAATGCCGGGTATAGTAACGGTTGATGATCTCGAAGTCCCAAGCCCCCGCGACAATTTCCGCGTCGGATTCCCCCGCGCATGGCCGCGCCTCCAACAGGATGAGTGATTCCACATTGATTTTACCGCCAATGAGGACACGACTTTCTTCCTCCAGCGAATCAGGCGTAACCCAGACGCTGTTTTGCAGACAGCCGAAGCCCTTGTTGCGGAGGTAGCGTCGCAACTGCTTGCGGTGTGAGTTTTGCGTGATTGGAACATCGAACAGCACAAGCCGCCAGCGTCCATCCCATTTACGCGACCATCGAACCTGTGGATCGCGTCCACCCAGCGCGTGCAATCGGCCCTGCCAAGTGAGGCGATACAGGCGGTCATCGGACGCGGCAGAATCACGCTCGATCAACTGCTGATCTTCCAGCGTGGCGACCTGCCGCAGCAGGCCATTGCGATAGGCCCAATTCTCATAGGAGTCCGTGAGGTTGCGTAATGTAGGCTTGGCAAGCTTGTCGGCGGACCAGAGCAGAAAGTTCAAGAACTCCTCGGTCTGAGGTTTCATGCCAAGATGCTGGCAAGAAGCAGGAAGCGATGCTATACAAAACTTTGTCCCACGTAGGACAAAGTTTTGTAGTGGCTGGCAACCAATTGCCTGTCAAAAACATGTTGTCGCCACATTTATGCCGTGTAATTTCAACGCCATGCAACGGACGATTCTTTGCGCGCTGGCAGGTTTCACCGCCTGCCTTTCAACCAGCATCGCCTTCGCCGACGAGGAAACCTGCGTGGCCTGTGACCAGAAGGTCCTGGTCAGCGGCCCGTTCGAACACGGCCGGGGACATGAAAGCGTGGCGATCCAGGGCGCGCCGAAACGCGGCGAGGAAGCGTTCCGCGAGGAAATTTACGGATCCAATTTCACTGTGTCCGTCCCCAATCTTCCCGCCGGCAAATACACCGTCCTGATCGGGCTCGCGGAAATCGTTTTCACCAACGCCGGCCAGCGCGCGTTCGACATCACCTGCGGCAACCAGACGCTCGCGCGCAATCTCGACGTTTTCACCGCCGCCGGCGGCGCGGGCCGGGTCCTCCGGCTGACCAACCAGGTTGATTTTCCCGGTGACGCGGCGCACGGGCCGTTCACCCTCGCCTTCACCGGCCGCACCAACACGGCCAAGCTGAACACGTTCGAACTCAAGGCTGCCTCCGGCGAGTCGCTCATTTCGATGCAGGCGGCGGATTTGATCGCTGCCGAGGACACCAATGCCCTGCAGGCGCCCGTTGTCGCCGGGCCGGAAATCTGGAAGGACGCCGCGCAGCCCACCACCGCCCGCGTGGACGACCTCGTGCGCCGGCTGTCGCTCGCCGAAAAAGTCCAGCAGATGCGCAACGCCGCCCCGGCCATCCCGCGGCTGGGCATTTCCGCCTACGATTATTGGAGCGAATGCCTGCATGGCGTTGCGCGCGCCGGCACGGCCACGGTCTTTCCCCAGGCCATCGGCATGGCCGCCACCTGGGACGCGCCGCTCCTGCAACAAGCCGCCGACGTCATCGCCACCGAGGCCCGCGCCAAGCACAATGACTACGTCAGCAAACACGATGGGGACAGTGCGCGTTATTACGGCCTCACGTTCTGGACGCCGAACATCAACATCTTCCGCGACCCGCGCTGGGGCCGCGGCCAGGAAACCTACGGCGAGGACCCGTTCCTCACCGCCCGGCTCGGCGTGGCCTTCATTCGCGGTTTGCAGGGCGACGACCCGAAATACGTGAAGGCCATGGCCTGCGCGAAACATTTTGCCGTCCACAGCGGGCCGGAACTGGAGCGCCACCGTTTTGACGTCGCGCCGCCCGAGCGCGATTTCTACGAAACGTACCTGCCGCACTTCGAGGCCGCCGTGCGCGAGGGCCACGTCGGCGCAGTCATGGGGGCCTATAATTCGGTCTATGGCAAACCGGCCTGCGCCAACCCGCTGTTGCTCACGGACCTTTTGCGGCAACAGTGGGGCTTTGACGGCCATGTCGTTTCTGATTGCGGTGCGATTTATGATATCTATGCGAATCATGAATTCACGGCCACGCCGGCGGAGGCCGCGGCCGCCGCGGTCAAGGCCGGCGACGATCTCTGTTGTGGCACGGATTACAACTCGCTGGTGCGCGCGGTCAAAAAAGGTTTGATTTCGGAAACGGAAATTGACACCGCGGTCGGCCGCGTGCTGGAAGCGCGGTTCCGGCTGGGGCTGTTTGACCCGCCGGGACAAGTGCCGTATGCGCAAATACCCATTTCGCAAAACGACACGCCCGCCCATGAGGCCCTGGCATTGAAAATGGCGCGCGAATCCATCGTGCTGTTGAAAAATGACAACCTGTTGCCGCTCGACCGCGCCAAAATCAAACGCATTGCCGTCATCGGCACCAACGCGGATTCCGTGGCGGTGCTGCTCGGCAATTACAACGGCACGCCCGCGCGGCCGGTGACCATTCTCGACGGCATCAAAAACACAGCCGGCACAAACGTCCAGGTGGTTTATGAATCGGCCTGTCCGCTGGCGTTGGGACGGGACGGGTCGGGACGGCCCGACGCGCAAACGTGGACCAAGGCCATTACCGCCGCGTGGATGTCGGACGTGATCATTTACGTCGGCGGCATCAGCCCGCGGCTGGAAGGCGAGGAGATGAAGGTGGATTACGACGGCTTTAACGGCGGCGACCGCACGGCGATCGAACTGCCGGCGGTGCAAAATGAACTGCTGGAAGCATTGCTGGGAGCCGGCAAACCGGTCGTATTCGTCAACTGCAGCGGCAGTCCCATCGCCCTGCCGGGGGCGGCCACCAACCTGACCGCGATTTTGCAGGCCTGGTATCCGGGCGAACAGGGCGGGCGCGCCGTGGCCGACGTGTTGTTCGGTGACGTGAATCCCGCCGGACGGCTGCCGGTCACTTTTTACCATGCCACCGCCGACCTGCCAGCCTTTGACGATTATTCGATGTCCAACCGCACCTACCGGTATTTCAACGGCCAGCCGGACTTCGCCTTCGGCCACGGTTTGAGCTATACCAAATTTGATTACAACAGTCCGAAACTCAACGGGACCGATTTTGCCGCAGGCGACACGATCAAACTCACGTTTTCCCTGCTGAACGCCGGCACTTGGGACGGCGATGAGGTCGCGCAGGTCTATTTCCGGCACGTGAACTCCACGCGACCCCAGCCGAAACTCGCACTGTGCGGCTTTGTGCGGATCCATTTGCAGGCCAGCCAGGGGGCCTGGTTGACCATGGACATCCCCACGGAACGGTTCCGCAGTTGGGACCCGGCCAAAAAGCAATACACGGTTGAGCCCGGTAACTACGAACTGCTCGTGGGGGCGGCGTCCGACGACATCCGCCTGCGCGTGCCGCTGAAAATCACCGCCACGCCATAAAATTGGGCGAGTCGGTTTGGTGTCCCGCCTTCAGGCGGTTAAACCACGATATGCCACGCTGACCGCCTAAAGGCGGGACACCGAACGGTGGCAGAGCCAAATGCCCCCGCCATGACCCGACGTTGCAAAAATTCTCGCAACTGGAAACAAAACTGAGAGGATGCTTTGCATGAGCCGCACATTCAAAAAATTCACAACTACCGCCACCGTCGTGCTGGTTTTTTCCCTTTTTACCCAGGTCCACGGCGCTCCCGGCGGAACAACCAATTCCCTGCTGGCTTTCACAGGGGAACTTCCGGGCGAGGCGCCGGCGCCGGCGGAACCGTTGAGCCTGTGGTATCGCCAACCCGCGACCAATTGGGTCAGTGCGCTGCCCGTTGGCAACGGACGGCTCGGCGCGATGGTTTTCGGCGGCATCGCCCGCGAGAAACTTCAACTCAACGAAGACACGCTCTGGGCCGGCGGGCCGTATGACCCGGACAACACCAACGCGCTCGCCGCGCTGCCGGAAGTGCGCCGGTTGATTTTCGACGGCCAATACGCCGAGGCGCAAAAATTGGCCGGTGAAAAAATGATGGGCAAACCGATGCGGCAAATGCCGTATGAGACGCTCGGTGATTTGTTCCTTGCCTTTCCCGCCAACGCCGCGGTCGGGAATTACCGCCGTGATTTGAATCTCGACACCGCCGTCGCCAGCGTCACTTATACCAGCGATGGCGTGAAATTCACGCGCGAAATTTTCTCCAGCCCGGTGGATCAAGTCATCGTGGTTCGCCTCACCGCCGACCAGCCGGGACAGATTTCCTTTACCGCCGGAATGACCACACCGCAGAAGGCGGACATGAGCGTGGAAGTCAACACCAACGCACCGCTCGTCAACGATGCGACGCTGGTGATGCGCGGCGTGAACGGTAAATCAGACGGAATCAAGGGTGCGCTGAAATTCCAAGTGCGCGTGTGCGTGCTGCCATCTTTCCATGATATTCATGGGAAAATATTGGCGGATGCGGACAAAATTTCCGTCACCAATGCCGATTCGGTCACGTTGCTCATTGCCGCCGCGACGAGTTTCAAAAATTATCACGATGTCAGCGGCGATCCCGAAGCCATCACCAAAAATCAAATCGCCGGAGCCTACAAGAAATGGTGGAACGGCCATGTCGCCGATGGCATTGACACGACGTTAGCCGATCACATCGCAGCACATCAAAAATTATTCCGCCGCGTCGAATTGAATTTGGGTGAAACCGATTCAATGAAATTGCCGACGGACGAGCGCATCGCCCATTTTGCCGATGGCAACGATCCGCAACTGACCGCGCTTTATTTTCAATTCGCGCGGTATCTTTTGATTTGCAGTTCGCGACCCGGCGGCCAGCCCGCGAATTTGCAGGGCCTTTGGAACGATTCGATGAACCCGCCGTGGGGCAGCAAATACACCATCAACATCAACACCGAGATGAATTACTGGCCCGCCGGGCCGGGCAACCTGAGCGAATGTGTCGAACCCCTCACGGCCATGGTGATGGACCTCACGCAAACCGGCGCACACACCGCACAGGTGATGTATGGCGCGCGCGGCTGGGTGGCCCATCACAACACGGATTTGTGGCGCGCGACCGCGCCGATTGACGGCCCGCAATACGGCCTGTGGCCGATGGGCGGCGCGTGGCTCCTGCAAAATCTTTGGGAACATTACCAATTCACCGGTGACAAAAAGTTCCTGGAAAAAATTTATCCGGCCATGCAGGGTTCGGCGCAATTCTTCCTCGACACGCTCGTCGAGGAGCCGACGCACCATTGGCTGGTGACGTGTCCGTCGCTGTCGCCGGAAAACAAACATCCCGGCGGCGCGAGCCTTTGCGCCGGGCCGACGATGGACCTGGAAATTTTGCGCGACCTCTTCGCGAATTGCATTCAAGCCTCGGAAATTCTCGGCCGGGACAAAAAATTCCGCAAACAACTCGCCGCCACGCGCGCCCGGCTGGCACCGCTGCAAATCGGCTCCGCGGGACAACTGCAGGAATGGCTTGAGGATTGGGACACCCATGCGCCCGACATCCATCACCGCCATGTCTCGCACCTCTACGGTTTGTTTCCCAGCGACCAGATTGATTTTTACACCACGCCGGAACTGGCCGCCGCGGCCAAAAAATCGCTGGAGATTCGCGGCGACAAGGCGACCGGCTGGGCGACGGCCTGGCGCATCAATCTTTGGGCGCGCCTGCACGACGGCGATCACGCCTACGGCATTTTGAAATTTCTGTTGAGTCCGGAGCGCACTTATCCGGACATGTTCGATGCGCACCCGCCGTTTCAAATTGACGGCAACTTTGGCGGCGCTTCCGCCATTGCCGAAATGTTGCTGCAAAGCCAGCAACGCGAACTCCGAACCCCCATCCTTCGCCCAGAGGCTACGGAGGGCAGGCCGAACTCCGAACTCCGAATTCTGGAACTGTTGCCCGCGCTGCCGAAGGCCTGGCCCAACGGCAGCGTGAAAGGCTTGCGCGCGCGCAGCGGCTTCGAAGTGGACATGGATTGGACGGATGGGAAGTTGATTTCCGCCACATTGCACTCGCTCCTTGGAAATCCGTGTAAAGTCCGTTACGGTGAAAAAACTGTTGAGCTGAACATCAAATCCGGCGGCACTGTCCATCTGGACGGCAGCCTCCAATCAACCCCCACACCTTGAAAAAACTTTTTCTCGCCGCATTGATGGTCCTGGGCGCAGGAGCGGCATTGAATGCCAGCGATCTCTTGCTGTGGTACCAGCAGCCGGTGGGAAGCATGGTCAATGGAACGGTGCCGCCTTTCATCAATGAAGCGCTGCCCATCGGCAACGGGCGCCTCGGCGGGCTGATTGCCGGTGGAACGGATCGCGAACGGATCGCGCTCAACGAGGACAGCCTGTGGACGGGCGACGAAAATCCCGGCGGCAACGACAACCGGATGGGCGCCTACCAGTGCCTGGGCGATGTGTTCATCAATTTGCCGGGACACGAAAACCTCGCGAATTACCGGCGGGA
>Ga0187852_1003811_pt1 | contig 10705 bp, 9 predicted proteins | sample June2016WEW_6_40_FD_134511 | JGI IMG/M metagenome (GOLD analysis project Ga0187852, IMG submission 134511) | Peatland microbial communities from SPRUCE experiment site at the Marcell Experimental Forest, Minnesota, USA - June2016WEW_6_40 | ecosystem: Environmental > Terrestrial > Soil > Wetlands...
CGGCGTATGTGCTGAACCGCTATTCCCGGCGTGGCCCGCAACCAAACAGCGTAACCATTTTTTGGACGTTATCGACGTGGAATCCGTATGAGGTCTCGATCATGCGCACCACACTCGGCTTGACGGACGCTCTGCCGATTGCCGGCCCAAGGATCGACGGCCCCATGCCCAATCCGGTGTTGCGAAATCCGCAAGAACCGAAGCCCTAGTGGACAGTCTTTCGTCCGCTCAAGCGGGCTGGGCTCGTTCGTTTGAAGGACTACGGCTGTATCGAGCCTCAAACATCGTGGGATCCAGGTTCCCAAAAGCGGGACCCCCACCCCACGGACGAAGACCTGTCCGTGGGGACCCCGGACCCGAGGCGCCCCGAAACCTTCTTCTTTGCACACCTGTGCGGGCGGATTCGATCCTCGAACCCGCCCGCGCCTATGAGCTGAGAGCTAATAGCTAAAAGCTGATCTTCAGTTTCCGTTGTTCAGCTTCACCAGCCTGGCTTCGAGCAGCGCATCGATCACCTTCAACGCTTCGAGCACGGATTCCGAGACCGGCTCGTCCACCTGCACCACGGCCAGCGCCTTTACCGGTTTCCCGCCGCCACGTTCGCGGCCCAACGCAAAGTTCGCGATGTTGACGCCCTGTTCGCCGAGAATGGTGCCGATGCGCCCGATAACGCCGGGCACGTCGAGGTTGCGGCAGACGACCAGTGTGCCATCGAGCGGAGCTTCCACGTCGATGCCGTCGTAGGCCAGCAGCCGCGGCAATTCGCCGTGAATCACCGTGGCGCTGGCGCGGCTTTCGCCCTGCGCGGTATGCAGCACGATAGTGAGCACCGAAGCTGCGCCGCCGCGATCGCTCTCTTGCTTTTCCTCGTGCAAGCGGATGCCGCGCTCCCCGGCAACGGCCGCCGCGTTGATCCGGTTTACATTCTCAGAGCCCGCGAGCAGGCCGGCGATGGCCGCGTTGCGCACCAGCTCGGTTTTGACCTCGGCCAGATCGCCTCCATAGATGAGCGCGATGGACTCGATGCCTCCCTTGCTGGTCTGCGCGAGGAACTCGCCCAGCCGTCCCGCAAGGTCGATATAGGGCGCGAGCTTGACGTACTCTTCGTGGCTCAGCGAGGGCATATTTACGGCGTTCTGCACCACGCCGAGTTTCAGGTACTCGCGTACCTGGCGCGCAATCTGCACCCCCACGGCCTCCTGTGCCTCGGCCGTCGAACCGGCAATGTGCGGCGTGAGAATCACGTTGTCGAGCGCGAAGTAAGGCGACTCCTTGGGCGGCTCGACCGTGAAGACATCGAGCGCCGCGCCGGCCACCTGGCCGCTCTGGAGCGCAGCCACAAGATCCGCTTCGACCACCAGCTCGCCGCGCGCGCAGTTGACGATGCGCACGCCCTTCTTCATGGTCGCGAGGGTCTTGGCGTTAATGATTCCGTGCGTCTGCGGCGTGAGGCCCACGTGGAGCGTGAGGTAGTCGGCTTTAGCAAAGAGCTCTTCAAGGGGAACCAGCGAAATTCCGTTCTCGCGCGCTACGGCCGCGGAGACAAATGGGTCGGTGCCGATAATCTCCATGCCGAAGCCGCGCGCGCGCCGCGCCACTTCGAGACCGATGCGGCCGAGACCGAGAATGCCGAGGGTCTTGCCGTGCAGCTCCGTGCCCTGCAGATTCTTCTTCTCCCACTTGCCGGCGTGCATGGTGGCGTTGGCCATGGGCAGCTTGCGGCACAGCGAGATCATAAGGACCATGGTGAGCTCGGCCACGGCCACGGCATTCGCGCCCGGCGTATTCATCACCACGATGCCGCGGCGCGTGGCCGCCTCGGCGTCGATGTTGTCCACGCCCACGCCGGCGCGGCCAATCACGCGCAGCTTGGGTGCGTGCGCCATCAGCTCGTCGCCCACCTGCACAGCGCTGCGCACCACCAGCGCATCGGCGTCGGCCAGCGCCGCCGGCAGGCCCTCCGGCAACTGGTCGTGCGTCTTTACTTCCCATCCCGGCTCGGCCGCTAACACGGCCAGCGTCGCCGGAGAAACTTTCTCCGCCAAAACGATCTTCATGGCTGCTCCCTTGTCCACCGATATGGATGCTTTCTCGTAGTCGTCAAAACGAATGCCCTGCTGCTCGCAGAGCAGGTCGAACATGCGCAACACCGCCGCGTGCGGCTTGCCTTCGCCGCGCTCGTACTTGGTGAGCGAGTTGGGATGCACGCCCAGCCGCTCCGCCATTTCGTATTGAAAGAGATCGAGCTGCTTGCGCGCGATCAGCAGCTTCTCCGCAAAACTTAGTTCTGGCATATAAAACAGCCTTGAGTCTCAACTCCTGGTTTGTTGCGCTCGCGTGCAAAGCCTATAGCCGGTAGCTTGTAGCATGTAGCTCGAGTTGCGAAGCTGCTACAGCTACCGGCTCCTGGCTACTGGCTACGGGCTGCTTTCGCGTACACTTCCTGCGCCGCAGCCACTGCCTTGCCCCACTGCACCGGCAGGCCGAGCGTGTCCTTGGCGATGTGCTCCATCGCGCCCAGCAGCGCCACGGTGTCCAGATAGTCGAAGAAGCCCAGGTGCGCCACGCGGAAGATCTTGCCCTGCATCTCGCCCTGCCCGTTGGCCGCCACCAGCGCAAACCTGGCCTTGAGCGCCTTCACCACCGCGCCCGAGTCCATGCCCTCCGGCACTTTCACCGCCGTGGCCGCAGCCGCGGGCGAAGTAGGCGCAAAGAGCGTGAAGCCCAGCGCCACCAGGCCCGCGCGCGTCGCCTCCGCGTTTACTTGCGCGTTGTCGATCAGCGCATCGCGGCCTTTTTCGAGATCGCCGCCCGCCTGCCCGGCAATGTAGTCGAGCGCGGCGCCGAGTCCGGCCACCAGCGCCACGGCCGGCGTGTAGGCGCTCTCGCCCTTCGCCGCGCTCTTGCGCTCCTTGCGCAGGTCGAAGTAGTAGCGCGGATTCTTCGTGGTCTCCATCGCCACCCACGCCTTTTCACTGACGCTCAGATACGCCAGACCGGGCGGAATCATCACCGCCTTCTGCGAGCCGCCGATCAGCACGTCGATGCCCCATCCGTCCACGTCGAAGTGCGTGGTGCCCAGGCCGGTGATGCCGTCGACCACCAGCAAAGCCTCCGGCGTCATCGCATGGAGTAGCTTTGCTACGGCTTCCACGTCATGGCGAACCGCCGTCGAGGTCTCAGTGGCCTGCATAAAGACGACCTTGTGCTCGGGTTTGAGCGCCGCTTTCACTGCGGCCAGATCGAAGGTCTGGCCGTAAGGCGCGGTCACCACCTCCGGCTCAAGATTGAAGGCCTTGGCCAGGCCCGTCCAGCGCTCGCCGAACTTGCCCGCCGTCAGCACCAGCACCTTATCGCCCGGCGAGGTCAGGTTCGAAACCGACGCCTCCATGGCGCCCGTGCCCGAGCTGGCCAGCAGCAGCACATCGTTCTTGGTGCCCACAAAGACCTTGAGCTGCGCCAAAACCTTCTGAAACAGGGCGCGAAACTCGGCCGTGCGGTGGTGAATATCGGCCGCAGCCATGGCAAACTGGGCTGCCGGAAGCAGCGGCGTCGGACCGGGAGTGTAGAGGCGCGTTTTGCGGATCATGTACTTCTCCTCGTCTTTTTCTGGTTTTGGAGTAGATTTGTGGTTTGTTAGACACATAATACATAAGTTTGTGGTTTTTGTGATTTCTTTTTCCTGTGGAAATCGTCTTTTGCCTCTCGATCCGGGAAAATCCTCTCCTTTTGCCCCCTAATCCCCTGAATCGTTACAATTTCTCTTTGGCCAGCCTCGCCCTGCGCGCACTGGCTTGAAAGTTTTTCGCTAGGAGCTAGCAGCTAGGAGCTGGAAGAAAAATGACCGAATCCGTCACCATGGAAACCCTGATCAGCCAACAGATGGTTGCCGCCATGAAGGCCCGCGACGCGGAGCGGACCGGCACGCTACGGCTGATCAAGACCGCGCTGATGAACAAGGCCATCGAAAAACGCGGGGCGCAAAAGCAGCTCGACGCAACCCTGACCCAGCCTGAGTCCGAGCAGGTTCTCGCCACCATGATCAAGCAGCGGCGCGACTCGATCGAGCAGTTCACCAAGGGCAACCGGCCGGAGCTGGCCGCCAAGGAAGCCGCGGAGATCGTGGTGATTGAGGAGTTTCTGCCCAAGGCGCTTGACGAGGCGGGACTCGCCAAGCTGGTGGCGGAGGCCCTAGCCGAGCTCGAGGCCTCGCTGGGCCGCAAGCCCACCGTGAAAGAGATGGGCTCTGCGATGAAGGCGGTGCAAGGTAGGCTGCAAGCGGCCGGTGCCCGCGCCGACGGGCGGCTGGTTAGCGAGTTGGTGAAGAAAGGCCTGGCTGGGTAACAAGACCGGCAAGCCAGCGTAGCGGGCAAAAGAAGGTAGCCCGAGGCGTAAGCCTGGGAAATAGAGGCGTCTCTGGCTCATCAGCCCCGCAGCGGGCGTAAGACCGGCACGGTCGCGGGTTCGGGCGGCTCGGCAACTATTCCTCCCCACCCCCGAAACAAATCCCTCCAATCGGGGTCTGAGGTATCAGCCCTATCCCGAGTTCCGCTGAGGCATCGCGGTGGCATCGATGCCGGACCACTGTAGCGATGGGAAGGGTATCGCCGTTGAACGGCTCGGGCTGATGAGGGATCATGAAGAACGCATCGAAGCCGCGCGCGCTTGTTGCAGGCGCAGTAATCGTCTTCGCAGCCGTCGCCCTGGCCGGCGCACCCGCGCCTCTTGGCGCGCAGCAAGCGTATCAACCAGATTCCTATCCCGCATCGCCCTATAGCGCAGCCGGCAGCCCTTACGCGCAGCCCCAATATCAGCAGCCGCAATACGGCTATGCGCAACCCGATCCGCAATACAACGATGCTCAGCCGCAATACCAGCAGTCGCAATACCCGGCGCAACCCTCCCCGCAATCGCCTTACGCACCGCCGTATCCCAATCAGGAACTGGCGCAGCCGAGCGCGACGGCGCAGGCGCTCAGCGCCCAGGATCTCGGGCAACTTCTCGCGCCCATCGCGCTCTATCCAGACGCGCTTCTGGCGCAGATTCTCACCGCATCGACCTATCCTGCGGAGGTGGCCGTCGCCGATCAATGGCTCCAGCAGATGCGCGCGCAGGGCTACGGCTCGCCCGACCAGATTGCCGCGGGCGCCGATGCGCAGGCTGACTGGGATCCGAGCGTGAAGGCGCTCACCGCATTCCCCGATGTGCTCGACATGTTGAACCACAATCTGGCCTGGACCACGGCCCTCGGCAACGCGTACTACAACCAGCCGCAGGACGTCATGCAGACCGTGCAGGTACTGCGCGATCGTGCCCAGCGAGCCGGTAATCTCCAGACCACGCCGCAGGAAGACGTGACCGACAAACAGGGCTACATCAACATCGCGCCGCCCAATCCCGAAGTCGTCTACGTGCCCACTTACAACCCGTGGGATGTGTACGGCGCGCCGATTGCGCCTTATCCCGGCTTCTCGCTCGCCGGCGCTCTGGGCTCGTTCATCGGCGGCCTGCCGATTCAATACGGTTTAAGCTTCGCGCTCGGCGCCTTTGAGCACACACCCTTCGGCCTGCTGGCATGGGGCCTCGACTGGCTGGCGCATGCCGTCCTCTTCAATCACTCCGACTACTTCACCAATAGCGCCTCAGTGCGCGATTGGGGCCTGCCGCGCGGCGGCCCGCGCGCTTACAACGGCTGGAGAGAGAACGCGCGCGCGCCCGCCGGCTATGGCAACTCCGATCGTCGCTATCCGACACCGCAAAACTCATATCGAAATTCGTATCCGCGCGGCGGCGCGCAAGGCAATCGTGGCGAGATGCAGAACTACGCACGGCAGAACGCGCCTTTTCGCGGGTCCGCTCGCCCCGAAACTTACTCGTATCGCGGTGGGCAGCAGCCGGAGTACGGCAACACGCATCCCGCGCTGTCGGGCCAGGGCTACGAGCGCTCCGCGCCGCAGAACTACGCGTATCGCCCGCAGACTTACCCCAACCGTCCGCAAACATATTCGAATCCGGCCTACGCAAGCCGTGCGCAGGCGTTCGGCAATCCGGGCTACGGGTACGGTTACACGAATCGTTCAACACAGCCGAGTTACGCGGCTCGCCCCGGATACGGTTACGGCCAATCGTATCCGTCGTATCGCGCGCCGCAAATGAATTCGCGCGGGTATTCCGGCCGTTCGTATGAAGCGCGCGGCAATTCCATGGCGCGGAACGAGTCCGGCGGTTTTCGCGGCTTCGGCCGCCAAAGGGAACCGAAGTTCAGTGCGCCGAAATACAAAGCTCCCAGAAGTTTTGGCGGCGGACACGAAAGAGCGCCCAAGGCCCCCAAAATGAGCCGCTCAGGCGGCGGGGGCGGGCATCACCACCGCTAGCGATTCTTACGCCCGCTGAAGCAGGCTTATGCTCGGACGTTGTGCATTGCGTCCCCAGGCTTGCGCCTGTGGCTACCTTCTATCGCCTGATGCGCGGGCTCACGAGTCTGCGCAGGTCGACTTGCTAACTCGCTCACCCGCATACCCGCCGCAGGTGCGCTTCGTGCAATTCGCGGTAGAGCTCGTCGACTTTCTTCCTTGCCCGCACTAGCGCCCTTCTTCCCGCCGCAGTAATCCGGTACAACTTCCGGCGGTCTCCGTTGCCCTGCTGCACGGCTTTCAGAAGGCCCGCGCGTTCCAATCCATGAAGCAGCGGGTAAAGCGTGCCGGGCCCAATGCGATAGCCGTGATGCGCAAGCTCCTTCATCATGGCGAGGCCGAAGATCGGCTCCTCGCTCGCGTGCAGCAGCACGTGAATGCGAATGAGTCCGTAAAAAAGCTCGCGCTTGTGATCCGGCACAAAACTCACTATACATGCATTTGCACGATTTTTTCTTGACGATTATCGAAATTCGATATAAGTTGGGCCAAGATGGCTTCCCCGATGCCAATCCTTCGATTTGCCCGGAGAAAACACCCGCTCGGGCGCGGCGGCGCTAAGTTGAGGATCGCCGCGCTCGCCTTGTTTCTTTTCGCCGTGGCGCGGATCTGCGCGCAGGGCCCTCCCTACCAAACCGACGACCCGGTTCCGGTCGATCTGCATCATTACGAGTTCTACATCTTCGGCGGCGTCGACGGCACTCCGGCGGAGATGGACTCCACGGGTCCGGCCTTCGAGTTCAACTGGGGCGCGCTTCCCCGCCTGCAGCTCCATGCCATTCTGCCCTGGGGCGTCGTGGCTCCCTCAAACAATCCTGTCTATCTGCCCGGCGGCGCCGGGCCCAGGGAATTCGGCCTCACCGACATGGAACTCGGCGCCAAAATCGCGTTCATTAAGGAAAGCAAGCACTTTCCGCAGATTGGCAGCTTCACTATGTTCGAGATGCCCACCGGCAACTACGACAAAGGCCTTGGCGTGGGCAAGGTCTGGTACAAGTTGCCCATCTGGCTGCAGAAGAACTCCGGCAAGTGGCTCTTCGATGGAGGCGGCGGCTACCAGGTCGTTCCCCAGACCGGATACCGCGACTTTCCCTACACCGGCTGGCTCGTCAAGCGCGAGTTGAGCGAGCAGTGGGAACTGGGCGCGGAGCTTTTCGCGCACGGCCGCGAGGGTTTTGCCACCGCGCAAACCGAACGCTCCGCGATGATCGACGTGGGCGGCTATTACCACTTCAAGCGCAACACCAACGAGCAGTTTCTGTTCTGCTATGGCCACTCCGTCGCGGGACAAACCGAAAACTACGCGTACGTGGGCATGTACTGGACGTGGGGCAAGGACACGAAGGACGCATCGCCGGAGGAGAAGAAGGAATCGGCGGGAGACTTGTTCTTCCCCGCGCCGCCCGGCGGGAACGGCCTTTAACTCCACCGTACCCGGATCGATCGGGGTATAAGGATGGTGTCGATGGAAATCACTGTACGCAGTTTCTGGACCCTCATCCACGGCATGGGTTTTGGCGCGCTCTATCTCATGGCTTGCTCCGGCGCGCTCGTCGAGCTTTACCGCCGTTACTCGACGCACAACCCAGCGCTGCCCACGGAGCGCGACGAAAAGTTTCTCCGTACTTACCTTGTCGCGATGGCCGCGATTGCGTGGCTAGCGGTGCTCACCGGCGCGTACATCGTTTATCCCTGGTATCGCGCCGTGCCGCCGCCGGGAACGGCCAATCTCGCCGCGTTTCCGCAGCGGCTGCTGCTGGCCAGCCCCACAACCAGCGGCTGGCACGCGATCGGCATGGAGTGGAAAGAGCACGTGGCCTGGATCGCGCCCATCTCCATCACCATGGCTGCAAGCGTGGTTCTCCAATACGGACGCAATCTTAAGGAACATCCTCAACTGCGGGCCGCGGTTCTCGGATTTGTGTGGATCTCGCTCGTCGCTGCAGGTGTGGCGGGGTTCTTTGGCGCCATGATCAACAAGAGCGCGCCGGTCGAGGGCGGCACGGTTATCCAAATCGTTCAGGGAGAACAAAAATGAACACGCAGAGCGCTTCGGCTTCCGCAACTCCTTCCGCACGCCCCAACGGCGCGGGGGCAGCGGCCATTCTCGCGGCCAGCGTGGGCGCGTTTCTTGTGGCCGTTTTCGCCATCCTCGCCGATCGATCTGCCGCGGTCAAAAGCCTGATGATTTTCTGGAAACCTACTGGCTCACTCTCCGGCGTGACCACGTGCGCGATTGTGTTATGGCTCGCGTCCTGGGCGATTCTCGACATGCGCTGGCGCAACCGGAACGTCGCGCTCGCGCGCGTCAACGCCGTGGCCTTTGCATTGCTCATCCTGGGCCTGCTGCTCACCTTTCCGCCAATTGCGGATTTGTTCTGAACGCCAGGCGGCCGTGGCCGTCAAGGGTACGAAGGTGTGCGGGCGCGACCGCGCGGGCTTCGCTCGGGAAATACAACATTCCTTTCCAGGAATTGTTCAGCGGCGAGGAGCTTCGCAGCCGGTTGGCCGCGTTCTACGCCGAGCACACGTTGACCAACAAGGCCATCCGTCCGGCCAATTGCGCGGAAGCTATCCTCTTTCTCGCCAGTCGCTCGGGCGCGTTGCGCCACGGGACACACAATTCCCGTGGACGGCGGTCTGACCGAGGCGTTCCAAAGGCAGGGAGTAACCAGTAGCGAATGGGAAATAGAAGACAACGCGCTGTCTCGCCGCCCCTTGACTCTGCGTGCGGACTCGCGGTAGTTTGGGCTTACACGGGAAAGGAGGTTGATCCAGCCTATGAGCAAAGATTCTTCGAGTAGTTTCTTACGTGAGGTGACTGAGGCCTAGGGCATCGCGCCCAGGACCCCAGGTAAGTCCAGACGGAGGGTTCTCCGTCGTGGCTCTGGCTCTCGCGGCAGCGCGATGGCCTTAGTCCAATCCCAACAGATCACCGGCAGCGGCCTGGGAACGCGAGTTCTCAGGCCGCTGTTGCTTTAGAGGCAGGGAGCGAGGGGGCAAGGAAGCTAGGGAGCGAGCCGGTGGGAATTCCTGCTTTCCCACCCTTTCCGCAAAGAGCACGGAAAGGATGGGGCACGGGGATTTGTGCTGATGTGCTGAGTTGAGGCTCGTTGAAAGACAACCGCAGAGCCTTCACTCCGTTTGCCGCCAAAAGCGCGGCAAACTTCGCTTAGGATGACCGCGCATTTATGTTGGGAATTCAGAAACCGGCGGCTAGCCGTTATCGCCGAGCTTGTACATGTATTTGATCGCGGATTTGTAGATGAGGACCTTGGAGCGGCCGCGGACCTTGATGGAGTTGCGGTCGTACCATTCGATGCAGCCGTCGATACGCTCGCCGTCTTCGAGCACGATCACCATGGGCGTCTGCGAGTGGATCTGCTTCTGCAGATAGAAGAGTTCGGCGTGGCGATTCGGCGCGTCAAGCTCTGCCGTGTATGCCGGAAAACGGAAGGGAAGCGGCGCAGAAAAGTTTTTGCGAGTGTGCGCGGGAAGACGGCCTGGCGGGAAGCCTCGCGACTCCGGCAAAACGGGATGGATACTCATGGGATCGACCTCCCTTGGGGAAAAACTGAAACCGTAAAGCCAGGCCCGCGTGCAACAACAGAACCTTGAAGAGCTCGCCCGGTACACGACGGCATGAATCGCTGCTCGCGAGTCGGAGATACCCCTAACCCTGGCCGCACAGTAGGAAGAAGCGAACAAGTATCCCGCTGCAGCGGGAGATCGCGTCCCGGGTCCCATTTCTCCGTGGGAATGCTCTTACCTGATCAAGATGCCTGTGACCGAATGGGGGTTACACCTTTATTCTGCGGCGAACCGGGCGGTGCGTCAAGAGACAGGGAGTAGCCAATAGGGAATAGTCTCCCTGCTCCCTATTGGCTACTCCCTATTCCCTAAACCCACCGCCATGGCGTCGAGCGAGAGCGAGCGCAGCAGGTTGCGGCGCATGCCTTGCTCCACCTGCACCAGGGCGCGGGCGGCGCCGTCGATCCAGTCGACGGTGAGGCCGTCGGCCAGACGTTCGAGTTCGTCGGCAATATCCAGATTGCGGATGAGCGCAGGCGTGCCTGCCACGATGAGCAACAGGTCCTCGACGAGGCTGCCGAGCGCGCGCAGCAGGTTCACTGTCTTCTCCTGTCCGTCGGCGCCGGCGCGGTAGGATTCCGTGGCGTGGAAGAGCTCGGAATAATCAGGCTCACGCAGCGCCGTCCGTAGAATCACCAGCGCATCGGCGCGGCTGGCAAGGTAGGCGTCCAGATCGATGGAGAGCGCGCGGCCCACGGCGC
>Ga0187852_1003814_pt1 | contig 10704 bp, 12 predicted proteins | sample June2016WEW_6_40_FD_134511 | JGI IMG/M metagenome (GOLD analysis project Ga0187852, IMG submission 134511) | Peatland microbial communities from SPRUCE experiment site at the Marcell Experimental Forest, Minnesota, USA - June2016WEW_6_40 | ecosystem: Environmental > Terrestrial > Soil > Wetlands...
CTGGTACCGATGGACACGACCTTGGAATTGTCATCCAGTACCTCGTTTAAGTCTCCGAGTTCTTCCAAACAGGTCATACCGATATTCGTAAAATCGCGGAGGCAACGAGCCTTAGCCCTGGTGCTGGCCATCCGCAGTAGATGTTTGGCGACCTTGTAATTGCAGTTGGTGGGGTCGGCGTCGCCAATGTCGCTGAAACTTTCTGCCAGCTTGGATTCAGCCATGGCCCGGCATATCGCCATGTTGCCATTTTCCTTGGCGGGGAATTGCAAAATCTCCACTTCCATGGAGACCATGCCCTTTTGATGAGCCAGATCCAAGAGCCCGGCGTAGAGGACGAAATCTTTGCCCTCGATATTTTTGGTGAATCTCTCATCGAGTTTCGGCTGGCGCTTTTTCAAAAACGCCTTTTTCTCCGCACCTTCTGGGGCGCAGTTGAGGACGGCCATCAGATGTTTGCAGCGAAAGGTGGGATCGGTGGGGGCATTCTTTTGGTAATCGAGACAGGTGCACAGCTCTTTTTCATCAGTGACCAGGCATTTGTAGGCCACCTTTCCGTCACCGGATTCCACATAGAAATTGCCTTCCTCCACCTGAATAACCCGGAGCTGCTGGGCTTTCCCATTTCTTTTTTGCATCTCCTGTGGTGTCATGCTTCAAATCTCCTTTGATGAAATTAGTCTGTAGCCATTCAAGATTGGCCCCTTAAAACGGAATTTCTTCTTCGGGCTGACCTGATTCAAATCCCCGGCCATCCGTCTTGATGAATTCCAGAGAATTGGCGAGGATCTGGAAAGAGGTTTTGGTGACTCCTTCATCCTCCCAGCGCTTTTGATCCAGCGCACCCACCACTGCGATCCTGGCGCCTTTATGCAGATATTTCTCAGCAACTTCGGCCAGGCGGTTGAAGCAGGCCACCTTGATCCAGCCGGTTTTTTTCTTGGAGGACTGAAATGCGAGATTGAAATTGGCAATGGGCTGACCTTCCCCGTAGAAACTGACTTCGGGATCATTGCCCAGGTTGCCGGTTAAAACGCATTGGTTGAGCATGATTTCACCTCCTTGCGCTCAGGGTTAATCCTCATGTTTGCCGATGGACTTACGGATTTTCTTCAAAAGCTTCGATTCAAATAGGTTCATACATAGATAGAAGCTCAGAAAGATCAGAAAGCCCAAAGTAATTGAGGCCATCGTGAAATAACTGGCCCCAAACAATTTGTCCAGGAGCAGGGAAACCAGAAACAGGACTACCGCTATCAAAACGAGTCCCGGCATAGAACAGATAAATTTCCAAAAATCTTTATTCATCTTGGTTGTCATCACCTCCTTTTCCCTGTTTGCGATAACAGATTGCCAACAGCGCCATGACCAGAATGCCCAAAATTGCGATGATCCAGACAAAGCTTATGACTTGGCTCTTGATTAGGATCATCCCAATAATCCGGTCAGCCAGGAAATACCCAGCGCCAATTATGAGTAAAGGTATCCAGAATAATAGAGGAATAGTAATCACCTCCTTGGGAAATGGATTTGTTGGGGTTTTAGGTTGTGCAAGGGTTAAGGCGGCGGGTCGAAGGTTATTGATTAGGTTTGAGGATTACCGAGAATGCAGGGCTTTTTCTGGATGAGTTAGAGCGTGATGTCGGATTTTGGCGGGGTTTGAGGTTCTTTGGCGTCCAACTTGAATTTCAGTTTCATATAAGAGATTACCAACAGCAGTAATGATGCCGCACATAACAGCAGAGAAATCCCCACCAGAGTCATTATCGTCCTGGCATTTTCCAGATAATTTATGATACTCAACCATTTACCGAAACTCATTATTAAAGACTCCTTTCAATTTATATTGATTTTATTGTGTCATATATATAAATAGGCCGGTTATAATGGTTATTTGATCACAGCTTAGGTTGTTTGTAGAATTTAGTTTTTTCCCTTAAGCGAGAGATTTCTTTCAATTGCTGCTTTTGTTCCTTGCTCAACTTAGACCTATAGCGAGAGATTATCGACTGTATTATGTCTATGACAAATATCAGGAATAAGATGCCGATCACTGCGATAATCCAATGATTTTTCAGGAAATTTAACCAATTATTGAGATTCAATATTTGTCACCTCCTTTTAACTTGCTGGAATAATTGTAATTATTTTATTAATCCATATATATAAAAAAGCCTATTGAAATCGATAAGCACAAACGTAATTTACGATTTTAAATAACTTGACTTTTCAATAGTGCTTGTGCTATCGTGCCTTCCACGAGAGGATTCGTCAGGGTGGAGGATAGGAATGGACTTTAAGGATCAGATGTACGGTTTCGGCGCCACTAAGACCATAGCCTGTTTGGCCATGCTCACTCTGATACTCTGTCTTCTTCCTTCTTGCGCAGGTGATGTTGCAAACAGGTATTACGGAAAAATGAAATACCCACCTAAAGAACCGGGCGAAGTACAAATACTGCAAGAGCGTCCGGCTCGGCCTTATGAAGTGATAGCGGATTTCCAATCTCGAGGTGAAACCCCTGAAGATATGAGACGCAGAGCGGCACAAATAGGTGCTGATGCGGTGATCATCTCCAGGTTGGGAGGGCTTTACTCAACTGGAGAGGAATGGGCAGGTTCTGATTCGTACAGGCATACCTATAGCCGAATTACGGGAACAGCAATCAAATATCGAGACTAAAGTATCAGAGGAGGAAAGTATGGTGGTAAGAACATTATCGGCTGCATTGGTTTTCTTTGTCTTGATCGGCTTCCTGGTCGGTTGTGCTTCGGTAGATGTGACGAAGACAGGTAAGGGCTTCTACAACCCTACCGATCCCAACGAGGTGGAAATCCTGTTGACTCGACCTGATAAACCCTATGAGGAACTCGGCACGCTGATAGTCCAAGGCTTTAGGACAAGCGAAACTGCCAAGATGCATAACGCCATTCGGGCCAAGGCAGCGCCGCTGGGAGCAAACGCTGTCATATTAACAAGCCAAGGTATTGTTAAAGGCGACTTTGTGTCCACGATGTGGGCGCAGGGTGTGGCTATTCGTTACAAGACCAAGACCGAAGATACACAAAAGTAGGAAAGGGAAGAGCAAGGCAGGGCGCTAAAAAAGAAAACCCACATGGCGCAACCCCTCAACTCGTCTGAAGTTCCCACGGCGATCTTCATATGGCTCGTTTCTGGGGGTTGTATCAAGGTTGACGATGAGGCGCAATCACTCGCCAAGATAAGCAACATAGAAGCCACTACAGCCATTCAGGAAAGATGGATCTTCATCTGCATTTCTTTAACCTCCTCGCCTGGTTATTATTAATTTCCTTGACAAAATTCATCAATTGGCGAATTAATGGTATAATTACAGCGATTCACCCACTATGTCAAAAGAATAAGGAGACCATTCACATGGCCACAGAAATTTTGAAATTAACCGCAGAAGTTGTCATTTCCCACGCCTCCATGTCTGAATTATCTACCCAGGAATTAGTGGATGAAATTAAAGAGGTCTACAATGTCCTCTCTTCTTTGGAATGCAGCGCTGTCATCCCAGAGGTTATGGCACCGGAAAAAGCACCAGAAGCCGAGTTGAAGAAACCAACGATACCCCTGAAAGATATAGTCACCCAGAAGCACGTGGTCTGTCTTGAGTGTGGCAAGAAGATGAAAACCCTGAAGGCCCATCTGCGCAAGACCCACAAATTAACTAAGAAGGAATATTGTCAGATGTACGGTTTGGATCCCAAAAAATATCCTCTCGTTTGCAAGGAGTATTCGGCAAAACGGAGTCAGATGGCTTTGTCGAGAGGATTTGGTCGAGGCGGAGGGAGGAAGAAGGCGGGGGCTTGAGTAAACTCTTCAATGATCTCGCTCTTGAGAAGACTGTTCAATCCGGGAATGAGGTCAGAATCGAGACTTCATTACTAAGATAGTGGAATGAGGGGCCATACACCAAAGGGCGAAGGTTCGACATCTCAAAAGGTGTTGCTCAACGGCTGGGGTATACCCGGAAAGGCATAGCGAAAATTAAAGTAAAAGTTATTCGAAAAGGTCTTCTGGCACAAAACAGAAGAAGCTTGGAGGAGAAGGTTAAGGGTAGGACCATCAGGACTTCCTGGAACCTAAACCGAAATAAAGTAAGAAAGTGGTGATCATCGGGGGAGTTCCCTATGGACTTGGTAAAATAGATGATTATTATTGCTTTAGTTTGACAAACGGGAGATCGCTAAAAAAAATGACTAAGAAGCAGTAGGAAACCAATTCGGTTAGGAGGGCCATGGGGAAGGCCTGGAAAGGTAAGAGTCCAAGTGTAAAGATAGGGGGAGGTCTTTACAGCCATGAAAACAAAAAGGAGAAGGCAGGAGGGTAATTTTCACTATTTACCTAATGAAAACGGTGAGCCATTAACAACTGGGGACCAATATACGATTATCCTGGCGGATGACCATGCAATGGTCCGCCGGGGGATTAGGAGAATGGTCGAGGAAGTACCCACACTGAAAGTCGTGGGGGAAGCCGGTGACGGCTTCGAGGTTTTGGACCTCTTAAAAGAATATGTTCCTGATCTGGTTATCCTCGATATCTCCATGCCAAAATGCGGGGGGATGGAGGCAAGCAGGGAGATCAAGCGGCTCTATCCCAGCCTTAAAGTGCTGATCCTCACCATGCACCGGGACGAAGAATATCTACAACGCGCCATGGGCTTAGGCGTCAATGGATACTTGCTTAAAGAAGCCGCGTGTGACGAATTGATTGAAGCGATATTCACCCTCAAGAAGGGCAATACTTACTTCTCGCCTATTGTCTCAAAGTACAAGCTCTCTGAACCCAAGGTACGATCAACGCTGACCTGAGGAACCGCCTGATAAGACAATCTTCTCATTCTCTTACCTAATCTCGGGTTAGATTGAAACTCCGGCAATGACCGAAGTTTTATTCTTTTTACCAATTCTGAAATAATTGTAAATTTACAACCGCTAAACATTCAAGATATCCACATATTTGGAATTTCTGCCAGTTCGATGATAAGCTTCATTTTTGGCAAGCTTATCAACTATTTTCACATTTAAGTAAGCCACAAAAAGGCAGGGCCAATGGCTGACCCTGCCTGAGATTTCGCTCGATTGCTGTTAATGTCAAGCTTTTTCCTAACCCCGACTAGGGTTACCAGGCCTGTTCCCCTCAGCCAGACAACCTTAGGAATAGGGTCCGGTTCGGAATCTAGGGACTGCCTTCCCATGCCTGTTCCCCCATCACTTCCGTGCCGCAATGCCTAAAATTTGTCGTTTCAAGGCGGTTGAAAAAAATTCAGTGCATGATTAATTTAAGCATAATTCAGCCGGTTTTTATGGGAAATGCTTGCCATTATGGTTTACAAGACCTCAGCAATTTATTTTCGATACAGAAGGGTTATTTTTACTTAAGGTATCATGCCGCCTGCTGAGACAATTGAAGCATCATTGACTGGCGCCAGGCAACCTACAAATCCCTCATCAGGAAAGAAGAGATGAAGCAGATCGGACCAAAAGACCGAAAACCAAGAGCTAAGAAGTCCTTTCCCATAGTGGGGATAGGCGCCTCCGCCGGAGGTCTAGAGGCTATAGAAACCTTCTTCACCCACGTGCCAACGAGCGTGGGTATGGCTTTTGTGGTTATCCAGCATTTAAGTCCCCAGCATAGAAGTATCCTGGGGGACATTCTTAAAAAAGACACCTTGATAAAGGTCGTAGAAGTGGAAGATGGAATGAGGATTGTCCCCAACTGTATTTATTTGAATCCACCGGACAAGGAGGTAGGCATCTTCAATGGCATTTTTCAACTGGTGGAGCCGGACAAATCTCGCAAGATCAGGTTACCCATCGATCATTTTTTCCGCTCTCTGGCGGAAGAACAGGCGGAAAAGGCCATTTGTATAATCCTCTCGGGAACCGGCAGCGACGGTACTCTGGGATTGGAAGCAGTTAAGGGAGTCGGGGGTCTGACCATGGCTCAAGCGGAACAACAGGCCAAATACCCCGGCATGCCCAGAAGCGCCGTTGACACCGGTATGGTGGACCTGGTGTTGCCGGTGGAAAAGATGCCTGGGGAACTGGTCAACTATGTAAAACAGCCTTATCTGGAAGGGCCCGAGACCATAACCGGAGAAGGACTACGTGAAAACTTTTTGCCAAAAATCCTGATGCTGATTCGGAGCACCACCGGCCATGATTTTTCTCATTATAAGGTCAACACTATTTGCCGCCGGATAGAACGGCGCATGGCCCTCCATAAAGTTGCCCGGATTGCTGATTATCACCGTTATCTTCAAGAGAATCCGCCGGAAGTAAAGGCCCTCTTTAAGGACCTGCTCATCAAGGTGACCAGTTTTTTTAGAGACCCTGCCGCGTTTGAGGTGTTGGCAAAGAAGGTACTACCCAGCATTCTGGAAAGCAAGGGGAGGGATGCGAACGTGCGGGTTTGGGTCCCAGGCTGCGCTTCCGGAGAAGAATCTATCTCCCTTGCAATAATCATGGTGGAGGCCATGGACTGGCTGGGAAAACATCTTAACCTGCAAATCTTCGGCACCGACATCGATGCCGACGCCATCGAACGGGCTCGCTTGGGGGAATATCCGGAGAGTGTGGTTGCCGACGTCTCTCCGGAGCGCCTGCAACGTTTTTTCGTCAAAAAGGACGGCAACTATAAGATCAAGAAGGAGATTCGGGAGACGGTGCTTTATGCCGTCCAAAACCTGGTCAGCGATCCACCCTTCACCAAATTGGACCTGATCAGTTGTCGCAATCTGCTCATCTATATGAATGCCCCGATACAGAAAAAGATCCTGCCCCTTTTTCACTTCACCTTAAACCCGGAAGGTTATTTATTTTTAGGTTCATCCGAGACCATCGGGGCATTTGCCGATCTCTTTACCCCCATCGATGTGAAATGGAAAATTTTCCAACGCAAGGGGTTAGCTATTCAGAAACCGGCTGCCTATCCACCCCTGGGGTCTATGCCGACTTCCCCGGAGACCGAACTAACCATCAAAAGGGTGACGCGAGAAATGAATGTGCGAGAAATCATGGGAAGAATTATTCTGGATAAGTACGCCCCTCCGTCCGTTCTCGTTAATGACCGGTACGAGATTCTCTATTTCCAGGGGAACACCGACCAATATTTGGCGCCACCTTCAGGAGAGCCGAGCTTTAACATTTTAAAAATGGCCCGAGAAGGTCTGCGCTATAAATTAACCACCGCACTCCGTCAAGGCATGAAAGAAAAAAGAACTGTCATTTATCAGGGAGTGCAACTAAAAAAAAAAGATGGCTCGGTAACCGTTGATCTGCATATTCAACCCCTTCTCGAAACACCGGAAGCACCCGCCAACCTGTTCCTGGTAGTCTTTGATGAAAAAACTCCAGCCCGGCCGAAAGGGAAAGACAGGAAAACCCCACCGGAGGAGGCAGAGGCCGATGCGCGCCTCACCACTCTGGAACAGGAACTCCAGGCCACCAAAGAATATTTGGAGTCCACCATCGAAGAATTAGGAGCCTCCAATGAAGAACTCCAGTCGACTAACGAGGAGCTACAAAGTACCAATGAAGAGTTGGAGACCGCCAGAGAAGAGCTGCAATCCACTAATGAGGAATTGGTCTCGGTAAACTCGGAACTTCAGACGAAAATAGATGATATGACGGAAATTAATAACGATATCAATAATCTGTTTACCAGTACGGAGGTTGGCATAATTTTTCTGGACACCCAGTTAGGCATCAGACGTTTCACTCCCAACATGACCCAGTTCTTTAACCTGATTCCCACCGACGCCGGCCGATCCCTTCGGGATATCACCTCAAAAACCGGGGACGACCGTATTTGCCAGGATGCTGAAGAGGTGCTGGCCACCCTGCAAACTAAGGAAATGGAGATTAAAGCCGGGGGGGATGGCAAATGGTATAACCTGCGCTTTTTGCCTTATAGGACCTCGGAGAATATGATTGACGGCGTGGTGCTCACCTTCGTCGATATTACCGAACGCAAAAGCCTGGAAAGCCTCATCCAGGCTGCCAGGATCTATGCGGAAAGCATTGTGGATACCGTGCGGGAGCCTCTTTTGGTGCTTCGCTGGCGACTTGATGGTGGTCTCTGCCAACCGGTCTTTTTACCGGATGTTCAGGATGTCGATGGCAGAGACCGAGAATCGGCGCATCTACGACCTGGGAGAGGGCCAATGGAATATTCCCAGCCTGCGGGAACTGCTTGAAGAGATTATCTCCATGAATACCTCATTTGAAGACTTTGCGATGGAAGTTGAATTCCCGGATTCAGGTAGGAAAAAAATGCTGCTCAACGCCCGCCGGGTTCCGGATGGGGAGAGTCAACCGGCGCTCATTCTCTTGGCTATGGAGGATATTACCGACAAAAGACCACATTAGCGGCTATGGCAACCACCACATGGGCCAAAGGCAGTATCTCATTAGACCTCAAGGAGTTTCGCAGTGGTGAATCAGGACAAGGGGAAGGGCATGAAAAAGAGAAAACAGGACTGGTCTCACGCTGAGGAACTCCGGCTGAAGGCTGAGGAAAGGATGAAATTGGAAAATCCTTTACCGGAAGAAATTTCGCCGGCTGAGGCCCAAAAATTGATTCATGAATTACGGGTGCATCAAATCGAGCTGGAGATGCAGAATGATGAACTGCGCCAGGCTCAGGAAATACTGGAAGAATCCCGCAGCCGCTACAGTGACCTCTATGACTTTGCCCCCATCGGCTATCTCACCCTTGATGAACTCGGAATTATCAGGGAAGCCAACCTCACCGCCGCCCGGCTATTGCAGGTGGAGAGAAGCCGGCTCATTGACAGGCAATTGACCCATTTTATGGTTACGGAAGATAGAGGGGCATTTCGCCGACATCTCAACCTGGTGCTTAAGGGGCGGGAACGGCAGACCGTCGAGTTAAGATTGAAGATAAGAGACGGGCAGACGTTTTTTACCCTCCTGGAGAGCGCCTTCTACCAGGATGCTGCCGGGAGAAGTTTAGTCAGAACTGCCTTCTCGGACATCAGAAAGCGCAAGTGGGCCGAGAAAGCCCTCCAGGCTTCCTACAGATTTCTGGAAATTGCCAACCGCCACAAGAGGATGGCTCCCTTGCTGCAGGCCTCTGTGGCGGAAGTCAAGAACCTCACCGGCTATAAGGCGGTGGGGATCAGGATCCTCCAGGAAAATGGGGAGATCCCTTATGAGTCTTACGATGGCTTCAGTCAGGAATTCTATGACCTGGAAAACCGTCTCTCCATCTGGGTGGACCGGTGCATGTGCATCAACATCATGAAGGGGGATACCGATTCCCAATTTCCCTATTACACCCCGGGCGGCTCTTTCTACATAAACCGCCTCGATGAATTTTTCTGCAAGCTTTCGACGGAAGAGCGGAGAACGTTACGAGGCAACTGTCGGAAGTTCGGGTACGAATCCATGGCCCTGGTTCCTATCCGTCTTCGGGGTCAGATCCTGGGCATGGTCCATGCGGCCGATCCCCGGAAAGACATCATGCCGTTGGCCATGGTGCATTTGCTGGAAAAGGTGGGCATGCTGCTGGGCACGGCCATCCAGCGGGTAAGAGCCGAGGAAGCCCTGTACAGAGCCCACGATGACATGGAACGCTTGGTGGAAGAGCGCACTGCCGAATTAAGGTTTACGGTGGAGTCCTTGCAGGAGGAAATAACGGAGCGCCTCCGAGCGGAGGAGGCGCTCAAAGAGTCTGAACAGAGACTCCGCTACCTGACTTCTCAGCTCTTAACCGCCCAAGAAAGAGAGCGCAAGCGGATCTCCCGGGAATTACATGATGACTTGGGCCAATCCCTGCTGGTTTTAAAGATGCAGATGCGAGATGTCGAGAGGAACCTGCTACCTGAGCTCAAGGATGCAAGGGAGGGATGTTCTGCCGCGCTTAACTATCTTGACGGCATCATTGATAATATCCGCCGTATTTCCCAAGACCTCATGCCTACAATTCTGGAAGATATGGGCCTCTCTACGGCCCTCATACGACTGTTTGACGAATTTTGTAAGGGACAAAAGATTGAATGTTCTTTTGACATGGATGATATCGCAAATTCATTGTCTCGGGAGACGGAAATCATTATTTATCGAATCTTTCAGGAGACTCTGACTAATATTGGAAAACATGCCCAGGCTACCAAGATAGAGACGGCTATCAAAAAGTGCGGGAAAAGCATTCATTTTAGCGTGAAAGATAACGGAACCGGGTTTAATGTGGAGCATGTCTTGGGGGGAACTGCCACCGCAAGGGGAATGGGGCTGGGATCTATGGAAGAACGGGTACGGATGCTAGACGGCACTCTTAAATTATGGAGTGAAGAGGGCAAAGGAACCAAGATTTCTTTTCTTTTACCTATAAACATTAATAAGCCCAATGAGGCGGAAGAACAATTATAAAGTTGGAAGGAAAATCGATTGGCTCATGACCTGTGGCAGTGCGAATATCTGCTATCAAGTGCGCAACGAGTGCGCTTGGTGTCATATAAAAGGAAGCGTGCGTAACTGTACGAGAGATGAGGGAGGGCAGCGCCAAAACCTTGACAGGTGATTGTCCGAATGATTTCCTATAATAATCTCTTATAGACGCTGGACAGCACCCTTTCGGCCAATTTTGATAATGTGTCCTGAATCAGACTTGATTTGACAGTGTCCCCGCAGGTTGGTTTCTGTATCC
>Ga0187852_1003817_pt1 | contig 10695 bp, 6 predicted proteins | sample June2016WEW_6_40_FD_134511 | JGI IMG/M metagenome (GOLD analysis project Ga0187852, IMG submission 134511) | Peatland microbial communities from SPRUCE experiment site at the Marcell Experimental Forest, Minnesota, USA - June2016WEW_6_40 | ecosystem: Environmental > Terrestrial > Soil > Wetlands...
TCACACTGATAAAAAATCCCGACTTTGTTTGTTGCACGTTATCTTATTGGGCATCGGTGAGCATGTGGTGGGGAATGATGTCGTGGCTACCGCAGTATCTGAAAGTGGCTCGCGGCTTTTCCTGGGCAAAGATGGGGTTCTTCTCTTCCCTGCCGTTCTTTGTTGGCCTCCTCGGTTTGATCAGCGCCGGCATAATCGCCGACCGGCTGAAGAAAGCCGGCATGATGAACTGCATAGGGCTTGCTGGATGCGCAACCTTTATCGGCCTGGGGGCGCTGGTTCACAACAACAACCTGGGAGCGTGTCTGATCGCGGTGGCATTCTTCTTTAAGGGTGTTTCGGTACCGATGGCCTGGACACTGCTGCAATCATTCACACCGGCCAACATGATCGGTCAGGCCGCCGGCCTGCAAAACGGTTCTTCGAACCTGATTGGTTCGTTGTCGCCGGTCATAGTGGGATTCCTGATCGCGGCTACCGGTACCTATACAGCGGGTCTCATGTTCCTGATGGCGTTCGGATACCTTGGCGCCGTGGCCGGCTTTTTCCTTGTCTTGAGGAAGTACTAGAGCTTGTTCGAAGATGAGAGGCTGGATTTTACGCCACGCTGCGCGGCCCCGAATCCCGATTACCAAAGGCATACTCTGCAGCAAAGGACTTGCCGCCAAGGCTAGTTGACAACACAGTTACGTTCGGTAGCCAATAGTATTCGCGCAAGGAGCGTTAGCCAAGTGAGCCGACTACCTGAAGTCAAGGCGCGAAGCGAGGTGCGGGACGGGATGCGTATCGAATGGAATGTGCCCATTCCCATGGACGACGGCATCGTCCTCCGGGCGGATGTGTACCGCCCGGTTGCAGATGGCCACTACCCGGTAATTCTGAGCTATGGAGTCTATGCCAAAGGTCTCTCCTTCCAGGAAGGCTATCCAATGCAGTGGGAGAAGATGGTCACCGACCATCCGGAAATCCTCCAGGGCTCGACCAACAAATATCAGAACTGGGAGACCACCGATCCGGAGCGTTGGGTGCCGCATGGGTATGCCGTGGTCCGGGTGGATTCCCGCGGCGCCGGCTGGTCCCCGGGTTTAATGGACCCCAACTGCCCGAAAGAAATCGACGACCTTTATCAGTGTATCGAGTGGGCGGGGACGCAGCCGTGGAGCAACGGCAAGGTTGGCATGCTCGGCATCTCCTATTACGCGTTTAACCAGTGGAAAGTGGCGACGAAGCATCCGCCTCACTTGGCAGCGATCATTCCTTGGGAGGGACGGACCGACAACTACCGCGACGCCGCTTATCACGGCGGCATTCTGTGCCAATTCCAAGAGCGCTGGGCGAAGCACCAGGTGGTCAACGTACAGTACGGCAGGGGAGAGAAAGCCAGGAAAAATCCGAATACCGGTGAGTCGATCGCCGGTCCGCTGACGCTGTCCGATGAAGAGTTGGCGCAAAACCGCGTAAATCCCTACGAAGCACTTAAGGAGCATCCGCTCAACGATGAGTGGCAGCGCGCACGCGCCGCCGATCTTTCGAAGGTGACCGTCCCTCTGCTAACCTGCGCTAACTGGGGAGGCCAAGGCAATCACCCGCGGGGCAATTTCAACGGATTCATGGAATCGCCGTCGAAGCAAAAGTGGCTGGAGGCTCACGGCGACTCCCATTGGTCGCTTTTCTACAGCAACTATGGGCTCGCTCTACAGAAGCGCTTCTTTGACTACTTCCTGAAAGGTATCGATAACGGCTGGGAAAAAGAACAGCCGCGCGTCCAGCTTAACGTTCGTCACCCTGGCGAAAGGTTTGTATTGCGGGGCGAGAATGAGTGGCCGTTGGCGCGCACCCAGTGGACGAAGTTCTACCTCGATCCTGCCGCCATGGCTCTCGACCCGTCTCCTGTCGCCAAAGGAGCGCCAATCGAGTATGACGCCCTGGGCAAGGGCCTCACTTTCTGGATGCCTCCCTCGGCCAAGGATATGGAGATTACCGGCCCGGTGGCGGCCAAGCTGTTCATCTCGTCTTCGACCAAAGATGCCGACCTCTTCCTGATCGTGCGCGTCTTCGACCCGCAGGGCAAGGAACTGACTTTCATGGGCGCGACGGACCCTAACACCCCGATTGCCAATGGTTGGCTGCGGGCTTCTCATCGCCGGCTCGACCCTGCGCGCACCAAGCCGTACCAGCCATTTCACCCGCATGACCGCCTGGAGCCACTGACCCCGGGCGAGATCTACGAGTGCGATATTGAAATTCTGCCCACTTGCATTGTCGTGCCGGCGGGCTGGCGGGTCGCGCTCAGTGTTCGCGGCAAGGATTACGAATACGAAGGCGAAATAAGTGAGTTCGGGAAGAAGTTCCACTACGGAACGCGGGGTACGGGAGGCATGACGCACGAAGATCCTGACAACCGGCCAAAGGATATCTATGGCGGCAAAGTGAAACTGTATGCCGGCGGCAAGTGGGCGTCTTATCTGCTGCTGCCGATTATTCCTGCCTAATAACGGGTCCTAAAACCACCAGCCAGTCTGCAAGCAGCAGTTGCGGCCGCACCCTGCTCACTCTTAATATCCGCGGTTAGCGGTGGGCCGTCATTTGCCTAAGTATTTCTCGGGCGACTGGATGGCTTCAGCCAAGTCCTGCAAAAAAGTAGCCGCTCGCGCGCCATCAACCGCGCGGTGGTCGGCCGACAGCGTCAAGGTCATCATTGGCCGAATACCCGGCTTGCCGTCGACCGGCACCACTCGATCCGCAATCCGCGCGACCGCCAGAATCGCCACCTGCGGCGGGCTGATGATCGCGTTGAAAGCATCGACGTTGTACATGCCAAGATTGCTAATCGTGAAGGTCGCGCCCGTAATATCTGAAGAACGCAGGCGTCCCGCTCTGGCACGCTCGGCCATATCGCGCCGCTGAACGGCAATTTCGCCCAAAGCTGTAGTGCCGGCATTGGGAATCACCGCCGCCGCCACCCCATCCTCTACGGCCATGGCGATGCCAATGTTCACTTGTCTATTAGGGCGGATTCCCTGGTCAGTCCACGCCGAGTTCATCCGCGGGTGCTTGGCCAGCACGCGAGCCACCAGCGCAACCAGCAGATCGGTGTGTGTGGGTCGCACCCTGAACGCCTTTTCAATTTCCGGCAAGAACCTCTCGCGTGCCGCCAGAAGTGCGCCGGCATCGACCTTACGGACGACGAAGAAGTGCGGTACGCTGGTCCAGCTCTTGGTTGTTCGCTCCGCCATGAGCCTGGCAGTCGAGCTTAGCGTTTCCAGCTCCGGCTGGGCAGGAGCGCCGCTGGCTTCAACCAGCGCCAGAATATCTGTCGTCAGAATCTCTCCACCAGACCCCGACCCGCGCACCCGGCTCAGCTCGATTCCATGCTCTTTGGCAAGGCGGCGCGCTTTGGGAGAGATCTTTGGTTGCGCAGCCGCAGGCTTCGCTGCTTCGCTGACGACCGCCGGGGGTGGGGTTTCGGGCCCGGTCGTCATCCGTCGACCGGACTCGCGCGGCGTCTCCTCAACCGGCGGAACCTCGCCGGGAAGAAGAATCCACGCGATCGTTTGTCCGACGGGCACCTCGGCTCCTGGCTGCACGGTTACGGCAGCGAGCACCCCATCACCCGGAGATTCAATTTCCATTACCGCTTTATCAGTTTCAATTTCCAGCAGTGGCTCTCCCCTGGCTACGGTTTGACCTTCCTGCTTAAGCCAGGACACAAGCTTCCCGGTCTCCTGCGCCATCTCAAGAGCGGGCATCACAACCCTTATAGCCATAGTTCCTTACCGCGGAGGGCGACTCAGAAGCCCTTCATGATTTTGAAAGAATTTGACTGCCAATTGCTGAATTGTTCCGCCCTGCCGCAGCAACTCCCAGGCGCGGCAAATCGGTTACTCGCCCGCCGCGCCCGCACGGAATTCTGAACCTTCCCGTGTCTTAGGACTTGCCGCAAAGCTCATGTGCGGCCTCGAATACCGACTTTTCGCTGGGCACGGTCGCATCTTCGAGTGGGGGCGAGAATGGAACCGGGACATGCATGGCTCCCATTCGTTTGACGGGCGCTTCCAGATGAAAGAAAGCGCCTTCGGCGATAACCGCGGCGATCTCGGCGGTAACGCCATAGCGTTCATAGCCTTCGTCCACGACGATTACGCGCGAAGTCTTCGTCGCCGACTCGATAAGGGTTTTCTCATCCAGGGGCCAGATCGTCCGCGGATCGATAACTTCGGCGCTGATCCCGGCGTCCGCAAGCAAATCTGCCGCCCCCAGCGCGACCTGCACCATGCTGCTGGTCGCCACGATCGTGATGTCGCTGCCGGCACGCTTCACATCCGCGACCCCAAAAGGAATCGTATAATCCTCCGCCGGCACCGGTCCTTTCAGCTTGTACATCATTTTGTCTTCGAAAATGACGACCGGATTCTCGTCTCGAATGGCCGTCTTCATCAGTCCCTTCGCGTCGTAGGGCGTCGAGGGCAAGACCACCTTAAGCCCCGGAATATGGCTGAACCAGGCATGGAGCGATTGCGAGTGCTGGGCAGCCGACCGGCGGCCCGCGCCGAGCGTGGTCCGCATCACCATGGGGACCTTCCAGTGGCCTCCCGACATGTAGTGAATCTTGGCCGCCTGGTTCACCATCTGGTCCATGGTCAAGGTGACGAAATCGCCGAACATGATGTCCACGATCGGACGCAGGCCAGTCATCGCCGCCCCGACCGCAAGACCGGTAAAGCCGGGCTCCGAGATCGGAGTATCAATCACGCGCTCCGTGCCGAACTCCTCCACTAGCCCGGACAGCACTTTGAAAGGCGTGCCCGCCTCCGCGACATCTTCGCCGATGACGAACACACGCGAATCACGGCGCATCTCTTCCGCAATCGCCTCTTTGACTGCTTCGCCAAACGTCAGTTCGCGATCCTTTGTTTCAGGCATAAATATCCTTCTCCACTTGGTCCAGGCTGGGGTAAGGCGCCGCCAGAGCGGATTGCACAGCCGCCTCCATTTCGCCGGCAACCTCCGCCTCAATCTGCTTGAGAAGACTCGCATCGGCAAACTTCTGTTCCATCAACCAAGCCGCATGACCCGTGATGGGATCGCGGTCGGTCATCCATCGCTGCTCCTCTTCCTTCGAACGATAGTACCCGCGGTTGATGTCGCCAACGTGATGGCCCCGATAGCGGTAGGTATTGCACAGCAGGAAAGCGGGACCCTCCCCACGGCGCGCTCTTTCGACCAGCCGTTTCGCCGCTGCATAAACCACACCGACGTTCTGTCCGTCCACGCTTTCGGCGTGCATCCCAAACGCGGCCGGCCGACCCAGAAGGTCGCCCGCGAATATCTCCGAATTGGAGGTGTACTCGCTGTACAGATTGTTCTCGCAGAGATAGATGACGGGCAGTTTCCAGAGCTGTGCCAGGTTCATGGATTCATAAAGCAAGCCCTGTGCGACGGCTCCGTCCCCGAAGAAGCAGACCGACACTCTGCCGTTTCCCAAACGCTTCGCGGAAAATGCCGCTCCGGTGGCGATGCCCGCACTCCCGCCGACGATTGCGTTTGCTCCCAGGTTGCCGGTAGCTGGGTCGGCAATGTGCATCGATCCGCCTTTGCCCCGGCAGTACCCGGCTTCCTTGCCGAGCAATTCCGCGAACATCCGCTCGGGCGAAGCTCCTTTTGCCAGACAGTGCCCATGGCCGCGATGGGTGCTGGTTATGTAATCGTCATTCCGGAGCGCATAACAAACTCCGACCGCCACCGCCTCTTCGCCGCTATATAAGTGCGCCAGACCAGGCATGAGAGCCCGCGTATAGAGGTCATTTACGTGCTCTTCGAACAGACGGATGGCCACCATCCGCCGGTACATATCGAGCCATTGCTTGACTCCAATCGCCGAGTCAGTTTCGGACTGTAGCGTGGGACCCGTCATTTTGCCGCTCCTGATATTCGCCTAACCGGTACACTCGCGGAATGCCGAATTTCGTTTTTCAACGGTTCGTGACAACGAAGCCTGGCACGGCCGCCCAGAGTGCACTAGCAGAACAAAATTACGGTATCCTGAACCTTCTGTAAAGTCTTGTCACTCCGGCAAACTGCCGACTGCGACGCAACTGAACTGAGCAGGAATAAGAAAGGCAAGGACGCGGAATCAGGCGACGTTATAGCAAAACCAGGGATGATGTATACCAGAGCCGGAGCACTCCAGTCGACGCGACCATCAGGGAGCGGCGACCTTGAACGAAACGAAAAAGGACATAGGTTCCCTGGTTTTGCCGTAGCTTTGAGCTTTTCTTGTCCTGGGGGTGAGTGAGAGGCTTGTGCGCCGGATTCTGCACGTCAGATTTTGGAACTCGGAAGAGGGCCGTCATCGTGCGCTTGAAATTGTCCGGCACCTGTGAGTTCGCTACCGCGGAGCACCGCCGCGCCGGGCTACTGCTGAACGGCCTGAATCGCCCTGGGATGTACCTGTTCGTTCTTGATCGCAGAGCTGTCCCAGCCTCCTCCCAGCGCCTTCACCAAGTAGACTGAGGTGACTATCTGCTGGCCGAGTAGTTGCGTAGCCAGGCGCTCATTGTTCAGCAAGCTGGTCTGCGCGGTAATCACATCCAGATAGGTAGTCAGGCCGCCGGTATACCGATTGTTGGCCAAGGTCAGGGCACGCCGCGAGTCCTCGACCGCGGTCCTCTGCGTGTCCAATGCTTTCGACAGCGTTTGCAGGCCCGACAAACCATCCTCAACTTGCTGGAACGCGGTCAACACCGCCTCCCGGTAATTCGCCACAGCCTCATTGTATCCGGCCTTGGCAGCCTCCAGATTCGCGCGGTTCCGGCCGCCGTTGAAAATCGGTTGCAGCAGGTCGCTCCCCAGTGACCAGAAGGCGCTGGGCGCGTCGACCAGGGTAGCGATGTCGCGACTCTGCCAGCCGCCGGAGCCGGAAAGCGTGATGTGCGGATAGAACGCCGTGGCGGCGATTCCAACCTGCGCGTTCTGGTACGCCATGAGTCGTTCGTAGGTCGAGATGTCGGGCCGGCGTTCGAGCACGTCCGACGGGACTCCAAGCGGAACCGGCGGCGGTACTGCCCGCAGTGGGGCAACCGGCACACTGAAGCTGGACGCCGCATTCCCGGTCAGGACCGCAATCGCGTGTTCATATTGCGCCCGCTGTTGCTGCAACAAAGAAACCTGCGCCACCGTTGCCTCCAGCAAAGCGGCTTGTTGCGCCACTTCCAGGCCGTTGGCCACGCCGCCATCATGGCGGTGCTGCACCAGTTCAAGCCCTTTCTGCTCGATGCTCACCAGTTCCTGCACCACGGCGATCTCGGCATCGAGTTCGCGCAGGTTGAAGTAGTCGGCGGCGAGTTCCGAAGTCAGCACCAGTTGAACATTGACCAAGTCTGCCGCAGTAGACTGCAACGAAGCGTTGGCCGCCTCCAGGTTTCGGCGCACGCGCCCGAACAGGTCCACCTCGTAACTCAGGGTGAAGGGCATGGTGAACTCATATTCTGTATCGGGAGTCAGCGGCGGCGTGGCAGAGAGCAAGGGACGATTGCCCGACACTCTTGCGCGCTGGCCGGAAGGATCAGTGGCCAATTGCGGAAAGTATGCCGCTGAAGCCACGCGCGCGAGCGCCCGCGCCCTGTCCAGCCGATCCTTTGCCGCCGCAAGCGACTGATTTGCATTAAGCAACTGCTGCTCGTAGCCGCTAAGCTGGTTGTCATTGAAGGTCGTCCACCAGGCGCCTTTCGGCAACCCATCGCTGGGAACGGCAACCGCCCAGGGCGGCGTCGTCTTCCAAGCCGCCGGCGCCTGAACGGGTGGCCGGTTATACTTTGGTCCCACTGCGCATCCAGCCAGCCATACGCAGGCCAGGATGCATGCCGCGATGGCAAGCCGCCTCCTCACTGGCCGCCCTCCTGATCCGGAGTGACCACACGCACCTGCTGGCCGTCTTCGAGCGAGTCGGAGGGGTTGACGATCAACTGCTCGTCCACACTCAGGCCGTCCAGGATTTCCAGCGTCGCGCCATAATCGCGGCCAATGGAAACCGGCCGCAGTTGCACCTTTCCATCGGCTCCCACCACGGCCACCCGCGCTCCCTCGGCGCGGAACAACATCGCATTGATCGGGACGGTAACCTTGTTCGCGTCACTATCGACGGAGAAATGCACCTCTCCAAACGAACCCGGCAGCAGACGTCTCTCTTTATTGGGCACGTCCACTTCGGTTAGCAGCGTGCGGGTCGCCATATCGATGGCTTCCGCGGTGCGCGCCACGGACCCCTGAAACGTCTGGCCCGGAAATTCCTGTAACGTAACCTGGGCTTTCATCCCGATCTTGATATTTTGCGCGTAGGCCTGCGGCACGCTCACATAGACTCGAAGCGGATCCACCTTCGCAATATCGAAGAGTTCCCGGCCGCCGGCGCCAGCGTTGATCAATGCGCCGGGATCGACGTTGCGCTTGGTCAGCACGCCGGAAAACGGCGCATAGACATTCTTGAAGGATTCAAGTTGTTCCAGACGGCGAACGTTGGCATCTGCCGCCGCGAGATTCGCCTTGCTCTGCTGGTAGATGCTGCTCTGCTGGTCGGCTTCCTGTTGCGAAACCGAATCGGTCTGGCGCAGACTTCGCCAGCGTTCGTCGGAGGTCCGGGCCAATTCAAGTTGGGCCTCGACCTGTTGCCGCGCGGCCCGCGTTTGCAACAATTCCTGGTCGATCTCGGGGGTATCGATTTTGGCCAGCAGCTCGCCCTGCTGGACGCGGCTGCCGATGTCCTTGTACCAGCGCACCAGATAACCATTGGTGCGGGCATAGATCGGCGATTCTTCATAGGCCTGCAAACTGCCGGGGAGCACCAGCTCCTGATCCGGTTTTTCGGCCTTGGGATGGATAACGGCGACACTCGGCACGGAGTTTTTCTCGGTCTCTTTGGCGAGCACCCGTTCATCCCGGGCGCGCTTCAGCAACGTCACTCCGCCAGCCAGCAGCAGGACAAACAGCACCACGCCGACAATCAGCATCGCCGTGCGAGGCTTGGCCGGAGGCAACTTGGGCACCGGATCTATCTGCGGTGGCGCAGCAACTTCAGCTTCCGGCCTTTCCGGCCGCTCCGACTCGAATTCCGAATCCATAAATGTCGTTCCGCTCCTTGAATTGCTTTGCCGCAGCCTGCTAGGGTTGCAGTGCGGTGCCTGCCCCGTCGTCTTTCTTGTCCCGATCGTGCACCATGGCGAAAATGGAGGGAACAAAGAACAGCGTGGCTACGGTGGCAAACAGCAGTCCGCCGATCACGGCCCGTCCCAGGGGAGCATTTTGTTCGCCGCCCTCGCCAAAGCCCAGCGCCATCGGCACCATGCCGATGATCATCGCCAGCGCCGTCATCAGCACCGGACGAATGCGCGTGTATCCTGCTTCAACGGTAGCCTCGATTGCCGGCACGCCCGCCTGCATGCGGTCCCGCGAAAACGACACCAGCAAAATCGAGTTTGCGGTGGCCACTCCCATGCACATCACCGCTCCGGTAAGCGACGGCGCGCTAAGCCGCGTATGCGTCAGCAACAGAATCCAGGCGATGCCCGCCAGCGCCGCCGGCAATGCGGAGATAATGATGAACGGGTCGAGCCAGGACTGGAAGTTCACCACAACCAGGAAATACACCAGCAGGATGGCCATCAGCAGTCCCACACCCAGACCGAGGAATGAGGACTTCATGGTCGCCACTTGCCCCCGGACCACAATGTGGGTGCCGCGCGGCAGGTGCCCTTCAAATTCCTTCAGGACCTTCATCGTATCGGAAGCCACGCCGCCCAGATCTCGCCGCTGGGTGCTCGCGTAAACGTCGATGACCGGCTGAACATCGCGATGCGAGACCACGACGGGCCGCGCCACCGGCCTGACCTGTACCAGGTTTCCAAGCACCTGCGGGGCCTGCCCATTGGGGCCGCCGATAGGCGTGTTCATCAGGTCTTGCAGCGAGCTCATGTGGTATTGCGGGGTTTGCACCGCCAGCGGATACGTCACGCCATTTTGGGGATTCAGCCAGAAGTTCGGCGCCGTCTGCGAACTGCCACTGAGCGACAACAGCACGCCGTTGGCCACGTCGCGAGCGCTCAAGCCCACCTGCGCCACCCGCGTACGGTCGACGTCCATGTACAAGGTCGGTTCGCTCATCAACTGCTGCACGTGAACATCCGCCGTGCCGGGCACATGCCGCAGCCGGTTGGCGATTTGCTGCGCGATGCCGTAGTTGCTCTGCAAATCCGCGCCCACTACCTGTATATCGATGGGGGCGGGCAGACCGAAATTCAAAATTTGCGTGACGATATCGGCCGGCTGGAAGAAAAATTCCACCCCGGGAAACCTGCGAGGCAGCTCTTGCCGTAACCGCTCCACGTACCCGGCGGTGGGATGATGATGCTCCGAATTGAGCGCAATCAGGATCTCGGCGTCGCTGGTGCCGATCACCCCGGAAGTGCTGTAAGACAAGTTGAGACCGGAATAAGGCACTCCAATGTTGTCCAGCACGGTCTGGAGTTCCGCTTTCGGAATTTCCTGGCGCAGAACGTTTTCCACCTGGTCGGTGAGGCGAGCGGTCTCTTCGACGCGCAACCCCGCGCGCCCGCGCAGATGCAACCGGATCAAGCCGGCATCTACCGACGGAAAGAAATCTTCTCCCAGCACGAACACCAGCCCAAGAGACAGAATGCAGAA
>Ga0187852_1003821_pt1 | contig 10691 bp, 7 predicted proteins | sample June2016WEW_6_40_FD_134511 | JGI IMG/M metagenome (GOLD analysis project Ga0187852, IMG submission 134511) | Peatland microbial communities from SPRUCE experiment site at the Marcell Experimental Forest, Minnesota, USA - June2016WEW_6_40 | ecosystem: Environmental > Terrestrial > Soil > Wetlands...
AGGCCGGGACCGCGAAAGCTCTTCACGCTGGTGCGGTTGGCCTTGTCGTAACTGGCTTTGAAGATGTACGGGATACCGAGATCGATCGCAATGCGCTGGATGCTCTCAGCCATAGTGCGGGCATGGGTTTCAGACTCGATGACGCAGGGGCCGGCGATGAGGAACAGCCGGCCCGCGCCAACCTGGACCGGCCCGATTTCGAACGATGCACTCACGAAGGTGATTTTATCGTGAACCGTGGGCTGTGGGCCGTGATGTGTTCACCGTGCACCGTGGTCCATGGTCAGCGGTGGCCGGGCACGGGTGCTCCTCTCGGTGACGACGACGGAAGAGAAAGCACGCAGCCGGCAGGTTGAAACAAGGACCCCGCGATCATCCCATGTGGTTGCGCGACCACTCCCACAGTGCGCGATCGAGCGTGCGCAGGGGCGTAGGCGCGGGCAGGCCGCTTTGCGGGCTTACGATGTTGCTCTCGGTCAGGCGCTTGCAGAAGGCCAGGTACTCCTCGTAAAAGCGCACGTCGTGGCGCGCGTGCCCGAGGGCTTCAAGGGCGCGGTAATCGAGCACCGTGTAGCGCTCGGGGAAGATTGCGGCCAGAATCGCCGACGCCACGGGAAGATCCACGCCATGCAACTCTGTCAAGGCCTTCACGGCTGTTTCCGTGGTTGCGTCCGGCGCGGCGGCAATGGCTAGCGCGTGCCGGATCTTTTCGTTGCTGTTGCCGATCAGATACTGCACCGCGCGCTCCGACTTCCAGCGCACGATGGCTTCGAGATTGGCCAAGGTGGTTTCGCCGTTGCGGATGGCTTCGCCGGCTTCGAAGGCTGCTTTTTCGAGCTCGCGCTCCTTTTCGCCGGTCGTCTGCCAATACTGCTCTGCCAACTGCTGCAGCTCCGCTTCCGCAGGCTGAAGCTGAAAATAGGCAACCATCTTTCGATGTCCTACCTTTCTCTTCTTACGCAAAACTTAGTCACAATAGGCCCGCCGCGAAATCTTTGTCAATAACCCGGAGCAGGTTTACTGCGGAATCGTACCGAACTGGTGTATGTGTCCGGAGCAAAGCGAGATATGCACGATTGTCTGGTGCATGATTATTTGGTGATTGAGGGCCTGCTTTCGTTTCGTCGAGGCATGGGGAAGCCGCTCCAAAGGAAGTAGACGAAAGATGCGGGCGGTGCGCTTGAACGGAGCCTGTCAAAGGGAAGAATCTTCGGTGAATCCTGCGGTTTTCGGGATGCAGGGAGTTGAAGAGCCAGTCGGAATTGACAAATCATCCATAAAATCAACAATTTATCGATTCTATGCATAACAGCATGAATATGCTATGATGTAGATATGCGCACAAGTATTGAGCTCCCCGACCCCGTCTACCGCGAGATGAAGATCCGCGCGGCCAACGAGGGCACGACCATCCGGGAAATCATCCTGGAGGGTGTTGCAATGCGGCTCCGCGGCGGAAGCACGGCGGCAACACGAGGAGATGGGCCGCGATTTCCGGTGATCCGCTCCAGGAATCCAGGTTCGCTGAAACTTGGCGAGGAGGGTGTTTACGAGTACATTCCTTTTCCCTGATGTGAACGTCTGGCTGGCACTGGTCCACGAGATTCACCCGCAACACAGAGCCGCCACGGAATGGAGCCAGTCGCTGGACAGCGATGCAGTCGCGTATTTTTGCCGATTCACACAAATCGGATTGTTGCGCCTGCTGACCAATGAAAGCGCGATGCGAGCGGATGTGCTCACGCGGAAGCAGGCATGGGAAGCCTTCGACGCGCTCGTCGCCGATCCGCGCAACCGGATGCTGGGCGAGCCGGCAGGAATCGATCCTGTTTTTCGCCAACAGACAGACAGTCAGCCGGCTGCAACCAAGCGGTGGGCGGATGGGTATCTCGCGGCGTTCGCAGAGACGGCTGGAGTTCGGCTGGTCACATTCGACCGGGCGTTGGCGGCAAAGGCGAAGGGGGCTGTGCTGCTGGGGTGATCTGTTTGGATCGCCTAACTGCGTCAGACCGCGTTGGCGGCTCAGGATGACAGCGCGTTGGTGAGGGCTGGCGTGGCGCAGATGCCGGGGCCGACGCGCTTCAGCCGGTTCTTGTAGCTTGCCTCAATGAACGCGTAGAAGAGCGGGTGCGGCTCGAGGGGTTTGGACTTGAACTCGGGGTGGAACTGGCAGCCTAGGAAATACGGGTGGCCGGGGATCTCGACAATCTCGACGTAGGTCTGGTCGGGCGTGGCGCCCGAGATGCGCAGGCCCGCGCCGGTGAGCAGCGCCTCGTACTCTCGGTTGAACTCGTAGCGGTGACGGTGGCGCTCGCTGATCTCCTTCGTTCCGCCATAGGCACGGCTGGCCAGAGAGTCCTCCTGCAGAATGCAGGTCCACGCACCCAGGCGCATGGTGCCGCCCATCTCTTCGACGCCCAGCAGCTCACGGAGCTTGTAGATGACACGGTGCTCGGCGGCCTGGTCGAACTCGCTTGAGTTCGCGCTCTTGAGGCCGCAGACGTTGCGCGCAAACTCGATGCACGCGGTTTGCATGCCTAAGCAGATTCCAAAGTAGGGCACTTGCTTCTCGCGCGCGTAGCGGATGGCGTTCAACATGCCTTCAATGCCGCGCTTGCCGAAGCCGCCGGGAACCAGGATGCCGTCGAAGTCCTCGAGCTGCGTCTCGTAGCTTCGGTCTTCGGGCGATTGCGACTCCAGTCCCTCGGCCTCGATCCAGGTGATCTTGAGCTTGAGGTTTTGCGCCACGGCGCCGTGCGTGAGCGCCTCTTTGAGCGACTTGTAGCTGTCTTCGTACTCCACGTACTTGCCCACGATGGCGATGGAAACCTCGTCCTTGGGGTGGTAGCAACGCTCCACAAGGTCGCGCCATTTGGCGAGGTCGGCTTCAGGCGCGTCCTTGTGAAGGTATTTGAGGACGAGCTCGTCGACGCCCTCGTTCGCGAAGTTGAGCGGCACCTCGTAGATCGAGGGCACGGTTCTGGCGCCGATCACGGCCTTTTCTTCGACGTTGCAGAAGGCTGCGATCTTCTGCTTGATCTCGCGGCTCAAGGTGCGCTCGGAGCGGCAGAGCAGAATGTCGGCCTGGATGCCGATCGAGAGCAGTTCTTTGACGGAGTGCTGCGTGGGCTTGGTTTTGAGCTCCTGCGCGGCAGCGATCCAGGGCACCAGCGTGACGTGCACGAAAACCGTGCTTTCGCGGCCCAGCTCCTGGCGCATCTGGCGAATGGCTTCGAGGAACGGCAACGACTCGATGTCGCCCACCGTGCCGCCGATCTCCACGATCGTCACGTCGGCGCCGTTCGCGGCCACCTTGCGCATGGCGTTCTTAATCTCGTTGGTCACATGCGGAATCACCTGCACGGTTTTGCCCAGGTAGTCGCCCCGGCGCTCCTTCATGATGATCTGCTCGTAGATGCGGCCGGTGGTGTAGTTGTTGTCGCGCGAGAGCGGCGCGTGGGTGAAGCGCTCGTAGTGGCCCAGATCGAGGTCGGTCTCGGCGCCGTCGTCGGTGACAAAGACCTCGCCGTGCTGGAAGGGCGACATGGTGCCGGGATCGACGTTAAGGTAGGGGTCGAACTTCATCAGGTTGACGCGCAGGCCGCGGCTCTCAAGCAGGCAGCCGATGGAAGCCGCTGCGAGACCCTTGCCGAGACTGGACACAACTCCGCCCGTCACAAAAACATACTTTGCCGACATCGATGCAACCTCTTTGTTGGATTGTGGGGTTTGGCCGTAGGAGGGGGGCACAATCAAGTATGGCAGAGATGTGGGGTACAGCGAAAGAGAAAAGTTGGGCGGGACCGATGATAAGTGGGACAAGATCCCGCTAAGAGGCAGGAAATTGAATGATTTGCGCGTTGCAACGAGGCTCGAGTAACCGGAGCGGCATCTGGCGTGGGGTCTACGACGGAAACAACATTCCGGAAGCGGCGGAGATGGCCGTCAAGCGGCTACGGCGACGCGGGGGCTGCTCGGCTGGAGCGGTCAGCAGCTGAACCAATTCGCGCAACTCTGCGCGGGCGTGACCGATGACGGCGGCCACTCCATCGAGACGCTGGTTGCGACCTGCAAGCAACGGCAGAGCGATTTGGGGTTGCTTGCGTTTGCCGGGGCGGCGCTGTTCCTGTTCGAGCACCGTGCGCGCGCCGGCGAGAGTGTAGCCTTCGGCGTGGACCAGGCGCTTGATCTCCAGCGCCATTTCCACATCGCGGCGGCGATAGAGCCGCTGTCCGGTTCCGCTCTTGTTGGGTTTCAACAGCGGAAACTGCGACTCCCAAAAGCGAAGCACGTAGGTCTCCACGCCGCACAGTTCCGCCACATCGCCAATTTTGAAGTAAAGCCGGTCCGGGATGGGTGGTGGCTCGTAAGCGCGCTTCCGGTTCAGTTGCGTTGCCATAGAGAATTGGCGAGGAGACGCTCTCGATCCGGGGGGAATTCCTCGCGCTGTTCGCAGTATAGGACAGGTGTTTCGCGTTTTCGCCAGCCAAAAAGCGGCATGAACCATACTTTACATAGGAAAACCGGGGACAAATTCAGCGCGTCAAGGGTCATCCGCACCCCGCGAAGGTTCTTGCACCGTCCCTACGGGACTCCGGGGTGTTTTGGCGATACCTTTCCCAGCGCTTAAACGCTGGGCTAAAAAACACTGCGCCTCCGGCGCGCCTGTTTTCGCGCCGGCACATTCCTCTTGAATGCTACTGCTTCCTAAGCACCACCGTGCCCTTTTCGTCGGAGAGGATTGCGAACTCGAATTTGCGAAAATCGGCAGCCCTGTCGGCGGGAAGCTCCAACTGCCGCACCGTGTAAACCATCTCGTAGTGAAGCACGTTGCCCTTGGCTGTCACCGAAGCATGGTAGCTGGCGAAATCCACGTCGACGTCCACGGGATCGGGCGTCTCATCGACTACGTAGCCGGCGGGCAGAGCGATGTCGTAGCTCGAGCGCCAACTGCCGGGATGGCCGATCTCGATGGGATACTTGCGGGCTTTTCCCTCCATCACGTCCTCTGCGGCGCGCGCATTCAAGCCCATGACGCGCGGGCGAAACAGAAGCAATGGCCCGGCGGGGTGCGCATAGCCGCTTGCGCTCACGTGCAGATCGAGTCCGACGGGCTTGTCGAGATCGCCGCTATCGTGAAATTCATATCCCTTGAAGTTAAGACCCGGGAGTTCGGCGCTAAGGCTTTCTTCGAGAGAATTGCGAACCTCCTTTGCGTCATGCTCTTTGAGGAAGGCACGCTCGTGCGCCGCATTCCCTCCGGAGAAGACGTCCGCGACATCGCCGGCTAGAACGCCGTCGGCAGAGAGCTTAAACGAGCCGCTGCGGGTCAGGCCTGCCGACTCCGGGGGAAGCACGGGCATGCGCAGCACTTGGCTATCGGCCCCGTTGGCAAGGTTGCCGAATGCGCCTTGCAATTCGCCCCGGATCAACCCCACAGGCGTTTCCTCGTCGGTGGGATCGAAGATCAGGAGAGTTTTGCCGTTCGCTGCCTTGACGCGCGCCATCAGCCGAGGATCGTTTTCCCCTTCCGGCACCTCGATTGCGGTAATCATGTGATTGCCGATGAGCGAGGGAGCGTCGGGATCGATCACGCCTCTCTCGCTATTGACGTGCAGGTAATAGGCGCGGATGCCGATGGCCTGGAGCATGGAGATCAGCAGCGTGGTCTTGTCTTTGCAATCTCCGTAGCGGTTGCGGTAGATGTCGGCGGCGTAATGCGCCTGCCAGCCGCCAATGCCCTTCATGATGATGAAGTAGCGGACGTTCTTCTGGATGTAGCTGGTGATGCGGCTCAGTTTTGTGTAGAGGTCGGGCGCTCCGGCTGCGAGTTCCTGGGCTTTTGCCGTGATCTCCGGCGTGGGATCGGTGCGATGCGCTTCGAGCTGATCCTCCCACTGGCCAAAGGCACGCCATTGATTGTCCGCTCCCTTGACCGCCGTATCTCCCCACATCACCGACATGCGTGCCGCCAGCGCCTCCCACGGTGGAGTGGCGTGCAGGTCTTCAAGATCGAGCGGCGGCATGTCTTTGATCTCCCAGCGGAGATGACCGTCAGCCGTCTCGATTGGCTTGACTGGAGTGTACCGGCTCCACGACTCGGAGTAATGACCTCCAGGGGGCAACGCCAGTTCCAAAGCCTCGTCCACTATGGGGATTGGCGCCTGAATCCCCCAGTCCTCGGAGTTCATGTAGGGCCGCAGGTGCACCTCGGTTTCACAGGTAACCACGGCGCCGGGATCGCTCGCCGGCGGATTCACGATGCGGAAACGCTCGGTGGCCTGCAAATCCGCATCCGCGTAGGCTCCAACGTCCTTGAAGTCGGTATCCAGGGCCTGAAATTGCTTGCCGTCGGCGGCGATGGTCCAGGAACGGAAGGAATCGAGCTTGGCATCCGTGTCGTACTCGGCTTCGCAATGAGCGTATTTGCGGCCCTGCGGCTTGAGGATACGAACCGCGTAACGTTCCCGCTCGATGGCGTGCTCCTGCGCATCGACCGTGATCAGGGTTTCGTCAAAGAGAATCACGGCAGAGGCATCGCCGATCTTGGCCGGGGTGGGCGTCTTGGCAGCGTCGAGCGCCCATTGCGGAGCCGGCTGCTTCTCCCTCGCCTTGGCGGAGGGGGCAAGGAGAAGGGCGCTGCCGAACACCGCAGCGGCGAAACATACCGAGCAAAAAACAGGCGCGCGCATCAGTTGCCCTTTCCCGACGGTGCCGGAGACGCGGGTGCTGCTGGAGTGGCTGACGCTTCCGGGGCGATCTTCAAGACCAGTTGCGCCTGTTCGGCTGCGGCCACCTTCTGGTAAAAGCTGCGCAAATCCTGGTACTCCTCCGGCTTGGCCTCGGAGAACGCTCTTGCCAAAGTGTTGACGACCTCGATCTGGCCTGCGTCGGCCTTGCTCTTGAGGATGAACACGGCATGGCCCTGCCAGGGCACGGAGGTATCCTGCGGCGCGCCCTCCACGGTCATCCCGGTGGGCAGATGATAGGTCACGTCGTCGGTGATGCGTTCGGCAAAGTGCATGTCCACCGGCTCCAGCCGCTTCTCTTCGTCGACGAACGGAACCTTGGCGCGCGTCTCAAAGAAAAAGCCAGGGAGCAGGAGGCGTTTTGCCGTTGCAGCGCCCAGCGTTCCGGTCACTTTCACAATCGCCATCAGGTTCTGGCCGGGCTTGTCCAATCCAAGAAAATGATCGACGTGAGCCTCGACGCCCTCGGGCACCAATCTTTCCAGCTCGCGGTCGAACTCTTTTTTCAGCTCGGTGTCGTCGTTCCTCAATGCTGCCTGGCGCCAACGCAGCCCCGGCTGCCCAGCCATGATGATCTGAATGTACCCCGTAACGCCGCCGTGCGCATCGAGCGTTAGGTCGGCCACGCGATTCGTAATGTTGTCGCTATAGGCCTGTTCCGGCGTGGTCGAGATCTGGATTCCCTTGTCGCTTTGGCTGATGCCCCCGGCGCCGGAGTGACGCCAGCTCACCGTCCCGAAGGGACACATTTTTTCGCCGGGATCGAGGACCATCTGCTTGCCGCCCGCGGTCAACGCCACCAGGGTCGAGTCCAGCTGGTTGAGGGTCAAGTATTCTGGGTCGAAGATACCGCGCTCGCGATCGACTACCTTGACCGCAACGGCGTTGAGTCCGGCGGCGCGCAGCATAGCCAGGTAGAGCATGGCCACGTCTTCGCTGGAGCCGCTCTTCTGCGCCCAGGTATCTTCGGCGTGCTTGGCCGCCTTGATCTTGAGCTCCTTCATCTCCGATTCGCTTTTCCTGCGCGAATAGTCGGTGTTGTCGAGCGCTTGAGCCGCCGCGTACAGCTTCTTCGCTTTGTCCAGATCGCTGTCGCTGGGAGCCACCAGGCCATTCACAGCGTTTTGAATCACCTTCGAAGGTTCCGCAAACTTGTCCACGTCCGTCGACCACCGATTGCCCTCAGTCGACCAGAATTGTTTCCCTCCGTTGGCAAAGCTGTAGTAGAAAATCACCTTGTAAATCAGACTCGGGAGAGGAGGCATCCACTCCTCTTCGGGGATTGGCGGAATATCGGTCAGATCCACAGTGTAAGCAGTCATGCCCGGCTTCACCGGGGCACCTGGTGGTAAGCGCTGTAAATAAGCAATGCCCGTAATGACATGTCCATGGCCATCCTGCAGTCCGTATAGGTCGGTGAACGAAGCGGTCGCGTGACTGGGGCTGTATTTCGGTATCGGCGTGAACACATAATGCGCCTTGTGTACGAAATGCGACCTCTGAATCTCCCACGTGGGCGGCTCAAAGAAGCAGGTGCCGTTCAACTGATCGCAGTTGTCGCCATAGCTGATGGTGTACCGGTATTCGAGGATGCTGCCCACCTCCACGCTCGGTAGTGTGAACACTTTCCTCTTGATCTGCTCATCGCCGACCTTCTCGCTGAGCAGGTCTTCCGGTTTTCCGGCCAAGGGGACGATGGTTCCATCCGGGTGAATGGTGCGGCCCTTAACGTCGGTGACCTTCCAGTAGCTCTGCAGATAAGGCAGCTCGACCGTCGCCATCTCCTTGCCCTTCTCGGTGAGCACCTTGATGCGTGCGTAATGGCTCTCGTAATGCAGGGTGTCGTTGTCCTCCTCCTCGAGATAGAGGTAGACGGCATCGGAGCCCGGAGCCTTGGGGTCCGAGGTCATTTGCAATTCATCGGGTGTGGGCGGCTGGAACTGCGCGCGAACCAGAGCCGCAGGCAACATGGAGGCGATCAATACAGCAGTGCAAAGAAGACGCGAATTCCGCATAAGAGGAGGGCCTTGATGTTAAGGTGCGATCATTCTAGCGCAGATCGGCGCCAAGCGCGGCTTAACCTGCTGGATTCACGGCGCGTTTAAGTGCTCACGCAGGAACTGAGGCGCTTCAGTTGCCTTTTTCCTTGGCCCCGGCGGCCAGCACCAGCTGACCCTGGTCAGCCGCGGCCACCTTCTGGTAGAACCCGCGTAAGTCCTGATATTCCTCGGGCTTGGCCAGCGTGAAGGCGTTGGCCAGAAGGCGAGCCACGGTGATCTTTCCGGGCTCCGGCTTGGTCTTCACGATATAAACTGCGTGACCCTCCCAGGAGACCTTTGCATCCTGCGGCGCACCCTCCACCGTCATACCGGCGGGCAAGTCGTAGGTCAACTGGTCGGCAACTTCCCCGGCGTATTGCATGTCCACCGATTCCAAGCGCTTCTCCTGGCTCACAAACGGCTCGCCGCCACGGGTGTGAAAAAAGAAGCCGGGCAAGATAAGGCGCTTGGCAGTCGCCGTGCCTAACGTGCCCTTTACCTGGACAACGGCCATGAGGATCCTGTCGGGTTCATCCAATCCAAGGAAGTGATCCACACGAGCCTCGACGCCTTCAGGCGCGATCTTTTCGAGCTCCCGGTCGAACTGCTTCTTCAGCTCCGACGCGTCGACTTCGAGCGCCCTTTGCCGCCAATGAAGAGCCTCCTGGCCGGTCATCACGAACTGGAGGGTTCCGCTGACCCCTCCCTGGGAATCTACCTCAATCTCGCCGGCGCGCTTGATCGTGTTGGCTCCAAAAACCTGGGAAGGGGTCTCGGCGCGGGCGGGCCCATCGGCACTTTGCCGCAGGCCCTCGGCGCCGGAATGTTTCCAACTCACGGTCGCAAAGGGGCACATCTTTTCGCCGGGATCGAGAAGGATTTCCTTGCCGCCGGTGCTCAGGATCACCAGCGTGTGATCGAGCTGCTCAAGCGTCATGTAGCTGGGGTCGAAGACTCCGCGATCGCGGTCAACAACGCTCATGGCATAGGCGGTAAGGCCGGCAGCGCGCAGCATGGCTAAATAAAGCAGCGCGATTTCGTTGCTGTTGCCGCTCTTCTGCGTCCACGTGTCCGCGGCGTGCTTTTCCGGTTTCAGTTTCAACTCCTGCCGCTCCGACTCGGTCCTCTGACGGGAAAAACTTGTGTTGTCGAGAGCCTCGACTGCGGCATAGAGCTTCTGCGCCTTCAAGAGATCGCTGTCGGAGGCCGCAATCAGGCCGGCAACCGCATCACGAATGTTTTTGTTTGGCTCGGCGAAATGGTCGATATCCTTCGACCACAGCTTGGCCTGCGCTTTCCAGTAGTCCTCAGGCACAAGGGGATCGCCGGGGCCCCGATAATAGAACCGCACCCTACTAAGGAAGCTGTCGATCGGCGGCATCCACTCCTCGTCGGGGGTAGGCGGAATTTCTGTCAAATCCAGGAAGTAACGGCCGCTGGCGTCGGCCTTGACGCTCGCGCCTGGCGGCAGATTGGCCCACCAGACCAGATTCAACATTTGGGTGGGAGTGAACAAATAATGGGCCTTGCGAACAAAGTACCTTCGTTGCACCTCCCATTCCGGACTCAGATGCCAGTAGAACTGGGCCTTGAAGTTCAGCTGGTACTCGTATTCCAGTACGCTACCAACTTCGACGCTGGGCAGCGTGAAGACTTTCTTCTCAATTCGCGCCTCGCCGGTCTTTGCCACCGTGAGATCTTCCGGCTTGACGGTCAGGGGAACCACGGTTCCATCCGCGTGGATGGTCCGGCCGCTGACGCTGCTGATCGAGAACTCCTCTCCCCAATAGGGCAGTTCTACCGTAGCTGCCTCCTTGCCTTTTTCGGTAAACACCTTGATGCGCGCGTAGTAGTTCTGACTATGAATCGCATCGCTGTCGATTTCCTCAAAATAGAGGTACTC
>Ga0187852_1003828_pt1 | contig 10671 bp, 8 predicted proteins | sample June2016WEW_6_40_FD_134511 | JGI IMG/M metagenome (GOLD analysis project Ga0187852, IMG submission 134511) | Peatland microbial communities from SPRUCE experiment site at the Marcell Experimental Forest, Minnesota, USA - June2016WEW_6_40 | ecosystem: Environmental > Terrestrial > Soil > Wetlands...
AAGATTTCAGCGCGCGTATTCGCCCCACGCACTTTGGCGGCAACGCTCATAAGGGGTTTCTCCTTGTCTCCATCTCCGAAGACGTGGGATTCCTCTCGCGGGTGGGATGCAAAAATAGCGCCGCAGAGTGGGACGTCCCGGGCCACCGTCGGCCCACGCCTTACAGCATAAACAATCCCGGCAGGAATTTCGATGAACAACACGAGTCCTGCCGCAGGGCTTACCTTACATTTTCTTTTACAATATTTCGATTCATGTGTCAAACAAAAGAATTCAAAAGTTGGCATTGGGCAAACTGGGGCCTCTTCGAGATCAGGCCGACTTGACTTCCCCCAAGGCCGGGCGAACTCATCAACGTGTCGAAGGCCAATGGGCGTCCAATTCCTTTTGGCAGGCGGCAGAAAACCGTAGATCCCCTTTTTCTCAGGCGGGCGGTGGATGATGTTCCAAATCCTCCCCTTCATCCTGATCGAGGGCCACGCCTCCCCGCTGGTCAAAGGCGAAGCGTTCGAAGATGCCGGCGAACTCATGGACAATCTGCTCGCGGCTGAAGCCCATCTTTCGTAGTTATAAACGTGCGTGCTTTGGTGAGTGCGCGTTTCGGCAACGGCCTCCCGGAGGATTTGTTCCAGGTCACGACTCAGTGGATAACCAAACCGGGAGTAGAGATCGCGGATGATCACATCCGGGCAGCGGATCAAATCTTCAAAATTCAAAATCACCCGCAGGGGAGAGGGATTCTTATCCAGCACGTCAAGCGGATGATCGTACCAGTATTTAGTCAGCGCCAGGACCTCATCCCGGTACGGATATTTCTCCTGCGGATCGCTCAAAACATGCCAGGCGTAGCTCAGCCAGGAAATGGTGGAGGGCAGCATGTCCAGCGGGTTGCGCACCAGATAGACGATGCGGGCATCCGGGAAGAACTCCAGCAGGGTTTCGATTTTTGCGCTGAAAACCGGATTCTTGGCGATGAAATGCCGGCCGCCGCCGATGGCATAAAGATGGCGCTGAAGGCAGGCGCGGTAAAAACCCAGGATGCGCTCCCGCTCGGCCTTGGGGATGGCCGAATCGAAAAACTGATAGGGGGGGAGTTCGTCCAGCAACGGAAACAAAAAGCCGATGAAGAAGCTGGACCAGGCATACATCAGGATCATTTCATCTTCCTCGGGCTCAAACAGGCCAATCTTGTGGATCCGGACCGCGCCAAAATAACGAGCGTCGAAGCGTTGCAACATTTTCATCACCGGGCTGCCCAACCAAGCATCGAGGCGCGCCAGGCCATGGAAAAGCCGGCGCTGCGTAATGGAGGGCGTGAGAAAAATATCCCAAGTGCGCAGGGTGGTGAATGTTGTGCCGTCACGCGCCAGCAGCCGGTGCAGGAAGGTGGAGCCGCTGCGGAAATTTCCCAGGATAAACAGGGGCTTGTCCACAGGTTGCTTTCGATAGGCTGGAAAAATCAGGTCGTCGAGCAGGAAGCACGCCCACGTAAAAATGGCCATGGTCGGCCAGAAAGTGTAAAACAAAAAGAGGAAGATGATCCTTTTACGGGTCAGAGCGCCGTGAGTGTTTGCGGATTGAAAAATGGACCGTACCGAGATGCGCCAGAATAGAGAAAAGTTGTAAGTCATGCCGGGGTGCGACCCTTTCCATCGCACGAACCTCATTCTCAGAACCCTTCTGGCGAAAGAAATCTGAATATAGCTGAAACCACTTTGTCAGTGCTCACCCTGGGATTCTCCTGATCTGTAGAGCAATGGATTTCCGGAGATAGTGGTGGTTCGTAGGGATCATCGACCCCGGTAAAGCCCCGGATTTCCCCCCCTCGGGCTTTCTCATAAAGACCCTTGGGATCGCGCCCTTCACAAACGCTTAGCGGAGCATCCACGTAGACTTCCAAAAAGTTTCCAATCGTCCTGCGCACCTCCTCCCGAATGGATCGATAGGGAGAGATGGCAGCTACGAGTGCAACAACACCGCTGCGAGAGAGGAAGTGCGCGACAAAGCCGATTCTACGGATGTTCTCATCTCGATCATCTTTGCTGAAGCCCAAATCTCGATTGAGGTGCTTGCGCAGATCGTCCGCGTCGAGAGCTTTTGCGCGGATGCCACGTGCCAGCAATTCCGTGTAGACCGAACGACAAATCGTGGTCTTGCCGGAGCCACTCAGGCCCGTGAACCAAACCGTGAGACCCCCATTTTGCGGGCGCGCCGCGGCGCTTTGCAAAACCTCGGCAGAACCTGAATTCTTTGGCGCGTCGCAGGGAACGGAAGTTTCTACGATCATGCCCCGGGCTAAGGTCGTGCCGTCCACCGGATCGATCATGACAAAGCTGCCGGCGGTCGGGTTGGATGTGTACGGATCACAAAACATCGGCCTGTGCGTTTCAAGTTCGAAGGCGCCGAGGTCGTCGACTTGTAGAGTTGTGGCCTTTTGTTGCTCGAAACTCGAAATGCCAACCCCCTCACCCGCTCGCCTTATGCATCCGCAGAGAGTTTGAGTCGTGTGCTTGATGAGATAGGGAGTGTTGACAAGGAGGGGAGTCCGAGACATCCAGGTCAGCTTTGCCAGCACACGCTTTGATATCGCAGGCATTCGTTTAGTGAGCAGATCTCCCCGTCCTGAGTTGGCGAGGAGATAGAGTGAGATCCACATTGCGGCGGAGCCGCAACCAATCATTCTATTTAGTGGCTGTGCTTGCCCTGCCCAAGGGCACCCCAAGGGGTGCCTCTACAAAAGATGCAGAAAGTTTGCTAAAAAAGCAAAAATTTAAGACCTTGGAATATGAAGGTAGATGGAATGGCTTTCGGCATTCCTGGCTGAAGGGAGCCAGCAGCTTGTAGCGCGGGCGTCCCGCCTGCTGTCGCGGGAGCGTCCCGCTCCCGCCTCCGGTATGCGACAGCGGGCAGGATGCCCGCGCTCCCACCTGCGGCTCTTCCTGAGACTCGCGCTCATGGATCGGTTCACTATTGCCTCGGGGCGGCATCGCGCGTAGATTGGGGTGTCCAATACTGACCCGCTACCAGGGGTTCAGTCAACCAAACAGGGGAGCGAACGGATGCGAATTTCACGGCGTAGCTTTGTGAAAGATTCAGTATGGGGAAGCGTGGCGGCGGCCGCCGCACTCAACATGCCAGCCGGTCGTGGGGTAGCTGCCTCCCCCTCGGCGCAAGGGAACAGACTGCGTTTTGGCGCGAACTACGTGCCACGCAAACACTGGTGGTATTGCTGGCAGGATTGGGACCAACAAGCCATCCGCGAGGACTTGAGTGCCGTGGGCGAACTCGGACTGGACCACATCCGCATCCAATGTCTGTGGCCGATTTTCCAGCCGGGAATCAGTAACGTGAGCGATTCGGTCCTGGAGAATATGCAGTCACTCCTTGACGCCGCGGATCATGCCGGTCTGGACGTGGAAGTCACCGTTTTGAACGGATGGATGAGCGGCCTTCAATACATGCCGGCGTGGGTTGCTCCCGTGAAGGTGCCGTCGCGCCAGCACTCCGGGAACATGTTCACCGATCGAGAAGTGATCGAGGCGGAGAAGCTGCTCTTTAAGCGACTGGCGAAGGCGGTGGGGGAGCATCGGCGCTTCCTGGGTTTCGACGTTGGCAATGAACTTGGCGTGCTTCAGGCCATAGGCAATCACGTAACCTCCGAACAGGCCGATTCCTGGGGAACGGAAATCCTGGCTTACTGTGAGGCGATTGCTCCGGGGAAGTTTCACGTCAACGGCGCAGACGATTCACACTGGTTCGCGGACTTCGGCTTCAGCCGGCAGAACCTGGCGACCACGGGCCAGGCGACGGTGGTGCACTGCTATGTTTTCTTCACAGGCGCTCTGGACCATTACAAGTATTCTGACCCCGGCTCGCTGCACCTGGCGGCGTACATGGTTGACCTCGCCTATGCCTATCAAAACGATTTACGCCGCCGCGTCTGGGTGGAGGAGGTGGGCACGTCATCCGAGTGGATGCCGGAGAGCTACCTGCCCGAGTTTATGGAGCATACGGTGAGAAATGTGGTGAGCACCGGAAAATCCTGGGGGGTCACCTGGTGGTCTTCGCACGATATCGATCCCGCTATAAAGGGATTCGACTTGCTTGAGTACACGTTGGGCCTGCTGGACCTTCAAAACAAGCCGAAACCGCTGGGACGTAAGCTCGCGGCGCTGGCAGAGGAATTTCGCCGCACGCCGCCGGACAGCCCGGATCACCCCGTGGCACTCGTGATCCCGGACCATGGACTGTCACACAAAACCTCGCCGGCGGATTGGGCCTATGGCAAGCCTTACATGGATTTGGTCGCCCAGGGAAAACGGCCGACAATAGTTTTGGAGAGCCGAGCCAAAGACGAGGAGTATTTGAAAGCGCGCGGCATTACGGAGTTGATTCCGTTGGCAAGTGTGAAAACCTAGCGCAGCGCAAGCAAGAGGAGACGTATCGTTGCCGCGCTGCCGCGCGAAGAAGACGAGGCGTAGCGCCGTCCTTTAGGGCGGCACAAGTGCCGGGCTAAAGCCCGGCTCTACGAAAAGCACATGGCGGGGTAAACTCGCCGCTACGGCACGTGCCGGGCTACAGCCGAAGTGAGGATGACAGAGACCATGAGTACCGGCAAGAAAGAGTTCTCCCCTGATTCCGGAACTACCCGGCGCGAGTTTCTGAAGCGGTCCGGCCTGGGCTCGGTTTTCGTCATACTGGCGCCGCACGTCGCGCTGCCCGCGCCTTCGGACCATCAGACGGAACTCCAGTCGGGGTGGCGAATCATCTCCGCCCGGAATGTCTCCGGCGGCGATGCAGAAGTTTCTCAGCTTTCGTACGATGCCTCAGCCTGGCACGCCATTCCCCGAATGCCAGCGACGGTGCTGCAAGCCTTGGAATACGCGGGGGTCTATAAGGACCTCTATTTCGGGATGAACCTTACCGAAAAGGTTCCATCCGATCTTTGGAAGCAGGACTGGTGGTACCGGACCACTTTTGAAGCTGCGAAGGCCGAAGTTCATTCCCTGATCTTCAATGGCATCAACTATCGCGCGGACGTTTGGCTGAATGGGCACCTGATCGCCGATAAATCCCAAGTGGTGGGGATGTATAACAGTTTTGAATTTGTAGTATCCAAGCATATTAAGCCCGGCAGTGAAAATGTTCTGGCAGTCAAAGTAACTCCCGAACAGAAAATCCTGGATGTGAACGGAGTCGAGCTGGCGGATAGCTGGCTGGACTGGATCAACTGGAAGTACTTCGGTTATCACGATGCCGCGAAGAAGCTCAACGTCTCCTTCCTGCCCGACCGCAACGCGGGAGTTTGGCAGCGAGTGTTCCTCAGCACGACGGGCAAAGTTCTGGTGCGGAATCCTTACGTCGAGACCGATCTGCCGCTGCCTTCCACCAGTCCGGCGTCCTTGACGGTTTACTGCAATCTTCGCAACGGGGTCTCTGAGCGCGTGACCGGGACCCTTCAGGGTGAGGTTTCGCGCCCCGGCAAACCCTCGATCAGCTTCCGGCAGGAAGTGATGCTGGAGGGAGACGAGACGAAGGAAATCTCATTCACCCCCGCCGCTTTTCCCCAGCTTTCCGTTCCCGACCCCGATCTGTGGTGGCCCTACCAATGGGGCGAGCCCGCGCTCTATCAACTGAAGTTGGAGTTCTCGGTTGACGGCCGCGCGTCTGACTCGGCATTGATCAACTTCGGCATTCGTAAGGTCACGCAGCACCGCGATTCCGACAATGATTTCCCCAAGGTGGGAACGGGCGGAAACTTCTGGCTACAAGTGAACGGCAAGGATTTCCTGATTCGCGGCGGCTGCTACACACCCGATTTGCTCTTCAAAAACGATCCGAACCGTGATCACGCCATTACCACCTACACGAAGGATATGGGTCTCAACATGCTGCGCTGGGAGAGCAAGCTCGCCGATGACACCATGCTCGAGCACTGCGACCGCGAGGGCATCCCCGTGATGCAGGGCTGGATGTGCTGCCAGCAGTGGGAGAAATGGGACCAGTGGGACGCTGAAGATCACCGAGTGGCAAGCGCCAGCCTGCGGGCGCGGATTAACAACCTGCGCCATCATGCCGCGGCGTTTATCTGGGCGAGCGGAAGCGACGGGCGGCCTCCTGACCCCGTACGGAGCCAGTATCATCAGATTCTCGACGAACTGCACTGGCAGAATGCGGTGGTGGATACCGTGTCGAATTTCCAGAAGGACCCTCAAGGTAACACCCGCTGGGACGGTGTCCACATGCTGGGGCCGTATTCGTGGCGACCTCCCTACTACTGGTTTTCGGGGAAGTTTCCAGCGGCGCAAGGTTCGTGCGCGGAACAGGGCGATAATGAGAGCATCCCGCCGTTCGCAAGCCTCAAGAAGTTCATCCCTGCGGACAAACTGTGGCCGATCAACGAATGCTGGTACTACCACGCGGGGGCCAATCGCGGCAACAACACGCTCGAAACCATTCAGAAGGTTATCGAGAAGCGCTACGGACCGCCCACGGGCGCCGAGGACTTCTGCAAGAAGGCGCAACTGGCCCACTATGAGAGCACGCGCGCGCAGTTTGAGGATTTTGCCGCCAACAATTGGTCCACTCACAAGATGACACTCTATTGGATGCTCGATAGTCAGTGGCCATCGTTCTTTGGCCATTTGATCGACGCTTACCTGAACCCCGGCGGGGCTTACTTTGGCGCGAAAAAGGGGCTCAGGCCGCTCAGCATGGTGTTTGATTACTACGCCACTGGTGACCGCAGCACCGCGCACATCTACGTGGTGAACCAGACTCTTGAAGCCCATCGCGGGTTGCACGCGACGGTGAGGTTCTACAATCTCGACGGAAGCGTAAAGTTTTCGAAGGAAATTGCGGACATCAATATCGAACCCCTCGCGCGGGAGCCGGTGTTGGCCATTCCGCGCATTGAGGGCGTGAGTTCGACCTACTTTGTGCGGTGCCAGCTCTCTCAATCCGAGGTGGGGCCCATCATTGACAACCTCTATTGGCAGTCCACCACCGACGACGATCTGGGCGAGCCGCACAATGACCAGGCGTTCAATCTGAACCAGGGCAGTTGGGCCGACTTTACCGCGCTCAACACTTTGCCGAAGGTGGAGGTCGGAATTTCGGGCAACCTCACCCAAGCAGGAGATGAAGCGAAGGGCCTAATAACCCTTACTAACCCTTCCAACCAGGTAGCCTTCTTCCTACGAGTCGAAGTGACAAGAGGACGGGACGGACAAGAAGTTCTGCCCATGACCTACGAGGACAATTACGTCACCGTGTTCCCCGGGGAGTCGCAAACCCTCTGGGCAAGATTCAGGACGGCCGATCTGGACGGCAAAAAGCCTTATCTAAGGGTGGAAGGCTACAACGTGAATCTGCAAAACGCGGAGATCGAATGACGGGTAGTCGATTTTGTAGAGGCGGCGTGAATCCAAGGCAGTCCAAATTGGCGGGAAACTGTCGCACTCAATGCGGCTCTGCCGCTCCGCGGAAAGGCGGAGCCTTTCCGCAAAGCGAGCGGCGAAGCCGCAGGTCATCAATCAGCGGCCGGACCGTAATTCGGACAAGCTTGGGTTTATCCCGCCACTTGGCGGCGTGATTGCCGCCGGTACAGGCGGTGGCGGCGTAAAGCCGCCTCTACATCCGTTAACCCGTCACCCAATCCCGGGCGAGATACGCCAGGAGGAAAATCATGGCAGCAATTGCAGGAACCTCAATGCCGACCACGGCGGAAAAACTGGTGCCACCCGAGGTTCGCCCCGGAACCAAGCGCTGTTTGGCGCTCGATGCCTTCCGGGGCTTTATCATGATCGTGCTCGCCTCCCGCGGGTTCGGATTCTCGGAATTGCAAAGTGATCCCACCTGGGGCCGCATTGCGCATTGGTTCGATCACGTCCCCTGGCAAGGTGGCGTTTTTTGGGACATGATTCAGCCCTCGTTCATGTTCATGGTGGGGGTAGCGATGCCGTTCGCCCTGGCCCGCCGTCGGGAACTGGGCGCGACGGATCGCGACAACCTCCGCCACGTCCTGTCGCGCTCGATTCGCCTCATCATTCTGAGTCAAATAGTTATTTGGGTCGGGGATGGCGAAATCCGGCCGCAACTGATTAACGTGCTCTCGCAGATCGCGTTCACTTATTTCCTTACCTATCTGATTATGCAATGGCGCTGGCGCTATCAGGCGGTCGCCGCGGTGGCGCTGCTTGCCGGATGGACGGCACTGTTCTTCGCGTTTCCCGGACCTGACGGGCCCTTTTCTCCGCGCAACCACATCGGCTTGGTCGTGGACCGCGCCATCTTTCACTATGATTACGATCCGGCGTACTCCACGCTCAACTTCATTCCCAGTACGGTGTGGACGCTCGCCGGTGCGTGGGTGGGAGGCATGCTGATGACCTCCAAAGTGCACCGAAACAATCTAAAGAAGCTGGCCGGTGGAATGATTTTCTCCTTTGCCGTGGCGTGGGCGTTGCACCCGTGGATTCCTTTCGTCAAGCAGCTCTGCACGGCCTCGTTCATTCTCTACAGCCTCGGATGGGTGCTGTTGATGTTGATCGGGTTCTACCTGGTCACGGAAATTCTGGGATATCGCAAATGGATCTTTCCCTTGGTGGTGGTGGGAATGAACTCGATCTTCATCTATTTCTTGAGTGAGGTTCTGTTTCGGTGGCTGGACCGCGCTCTGGGCGTGTTCACATTCCACTACAACTTTATCGGAAAGCTCGCGCCTGTGGCGCAGGCCACAACGGTGCTGCTGGCGATGTGGTACATGTGCTACTGGCTGTATAAGCGGGCTATCTTTTTCAAGCTTTAACGAGTGGAGTCAATTTCTCGCCACGCACCCGCGACCTCGGCGCAAACATGTAGCGCAGGGCCGGAGAGCGGGCCCTGCGCTACATTTCCCTGCGGTCAGGCGGCGTCGATGGCATCTGCCACCCGATTGGCGGAGCGGGTGGCGGCTTCCTGTCCCCAATTAAGATTATCCGTGTAGGCGCCGGCAAAACGGACGCGCCCGACGGGTTCCATCAGAAAGGGCCACATTTTCTTGAGGCCGCCCACCCGATAGGTCACCGTCTCACATGCCATCGACCAGGGGTCATTTGCCCAAGTCTGAATCACGGCGTGTTCGATATCCTCAGATTTGCCCCAGTAGACTCGCCGAAAGGCCTCGACGGAATCGTGTGCTGTGGCGCTGTTCATCGCCGTGGCCACCAGGATGGCGCGGGGCGTATCGACCTCCTCCGCCATGCGCCACACGGCCTCCAAGTTAGGATCGGCGCCCGACCAATTCGGACTGATCTTGTCCCGCTCCCAAAAGGCCGACCGCGTTTGCAAGGCGACGCGCGAATACATGTTGTAAGCGACGTTGTTGACGGCGTAGGTTTTGGATTCGGGCCAGGCAGGCGTCGCGGGAATGCGGCGGAGGATAATGGCATTCATGCAGCAACCAGAAAGTCTGCGTCCATCTTCCGGTCTTGATCGAACTCCCGATAGCTCACGCGAACGCCGCCGGCCCCATGCTCGATCCCGGTGACGGGAGCGTTCAGGTGGATGCGTTCGCCAAGTTTCCTGGCGAAGGTGTTGGGCAACACCAGGTTGCCGCCTTTCAACCTGTACACCACCGGGGGGACAAGCGGAACCCCGCGCTTCTTCAGGATGGCCGCGTGCCAGATTTCGTGGAGCGCCGACCCTTCACTACCGATGAATCCGATCGCGGCCGCCGATGCGCCGTCTCTGTTCAAGACGTCATTGAACGACACATCGTCCAACGGGTTAAGGCCGGCTTCGAAAGGTTTGTATTCATCGGGGAAGCTATGGAGATAGGAGTTCAGATAGATGGAGGGGAAGTCCCACCAGGGGTGCTGGCGAAGGTAGTCGATCTCCCGCTGACTTAAACCGAACCCGGCGAGGATTTTGGGGTCGGCAAGATCCTCGTCGGAATAGCGCTTGCCCTTAATAAAGCGAATCTCGTGCTCGTGATGCGGATAATACAGCGGCGTCAGGTTGAACTCACGCACGTAGCCCCAGTAGAGGTCGTAGCCCGGCTTGGTGAAGTGCTCGGCGCCGACGTCGGCGTAAAGGTTGTCCGCGAATGGGTCGTGCAGGGTCTTGACGTGGCCGCCAGTGTGCTCGGACGCCTCAACTCATGCCCGCGCATCATGAGTTCATAGGCGCAACACAAGCCGGCAATGCCGCCGCCTCCCACAATCACCTTCCGGCGATTTCGGGCTTTCTGTCTCAGTCGGAGAGGGATCTGATCGAGCAGCTTTCCCGAATCCGCCTGGAGCAGGGCAGGTCCCACTCGTAAAGTGTATGCGGCGACTTTCAGCATGTCGCGCCGATTTATCGCGCTCATGAAATTATCCTTGAGTCGGCAATTGCCCGACAAAAGCAAACGTAGCAGACCTGCTCCGAAAATACGACCAAGCCCCTTGTTTTCAGAGACGGCTTTGTATTATCAGATCAGTACTGTCCGGTAAAAGTTTCGTTGATTCGTTCTAACTGCATGAATGCGCGAAAGTAAAGTGCCCGAATGAAATTTTTCGATTTCATTTTTTTGCCTCTTTATGGCGACCATAGAACTGCTGACCGCTCGGTTGGGGAGGCAGTCTATGAACCTGGGTCAAACGGTTTTCGCTCAACTCATGGAGTTCCTTCCGACGTACGATTTTCAGC
>Ga0187852_1003833_pt1 | contig 10663 bp, 9 predicted proteins | sample June2016WEW_6_40_FD_134511 | JGI IMG/M metagenome (GOLD analysis project Ga0187852, IMG submission 134511) | Peatland microbial communities from SPRUCE experiment site at the Marcell Experimental Forest, Minnesota, USA - June2016WEW_6_40 | ecosystem: Environmental > Terrestrial > Soil > Wetlands...
ATTGGTCGCAGTTACCAACTCGTATCCGTTCTCTCGCAACAAACTCAGTTGAGCCGGGTCCCGATGTATGCAGAGGAGAGTGCTGTTGGTAGCCATACTCATTGTATATAGGTGAGGCTTGCATAGTTCTGCTCAAAATTGCTCACGAACGGAAGGATGCACATGTGGAGGCGCTTATGTCTGAGTCGAATTCGTGGTTTTTCTTGGTCGCCGGATTGGCGGGCATCAGGCTGGTAGTTATAGTCCGCGGAAGCGAGCTCATTTTTCATAAAACGTGGCGAAGTCATACTTTCCAGAAGTGAGCAATTCAGCGCAGCATTTTGAAGAGTCATGAGCGAATCTGAAGGGTGCCACTGAAGATGTCAAGCCGCTAATGATGCAGTCCTTTGGGCTGGAGGCTGCGCCTTGCTGCGGAGACTGGAACATCGTCAAGGCAGCGGATGGACTCGCCTTTGACCGCAAGATCAGGTGAAGCAGCGGCACTTCAATGGCCTCGAAGTGATTGGAATCGTTGCCAAACACCGTCTGGGTGTGCCCTACCCCGTGGTCACAGCGCACTCGCACCATGTCCAGCAGACCTGCCACCTCGACGCCATCGAGGTACGGTGGGCCTCTCAGCACAACACAGAACGGGCCAGAGGTTGAGCGCGTTGGGCAATCCGGAGAGTGGACTTATGAAAGCGAATGAGAAAGAAAGTCTTGACCAAATTCTTGAATCTGCGATTGTTGTGTCGTGGACCGACTTGATGCACGGAACCGAAGCCGGCCTGATTCATATTGAGTATGGTTTTGTTCCGACTGGCACTTTAGACTATCTGAAGGTCTGGTCATCGATAACCCGAGGCCATTGGCTTCTGGCTTGCGAGTATTGGATGTCCGCTACCACATTTCACGGCACCGGCGTTCGCTTCGATAATGGATACGAGTCCGAAGGTCTGGCTCACATTCTGGAATTTGCGATGCAACACCAAACGGAATTCACGCTTCCAGCGGATCTCGGCCGGCAGGGACTGCTTCAGATCTCGACGCCTACCCAGGAAGAAATTACAGCAGCAACCGCGTCGGTGAACCAAGCGTTAGACCATTTAAGCTCTACGCGTTCCCAGCCCGCGTTAGCATGAACGCAGCATCGATCGACCGGGTTGGAGTTTGTTTGTCCGCAGCCACCAGACGCCGATCTCGGTGTGGCGCAGTGCGGGGTTGCCCAGTGCTGAGTTCACACTTCTCTCCCGGTTTGGCACCACAGGTGGGGCAGCGAACGGACAGAGCTTGCTTTTCCTTGGCCTTCATTAGTCGCATAGTACAGCTCTGCCCGGCAACAGGCTGGTCAATTTTGACCAGTTTGCAAGTCCACTTTCGTTAAATACTGACAAGAGGCAAACTTCAACCCAGTCCTCGCTGCTTGCTTGCGGCCGACTTGATACGGCCTCCTGCATCAACTGTTCTTACCAGAAGTAGGGCAAATGGCGATACCGAGCACAATGTTTCCAAATCGCGCCTTAGAAGTCGTTAGTCCCCGCACGCTAGGGCGAGAGGGAGCTTCAGCAACACGTGTGCGATTGCAAGCGAAACCATCGCTGCCCAGTCGAATCGCGGTGATCGGGAATTATCTTCCGCGGCAATGTGGAATCGCTACGTTCACCACAGATCTGTGCGCAGCTATCGCAGCAGAATATGGAACGGCTCGATTGTTAGCGCTGCCGGTCAACGACACTGAGGGCGGATATGACTATCCGGCGCGCGTGCGGTGGTCGCTCGCCCAGGACGACTTGAAGTCCTATCAAGAAGCGGCTGACTTTCTGAACTTTAACAATATCGACATGGTGTGCCTGCAACACGAGTACGGAATCTTTGGCGGTGCGGCCGGAAGCCATATCTTGCATCTGCTTCGCGGCCTGAAAATGCCCATGGTAACCACACTGCACACGGTTCTGCGCGAGCCCGATGCTGACCAACTCATGGTCATGGAAGAAATCGCGGAGTTGTCGGATCGCCTTATCGTCATGAGCCAGCTCTCATCCCAGATCTTGCAGGAGGTCTTCAGGATTCCCGGTCACAAGATCGACATGGTTCCTCACGGGGTTCCGGACCTGCCATTTCTTGATCCAAACTTCTTCAAGGACAGATTCAACGTTGAGGGGAAGGCGGTTCTACTCACGTTCGGCCTGCTCTCGCCGAACAAGGGAATCGAAAACGTAATTCAGGCGCTGCCGAAGATTTTGTCCAAGCACAAGAATGTCGTTTACATCGTTGCAGGCGCGACCCATCCCCACATCCTCCGTCGCGAGGGTGACAAGTATCGAGCCAGCCTGCAGGCTTTGGCGAAGGAAGTGGGAGTGGAATCGCAGGTGATGTTCCACAACCGCTTTGTCAGCCCGGAAGAGATGGTCGAGTTCATTGGCGCCGCAGACATTTACATCACGCCTTACCGGCATGAAGCGCAGGTGGTTTCCGGCACGCTGGCCTATGCGCTGGGAGCGGGCAAGGCGATCATCTCGACTCCATACTGGCACGCGATCGAGTTGTTGGACGATCGGAGAGGCGCACTCGTCCCCTTCCAAAATCCCGATGCGATTGCGCAAAAGACGATTGAACTCCTGGACACCCCCGCGATACGCCACGCCATGCGGAAGCGCGCGTATCTGTTCGCGCGGGAGATGATCTGGAAAAGAGTGGCGCAGGGTTATATGGAAAGTTTCTCCCGGGTGCGCAGCGACCGCATGGAAAATCCACACGTCCAGTTTTCAGCCCGCGTCACCGCCAAATTACTGAATCAACTGCCTGAATTGAAACTGCACCACCTGAATCGCTTGACCGATGATACTGGAATTTTGCAGCACGCAATCTTCACAGTCCCGAATCGTGGAGAGGGCCACACCACTGACGACAACGCTCGCGCGCTCATTTTGGCAGTGGGGCTGGAACAACTGGATAAAGAACAGCTTGGGAAAACGGGCGCTGCTGCTTCAGATGTGATGATCCCAGATTTGTCCTGCCGGTATTTGTCGTTCCTGGAGCATGCTTTTGATCCAGCGAAGGGCAGATTTAAGAACTTTCTCGGCTATGATCGCAGGTGGAACGAAGCCGAGGGCTCTGAAGATTGCCACGGACGCGCATTGTGGGGACTTGGAACGGTGCTTGGTCGGTCCACCGAGCAGGGATTGCGGTGTGCTGCGGGCCGTTTGTTCGAGTTTTGCTTTCCCGCAGTTATGGAATTCAGAAGTCCCCGTGCCTGGGCCTATACCCTGCTTGGCATTCAAGAGTACCTCGATTCGTATCCCGGAGACCGCGACGCACAGAAAGTTAGATCTGCACTCGCTGGGCGACTGCTCGATATGTATGAGGCAATCCGCCGTCCGGATTGGAAGTGGTTTGAGGACATCCTGGCCTACGCCAACGCGAGATTGCCCCAGGCCATGCTCTTAGTGGGCTCAGCTTGCTCGGATGATCGTATGGTTTCCGCCGGCCTCGAAGCACTCGACTGGCTTACGGAAACTCAGCGGTGCGAAACGAACGGCCACTTTGTACCGATCGGTTCGCAAGGCTTTTATCGCCAGGGTGGTGAAAAGGCCCGCTTCGACCAACAGCCGATCGAAGCCGCAGGCGCGGTATCTGCGTGTCTGCAAGCCTACCGTGTAACAGGTGATAGTCGCTGGCGCAACGCAGCCTGGTCAGCCTTCAACTGGTTCCTGGGCGACAACGATCTGCAAGTCGCTCTCTATGATTCCGTGAGTGGCGGCTGCCGCGACGGACTTCATCCTGACCGCGCTAATGAGAATCAGGGCGCGGAATCAACGCTATCGTTCTTGATGGCACTCCTGGAAATGCGTTCGCTGCAAAAGTCCGAAGCAATAGAAATTCCATTATGACTATCTCCACAGAAAAGCCTATGAGCCTCCCGAGCACTCTTTACAAACCATTACTTCTTCGGCATCCTGCCAACCCGGTCCTAACGAATAAGGATTGGCCTTATTCCATCAATAGCGTGTTCAATGCCGGTGCGACGCTGCTGGCGGATGGCACGACCCTATTGCTTTGCCGGGTGGAGGATCGCCGAGGCTTATCGCATCTTTGCGCCGCGCGCTCTGTGAACGGCGTAGATGGATGGCAAATCGATAGAGAACCGACATTGATGCCTAGCCCTAAGGAGTATCCCGAAGAAATCTGGGGCATCGAGGATCCTCGAATCACATTCGTTCCCGAACTGCAGCAATACGTCGTGACGTACACCTCTTATTCGCGAGGCGGCCCCGGAGTGTCTCTGGCTCTGACCAAAGACTTCCGAACTTTCGAGCGCTACGGCGTGATTATGCCGCCGGACGATAAGGACTCGGCGCTTCTGCCGCGGAGAATCAACGGATACTGGGCGCTGATTCATCGGCCCATGACCACTCTCGGTTCCCACATGTGGATTTCTTACTCGCCCGACCTGCGCCATTGGGGCAGACACCGGCTCATGTTGGAGGCGCGTCGTGGCGCATGGTGGGACGCAAACAAAATCGGCATGTCGCCGCCGCCGATCGAGACCTCCAGAGGATGGCTCGTGCTCTATCACGGTGTACGGCACACTCCTTCCGGCTGCCTGTATCGACTGGGCGTGGCCCTCTTCGAGTTGGAGAATCCGGAAAAATGCTTGCTGCGAGGTGACTCGTGGATCTTTGGCCCGGAGGCCGAGTACGAACGCCGTGGCGACGTCAACGACGTTGTTTTTCCCTGCGGCTATACGATGGGACCGGATGGCGATACCATCAACATCTATTACGGAGCTGCGGATTGCGCGATTGCCCTGGCCCGGGCCAGCGTGCGCTCTTTACTGGATTGGCTCGATGCTAACGGGAGTTGCGAGCGCCGGCAGCGCGCACAGGATTGATCGAAGCGCGGATCATACTCTTCATCGTAGTCTTTCTCCTGGTCCTGGGACGCATCTGAGCGGTGGCACTCGGTCACCTCTGGTGGGAGCGTCGGTGTGTCCCGAATCCATTGTTGCCGGTTGTTTATTGGGCAAGACCAAACGCCTGGGAATGAAATATCAGCACTTCTTCAAAGTGAGAGAGAAAATAAGCCAGGCTATGATCGCCAGGATAAGCCCGATATTCGTGTTTCACACCTTCTTTCTGCAGTTGATCATGTAGTGCAGCCGCGCCCTTCTCGAAGCCGTAGTTGTCGTCTTGACCACAGTTGAAATAGATAGCCATCTTTCGCAACGCAGCGGCATTCCTCAGGGCCAGCACAGACGGGCTATTGTTCTTCCAGTGGGAAACGTTGATCGGGTTTCCGAAAACTGCAGCCAGCACTTTCCCGAGTGGAGCACCTGAGCGGGCAGCGCTATCGAGTTCCTCGGGAGACTCGGTAATCAGGGCAGCGCTTTGCGCACTGACCGCGGAAAACATTTCTGGATGGCTAAAGGCGAAGCGCAGCGCACCATAGCCGCCCATCGAGATGCCGCTGATCGCTCTATTCTTGCGGCCGCTACTGACGCGGTATTTGCTCTCAATGAGAGGAATGAACTCCTGCAGGAAGAAATCGCTGTAGCGGACTGAACCGTCGGCGGAGTTGATATAGAAACCGCGTCTGCCTTCCGGAGCAACGATGAGAAAATCGCCGATTGTATGTCGCTGGCGGAGATCGTCGAGCAGCGTCCATCCGCCGCTGTTAAAGAGCGTTTGCTCGTTGTCGCCGAGTCCGTGAAGGAAATAAAGCACTGGATAGCGCTGCGGAGGGTTCTTCGTCGCGCCCGCGGCATAGCTCGCGGGCAGGTAGACGCAGTAGTGCACCGGATATTTGAGAACTCGGCTATTCAGCGCGTTGCAGTCGATCCGGCTCTGAGCATGTGCTGGGAAAGAAACTATCAACGCCACCAGCAGAGTCATAACTTGGAACGAGCGATGCATCGATTCAGCTTACTCGTAGCGTAAGGCCTGCACGGGATCCAGCCGGGCTGCGCGTCCCGCCGGGTAGAGGCCCGCCGCGAGACTTACAAGGAAAGAAAACAATACGGCGAACGCTACCAGCCACCACGGCACGGACCAGAAATGCTCCGGTGGAAAAGATTGACGCTTGAGATAAACATTAGTACCCAGATTGATGACCTGCCCGATAGCCCAACCGAGGGCGACCCCGACGATGCCGCCGAGAATGCCCATGGCGCCTGCCTCGGCGAAGAAAAGTCTCTTCACGTCGCCATCGCTGGCGCCGATCGCCTTCATAATGCCAATTTCGCGGCGACGCTCGAGGATGGCCATAACGAGCGTATTTACGATCCCGATAAAAGCAACAGCCAGCGCGAGGCTGCCGAAGATTCCCAAAAACACGTCCAGCACTTTGAAGAACTGCTGGATGCTGCGGCTGGCGTCAAGGATCGAGAAGGTATTGAAGCCCATTTTCTTGATCGCGTCTTCCACCGCCTGTACCTGGCCGGGGCCTTTCACGCGCACATTCACCGAGGAATACACTGGCTGATCGCCGGGAGCACGCGAAACTTCACGCAGGTCCGTCGGCTGCATCACGTGCAGGCTCTCGGCCAGTTTGAGTGGAAGAAAAACTCGCGCACGGGTTGGGCCTCGCATACTCTCGGGATCGAGATCGGCGACACCAACAATTTTGAACTTGAGTTCGCGAGAGACGACCGAGTAAGCAGCGCCCGCCAAACCTTGGTCACTGCTGGCGTTGGCTTTATCACTCCCGACGTATGACGCCGCGGGTGGTGCCGCCTCGCGCTGCGCATAGCGCATGGTCAATTCCTTGCCCAAAAGCGGAGCCGCGAGTGCCGCCACGTTGGTCTCATCGAGGCCGGACTTCGGCGTTTTGCCCAGCAGTTCTTCGGCGAAGGTTTTTTGAATGACCACTTCTGGCGCCGTCTCGGATGAAAAGAAATGTCCCTGCAGTGCATCGAACGCATCGGTCGACTGGGCGGAAGAAGGTAGCGCAGCAACCATCGTCAAGTGCGGCTTGTCTTCGTAACGCAGCTCGGTAATGAAGCGGATGTCAGGATAGGCCTCAAGCACGTTTGGCATATGCTCGATCTCCTGGCGCGTTGCTTCGTCCAGAATGCGGCTTTCGCCTGGCGCAGGTCCACCGGCTTCTTGATCACGATTGAAGTTCCGCAGGTCGCGTCGGGATGTGACAACAACCGTATCGAATAATCCAGACTTCATCAGGCGACGGGACGCAAGCTGTTGCAGTCCGATGCCCAGAGAGAGCATGGCGACCAGCGATGCCACGCCTACCGAGATGCCGATGGTGGTCAGCGAATTTCGCAGAAGGGATTCGCGCAAATTGCGCACGGCAAGTTCGGCCAGATCAGGAAGCTTCATCGTCGTTCTCGCTCCGTTCCGGCAGTGGCGACGAAGGCTGAGCTTGCTTCATCGCCGATCAGCTTGCCATCGGCCAGAAAGATAAGTCGCTGGGCGTAGTGCTCCGCTAGGGCGCGCTCATGGGTCACCAAAACGACCGTCATTCCCAATTGCCGGTTGAACTCGCGGATCATGTTCATGATTTCGGTTCCGGTATGGCTGTCGAGATTACCCGTGGGTTCGTCGGCGAGCAGAAGTTCAGGACGGTTGATGAGCGCCCGAGCCAGCGCGGCCCGTTGCTGTTCCCCGCCGGAAAGCTCGCTGGGGCGATGGTTCATGCGCGATTGCAGGCCAACTCGCGTGAGCGCCTCCCGAGCCAAACTGTCACGTTTCCCGCGCTCGATCTCCGCAAAACGCATCGGCAATTCCACGTTTTCCGCAAGCGTCATGCTGGGGATCAGATTGAAGGATTGGAACACCATCCCCACGGTGCGCAGGCGATATCGCGCCAGCTCTTCGCGGGAAAGTCGCGCGAGATTCCGGTCATGAACAATAACGCTGCCGGAGGTAGGACGGTCCAGGCCAGCAATCAGATTCAACACCGAAGACTTGCCGGAGCCAGAACTACCGAGGAGCGCAACGAATTCGCCCGCGCGCACTTCCAAAGTCACGCCATCCACGGCGCGGATCACCGTCTCGCCCATACGGTAGTGGCGGCAAAGCTGCTCTGCATGAATTGCCGGCGCGCTATTCGGTTGGGAGTTGCCCGCGTTACTCATTCGTCAGCGAACCTCTCCCTTCAGAACACGCAGCGCGTCCGCCGGATTCCCGTCGCCGTTCCGTGCCGGGCCGGAGCTGCCATTTCCGTGCGCTTCCAGCTCAGGGAAGTCTCCCTCACCGGGAGCCAAGAACAGGTTGTCCTCCACACCATGCTGTCTGGTATACAGGTCGTAATAGCGGCCTCGTGCGGCATAGAGTTGCTCGTGCGTACCCCGCTCCACGATTTGTCCTTGCTCCATCACCAAAATTTGATCGGCGCGGCGGATCGTGGAAAGACGGTGTGCGATCACGAAAGTCGTCCGCCCCTTCATGAGATAGGAAAGCCCTTGCTGGATCATCTGCTCGGATTCTGAGTCCAGGCTCGAGGTTGCCTCATCGAGAATCAGGATGCGCGGCTCAGCCAGAATGGCTCGGGCAATCGAGATCCGCTGTCGCTGGCCTCCGGAAAGTTTAACGCCACGCTCTCCGACCACCGTTTCGTACTTGTCGACGAAGGTTTCCGCAAATTCATCGACCCGCGCGATGCGGCAGGCACGCAGGATTTCTTCTGCACTGGCGTCGGGACGTGAAAACGAAACATTCTCGCGAATTGTTCCATCAAAGAGAAAAGATTCCTGCAGCACGACTCCCAGACGAGTGCGGTAAGAATCGAGGCGAACCGTGCTGAGGTCAATGCCATCGAGCAGAATCTCGCCTTTGGTGGGCACATAAAAGGCTGAGATCAGGCCAATGGTGGTGGATTTACCGGACCCGGAGGAGCCAACCAGCGCCGTGACTGTCCCGGGATCGGCGCGGAAGGAAATGTCACGCAGCACGTCATGGATCCCGTCGTAGGTAAAGCTCACATGGTCGAACTCAATCCGTCCCACAATGTCGCGCAGCGCCATGGAGCGGTTGGGATCCTGATCCTCGGGCCGCTCCCGCATGATTTCCTGCGTCCGTTCGAGTCCGGCTAACGCTTCGGTAAGCTGAGTTCCGATGGAAACGATCTGCATGATGGGCGCAACCAGAAAACCTAGCAACAAGGTATAGGAGACAAATCCTCCGACCGTCAGCGTGCCGGAAGCAATCTGGTGTGCGCCTACATACATGGTCACCGCACCCACGACTCCCAGTAGCACGCTTGCGGAAAGGCTCATCACCGACGTTGCCGTCAGAGTACGCATCACGTTATCGAGCAGGCGCCGAACTCCGGTCGCAAAGACTGCTTCCTCGCGCTGTTCGGCATGATAGCCCTTGATCACGCGCACTCCGCCCAGCGATTCGGTGAGCCGGCCTGTGACCTCAGCATTAATCTTGCCGCGCTCACGAAAAATCGGCCGAATCGTGGCGAACGCTTTGTTGAGTGCGACGCCGAAACATACCAGCGAGCCCACAGCAATCAACGTCATCTGCACGCTGGTGCGGAGCAACAAAACCAGCGCAATTCCGGAGGTGACCAGGCCTCCGGCGAAGTCCACGAGGCCGGTCCCCAACAGGTTACGCACACCCTCCACATCGCTCATGATGCGAGAGACCAGGCTGCCAGTCTTGTTGGCGTCGTAAAATGCAACGGGCAGGCGCGAGATGTGGACCTGCACCTGTTGGCGCAATTCTGTGATTAGCCGTTGCGCCGCCTTCGATAAGGACTGCGTCAGCGAAAAAGAGGTGACGCCCTGCACCAGAGTAGCCCCTAGCACGAACAGCACCAGCGGCTGCAGTTTCTCCATGTGATGCTTATTGATGACGGTGTCGATCAGGAATTTGGTGGAATACGGCAAGACCAGCGCCGCAACGCGGTTGATCACCATCAACACAAAGCCGAGCGCGAGCAGCCAACGCCGCGGGCGCATCAGCTTCCAAACTTCCGGCAGAATGGCGCGGAGTCTCTCGACTTTGGGTTTCTTCTGGTCTGGTTTAGGGTCGGTACTCAATCTCTTCTTGGACTCCGGCCGAGCTTGATTCGCTTCATTATTACAGCATTGTGATCACTGCATTGTGACACGGCCGGGGCAGCCGTTGTATCCTCGGGGCGTGTCTCGCCAGTCTTCGCCGGAGCGCTCTCCCACCCCAGGCTTGTTGCTCGGCTTGGTCATCACGCTCGCGGCAGTCGTGGCCTACTCCGCTTACATCACTTGGCAAGTCGCGGGTTTGCGCAAGCTTCAGTCCGAACTGATTGACCGCAACCGCAAGGATTCCCTGCAATTGCTGCGCATCCAGAACGACCTGAATCTGCTCGCGGTTGCCATGCGCGACATGATCGACAATGACGAACCTTATCCGCTTACGGCGTGGTCGGCGCAGTTCCAGCGCATTCGCACTGATTTGGACGATGCCATGCGCCTGGAAGCCGGATTGGCCCCGGCGGGCCGAACGACCGAGCAAAGCGCTTCTTTAAGCACTTCGCTTGCACAGTTCTGGGACGCGGTAGATCGCGTTTTTGCTCTGGCTGGCTCGGGTAGGGAGAAAGATGCGCGAGCACAAATTCAACTCTCGTTGCAGGCGCGGCAGGCGGCGTTGAGTACGACCGTGGCTCGGTTCCTGGTTCAGAACAGCGAAAATGAGGAACAGGCGGCGCAGCGCATCATTCAGATTTATGACCGCGTGCAGCG
>Ga0187852_1003835_pt1 | contig 10661 bp, 7 predicted proteins | sample June2016WEW_6_40_FD_134511 | JGI IMG/M metagenome (GOLD analysis project Ga0187852, IMG submission 134511) | Peatland microbial communities from SPRUCE experiment site at the Marcell Experimental Forest, Minnesota, USA - June2016WEW_6_40 | ecosystem: Environmental > Terrestrial > Soil > Wetlands...
CAAACACTCACGACGCTCAACGACAAGGCCAACGCAGTGCTTCCAAAAAATGAATCCGCTTCCGTCAACCGCCAAAACCCAATTCATAAAGCGTGCCCAATTCCTTGCTAAGGATTCGGGGGCCTGCGCCGCAATGTGCGTTTGCGGTTGACAGATCAAGCCATGTCTCCGGCAGTTTGCGGACTGTTCCGGCCGGTGATTTTGCTGCCGCAATCACTGGTGCAAAAGCTTCCGCCGGCCCAATTGCGGGCAGTATTGCTGCATGAATTGACCCATCTCCGGCGCGGTGACGTTTGGATAAATTGCGCACAGGCGTTGGTCCAGATTGTCTATTGGTGGCATCCCCTGCTCTGGCTCGCCAATGCCCGCACCCGCAGCGTGCGTGAGGAAGCGGTGGACGATGCCGTCATGCTGGCGCTCCGCGACGATGCCGAGGCTTACGCCCCGACGCTGCTCGAAGTGGCGAAGCTGGCGTTCAGCCGGCCACTGGCCAGTCTGGGTTTGGTAGGCATCCTCGAATCCCGCAGCGCCTTGCGGCAACGGATCGAGCGCCTGGTGGACTTCCGCGCGCCGCGCAAGGCGGGGCTGACGATTATGTCACTCCTGGGCATTTGCATTTTTAGCGCCGTGGCGTTGCCGATGGGGGAAGCAATAACGTCAGCGGACAAACAGCCTGTTGCTCAAGCCGCACAGTCTGAACAAAGCCTGACGGTGAAAGTCAACCCGGAGATCTTCATCAAAAATGTCAAGGCGAAGGCGGCCACATACCTGCATGCGCCGACGGATGAATATGGCGAGATCTTGCTGGACATTCTGCGGGGCGAAGGCGTGGATTGCCATCCCCCGCACGGCCTCGCCTTCAATAACAAAACCGGGGAAATCACGACTCAAAACACCACGGAAGCCCTGGAAATTTTCCGCCAGGTCATCGAGCAGTTGAATCGTCCGGACGGACAATGCAACCTGCTCGCCATTCCCATCCATCGCAAGGGTGTCCTGATTCAGGGAGAATTTTACATTATGCGGACCGCCGATTTCGACGAGCTGACGGAAGGCTTGCAGCTTTATGACAATCCCCGTTTTTACGACCTTCCTTGGTGGTCGGTCGAACCGGACCAGTTCGCGGCATTCGGTGACCGTGTTAAATCGCTTGGATTGCGTCCCTTTCAACGCCCCCGTGTTCAAACCAGCCATGGCATGACCGCCCAATTATATTACGGCACCGAAACGAACTCCATCGAGTTGAGCTGTCTGCCATTTGTGACGGTTGATCAAACTCAACGATTTGTGGCACTGACGGTGCAAGTGAACACCAAGGGCTGGTTTACCGACAATCCGAAGGGGGACTGGCCGGTTCACGACGGCACCAACCGTTACGCCGTCAGCGGCCAGGTTTCAGCCGAAGACCACGGCGGCATCGTGCTTCGCGCAAAAAATCCGGCAGGTGACAATCTGGTCGTGGTCCTCGGCGTTCAAATAGTCACGAATAATCCAGCACCGGCAGAAAACGGCGAGAACGCGCCGCAGCGAGTTGCCAACGCTTCGGCCAATCTCGATACACGAACCTTCCTGATTACCCAAAACCCGGGCCTTGCCAACTTGCGCAAAAAAACGGGTCTCACCGAGTCCAGCACACCGGATGAATATCTGCGCGGCATTTCAAAACTTCTTTCCCCTTCGGGAACAACCCTGCCGCCGACCAGCATCTGGCTCAAAGAAAATGGGCTGTTGCTGGTTCGTGGTACACCGCAGCAACTGGACGCGGTTGAGCAGACGGTCTTGGAATTGAACGGATTTCCGTCACGGAAGCCCCAGGAGGGTGCCAACTCCGGAACCATCATGGGTAAGGCAAACTCAACTCCTGCTGAAACCGGTCATTCTACCAATCTTGAGACCCGCACATTCAAGGTTGACCCGCTCACCTTCTATCAAGGCTTGAAAAGCATAGGGGGAAAATTTGGTTCAGCCAATCCAAGCGGCGGCGGTCACGGCGACGGTGGATTTTTGGTAACCATAAACAATCAGACGGCAAACATCAGTCTGGCCGCCAAGCAGTTCTTCAGGGCCTTGGGTTTGAATTTGGACCCGCCGAAGAGCGTTTTCTTCAATGACCGGTTGGGTGTGCTGTTCGTCCGCGCAACCGAGCAGGATTTAGACACAGTGGAAAAAGCGATGCAGGTGCTTAACTACATGCCAACACCGTACACGCCAACACCGCAAATCCACATCAAGGCCAGGTTCATCGAAGTTTCACCAGAGATCGTCAAAAGCCTCAGCGGAACTTTCATTCCGGCGGGTGTCACCAACGTGGCCGGTGTTTTGACCGGTCCCGATCTCCGGCCTGTGCTCCACACCTTGGAGCAAAGCAAGGAGACCGAAACCCTGGCCGAACCGGAAGTAACCACCTTGAGCGGCCGGCAAACCCAGATGCGAGCGACTGAAATCATAACCATCATAACCAACTTCACTTACCGGGAAACTTCAACCAATGCAGCCATTGTCCCACAGTTTGGAAAAGTGGAATGCGGTCCGGTTTTGGATACAATTGCTTCCGTTATGCCCGATGGCTACACCATTGATTTGAGGATCATCCCATCACTGACGGAATTTTTGGGTTATGACAAATCAACCAATACCATTCCGACCGTCACCTCGACTGGCGCAATCGTTGACGTGCCGACGATCCGACCCAGCTTTTGCGTTCGGCAGGCCGATGCACACCTGAAATTGTGGGACGGACAAACCGTCGTCCTTGGCGGATTAATTTCCACGCAGATCCAAACAACCGAGGATAAGGTGCCGGTTTCAGGCAGCAGCCCGGCGGGAGAACCCCGGTTTCGGACACAAACAACCCGCACGGTCAAAAAGCACCAACTCCTCGTCCTGATCACCGTAACCTTGGTTGATCCGGCCGGAAACCGGATTCATGGCGACGACGAAATGCTTTTTGCCAGAAACAGCATTCCACCGCAGGATTCGCCTTAAATCGCGGCTCAACCCATCACCGTGAGCACGATGCCCACGAGAATGCCGATCACGGCGGGGAGTTTTTGCAGTCCATTTTTTTCACCAAACAGGAGCAAACCGCCGGCAAAGCCCACCAAGGTGCTGCCACGGCGCAAGCTCATCACCACCGAGACGAGTGAATGGGGATCACGCAGCGCGCTGAAATAGATGTAATCGGCCACCAGCAACGAAAAAGCGATGAACGGAATGCTCCAGCGCCAGTGGAATTCGTGGCGCGACCACCAGCGCCGCTTCCAGCCGATGGCGAACGGCGTGAAAAGGACCAGCAGATAGACCGAGAACCACGCCTGCACCGTCGGCACCGAGAAATGCGCCCGGCCCAGCAGGTATTTGTCATAGAGCGAACTCACTGCGCCGAGCAGTGTTCCGGCAATGAGAAAACCCACCCATTTGTCGCGATGGAAATGCACCCCTTCCAGCCGCCCGGCAAACGAAAGCCCCACAAATGAAGCCAGCGTCGTTAGCACACCGACGGTTTCCAGCCAGGTTGGCCGCTCGCCCAAAATCAGAATCGCACCAAACAACGTCCATAACGGACTGGTCGCCCGGATGGGCGAACCGAGCGACAGCGGCAGATGTTTCAGGGCGAAATAAGTGAACCCCCACGATGCCGCGACAATCGCGGATTTCAAGACCAGTTGGAGATGTTGTATCGGCGTGAGCGGGTCAGTGATGAGCGACGCCGGCAAAAGCCCCGGATGAACCGCCTGCGTACCCATCAAAACAATCCAAATGGCCGCACCGGTCAACGTACTGAAAAACAACACGGGCACAACGGCGTTGTCCCGGACGGCGTGCTTGGTGCAAAGCTCATAGACGCCGAGAAACAATGCTGATACGAGGCTGGCAACTATCCAATGCATAAAAAACGTAGGGCAGGCTTCCAGCCTGCCCCTTGATATTTTCTTAGAATGAGACAGGCAAGATGCCTGTCCCACTTTACATGTTTGCAATAATGTTACTTCCAAACTCGCTGCACTTGATTTCCGTCGCGCCTTCCATCTGGCGGGCGAAGTCATAGGTGACGCGCTTGCTGCCAATCGCGCCGTTCAATCCTTTCAAGATCAAATCCGCCGCTTCCGTCCAGCCCAGGTAGCGCAGCATCATTTCGCCGCTCAACACAACGCTGCCGGGATTCACGACGTCCTTGTTCGCGTATTTCGGCGCGGTGCCGTGCGTGGCCTCGAAGATGGAGTGGCCACTGATGTAATTGATGTTGCCGCCAGGAGCGATGCCGATGCCACCGACTTGCGCCGCCAGCGCATCGCTCAGGTAATCGCCGTTCAGGTTCAGCGTGGCGATGACGTCGAAGTCCGTCGGGCGCGTGAGCACCTGCTGGAGCGTGATGTCAGCAATGGAATCCTTGATGACGAGGCCCGCACCAAGCTTGCCTTCGGGGATTTTGCACCAAGGCCCGCCGTCCATTTCCACCGCGCCGTAACGCTCTTTGGCTATTTTATAGGCCCAATCACGAAACGCTCCTTCGGTGAACTTCATGATGTTGCCCTTGTGGACAATTGTAACGCTTTTGCGTTTGTTCGTGATGGCGTAAATGATGGCGGCGTGAATCAGGCGTATCGTGCCGAGATAGCTGACCGGCTTGAAGCCGATGCCGACATCCACTGCCGCTTCGCGATGCGGAGCGCCGATGGCCTCAAGCTGCTTTAGCCACTGCGCGGCGGCCTCTTTGGTTCCAAAACGAATCTTCCTGAATTCCTTGGGAAAATTCTGGGCCAGAAAGTCCAGTATCTTTTGGCTCTCCGGCGTGCCGCCGGCGTATTCGATACCAGCGTAAATGTCCTCGGTATTTTCGCGAAAGATGACCATGTTCACCTTCTCCGGATGCTTCACGGGCGACGGCACGCCGGTGAACCATCGCACCGGGCGCAGGCATACGTAGAGATCGAGCATCTGGCGCAATGCCACGTTGAGCGAGCGGATGCCGCCGCCGACCGGCGTGGTCAGCGGGCCTTTGATGCCGACGAGATATTCCTTGAACGCCTCGACCGTGTCGTCCGGCAGCCAATTGTCGAATTTGTTCTTGGCGGCTTCTCCGGCGAACACTTCAAACCAGGATATTTTCCGTTTGCCACCGTAGGCTTTCTGCACCGCCGCGTCGAACACGCGCACGCTCGCCGCCCAGATGTCCGGGCCGGTGCCGTCGCCGCGGATGAACGGGAGGACGGGATTTTCAGGAACGGTCAGTTTGCCGTTCTTGATTGAAATTTTTCCACCCGCGGGCGGCGTCACGTCTTTATAGGCCATATTTTTTCAATTCAAAATTAAATCTCGCTGATAAGAGGAAAAAGCCGAATGCGAAGGAAAGCAAGGAAAGAAAACCGATTGGTTGGAAGAAACACTCGCCCTCATCCTGACCTTCTCCCCTCCGTCTTCGCTACGCTTCGACGCGATCGCGCCGAAGCCAAAGGCGAAGGCGGACAGGAGAGGGAACAGCCAGAATTCGTCTTTGGTTTTGCGAATGACCTTTTGGCAAATCCAGTCACAGGTATTTCAATGAGATGGCGAAAAATTCTCCTTCTCCTTGGGGAGAAGGCCGGGATGAGGGAGAATATCGATCAAGCCACTTCAATCAGCTTCGACGTTATGGGAGCCGCGGCTTCGACGAATTGCGCTTTCACTTTGGCCACGGTATTTTCAACGGTCAGACCGTATTTTTGGCGGAGTTCGTCCTGCGTGGAGGCATGCTCGATGAACTGGTCCGGCCAGCCGATGCGCACCACGGGAGTGGTCACGCCCTTTTCGCTGAACAGTTCGAGCACCGCCGACCCGTAGCCGCCCATCAACACGTGGTCTTCCATCGTCACGACGATTTCCGCCGCGCGCCCGAAAAATTCATGCGCGCCATCGTCGAGCGGCTTGGTGAAACGCGGATTGATGACGGCGCAATCAAATCCTTCCGCTGCGAGTTGCGCCGCGGCATTGCGCGCGAGCGTGTTCATGGGCCCGAGGCCGAACAGCGCGACCTTGCGTTTGCCCTTGTTGGAAAAATTCCGGACGATTTCCGCCTTGCCCACTTCGAGCAGTTTAGGCTGGTCCTTGATGGGCACACCTTCCGCCGTGCCGCGCGGATAACGAATGAACGTCGGATGTTGCTGGTGCGTGGCGGTGAACATCATGTCCACCAGTTCGTCCTCGTCCTTCGGCGCCATGGCAATGACGTTCGGCAAACAGCGCAGATAGGAAATGTCGAACAGGCCGTGATGCGTTGGGCCGTCGTTCGCCGAAAGACCGGCGCGGTCCATGCAGAAAATCACCGGCAAATCCTGCAAACAAACGTCGTGATGAATGCAGTCGTAGGCCCGTTGCAGGAAGGTGGAATAAATTGCGCAAACCGGGTGGAAACCCATCGTCGCCATGCCGGCGGCAAAAATGACGGCGTGTTCCTCGGCAATGCCCACGTCGTAGTAACGGTCGGGCATGGCCTTTTCCAAATGCTTCAGGCCTGTGCCACTGGGCATCGCGGCGGTGATGCCGACGAGCGTGTTGTTTTTCTGGCAGAGTTTCACCAGCGTTTGCCCCATCACGTCCTGATAATTCGGCGGCGTGTCCGCTTTGACGGGCATCGAATCGCCGGTCTTCACGTCATAAGGCCCGGTGCCGTGGAATTTTTCCGGGAATTTCAGCGCGGCCTCAAAGCCCTTGCCTTTTTGCGTGAGAATGTGAATGACGATCGGATGGTCGCACGTCCTGGCGAATTCCAGCGTGCTGATGAGCAACGGCAAATCGTGTCCGTCAATCGGGCCGAGATAACGCATCCCCATTTCCTCAAACAAAACCGGGCTGCCATAGCCGCCGCGACCGTCTGTGTCCACCAGGCTGCCGGTTTGCCGCAGCCCGACGTCGGTGATGGCGCCCTTGACACCTTCCTCGGCCTTGTGTGCGAGTCTCAATGCAATCTCGCCCTTGGGCAGGCGGCGGACGAAATTTTCAAAATCTTTTGCGAGCTTGTTGTAACGAGGATTGGTGATGAGCTTGTTGAGGTAATTGGAGATGGCGCCGACGTTTTTGGCGATGCTCCATTCGTTGTCGTTGAGAATGCTGATGAATCGCTTGGTCGTGTGGCCGATGTTGTTGAGCGCCTCGAACGAAATGCCGTTCGTCAGCGCCGCGTCGCCGAAAATGCAGACGATGTTTTCGTCCGTGCCGTTTTTATCACGCGCCGCCGCCATGCCCAGCGCGGCGGAAAGCGCCGTGCCCGCATGACCCGCACCGTAGCAATCGTGCGGACTTTCCGTGCGCAACGCGAAGCCGTTCAGGCCGTCCGTCTGCCGGATGGTGCGGAAGCGCTTCTTGCGATCCGTTAGGATTTTGTGAACGTAAACCTGATGGCTCACGTCCCAGACAAATTTGTCCCGGGGCGTGTTGAAAACGCGATGCAACGCGATGGTCAACTCAACCACGCCAAGGTTCGGGCCGAGATGCCCGCCGCTTTTGGCCAGCCCGGCGATTAATTCTTCCCGAATCTCCCCGGACAGTTCCTGAAGCTGCGACAGCGTGAGTTTCTTCACATGCGCCGGCCCGTCCACCATCTCGAGATAACTGCTCATATATTTTGGGTCTGGGGTCGGGAAATCAGCCTTCGGACAAATCCGGTGACAGCAGCTTCAATTTCATTTCGCCCGCCGCGCTTTTTTCCAACTGTTGAATCTTCAACTCCGCCTCGGCGAGTTTTTCCTGGCAGACTTTTACCAGCTTCGTCCCTTCCTCATATTTGGACAAAAGCGTTTCCAGCGGCAGGTCGTCGGACTCCATGGCCTCGACAATGCCCTCGAGCTTTTTCAAAGCCTCTTCAAACGGCGGACTGTTCTTGGCCGCGTCATTGGCCCTGGCTGATTTTGACATGCAAAAATGCTAAAGAAAACCATCGCGTCCGTCCAGCTTGGAGTCATTCGGACCGAGGCAACTGCGCTCGCGAGGCGCGTGACTGAATTTGGCGCTCACGCGATCCTGGAAACATTCAGGCGCGAGGTGATCCGCAACCCACGAATGCACGGAAAAGTTCGCCGGTCAGGAACCCGGAATGATCTCAATCCCGTTGATCTCGGGGCTCTGAATGTTGGTCGTGAAAGTAATGTCAAGCTTGCCGTCGGTGATGTCCACGTTGACAGTTTCGATGTAGGCGCGCCTGGCACCGCCGGCCTTTGCCCAGACATCAAAATCCTTGAACTCATGGCCCGCGACGTTAAAGGAAAAGACGCGCTGCCCCGGGCCGGTGATGTCCTCGTAAGTTTCGGCAAAATGAAGTTTCACAATGTAGTTGCCGTTGGGAAGCTTGTACGAAAAAGAACTCATGCCGTATCGCTCGGTGCGATAGATGGCCTGGTCCTGTGTATTGGCGATTTGCGTGTCGCTGCCCCGATCAACCGTGTCTCCATCCACAAAACCCTGGTCAGGCAGCCAGACATTGCCGTTGAAATCGGTGTGGGAGGCGGTGGCGCCAGCATCAATGCGAATCGGCAATCCCGCGGCCATGGTCGCAGCAGGCGCAGGCGGTGCGACAGGCGCGGCTACAGCAGGTGCAGGCACGGTTACGGCAGGCGTGGGCGCGGCTACAACAGGTGCAGGCGCGGTTACGGCAGGCGTGGGCGTGGCGACCGTTATTTTGACGCCAGATTGATCCTTGTCCGACTGGCAGCCGACCAGCAGAAAAGCGACCACCGCTGAAATGAACGGGACGCGTGACCATTGCACCAAACGTTTTACATTTTGCATATATTTCTCGCTTTGTCTTGGGGTTTGCAGCCCTCAATCTAGTGGTTCTCCAAAAAGCTGCAAGCCGTTTTTTTACGTTTCGCTGAACCGGTTCCGTGGCAGCGGCTGCCATCGCTTGTCAACCTTGCTCAAAACCTCACCCGCTTTCAAACGGCAGATTTTTGGCGGGATTACTGTGACCCGCGCTTTTCGACGGATTTGGCACGACCACGAGGCTAAAACAAAAAACGGCGGCGTCCAGTTTGGAGTCAAACGCCAAAAACGCTCGAACTTGCAGCCAGTAGAGGCTATTTAGCCTTCACCGTCCAGCCTTGCTTGACTTCGAGGTCGCCGGAAAACGACGCGCGGCTGCGATCTTCCTGCACGGACAAGATGGTCAATTCACCCACCAGTTTTTCGTCGGTGAACACCACGTTGCCCTTGTCATCCTTCACGTCGTTGGTCTGGTAGAGTTCCAATTTGTCGCCTTCGTTGAAGCCTTCCTTGCTGCCGAGCGACACAATGATGGTGTTCTTGCTTGCCACGGCCAGCACCTTGCCGGGCTTGTGCTTGAGCGCGTCGTTGGCGGCGGAGGCTTTTGCCGTCAGACCGGCCTTTTGTTTCACGCGGCCGGATTCCGGCAGCGTCGTTCCCTGCACGTCGGAAATGATTTGTTCCAGCGTCTTCTCTGTGGCGTGGCCCAGCGCGCTGTCCATGAATTCATGGTTGCCCATATTGATGTTGCCGCCATTGCCGCCGACGTTTGAGCCGACATCAAAGCCGCCGCCCTTTTGTTCCGCCGAGGCCGAGCCGGTCTTGACGATTTTGCGCGTCGCCACGTCCACCAGACGCCAGTCAATCCGCACGTCGGCGACCGTTTGATGCAGTCCCAAGTTGCCAAAACCTGCCGGCGCAAAACCACCGAGGCCGATGTGCGATTCCTTGTTGCCGAACCGCGTCACCTTGGCCGTGAACATGAAATCCGCCGCCGCGAACCCGCCCTTGTCCACTTTCTGCGCCTGGTCAATCCAGCCGTCCTCGCCCATGTTGATCTCGTTCTTCAAATCGCCAATCTGGTTGACTTCAAGCATCTGAAATTTATTGATCTTGCCCAATTCGGTCGTGAGCATCTCGCCCAAGCCCTCGCCCATTGCCGGTTGCCAGGATTGAATTGCCGTCGTATCGCCGCTGAACGGCGCGACGAAACACGTCGGGAGGTCATCCGCGAAAACGCGACTGGTTGTGATTAAGATGCCGAGAACAATTGTGGAAAGATTCATCTTCATGCCGAATCACTGCCAAATCATTTGAAACAGGTCAATGAGAAATTAAAGCCAAATTTTGGAACTGCTTCCTTGTCTTTCGCGCCGCGCCTGCCTATTTAAACAGTGGGCCGTTCATGTCGTTTCAAAAAACATTTGCCGGGCGCGTCAAAGGCTGGATTCTTTTCGGCTGTTGGGCGGTTTTCATTGGACTCAATGCCCAGACAACGGTCGGGGCGCAATCCAATGTCACCGTCCGCGTCATGGCGGCGAACCTGAACGGCGACACGCAAAGCTATCAGCCGTTTGCCATCCGCATTTTTCAGGGACTCAAGCCGGATATCGTCGCCATCCAGGAATTCAATTACAGCAACAACATGGCGTCCGATTTTCGCTCGATGGTGGACACTGCTTTCGGAACGAATTTTGTGTATTATCGCGAGCCTTATACCGACAGCGGCGACATCCCCAACGGCATCATCAGCCGTTATTCGATTCTCGCCGCCGGTTCGTGGGTGGACACCGTGCAGTCGCAGCCGAACCGCGGCTTCGCTTGGGCGCAGATTGACGTGCCCGGCACGAACGACCTCTACGTTGTCAGTGTGCATCTGCTGACCAGCTCGGCCAGCGCCCGGTCGAGTGAGGCGGCGAATCTGAAAA
>Ga0187852_1003839_pt1 | contig 10656 bp, 6 predicted proteins | sample June2016WEW_6_40_FD_134511 | JGI IMG/M metagenome (GOLD analysis project Ga0187852, IMG submission 134511) | Peatland microbial communities from SPRUCE experiment site at the Marcell Experimental Forest, Minnesota, USA - June2016WEW_6_40 | ecosystem: Environmental > Terrestrial > Soil > Wetlands...
GATATTGGATATTGGTTCTTCTTCATCTTTATTGCCCTGGCGGCTTGCCCGAAAGGGGTATGATGTTACCGCCGTGGATATTCGTCCGTATCCCTTTCGCCAGCGTAATTTGCATTTTATTCAGGCTGATATCACCAGCTGTGACTTCGGACGAAATCTTGTCGCCTTTGACGTCGCAATTTGTATTTCGACCATCGAGCACATCGGTATAGGTCATTACGGTGATTCTATGGCCCAAGAGGGAGACAAGCTTGCTTTGGATTCTATTCATCGGGTACTAAAACCCATGGGTGCCCTTATTATAACTATGCCATTCAGCGGGCAATATAACCAAGATGATTTCCAAAGAATTTATGATCCTGACAGCATCTTCCGGGTGTTTTCCCTTGGCTGGCGGTTGAAGGAAGAAAGATACTATATTCCTAAGAGTAGGAAGCATTGGGTGTTGGCGAGCCGAGAAGAGGCAATCCTCCATCATAAAGCCTGGCCTGAATCAAACAATGCCTGTTTTTGGTTCGAAAAAGTATAAAACGCTTAAAGGTCCTAACAGCGAGATGAAAGAAATAATTCAAAGTTATAGAAACGGCAAGATTACCCTCGATAATGTCCCGGAGCCATGCTGCAAGCCCGGGGGGGTGGTAGTTCGAAATATTGCTTCCCTCATCAGCCCCGGCACTGAGAAGCTGATGATTGAGATGGGGCAGAAGAGTCTGCTGGGGAAGGCCCGGGCGCGGCCGGATTTGGTGCGCCAGGCCTGGGCCAAGGCCCAAAAAGAGGGGTTTATCAGCGTCTTCAAGGAGGCTATGAACCGCCTGGATGAACCGCTGCCCTTGGGGTACAGCGCCGCGGGGGTGGTTCAAGAGGTGGGGGCCGGGGTGCAGGGCTTCAAGCCCGGGGACCGGGTGGCCGCAGCCGGAGCGGGCTTCGCCTCCCATGCGGAGATGATTTGGGTGCCCGAAAATCTCTGTGTGCCTATCCCGGAGGGGATGGACTTTGAAGCCGCCGCCTTCGTCATGCTGGGAGGCATAGCCCTCCATGGAGTGCGGGAAGCCGGCCTGCCCCTGGGAGAAACCGCGGTGGTCATCGGCCTGGGGCTCCTGGGATTACTCAGCGTGCAACTGCTGGCGGCCGAGGGCTGCCGGGTCATCGGGGTGGACCTGGATCGGCAAAAATGCGACCTGGCCAAGGAATTGGGCGCTGATGCGGCCCTGGCGCCCGGCGAGGATGAAGTGGAAGAGGCCGTGGCCAACGCCACCGGGGGCCTGGGCGCCGATGCGGTGCTGATCACCGCGGCCAGCAGCGACCCGCGGCCGGTGCGCCTGGCCGAGGCGGTGGCCCGGGAGCGGGCCCGATTGGTCCTGGTGGGTGTGGCGGAACTGAGCCTCACCCGCAAGGCCTTCTGGGAAAAGGAGTTGACCTTTACGGTGTCCAAGGCCGCCGGCCCCGGCAGCCTGCAGCCGCTTTATGAGGCCAAGGGGTTCGATTATCCCCTGTCCCTAGTGCGCTGGACCGAGCGCCGCAATCTGGCGGCATTTTTGGACCTGGTGGCCCGGGGGCGGGTGCGGGTGGACAGGCTGACAACGCACCGCTTCCCCATTGATCAGGCCCTGGAGGCCTATGACCTGATCCTGAAAAATCGGGAGCCGTATATCGGGGTGGTCCTGAACTATCCTCAGCCGGCTAGACCTGAAACAGGGGAGGCCCTGGCTGATGCCGACCAAGCGGCGCGGCTTCGGAAGGTGTGGCTGAAACCTGCCGCCTCTCCAGGCCAATCGGCTGATCCCCGGGCAGTAGGGCTCATCGGCGGTGGCATGTTCACCAAAAATATATTGCTGCCAGCATTGAAGAAAGTCCCAGGAGTAATGCTGGTTGGGGTGGCCACCACCACCGGCGTAACAGCCCAGCATATCGCCAAAAAGTTCGGATTTGCCTACGCCGCCACGGATTATCGGGAAATCCTCAAGGATAAGGCCATCGGCAGTGTTATCATCACTACCCGGCATAATTCTCATGCCACCCTGGTGTTGGCAGCACTGACCGCGGGCAAGCACGTCCTGGTGGAAAAACCCTTATGCCTGACGTCAGAGGAGCTGGAAGAGATTAGTGCGGCTTATGACGGCTCCCGGCTGCTGATGGTGGGGTTTAACCGGCGGTTTGCGCCGTTGGCCCGGCAGGTCAAGGCCATGCTGGCGGGTCGCACCACTCCCCTGATGATGACTTATCGGATCAATGCCGGCTATATCCCTGGGGACCACTGGGTGCACGACCCGGAGGTGGGCGGCGGCCGTCTCCGGGGAGAAGTCTGTCATTTCATCGATTTCCTGCACTTCATGACCGGCTCGGAGGCGGCCTCGGTAGGTGTGGAGACCATTTCCGGAGCTACTGGCAAATACCGGTATGACGATAATCTGATCATTAATCTAAACTTCCAAGATGGTTCAACCGGCGCCATTCTTTATACCGCCAAAGGACCCAAGTCCTTTTCCCGGGAGCGATTCGAGCTCTTCTGCGAAGATTCGGCGGCGGTTATCGAGGATTTTCGGCGGGCCCAGCTTATTCAGGGCGGCAGGAGCCGAAAAATCAGCAAGTTTTCCATGGACATGGGATATCAGGCGGAATTGGAATTCTTTACCCAGGCGGTTGGAGAGCCGGTAGATTTCCCCAAGTTTTTTCTAGAATACGTTGCATCCACTCGGGCAACCCTGAAGGCCGCCGCGGCCTTGAGGTCTGGGCAGACCCAAGAGATGTGAGAGCCAACCCCTAATACGGTTTTCGGTTTTCAGTTTTCGGTTAAAAAAAGAAGAAGAAGAAATTGTCTTCCCCCTCACCCTTGCCCTCTCCCCCATCGGGGGAGAGGGAATAAAGATGGAACTCTCAGCGGTTAGGATATATAAAATATCAGCTACTGACCTTTAGGCAATGATTTTGCATGTCCAACAAATAGATTTAAGATTATTCACAACTGAAATGGGGGTGGCCGGCATGGTTGCCAAGCTATTGTTTCTCCTCCGATCCACTCCAAAGGCAAAAGCTTGCTTATGAAGATCTTACTTATCACCCCTTATTTCCCACCGGAGGTTGGATCGGCAGCCCATCTTTATTATGAATTGGGGCAGGCTCTTCGGGAACGGGGCCATGAGATTACCATCCTTACCGGCCTCCCCCGTTATCATGTGGCGGGAAAACCAAAGGATTACCGGCAACGACCCTGCATTTGCGAGACCTATCACGGTCTGAAAGTACTGCGGGTCTTCAACCTGGATATCCCCTGGAACATTCCCATCCTCCGGGGAATGGACCAATTTGTCTCCGCCCTCTTGGCCGGCATGGCCGGGGTCTGGCTGCCGGCCTTTGACGCAGCTCTGGTCTATTCGCCCCCCCTGCCCCTGGCTCTGGCCGCCCTGGCCCTGTGCCGGGCACGACGCCGCTCCCTGATAGTTAATATCCAAGACCTCTTTCCCCAAAGCGCCATTGATTTGGGGGTGCTTAAAAACCCCTACCTTATTCGAATTTTTAAGGGGTTGGAATCCTTTCTATACCGTCATGCCGGTCTGGTCGCGGTCCATTCCGAAGGGAACCGCCGTTATGTCTTAAATCGTGGGGGGAAATCCGGAAGAGTCACCGTAATACCTAACTGGATAGACACTAAGGCGATTCAACCCGGTTCCCGGAGAAACGGACTGCGGAGTTCCCTCGGCCTCGATCATCAGTTTGTGGTCTCCTTCGCCGGGATTATGGGTTATTCCCAGGATCTGGAAACGGTGTTTCACAGCGCCAGGATATTAAAAGACCAAAAAGACCTGGTCTTCCTCATGGTAGGCGATGGGGTTGAAAAATTCCGACTTCAAGAACTTGCCCGGGAGAACCAACTGAACAATGTCCTCTTCCTGCCCATGCAGCCCAAAGATAAATACCCTGAGGTCTTGTTAGCCTCTGACCTCTGCCTGGCCACCCTGCGCCAGGAAGTTAAAACCCCGGTGGTCCCTTCCAAGATCTTGAGCATCATGGCCGCGGGGCGGCCGGTGCTGGCCAGTCTCCCATTGGACGGCGATGCCCCCCGGCTGATAGCCGAGGCCCAATGTGGCAGGGCGATCGCCCCCAGTGACCCTGAGGCCATGGCCCAGGCTATCCTGCAGCTTTTTCAGGCCCCGGAGTTGCGGGAGCAAATGGGGGTTCGGGGTCGGAGATATGCAGTGCAGCACCTCTCTTTGGAGCGAGCCGCAGAGTTGATCGAGAACCGTATTTCGCGGTTTCATCCTCCGCATTAAAAGACTTAACTTAATCTCTTTTATTCATTTTTGGGTTTAAATGTACAAAGTTTTTGGCCTCAAGATCTCCAGGTGGAAACTACTCCTGCTGGCAGGGGACTCCGTGGCTTACTGCCTTTCGATAGTGTTGGCACTATACGGAGATCCTAAAGTCGGGCCGGAAATTTGGAAATTTGCCTCGCAGCACCTCATCGCTCTCCCCCTGGTGGGGCTGACCTATTTGCTGGTGCTCTATATCGCCGATACCTACGACTATCAACAAGACTTTCGCCGCTGGAGCAATGTCACACAGCTCATTTTTGCGGGTTTAATAGGCACGCTGGCGGTAATAGTTCTGTTCTATTTTCCTTTTGGAGCCTTCATCGGGCGCACTTTATTAATCATCCAGGCGGCAGGTTTTATCGGGTTGCTGTTAATCTGGCGCTGCACCTTCTCTGCCCTGGCCCTACCCCAGCGTCTGCAGAGAAAGGTGTTAATCGTCGGCGCCGGGAATAGCGGGCAGCGGATTCTGGAGGCCATTCGCCGCCGCCCCCAGAGCGGCTTAACCCCCTTAGGTTTTATCGATGACCACCCAGGGAAGATCGGCCTGGAAATTGATGGCCTGCCGGTAATGGGGAATTCTGCCCAAATGCCGGGAATCGTCAATCAGCAGCCTAACCTGATAGTAGTGGTGGCAATCACTCACGAAAAGTCGCCGTCCTTGATAAGCGCCCTAAATAAAATTTCCTGGGACGGTTGCAAGCTTATTGACATGCCGAGCTTTTTTGAATTTGTAGCGGGAAAGGTCCCCATTGAACACATTTCTGACACCTGGCTTTACCTGAACAGAATGCAGGCCAGCAAGTTATATTATCGACATCTAAAGCGCCTGCTCGATCTGGGGTTGGTATTTTTGGGCCTGGCCACAATTTGGCCGCTGTTTTTTCTGATAAGCCTGGCCATCAAATTGGACTGCCCCGGGCCGATATTTTTCCGGCAGGAGCGTCTGGGCCAGGATGGCAAGCCTTTTCAAATCTTAAAATTTCGCACCATGATTCATAAGGCCGAACAATGCGGGCCCCAATGGGCCAGCAAAGTTGACCCCCGGATCACCCGGGTGGGCCGCGTTCTGCGCAAAATGCGCCTGGATGAACTGCCCCAGGTGCTGAACATCCTAAGGGGTGATATGAGCTTCATCGGGCCCAGGCCGGAGCGCCAGGTATTTATCCGGCAATTTCAAGAACCGCTGCCGGACTTACGTCCGGGACGGCGGGCCGGTGATCCTCCCGGTGAGCTGGTGCACTGCGGCTTTAAGGAGAAAATTCCTTATTACAGCTATCGTTTGCTGGTGAAACCGGGACTCACCGGCTGGGCGCAGGTGATGTATCCTTATTCGTCATCCCTGGAGCAGACCCGGGAAAAATTGCAATACGACCTGTATTACATTAAAAACATGGGATTCTTTTTGGACCTGGCTATCCTGCTCAAGACCATACGCATAATCCTTTTTGGTCGGGGGACTTGAGATTTATAAGAAGCGGGAAAAAAATATGGCTGCACAAGATTATCGTAAGTTCTATGAGGGTAAGACCATTCTGGTCACGGGTGGGGCCGGGGCCATCGGGAGCAATCTGGTGAGGGGCCTGGGTGAGCTGGGCGCCAAGCTGGTCATTGTCCTGGACGACCTGTCCTCGGCAGTGCGCTGGAATGTGCCGGACCATGCCAACGTCCTGTTTGTGGAAGGCAGCATCCTGGATGAAGTTGAGCTGAAAAGGGTCTATTTTGAGGGCCCGGAGATCGTTTTCCACCTGGCCGCCTTGTTCGCCAATCAGAACTCCATCGACCACCCGGAGACGGACCTCCTGGTGAATGGCCTGGGCACCCTGAAACTCGCCCAATATTCCCGCCTGGCCGGGGTGCAGCGTTTCGTCTACGCCTCCTCGGGGTGCTCCATCTATGGCAGCAACGCCCCCCTGCCCCTCACCGAAGAGTTCATGTCCCTGCACCTCAGTTCTCCTTATCAAATCACCAAGATGCTGGGGGAGCTCTACTGCAACTTTTTCCAGCACCATTACGACCTGCCAACGGTCAAGGCCCGCTTTTTCAATTCCTACGGACCGGGGGAACTGCCCGGCCAGTACCGCAACGTCATCCCCAACTTCATCTACTGGGCTATGCGGGGCGAGCCTCTGCCCATCACCGGCAGCGGCGAGGAGACCCGGGATTTTACCTACGTGGGGGACATCGTGGACGGGCTGCTGCGGGCCGGCTGCCTCGAAGCCGCAGTGGGCCAGGAGTTCAACCTGGCCTCGGGCAAAGAGACCCGCATCATCGACCTTGCCCAGATGATTAACGCTCAGGTGGGGAATAAGGCCGGCATCTTTTACGCCGAGCGGCGTAAATGGGACACCAAATCGCGCCTTTTGGCCTCCGTGGATCGGGCCAGGCACCTGATCGGCTATGAACCCCATACGTCTTTCGCAGCAGGCTTAAAGAAGGCCATCGCCTGGTTCCGGGAAAACTGGGAGCAGATTCAGGCGGCAGCCCGCTTCGGGCCTGGGATTTCTTCGGCTGTACGTCACAAGGTGGCCAAACGATAACCATATTGGGCCTTCCTTTGAAGTAGTAGAGAAAGGTCGGCCCCTGTTGTATCCCAAAAAACCATTTGAAGAAGGCGAATATCAATATCGCCGTCTCATTTCAGCGGCTGATAAGTTAATATTTTTGGGGATATCGATGAATATTTTCCTAAAGTCACGTAGTAAGCTCTTATCTATTATGATGCTAATCATTGTATCTATATTGCTTTTCGCTACCGGCACAGCGTATGTCATTCGTGGGACGTATTATATGGTTACAAGCGCTGGTGATTTCGAAATGCGATGGGTTGAAGAGCATTACGTTTTCCGGGGTAAAAACCCCTTTGACATTTTCGAGCGACACTACGCCGAATTGCATGGAAATACGCTCCCCCAGATAGGTCGTGACAACTCGATTGATAGTGAATTGGGTCCAATAACGTTTGGTTGTTATCCACCATGGTCTTATTTCACTGGTGCGGTATTTACTTGGCCACCTACCCGGACTCTGGCGAAATGGTATTTTGGATTGATAAATTTAATGCTTTTATCTTCTCTTTTAATCTGGGCCTATCATTTAGGATTTAAAGATGGCACGATGATGGCGCTCTTCTTCACCTCATCGTTGCTGGCCACCAGTAGTATTTGCACAACGTTCGAAGTCGGCCAGTATGGCGTTGTTGTATTATCAGCTCTCGTTGCCTCCTTATGTCTGGACCGAAAGAATCGCTGCGGGTTTGCAGGCCTGTTGTTGGGAGTTGCCATGATAAAGGTTACCTTATCTGGCCCCTTTATAATCCCATTTCTTATCAAGCGACGCTGGAAGGCTCTTATAGTCATGGCGGTCTATATTGGAATAGGAAGCATTATTGTTTTTTTCGCCACCAAAACCAACCCGATTGAGATGCTTCAGCAAATGGTTAGGGCTGCGGAGACTTACGCATTTGAAGGCCAAAATTTTATGATGTATCTTCTTGGGAAACTTGAGGTGGGAACCGGAAGTGCAATAAAAATGCTCGCATGCCTCGTGGTGGGCGCGACGATAATTTTGTCTTACTTATGTCGCTCATCATCGATGCTAACTAACTTTGCTATCGCTGCTTTGGCGTCAAGATTCTGGACCTACCACCGCAATTACGACAACATAATTCTGATATTCCTCATGATGGCATTAGGCGTTGTGGCACTTCGGGATAATAGCCACCTGGCATTAGCAAGCTTTTTCGTCATGGGGTTGTCTCTCTGGCCTCCTGCTAGTCTAACGGAGATACAAGTTTACAGGATTTTCCAATATGCCGCATGGTTTGGATGCCTATCAGTATTGCTTATGATAGAATTCAAACATTATCCTGCATCTTCGCTAAAAAATAGATCTGATGTGTCGAATATAAAGCGAGGGAGAGGAGAAAAATGGGAAACGGCCGGATTATAACATTATGGAGGAGTTGAACGGAGATGGCTGCCGTGAAGATGCTCATCGTAATTCCGGCTTAAGAATGATGAACCATGCATTAAAAAACATATCATGTATGATACACATTTACAAATGGGATTATATGGCTGAAAGAGATGAAAAAGGATATATTAATGTTGTATGAACATATCGCTTTATATAATCGAATATAAATTAGAATGGTTTTGTAATTATATCTTATGAGATTTTTTCGATGAGTGAGTTGGAATTATCCATAGTTATACTGTATCAATGAAGCTGATACTATAGAAAAGTGTATTCGCAAGGCCTTAAAGGCTTATGTAAGTATTTTACTAAGAGATCAAGAAACCCGTAAACTTATTGAACCATGGAGCGTCATATCTGCCAAAGTTTTTTTTATTAATTACAATATACCTACGAAAATCTATCTTTACTTGGTGGCCCTAAATAATTGAAAAAAGTTCTGGCAATCTTCGGCACCCGTCCCGAGGCCATCAAGATGGCCCCGGTGGTCTTGCGCCTCAGGGAAGCGGGGGGCTTTCAGGTCAAGGTGGCGGTCACCGCCCAACACCGCCAGATGCTGGACCAGGTAATGAGCCTCTTTGGGATTGTCCCGGATTATGACCTGGACTTGATGAGGTCGGACCAGGACCTTTTTGACATCACCATCCGGGTCCTGGGAGGGCTTAAGGAGGTGCTGGCGCAGGAGAGGCCGGACCTGATCCTGGTGCACGGCGATACCACTACCACCTTGGCCGCGGCCCTGGCAGCTTATTATTGTCGCCTTCCGGTGGGCCATGTGGAGGCGGGACTGCGCACCGGGGACAAATACCGACCCTATCCCGAGGAACTGAACCGCCGCCTGACCGGGGCCCTGGCTGATTACCATTTTGCCCCTACTCCCTGGGCCCGGGACAATCTCCTGGCCGAAGGGGCGCCCCCAGAGCGGATCTGGGTCACCGGCAATACTGTGATCGACGCCTTACAGTTCATTGCTGCCCGGGTAGACGGTGATAAAGAACACTGGGAGAGATATTTTGCCAGGCATCACGGTCTGGCCTTGGATGGGCGGCGCCTTATCCTGGTTACCGGCCATCGGCGGGAAAATTTCGGCGCGGGGTTTAAGAATATCTGTCTGACCTTGCGGCAGATTATGGAGACCTATCCCCAGGTACACCTGGTATACCCGGTGCATTTGAATCCCCAGGTGCAGAAGCCGGTGTACGAGATCTTGTGCGCTTCGGGAGCAGCCCGGGAGGGAACCGGCGGCGCACTTCATCTGGAGGGCCCCGGAGGCGGACGCCTGTCCCTTCTGCCGCCCCTGGACTATGCCCCCTTCGTTTACTTGATGACTCGCAGTTACCTGGTCCTCACCGACTCCGGCGGTATTCAGGAGGAGGCTCCGGCCCTGGGTAAACCGGTCCTGGTGATGCGGGAGGTCACCGAAAGACCGGAAGGCGTCTGGGCCGGCACGGTGAAACTGGTGGGAACCACCCGGGAAACTATCCTGGCCGAAGTCAAGGATCTCCTGGAAAACTCTGGCCACTATCAGGCCATGGCCCAGGCTAAAAACCCTTATGGCGACGGCTGCGCTTCCCAGCGGATTGTGGTAATCCTGGATCAACAGTTAAAGGTAATAGAAGGGCTCAGCCAGCTTAAGGCCTGAAGAATTCAGTCACTCCAGGTAACCAACCCTTCAATATACCTTCCTTTTCCCCCTGGGTCTCGCCATGCTCTCTTCCACCCACTCGCAGAGCTTCTGATACCTAGTCCCCCCGCGCTCCAGCCATTGCGCCAGATCTTTTTGCGCCTCGGCCAGGTCTCTGCGGTCAAAGAGAGCCACCACGACTCCTGCAGATAGTCAGCCACGGCTCTTCTAGGCAGATGATCAGGGGGGGATAGGGGTAACCCATAAGGGTGCGCCAGACAAGCCCCGGAATCGCCCATGAAGGCCCTGTCACTCAGCCAGATTTTGCTTATAAAATTTTTGGTCTGGGGCCCATCAGCAGGGGGCTTACTTTACTATTCGTTTTCCAAAATCGCCTCTTAAAAAATGCGTGATGCATTTTGTAGGGGGGTATTCCTACGGGCATAGATACCCAGCCGACCAGGGGAGAATTTTTCATCTTAACGGTTCATGGCCTGCGGCCACAAAAAAAAGAACCACGGTTATCCTCTGGGAATGCCGGCCACGGCAATCTCGCTCAGGAGGACAAACATGGTTCAGGAAGATGCTAACTCCTTGGTATCCATAGTGCATCCCATTTGTTGCGGGTTGGATGTCCATAAAGAAACGCTGGTCGCCTGTCTGCTGGTCACTGGCGCAGATGGCCGCATCCAGTCCTGAGATAAAGGAATTTGCCACCTTCACCGATGACCTGCTGCGTCTGCGAGA
>Ga0187852_1003847_pt1 | contig 10631 bp, 11 predicted proteins | sample June2016WEW_6_40_FD_134511 | JGI IMG/M metagenome (GOLD analysis project Ga0187852, IMG submission 134511) | Peatland microbial communities from SPRUCE experiment site at the Marcell Experimental Forest, Minnesota, USA - June2016WEW_6_40 | ecosystem: Environmental > Terrestrial > Soil > Wetlands...
AAGCGCAGCCCTTTCTCCATGGCGATCGGCGTGATCAGTTCGATTTCCAGGCTCACGTTGTCTCCCGGCATCACCATTTCCGTCCCCGCTGGTAGCGTCGCCACCCCCGTCACGTCGGTCGTCCGGAAGTAAAACTGCGGACGATACCCGTTGAAGAACGGCGTGTGCCGTCCCCCTTCTTCCTTGCTCAAGATGTACACCGAGGAGGTGAACTTGGTGTGCGGAGTGATCGACCCCGGCTTTGCCAGCACCATGCCGCGCTCCACATCGTCCTTTTCCGTTCCCCGCAGCAACACCCCGATGTTATCGCCCGCCTGCCCTTCGTCCAGCAGCTTCTTGAACATTTCCACGCCCGTCACCACGCGCTTGAACGGCTCCGGCCGCAATCCCACGATCTCGATTTCTTCCTGCACCTTCACCTTGCCGCGCTCCACGCGCCCCGTCACCACCGTGCCCCGGCCCGAGATCGAGAAGATGTCTTCCACCGGCATCAGGAACGGCTTGTCAATCTGCCGCTCCGGCATCGGGATGTAGCTGTCCACCGCATCCATCAGCTCGTGGATCGACTTCTCCCATTTCGCGTCACCCTCCAGAGCCTTCAGCGCCGAACCCCGAATCACCGGAATCTTGTCCCCCGGAAACTGATACTTGTTCAGCAGGTCGCGCACTTCCACTTCCACCAGCTCCAGCAATTCCTCGTCCTCCACCGCGTCGCACTTGTTCATGTACACCACGATGTAGGGCACGTTCACCTGGCGGGCCAGCAGCACGTGCTCGCGCGTCTGCGGCATCGGCCCGTCCGTCGCCGCCACCACCAGAATCGCTCCGTCCATCTGCGCCGCGCCCGTGATCATGTTCTTGATGTAGTCGGCGTGCCCCGGGCAGTCCACATGCGCGTAGTGCCGGTTCTTCGTCTCGTACTCCACGTGCGCAATCGCGATCGTGATCCCGCGCGCCTTCTCCTCCGGCGCGTTGTCAATCGAGTCAAACGCCCGGAACTTCACCTTGGGATTTCCCTTCGCCAACACCTTGGTGATCGCCGCCGTCAACGTCGTCTTCCCGTGATCGATGTGACCAATCGTCCCCACATTCATGTGCGGCTTCGACCGATCAAATTTTTCCTTGGCCATAGCTCAGTTCCTCATCCATCAGAGATTCAACTGCCAAGCACTCTCGAAATCCGCTACTTCCCCACCGCCCGGCCTTGTATCTTCGCGATAACTTCTTCGGCAATTGACGCCGGCGCTTGCTCGTAACGGAGAAAGTGCATCGTATACGACGCCCGGCCTTGCGTGCGCGAACGCAGATCGGTGGCATATCCAAACATTTCTGAAAGGGGCACGGTCGAACGGATAATCTGCGTCGAGCCGCGGCGCTCCATCCCTTCCACATGCGCACGGCGGGAAGTGAGATCACCCACCACCGGGCCCATCGATTCCTCTGGGACCACGACTTCAACCTTCATCACCGGCTCGAGGAGGACAGGCTTCGCTTTGCGAATCGCTTCCTTGAAACCTATGGAGCCCGCGATTTTGAATGCCATTTCCGAAGAGTCGACTTCGTGATACGACCCATAGGTGAGGGCCACGGAAACACCATTCAGCTCATAGCCAGCCAAAACGCCTGTCTGCATGGCCTCGCGTACACCCTGATAGACCGGATTGATGTATTCCCTCGGAACCACGCCACCTACGATTTCGTCCTTGAACAGCAGGTTCAACTCCGGGTCAAACTTATTGGTGGATTTCTTCTTCGTCAGCTCAGCGATTTCTTCCAGGTTGGGGTGAGGCAGTGGTTCGACCCGCAGGTGAACGTGACCGTATTGGCCGTGTCCGCCCGTTTGCTTAATATGCTTCCCTTCCGCTTCGGCCATTCCCAAAATGGTCTCGCGATAAGCCACCTGCGGACGGCCAACATTGGCCGCCACACCGAACTCGCGCACCATGCGGTCAACCAGGATTTCCAGGTGCAACTCTCCCATGCCGGAAATTAAGGTCTGTCCTGTGTCCGGATCGGTGTTGACTTTAAACGTGGGATCTTCCTGCGTCAGCTTGGCAAGCGCATTCCCGAGCTTTTCCTGGTCCGCCTTCGTCTTGGGCTCGATGGCCACGGAGATGACGGGCGCGGGGAAATCCATGGCTTCCAGAACAATGGGGGCATTCTCATCGCAAATGGTGTCGCCGGTGGAAACATTTTTCAAACCCACGGCCGCGGCAATGTCGCCCGCATAAACTTCGTTAATCTCTTCCCGCTTATTGGCGTGCATCTGAAGCAGGCGGGAAACCCGCTCGTTCCGGTCCCGGCGCGGATTGTAAACCGAGTCACCCTGTTTGAGGTTTCCGGAATAAACCCGTAGGAAAGCCAATTGCCCCACGAAGGGGTCCGTCATAATCTTGAAAATCAGTGCAGCGAAAGGCTCCGAATCGTCCGCCTTTCGGGTCAGCGTCTTTTCTTCGTCTCGGGGATCGAGCCCTTCCATGGGAGGGACATCCAGGGGGGAAGGCAGGTAACTCACAACGGTATCAAGCAAGGGTTGGACGCCCTTATTCTTGAAGGCCGAACCGCAGACCACGGGGAATGCCTTCATGGCAATGGTGGCGCGACGAATGGCGGCGTGCATATCCTCCGCCGAGATCGCTTCGCCGTGGACATACTTTTCCATGATGGCGTCGTCCACTTCACCTAATGATTCGATCAACTGTTCTCGAGCGTGCCGGGCCTTTTCGGCGTGGTCAGCAGGGATGGGCATCTCGTCGAACGCGGCGCCCAACGTTTCGTCCTGCCAAACAATGGCGCGCTCGGTCACCAGGTCGATGAGCCCATCAAAGCTGTCCTGTGCTCCCAGCGGCAACTGGATGACGATGGGGTTGGCATGGAGCTTGGAACGCAACTGGCTGACGCATGTCTCAAAATCCGCGCCCACGCGGTCCATTTTGTTGACGAAGACGATGCGGGGCACACGATACTTGTCGGCCTGGCGCCAAACCGTTTCGGTTTGCGGCTCCACACCTTCGACCGCCCCTAAAATTGCAATCGCTCCGTCAAGCACCCGGAGCGACCGTTCAACCTCCGCCGTAAAATCCACGTGCCCCGGCGTATCGATAATATTGATTCGGATGTCATTCCAGAAACACGTCGTGGCCGCGGAGGTGATGGTAATGCCGCGTTCCTGTTCCTGCTCCATCCAGTCCATGACGGCGGTGCCATCATGCACCTCACCCATCTTGTGCGTTCTCCCCGTGTAATAGAGGATACGCTCGGTGGTGGTCGTCTTACCGGCATCGATGTGGGCCATGATGCCGATATTGCGATATCTCTCGAGTTGGACTTCTCTCGCCATATATTTCGTAGCGCCAAACGGCGTTTGACCGGGGGCCAAGCACCACGCGGCCCCGCAGGAAAAGGGGAACAGACACCGGACCCGACCTCAATCTCAACGGAATAAGGTCCGGAACCCCCGCAATGTTTTGAGCCACAGGGTCCGTCGGTTGACGGACTGCAATTCGGATCGTGGGCCGGGGAGGCGCCACATCCCGAATTGCTCGAGGTCATCCCGATTAAACAGGATTACCAGCGGTAATGGGCAAAAGCCTTGTTGGCTTCGGCCATGCGGTGAGTATCGTCCCGCTTCTTGATGGCCCCGCCGCGATTGTTCGCTGCATCCAGCAACTCCGCGGCGAGCTTCTCCACCATGGACTTTTCCCCCCGCTCACGCGCATAACCGATGATCCATCGGAGACTCAAGGAGGTCTGACGATTCCGATTAACTTCCACCGGCACCTGGTAGTTTGCTCCTCCAACTCGCCGTGACTTCACTTCCAGGGCTGGCTTGACGTTATCAACCGCCTTCTTGAAGAGCTTCAGCGGGTCATCATTGGCCCGCTGTTTGATCAACTCGAAGGCGTCATACACGATATTCTGGGCAACGCTCTTCTTACCTTCGAACATGACGCAGTTGACGAGCTTCTGCACCAAAGAATTTGCGTATACCGGATCGGGACCCGTTTCTCGACGTTCTACCGTACCTTTACGTGGCATCTAATAGCTCTCAGCTTTCAACTTGTAGGGCCGAATGGCGTTCGGCCGGGGCCGAGTGCCGCTCGGCCCTACAAATACTTAGGCGGCCTTCGGCCGCTTCGCTCCATACTTGGACCGACCTTGCCGGCGATCCGTAACTCCTGCGGAATCCAGGGTGCCCCGGATGACGTGATACCGAACGCCGGGCAGATCTTTCACACGCCCGCCGCGGATCAACACGATGGAGTGCTCCTGAAGATTGTGGCCCACACCCGGTATGTAGGTGGTCACTTCCATGCTGTTGGTCAAGCGCACGCGCGCCACCTTCCGCAATGCCGAGTTCGGTTTCTTGGGCGTCTGCGTGTACACGCGAATACAGACCCCGCGCTTTTGCGGGCAGCTTTCCAGCGCCGGACTGGAGGTCTTGTAGCGCGGCGACTTCCGGCCGAGACGTACCATTTGACTAAACGTGGGCATTCTAAAACCTTTCGCCAATCCCTGCTTAGCGTCGCGTTTAACGAACACAGGTATGGGGTGTAATTTGGCTCACGCCAAATCCCTACAAATGTAACAGAGTTAACAAAAAACTGTCAAGGGTTTGCGTGCAGGAAAATCTGAAACTTTCAACGCATCTCCATAATTTCCCGTTCCTTGCTCTTCGCATGACCTTCCAGTTTTTCCATGAAATCATCCGTCAGCTTCTGAATCTCCTCCAAGCCGCGGCGTTCATCGTCCTCGGATATCTTCTTGTCCTTCAGTAGCTTCTTCAATGCTTCATTACTATCACGCCGGATATTGCGCACGGCGGTACGATGATTCTCCATCGCCTTGTGAAGGTGTTTCACCAGTTCCTTGCGCCGCTCTTCCGTGAGCGGGGGAATGGGGACCTTCAAAATCTTGCCATCATTCATCGGATTCAAACCCAGGTCCGAGGAACGGATAACTTTTTCGATCACCGACAGCAGGCTCGGATCCCAGGGTTGCACGGTAAGCATCGTGGGATCTGGCACCCCCAACGTGGCCACTTGATTGAGCGGTGTAGGCGTCCCGTAATACTCCACCTTCAGGTGCTCCAACAGTGCCGTGGAAGCGCGGCCGGTGCGAACCCCAGCAAGTTCCACCCGCAAATCCTCCGTCGCCTTCGCCATGCGGGTTCTTGCTTGCGCCATCGTTTCTTTGATCATCCTACACGCCTTTCCGGCCCGGTCCTAGGGGGCAACCAACGAACCGACCTTCTCACCCAGGACCACCCGCTTGAGATTACCCGGAACATTCAAGTTAAATACGATGATGGGCAAGCGATTGTCCATACAGAGTGAGATCGCTGTCGTATCCATCACCGCCAAACCCCGCGAAAGCACGTCCAGGTAAGCAATTTCGGCAAACATCTTCGCTTCGGGAAACCTCTTGGGGTCAGCATCGTAAACCCCGTCGACCTTGGTAGCCTTCAGGATAACCTCAGCCTTGATCTCCATCGCCCGCAGCGCCGCTGCCGTGTCGGTGGAGAAGTAAGGGTTTCCCGTTCCCCCGGCAAAAACCACGACGCGGCCTTTTTCCAAATGGCGAATGGCGCGGCGGCGAATAAAGGGCTCGGCAATTTCGCGCATTTCAATCGCCGTGACCACTCGCGTCTGCGCCCCTTTTTTCTCCAGGGCGTCTTGCAGAGCCAGGGCGTTGATGACGGTCGCCAGCATGCCCATGTTGTCGGCGACGACTCGGTCAATCCCCATCGCCGATGCCGCCACGCCACGGATGAAATTACCGCCGCCCACAACCACGGCAATTTCCAATCCCATTCCTTGCACTTCCGATACTTCCGCGGCAATCCTTGAGGCCACTTCCGGATCAACGCCGAATCCCTGCTTGCCCATGAGGGCTTCGCCACTCAACTTTAGCAGGATGCGTCGAAATGCAGGTTGGCTCATGTGCTCCCGGACCGCGATACGGCCGCGGCCTATACTGCTCAACCATCCACTTCCAAAAGCGTTAGCCGTGCGGGCGGCGCAATTGAGTCGGCTCTGTTTAGACCGGAACCGCCGGAGTCGGGACAGGCCCAGCATCAATCTTCGCTGCCGTCTCACCAATCTTCAATCGCGAGAAGCGGCGGATGACGATATTCTCGCCGAATTTGGCGATCTTGGAGGCGATCAACTCGCCGACGGTCAGCGCGCTGCCGCTGTCCTTAATGAAGTGCTGCTCGTAGAGGCAATTATCCTCGTAGAACTTCCCCAGCTTCCCTTCCACGATGCGGTCCAAAACAGCCTCGGGTTTTCCCGTCGCCGCAGCCTGAGAATGTAGCACTTCCTTTTCGCGTTGGAGCACCTCTTCGGTGACGTCTTCCTTGCGAATAAAACGTGGATCGGTGGCACAGATCTGCATGGCAATATCGTGTGCCAGTTGCTGGAACTCCTCGTGACGCGCTACAAAATCGGATTCACAATTGAGTTCCACCAGCACCCCGATTTTTCCGCCGGCATGGATATAGGACCCCACCACACCCTCGGACGCTGTCCGCCCGGCTTTTTTTGCCGCCGTGGCCAGGCCGCGTTTGCGCAAAACGGTGAAAGCTTTTTCCATCTCACCTTGCGCCTCATCGAGGGCGCGCTTGCACTCCATCATGGGAGCGCCGCTGATCTCGCGTAGTTTCTTGACTTGCTCCGGGGTAACACTCATTCTGGGTCAATTCCTCCCGACAGGTGTGAGGCCGCGCCGCCGCTCGCACAGCTAGCCTCCCCATGTCGTCAATAAAACTCTGGGTACTACGGTGGGTCCGGCGCACCGTCGTCGCCTTTGCGCCGGCTGGGCTTGAACTCTCCGCCCACCTTCCGCTTTAGTTTGGGGGTGCGCACGCGGCCATCGAGAACCTCCTCAGCGGCCAGTACGGCGGGTGACAAGCCGGTCTCAGGATCCACTGCGAACTCTTGTGCCACGCCCTCATAACCTGGTGGGGGTATCTCCCCCGCGGCAATGGCCTCGCGCAGGCGCTGTTGTTCGAGTTCCTCAGCCGCTTTCTCCGCCGCAACCTTCTCTTCTTCGAGCCGCTTATCTTCCGCGGCCTGGCGCCCCTCCATAATGGAATCGGCGATGCGCGAAGTGAATAGCCGAATGGCTCGCAGGGCGTCGTCGTTGCCCGGGATCACATGATTCACCATGTCCGGGTCGCAATTGGTGTCCACGATGGCGACCACGGGGATTCCCAGTTTGCGTGCTTCCTGAACGGCGATATTCTCATTGTGGGAGTCCACGACAAACAAGGCGTCGGGCAGTCCGGGCATATCTTTGATGCCCGACAGGTTCTGTTCCAGGTGCTTCCGCTCGCGCTCGAGGCGCAGCACTTCCTTTTTGGTCAGCAGCTCGTAACGCCCGTCCTTGCTCATTTCATCCAATTCCCGCAGGCGTGTGATGGACTTCTGGATGGTGGAATTATTAGTCAGAAGCCCGCCCAGCCAGCGGTGATTGACGTAATACATCCCGCAGCGCACTGCTTCCTCGGCGATGGCGTCCTGGGCTTGGCGCTTGGTCCCCACGAACAGGATCGTCTTCCCTTCCCGGGAGAGATCGGCGACATAGCGCGCAGATTCCTTGAAGAGTTTAAGGGTTTTCTGGAGGTCGATTATATAAATCCCGTTGCGTTCCCCATAGATATATTCCTTCATCTTGGGGTTCCATCGGCGCGTCTGGTGGCCAAAGTGAACACCGGCCTCCAGGAATTCTTTCATCGTTATAGTGGACAAACCCTCACCTCACTTTGCTGGTAGGTATCAGGGATCAGGCGTTAGGTATCAGGAAAAGGGCATTCCTGAAACCTGGCACCTGGCGCCTGATACCTTCTTTATCTCTTCGAGAACTGGAACCGCTTGCGCGCGCCCTTTTGGCCGTACTTCTTCCGTTCCTTGGCTCGGGGGTCGCGCGTCAGGAAGCCGCCTTGACGCAAACGGGGCCGAAGTTCCGCGTTGAAAATCACCAACGCGCGCGCGATGCCCAGCGAGGCGGCGCCCGCCTGGCCGTGGATTCCGCCGCCGGCGGCGTTCACCAAAATGTCGAACTTCCCCGCCAGTTCCGTATGCACCAAGGGGAACTGCACTTCCGCCCGCAGGGCTTCGGAGGGGAAGTAAGTCGTGAAAGGTTGGTGATTGACGGCGATCTTCCCTTCGCCGGGACGCAGAATCACCCGCGCTACCGCAGTCTTGCGACGACCTGTTGCCACAAATTGGACAAGCTCAGCCACAGTTACTCCGCTCTGGTTAAGATTCTGAAGGATTCAAATTATTGCGCCAGGGAAAGCGCATGGGGGGACTGCCCCGTATGGGGGTGGGTCGATCCCACGTACACTTTCAACCGCTTTACCAATCGGTACCGCCACCGGTTCTTGGGCAGCATCCCGTAAATTGCTTCCCGCAGCAGCCGTTCCGGTTGTGTCTCGAAAAGCTTGCGCGCGGTGATTTCCCGGAGCCCCCCCGGATACCCGGTGTTGTGGCGGTAGATTTTTTGGTCGAGCTTCTTCCCGGTCAGCCGAATCTTCTCAGCGTTGATGATGATCAGACCACTGCGGTGATCCGCATGCGGGGTGTAGTCCGGCGAATTTTTGCCGACCAACACCTGCGCAGCCCGCGCCGCCAGCCGTCCCAGCACCCAACCCTCTGCGTCTACGACGTTCCAGTTTATCTGCCCTCTACTCGCCTTGGCGAAATAAGTCCCCACTCTTCTCTCCGTTCGAATCCTCAGGTTACAAACCTATATTTGTACTTGATATTGCCGTACCTTGTCAACTGTCATGAAAACCGTGGTGAGACCGGCGTCCATCAACTGCGGGGTCACTCAAACCAAGGTAACCACTGGCAGGATTATACCACATATTGCGCGATTCTGAGCGGCGAAGCAAACGAAAACTCGTAAATCACCCGGCGCAAGTGGCTCTCAGGATCTGCGGAAAAGCTGCTCGCCTGAAGCCGCCCGCTACAAAAGACAAAGCGTAGAGATTGGAGAGCAACTGCGCTAGAATGGGTGCCCATGCAAGCCTCATATCTGCTCACGTAGTGCGGAAGTCTCGCGAACATACGACGAGGAGGTATCCTGACCTATGACGTCTCGAACGAAAATTCTCCTGATGGTTTTCGTGGGCGCGGCGGTGAGCCTGGGGACTTTAGTGGCTCAGGCCCAGAAGAAGCCCGGCATCGCCTATCCCGCTTATCCCAACGATCCCCGCAAGTGGAGGCACGTCCGAACCATGGTGATCTTCAGCAAAGAGAACAAACTGTTCGACCGGTTTGGAGGTCTCCATAATGTTTATGTGAATGACATCGGTTGGCCCTCGTTAAAGGGGCGCAAAGCCTACCCGGACGGTTCCGAGTTCGCCCTGGAACTCTTTAACATCAGCACCCCCCAAGGGGCCATCGAGCCCCGGGGCCGCAAGGCACTTTACATCATGAAGAAGAATGCCAAGCTTTATCCCGACACGGGGGGCTGGGGCTTTGAGGTTTTCCTGGACGATCAACCGACGGGCTCGGTGAAAGATATGAAGGAGTGTTTTAGCTGCCACGGAAATCTGAAGAGCAGCGACTACGTTTATTCCGTGTATATGGAGTAGGCGCAATCCCCCGGCTGTCGAAGCTGCTATGAGCTACAAGACTGTCGGGGGCTAACGGCTTCAGTTTGGCAGTCGCTTCCGCGTAATCCGGTAATTGTGTAGGGCGACAGCAAGGGCTGGGGAAATCCCTCCGCCACGAGTCTGTTCCACGTGGACAACCTCGCCCTTGCAGATGACCTCTGCGTGGGCGCCATCTCCGTTTGTCGGAGGAATCTGAAGCCTCACATCGACAATCGTTGTTGGCTGGAAAATACACTTACTTCGAAACAAGACTCCAGTGTGACTGACGTTTTCTGTCCAGGCCTCAAACCATTCTGGGCTGCGTGGTATGCGGTAGCGAACAGGTATTTCGACCAGGAAACGTTCGGCGCGAGTCGAGGCTTCGTCCAATCTTCTTGCCATGGTGTCATTCCTCACGATGTTTGCGATGCCCAGAAGGTCTCTTGTATACGTCTTGCTAAAGACTCGCAACCAGTATGTCATTTCTGGGTTTGAGCACTACGTTCCGCCCCGCCTTCGAGAAGGGACTAAGCTCGAAGACCCGCAAGTGCCTTGCCAAAGGGCCGACTCATTAATGGAAGCTGACGAACTGAAATTGCAGGATTTGCAGGCGTGCAAGGCCGAGGAGGCGCGACGGGAGGGAAAGGGGAAGGTAAGATTTGAAATGGTCATGCAAAGTCTACACGGCGGGGCCTGGGGGTCTTACCCGCATTCCGTCGATTGCTTTGGACTCTGGCTCGTGCATTGTTCCTGCCCCCTCGACGGCCTCGCGGGGGGCCCTCAATCTCGCCCCCTACCAGGCCCTCGATTCAGGTCGGCAATTGTGTCGTGCCATTTCGTGCTGATCCAACGCTCAGCGCTACAGCGGCGCGGCACCGGCCCGAGCCCCAAAGGGGCTCAGACAAGTGTAGCGCGTCTATAACGGCATCGGCGTTGTCAAGCAAAACTTCTCCGTGGGGGTGGCGGTTGGGTTTTTCTCGCGCCTTTCCCCCTGTGCGATTCGTTTTCGGCTCATGCCGACCAAGGC
>Ga0187852_1003849_pt1 | contig 10628 bp, 10 predicted proteins | sample June2016WEW_6_40_FD_134511 | JGI IMG/M metagenome (GOLD analysis project Ga0187852, IMG submission 134511) | Peatland microbial communities from SPRUCE experiment site at the Marcell Experimental Forest, Minnesota, USA - June2016WEW_6_40 | ecosystem: Environmental > Terrestrial > Soil > Wetlands...
CCGATCCTATCGAAGAGACGCGATGACCACCCTTAAGCGCCGGTCCGGCGGGCTCCGCTATATGCGGAGCTCCGCCCGCCGGACCTCAGCGAAAATCTCCACCACTTCCGTGGACGCTAACGATTGTTGGGGCGCCGGGCTGGAAATTGGGCAGTCGCGTCGTTCCCCTGGGGAACGACCTTAAGCGACGCCGGAACACCGCTACTCTCTCGCGTATCCGTTTATTCCTAGGTCGCCGCAGGTAAAAAAGGGCGCCCTATCAGGGCCGCCCAAGGCCACCATCTTGCCTGTGGGAGGCGATGGAGATGCGTGCATTTAGGCCTAGAGGGCGGCCTCACCGCGTCAGGGCGAAGTCCACCATGTTCGATCGCTCGCATAACCCCGGCGCAGCAGTGCGACGACACTTTCTTCAGTCATCGGACCTGGGTTGTTCAGGACCAGCCTACTTGCTTTCATCGACTGTGCGGCGATCTGGCCAAAATGCTCGGGCTTGACCCCTAGAGACTTGACGTCGAGTGGTGCGCCCACCTCCGCCAGAAGCTCCTCGATACGAGAGATACCCGCCTTCGCCTGCTCGGCCTCTGGTTCTTCCGCACGGGCGACCCCCAGAACACGTCCCATCTCCGCGAACTGAGGCGTGCAGTATGGCAGATTGAAACGCATGACATAAGGAAGCAGCGCCGCAACCCCGAAACCGTGTGGCGTGTGGCTGAGCGCTGCAATAGGGCTCTGAATAGCGTGAGCCGCTGCAGTGCCTGTCGTGTTAATGACCATTCCCGCGCAGTAGGCCGCGAACATGACGTCGGACCTAGAGGAAAGGTCCGAAGGATTTGCGATAACGCGACCTAACGCTGAGTTCATTAGTTCGAACCCCTTGACACAAAAGATGTCGGTGATCCTGTTCTTTCCGACATAGATTTTCGTCGCCAGTTCCTGTGGCGTCGGGTTCTTGGGTCGGGCGGTGAAACCCTCCACGAGATGGGACAGTGCGTCGGCGGCCGTCGCAGCGGTCAATCCCCGCGGACAGGTCAACGTCAGCTCCGGATCGATGATGGCGGCGGTCGGTTCGAGATGAGCGTCCGTTATCGCCATCTTCATGTTGGCTTCGTCGTCGAAGATGACCGCGATGCTCGTGACCTCGGCTCCCGTGCCGCCGGTGGTCGGAATGGTCACTATCGGAAGTCCAGGCCCCGGAACCTTGAATTCGCCATAGTAGTCGCGAACGTCGCCACCGTTGGCGAGCACGATCGCGACCGTCTTCGCCAGATCAAGGCAACTGCCTCCGCCGACGCCCACAATGACATCAATGCCCTTGCCCTTGAACAGAGATACAGCTTCCAAGATGTTGGTTCTCGGAAGGTCCGGCAGCGCCTTGTCGTAAACGGACGCGGCGACACCCTCGTCTTTCAGCCCCGATACCAAAATCGCAAATTCGGGAGTCTTCGCCATCCGCTCGTCGGTGACGAGCAGCGCATTGCGTCCGAGGCCTTTGGCGATCAGCGCGAGCTGACGCCTCTGGCCGGGGCCGAACAAGACTGTCTTTGGCTGCCGGACGAAGCCCAGGCCGAGTCGGTTTTCCATGGTCACGTCATTCTCTCCTAAGGTTCGCCGACCGTGATCGCCATGTACTTCTGCTCCAGGAACTCGTAGATCCCGTCGTGGCCGGCCTCTCGGCCTATGCCTGAGGCTTTGATCCCGCCAAATGGGGCCGCCGGCTCGGCCATGATACCGCGATTGATACCCACCATGCCGAACTCCAAACGCTCGCCGACGGCGATGGCTCGGGTCAAGTCTCGCGTGAAGACATACGAAGCAAGGCCATAGTTGGAATTATTTGCGAATTCGAGCGCTTCGCCGACTCCGTTTACGGCGAAGATTGTCGCAATTGGCGCAAACAATTCGTTGCTGCACACGAACTCGTTGGGTCCGTCGAAGCGAACGACGGTCGGTTCGAAGAAGTAACCCGGGCGCTGAACCGCCCGCCCGCCGATGAGGATTTCGCCCCCTGCCGTCTTCAAGTCGTTGAGCGTGTCGTATAGCCGATCGCGCTGCTTGGCGGAGATCATCGGCCCGACGTCGACCGGCTCCATCCCATCCCCGACGGTCAACTTACTGACCTTCTGGACGAATTTTTTTGTGAACTCCGGCTCGAGCTTCCTATCCACGATTATTCGATTGGCGGCGACGCAGGCCTGTCCGGCGTTCCGGAACTTGCAGATGATCGCTTGTTCAGCAGCAAGATCGACGTCCGCGTCATCGAGCACGATGAACGGGCCGTCCCCGCCCAATTCCATCGAGCTGTTCACGATGTTCTCTGCCCCTAGGCGAAGCAGAAGACTGCCGACGCGAGTCGAGCCGGTGAAGCTCACTTTGCGCAAGCGCCTATCCTTCAAGAGGGTTTCGGAGACGCCCGAAGAGTTCGTGGTGTGGAGAAGGTTAGCCACCCCTTTCGGGAAGCCTGCATCGGCAAGCACCTCGAGGAAGAGAGCGCACGTCAACGGCGTTTCTTGTGCAGACTTGGTTATCGTCGTGCATCCGGCCGCCAGGGCGGCCCCGCCTTTCCGCACAATCATGAGCAGCGGAAAATTCCACGGCGTGATTAGAAGGCACGGCCCCACGGGCTGGTACGTCGTCAGCACGCGAAAACCGCCATGTGACGAGTTCGAATAGGTGCCGTGGATGTGCGCAGTCTGCTCCGCGAACCAGAGAAGGAAGTCAGCCGACAAAGTGAACTCGGCCTTCGCCTCCGTGAGAGGCTTGCCGCTTTCACGCGTCATCGTGCGGACGAACTGAGTCTCACGTTCCAGCATCAATCTGTGCGCTGCATGCATCAGATTCGCGCGAGCCCGTGGGGCCAGCCGGCCCCAGTCGTTCTGCGCTCGAACCGCCGCGTCGAGAGCCTCGCGCGCATGATCTGCATTGCAATTGGCGACCTCTGCGACAATCGAGCCGTCCGCGGGGTTGTGTACGGGGAAGACGCCCGCGCCCGGTCGCCACTGCCCATCAATGAAAAGGCCAGTCTGGGGAAGCGAAGCTCCCGAATCATGAGATATCACTAGTGCGCTCCGTTTTTTGCGCCGGAACTGAAGGTTTCCTCTCCAGGCGTATTCTTTTTGTCCCAAGAGCTGCTGCCCTGTAGGTATGTATGACTGTAATACGATAATACCCTGAGCGCAAGATCGGACCGGCACCAAAGCGGGTGCCGGAACTTTCAGCACGATCTCGCCCATTTCGGGCGCACGCTCGCGCATGTCGACGATCGTGTTTGAGCCGCCCTTTAGCGCATCTAAAACCGACCGCGGGTCGGCGCTGGACCGCCGAGGGCGCGGCCGGAAGTTCGGGCTAGCGATTGCTTGGGGGCCGCCAATAAGGAGTCGGAGAGGGGTGATCCCTCGGCCAGCGGCGGCACGAGGCCATCAAGATCAAGCGGGAACCGGCTCCCCGCAAGGCCCTGTGTTGCGGCGAAAGGTTTACCTCTCCATAGTGACTGGACGAAGTGCCGCTTCTGGAGCGGCGCGCAAAAGCGGACCGACTTCATGACCCGCCCCGAACCTGTCCAAAGAACCGTCTTTCGCTGCTTTGTGCCCGTTACGCTGAGGTGGAACGACGTAGACATTCAGGGGCATGTAAACAACAGCGTCCCGTTCCAGCTATTTGACACCGCCGTCAGTCATTGGCAGATCGAGAACCAATTGTTTCATAGCGTCGAACAACCGATCTGCGTGGTGGCTCGTCAGTCCTGCAACTTCTTCGCCGAAATCGGTATGATGGACAAAGTGACCGTCGGGCTAGCCCTTGAACGCATCGGCTCGTCAAGTATCACGTATCTCTTGGGGTTGTTTGTCAACGACGCTCAGACGTCAGCCGTGCAGGGCGAATTTGTTCATGTGGTGGTCGATAACGTCACTAGGAAACCTGCGCCAATTTCCGACGAAGCAAGGCGTGTGCTGCAAACCATCGCAGCGAAGCGCGACTAGGGCGAGAGCGGATTTCTCCTCGCAGCGCCGCGACCTCGGATCCCCCGCAATGTCGCCGAGGAAGCCATCCGGCTGGCGCGCCATCTAGCTGCGGCACCATCGTCCGAGCGTTTTGGATAGCTGCTGGACTAGACCGCTCGCCGGCGGGCAACGGGGTGACGTAAGCCATTCGGCTCACGGCGGCCCGGCGAGAGCCTACTAGCCATACCCTGCTTGCAGGGAATCCAACCCGCAAGCCCTCCTCAGATAATGCGGCGATCGCCGTGTGAACCACGCAAAAAAGGCGTTCCGGGACGGAACGGACCTGTGCCCTGTTCTCCACGCGCCCTGCCGTCGACTAACTCCACCGGCCGGCGATCGACAATTCCCTGAACTTCTTGCCGATTCAGCTCGAACCTGCGCGATCTTACGACGTCGATTTCGAAGGGGTCCCCTTCACGCTCGACCGCACTTCTGTCGAGCCCGTCGCAAATTGCGCGCAACTGCCGCACTCCGTCGACTTGACTGTATTACCGTAATACCGTATGAGCCTCACAGTGGTTGCCGCGACGATAATACAGCTAACCGCGCGGCGGGCGACCTGAAAAGAATACCGCGTATGACAATGGGAGGACGCGATGCGCATCGGGCGGGCAACGAAAGCGACAGCTATCCTCATCGGCTCCGCGCCCTTTCCAAACCGACTCGTCCCCCTTTTCCGCGAGAGAGCCGATTCCCTCGAAAGGACTCGAACCGGGCCGGACGGCGAAACTACTATCACCGGCAACCAGGGTCTCCATCGCAAGTGCACGACCGAGAAATACCGCACGGCGGTAGTCCGGCGAATGCAGGAGCGTTGCAGTCGCGCTCAGGCAGCCCGGCCGCTCCAGCGCCGGCCATCGGCTGTCGCATCCAAGCAAAGTTGCGAAAAGAGGCGAGCTAGGAACTCGGCCTAAATCCATGACGGACACCGTGCGCACTAGATGCCGCGTGGCAAGTTGGAAGCAATGCATTCAAGAAGGAGAAAAGCTGTGACAGAAGTTGAGAGTTCGAAAAAAAAGCCCGTGGAAAAACTTGACGCCATCGTTCTCGGTGCCGGATTTGCCGGGCTTGTAATGCTGCACAAGCTGCAGAATAAACTCGGACTCAACGCCCGTGTGATAGACAAAGCCGCCGGCGTCGGAGGCACTTGGTACTGGAACCGCTATCCCGGAGCGCGTTCCGACACCGAAAGTTGGGTTTATTGCTACAGCTTTGATCCGCAGCTCTACCGCGAATGGAAGTGGACGGAGCGCTATCCGCGAGAGTCCGAAATACGCGCCTATATCGAGCACGTCGCTGACAGGTTTGATCTGCGAAAGAACATCATCCTGTCAACAACCGTCACCTCCGCACATTTCAACGAGTCGTCGAACCGTTGGGACGTGGAGACGGACAAAGGCGATCGCTTCTCCGCTAAGTTCTTGATCACAGGGCTGGGTATCCTGTCCGCACCGAACAAGCCGCTGTTCCCCGGCGAAGAACGCTTCAAGGGGCGAGTCCTGCACACGGCCAACTGGCCAACGGAGCCTATCGACTTCACTGGGAAACGAGTTGGCGTTATCGGAAATGGATCGACTGGGATCCAAGTGGTGTCCGAATTGGCGCCGAAGGTCGATCATCTAACTCTGTTCCAGCGAACACCACAATACTCCGTTCCCGCACGCAACCACCCGCTCGACCCCGCCTTCCTCGACAATATCGCCGACAATCTCGAAAGCTATTTCGACAGGGTTCGGAAGTCTGCGACCGTTTTTGCATTCGAGGAGGCGAAAGTCGGCGCCATGGAGGTCTCCGCGGAAGAACGCGAGCGCGTGTTCGAGAAGGCCTGGAACGATGGCGGCGGTTTCAACTTCATGTTCGGAACCTTCAACGACATCGTGACGAATCTCGAGTCGAATGCCGCCGCCTGCGAATTCATCCGCCGAAAGATCGAAAAGGTCGTGACAGATCCGGTCAAGCGGGAGGCGGTGATGCCCACCGATCTCTACGCTCGCCGCCCGCTCTGCGACAACAACTACTACGAGGCGATCAATCGGGATAACGTGACGGTCTTGAACATCCGAAAGAACCCAATCGTAGAGTTTACCGAGAAGGGTATCCGGACAACGTCGGGTGAAGTCGAGCTCGACTATGTCATCTTCGCCACGGGCTTCGATGCGGTCACCGGAAATTTCGTGAGAATCGATTTCCAGGGCCGCAACGGTGTCAAGATGAAAGACCACTGGGCTCACGGCCCCCGGGCCTTCCTTGGACTGTCGGCAGCAGGGTTCCCCAACATGTTTTCTCTGTATGGTCCGCCAGGGCCATTCACTAATCAGCCGCCCGCTATCGAGTGGCAGGCGGAGTGGGTCTCAGAGGCCATCAAATATGTGAATGAACGTGGCATCAGCACGATAGAGGCTACACCGGAAGCTGAACAGGCTTGGTTGGACGAGTGCACCCGCATTGAGGAAATGACTCTGTTCCATAAGATCGATTGGTGGGTGTCCGGAGCAAATATCCCAGGAAAGGCGAAGGCCGTCAGTTTCTATATGGGCGGTTTCGGCGAATATATGAAGCACGCGGAAGCCTCAGCCAACGAGGCTTACAAGGGCTACAGGCTGTCCACCGCGAAAGCGCATGCGGCGTGATACGTAGCGGGGCCGGTTCATGCCGGCCCCGCGCATTTTGATCGATAAGCAAAAGGCCAAAGAGATGTCAGAGAAGTTCGCCGTCGTCACAGGTGGCGCTCGGAACATAGGTCAGGCCATCGCCTTGCGCCTGCAACGTGACGGGCTCCGGGTTATCGCTCTGGACATTGTCGAACCGGAGGCCGAAAGCCTTAGAGCCGACGCGATCCGCGTGGACCTGTCGGATCGCGCAGCGTCCGAAGAGTCCTTTTCGGCGATAGCGGCAAAGCACGCTGTAAAAGTTCTGATCAACAATGTGGGGATCGTCGCGCCTGCGCCCTTTGATGAAGTCGAGATGGATGACTTCGACCGGTTGATGCATCTCAACGTGCGAACCGCGGTCATCGCCGCGAAGGCGTTGGTGCCGGCCATGCGCGAGCACGGCGGCGGTCGCATCGTGATGAACACTAGTCGGGTCACTCTAGGTAAGCTCTCTCGTACGCTTTACAGCGCGTCGAAGGGCGCCCTTCAATCGATGGCGCGCACCTGGGCGCTCGAACTCGCGAAGGACCACATCACGGTGAACTGCGTGGCTCCGGGGCCGATTGCCACGTCGGTATTCTGGCAGAATAATCCGCCCAACTCCGAGTACACCCGCAATCTCATTGCCTCGATACCACTGGGACGCATGGGCGAGCCGGAGGACGTCGCCAACGCAGTGAGCTTCTTCTGCAGCGATGCTGCGAGTTTTGTGACCGGTCAGACGCTTTTCGTTTGCGGAGGGGTTACTGTCGGCTGAACCGATCGTGTTGGGGCGGGAAGTGAACCCGTTGCTTCGGTTTCCGACCGACGTCCCGGAATGGAATAGAGCTAAGTCCGGAAGAAGCGACCCCCAGACATATTCACCCGGGCCGGCGTTTGGCGGCAGCTATCAGGAGCCGCGCGAAGCACCATGACAAATAGCTCGATTATCGCCCGCACAGCCGCGCCGCTACGCCAGCAAGTTGTGCGACTGATCCGGGAGGAAATCCTGGACGGTGCACTAGTGCCCGGTCAACGGCTCTTCGAGAATGCGCTTTGCGAAACCTATGGCGTTTCACGGACCGTGATCCGGGAGGCGCTTCGGCAGCTTGAGTCCGAGCAATTGATTCAAGTCCGGCCGAACCTCGGCCCAGTTGTGACGGTGCTCGCAGAAGCCGAGATCAAAGCGATCTACGTTGTGAGAGCCGCCCTGGAAGGACTGGCGGGCAAGCTGTTCGCACTCAACGCGAACTCAGCTCAATGTCAAGAACTCGGCCGGCTGCGAGAACGCCTCAACGCGGAGTACCGGCATGGCAATGTCAACAGTCGCGAAGCAATTAAAATTGAATTTTATCACGGACTAGCCGAGGGCGCCTGCAACGAGATTCTGACTGAGAACTTGCGCAGCATTCATGCGCGTGTGGCGGTCTTTCGTCGCTATGCCTTTGTCGACCCTGAACGAATTGAACATTCGATCGCAGACCTGGAGGCAATTATCCAAGCCGTCGCGTTTGACCGCGATCCGGATGCCGCGTGGGCCGCGTGCCAACATCACATCCTTCTTGCCGGGGATTTGGCGGTAGCAGAATACTCCAAGCGAAACAAGGAACTGCTGTTCGCCAAGTAACCGCCGTCTGGGGCGCGCGCCGAGTCTCGGGCAGTGGGCGCGCCCCAGCCACGGCGCGCGCCCCCAATCGGTCAAAGACGAGGGTTCACGGCCTCACCATGGAAGCGGTAGGTGCCGTCCTCCACTCGGCTGATGTCGCCGAGACCCGGATAGGGGAAATGGTAGCCATGGTAGCGGATGCTTTCCGCGACAACTTTGGCGAAAATCGCCGCTTTGGAGTCCGCGCCCTGCTGGGGATTTGTGTCGTAGTCCATGTGGAAGTACCATTCAGGGTGATGCGGATCAAAGACTTGGTGATGGCAGACGTCGCCGGTGAAAACGACCTTCTCTCCCTGGCTCTCAAATATGTAGGCGACCATCCCAGCCGCGTGGCCTGCGACGGAGAATGTCGATAGGCCGGACGCCAACGTCGCGCCTGGTTGGAAAAGCCTGAGGCGCTTGCGGTAGGGCGCGACCGCATCGAGGGTTCCCCTCGTCCAGGGCGCCCGGAAATCGTTTCGCTTCAGGCTCTCCTCGTTTGTCCACTCCGCCCAGTCGGTCTCGGTGCAGTATAGGTCCGCGTTCGGAAATGCCGCGCTGCCATCGGGATTGATCAGACCGAAAGAGTGATCGGGATGCAGGTGCGTCATCAACACCGCGTCGATCTGCTCCGGCTTGATGCCCGCAGCAGTCATGTTCTCCATCAATCGGCCCATCTTGTCGCCGAACATTGTCGATGTGCGACCCATGCCTGCATCGATGAGGTAAAGCCGATCACCGGTGTTCACGGTCACCGGGTTCAGGTCCATCGGAATATGATCGATCGGCAGCCGGTATTCTTCCTTCAATCGACGCATTTCGGCGGGATCGGCATTTGGAAAGATGCCCTCGTAGCTGTGATGGATATAGCCGTCCCAAAGTGCGGTGCATTCTAACCCACCGACCCTGAACCTGTGCCAGCCGGCGTTCTGCATGTTCAGAAAAGCTGCACTCATTGGATATTCCCTCCTTGCGCCGTCTGGCCCGCTTTCGGCCTAACCGGTCTTGGTTGCTCACAAACCTGACGATTGTCACGGCCGTAATACTGTATTACCATAACACTCGAATCGTTCAAGGGCCGAGGCCGGTTGAGGACTCGGAACACCGCGAGGGAGCGCGCAATAGTGAAACCGTGCATCATCTGTGTCGCCATCACCGGCTCCCTGCCTCGCAAAGCCGACAACCCTGCAGTTCCGGTTACGGTCGCCGAACAGATCGAGAGCACGCATGAGGCATTCGAAGCAGGCGCGACGATAGTTCACGCCCATGTCCGCGACGAGAATCAGAATCCTACGTCGGACCCCGATCGCTTCTTGAAGCTCAAAGAAGGACTCGAGAAGCACTGCCCGGGGATGATCATCCAGTTTTCGACTGGGGGACGCTCGTCTCAGGACAGGGAGAGAGGGGGAATGCTGCCCTTGCGGCCTGACATGGCTTCGCTAGCGGTGGGCTCAAACAATTTTCCAAATCGGGTATACGAGAACCCGCCAGACTTGGTCGACTGGCTCGCCGCCGAAATGAAGACATTTGGCATAAAGCCGGAAATCGAGGCATTTGACCTTAGTCATATTTTCAAGGCCGCTGAAATGAACAGCGACGGCAGAATCCCGGGCCCCATTTACATTCAATTCGTGATGGGCGTGAAGAACGCAATGCCGGCCGACCGCACTGTCTTCGACTTCTATATCGAGACAACAAGGCGCCTGATGCCCAACGCGGAGTGGTGCGCCGCCGGAATCGGGCGGCATCAACTGATGATCAACGAGTGGTCCGTTTCGTGCGGTGGACATGCGCGAACCGGGTTGGAGGACAACGTCCGTATCGACAAGGAGACTTTAGCTCCTTCCAATGCGGCGCTCGTCAGACGCGTAGTCGATATTTGTCAAAGGTATGAGCGCCCGGTTGCTACGGTTTCGCAAGCCCGCGCCCTCCTTAGCCTGGCGCCAACAAATGAATGAGGGCCTTTTATCTAGCGGACCAACCTGACGGGATCGACTCCCCTTCAAGTTGGCGCCTGATTTTCAAGACACGAAATGAGTGGAGCCGCACATGGATCAACTTTTTCTTCTTCAACCGGGGTTCAGCGATCCTCAGTATCCCGGTCGTACTTTTGTCTGTCCGCACTGCACATTGATCGAAGGCCTACTCGCGCTTTACCCCACGCTGTCCTCAAAAATCGAAGTGCTGCGCGTTCCCTTCGCCAGACCACGAAAGAAGGTCATCGAAGTCGTTGGGGTGCCGTCGCGATTTGTGTTGAAATTGGCTTGAGGCGTTCTCCAGCGGTTTGAGATTATCGGATCATGCGGCGAGGTCAATGATCTGATCGGAGGGCTTTTCGGAGAGGCTGGGCCAGCC
>Ga0187852_1003851_pt1 | contig 10625 bp, 10 predicted proteins | sample June2016WEW_6_40_FD_134511 | JGI IMG/M metagenome (GOLD analysis project Ga0187852, IMG submission 134511) | Peatland microbial communities from SPRUCE experiment site at the Marcell Experimental Forest, Minnesota, USA - June2016WEW_6_40 | ecosystem: Environmental > Terrestrial > Soil > Wetlands...
CGTAGGGAGTGGATGATAATAGCCCCGGATGAAGCGTAGCGCAATCCGGGGAATGAGGTCCGTGAAGAGTTGCGCCCCATCGGGGCGCTGCGAATCTCTTCCGTAACCTCAAGGGTATCTTTCGAAGGAGCCTGGCGCGAAGTGTCAGGGCCCGGCTTCACAGCTTGCGGAAAATTCATTTGGTGTCGCACGAAGCGTCAGGGCATGGCTTTATAGCAAAACCACGATAGGTGTACCCAGAGCTATAACTCTAAAGGTGGTGTTTTCCTCAAGTAAACAACACCTTTGATCAAGCAATTTGGGCATGGAAATCGTGGTTTTGCTCTAGCCATGCCGCAAATGCAACAATAAAAGCGTCGGGCTTTAGCCCCTGCGGTACGTATATTTCAGTACTTCATATTCAAAGCAGTCTCATTTTCTCAGATCGGAAAGGAGATTTTCCGCAATGCTCAGACTTCTGGTTCAATGGCTCTTGAGCGCCTTTGCCCTGCTGGTGGTTTCCAACCTCGTGCCCGGCTTTGATGTGCGAGGCCTGGGACCGGCGCTGGCAGCGGCGCTGGTGATCGGCCTGCTCAACGCCACGGTCGGCTTCGTCCTCAAAGTCATCACCTTCCCCATCAGCATCCTCACCCTCGGCATCTTCCTGCTGGTCATCAACGGATTGATGATTCTGCTGGCATCAAACCTGGTCCGCGGCTTCCACGTGAGCGGCTTCGCTCCGGCCTTCTGGGGAGCAGTAGTGCTGGCTCTGCTGGGCATGATCATCCGCGCGGTCACCAAGAACGCGTAGGATGTTCTTCATTCGGATATTCTTCAATTAGTCGATGTTTTTTCAGGTCGTTGCTTTGAAAGGGCACGACTATACAGCTTGCGGAAAAACTCGAAATTGAGCCAGTTTTGTATCAGGGCACGACTTCAGTCGTGCCGCAAAAGCATCAAAATCAACGCGGGCTTTAGCCCCTGAAGGATGGTTTTTCCGGAGGGAGGCGGGGGTTTCAACCCCCGCATAACGCTTGCAAAATCAGCGCGGGCTTTAGCCCCGGAGCGTGACTTGTACCTCCTAACCCTTCAAAAAGTTGTAAGCTATTGGTATCAATGGCAAAGCCTTCATCACTTCTCGACACGCGAGTCGTCTACTGCGGCGACAATCTTGAGCAGCTCAAGAAGCTGCCCGACGCCTGCATCGACCTCATCTACATTGACCCGCCCTTCAACTCCAACCGGACCTACGAGATATTCTGGGGCGAGACCAAGGAAAAGCGCTCATTTGAGGATCGCCACGAATCCACGCGAGCCTACATCGAGTTCATGCGTCCACGCTGCGTCGAGTTGTCACGGGTTCTCAAAAAGACCGGTAGCTTCTATCTGCATTGCGATTGGCACGCCAGCCATTACGTTAAAGTGATGCTGGATCAGATTTTTGGTGAATCCAATTTCCAAACGGAGATCATCTGGCATCGGGCGCTCGCTAAAGGCTTGGCATTCAAGAGTCTTCCCAACAATCACGACACGCTGTTTCTCTATAGCGGCGGCGGTGAAATCGTCTTCAAAAGGCCATACAATCCATACGATCCAGAGAATCTTGACGCGAAAACAGCAGGCAAATATTCACATCAAGACCCGGATGGACGGCTATATCAGTTATGTGACTTGACGAATCCAAATCGCAACCGGCCTAACCTAACATATGAATTCCTGGGTCACAAGAAGGTTTGGCGATGGACTAAAGAACGTATGCAAGAGGGTTATGAAACCGGGATTGTGGTTCAGCCAAGCCCCGGTGCAGTTCCTCGCATGAAGCGCTATCTCGAAGAACAGGAAGGCCGTCCCATCGATTCGGTATGGACGGACATTCCCCCTATTAACTCTCAGGCAAAGGAGCGCTTAGGTTACCCAACGCAGAAGCCATTGAAACTGCTAGAACGTATTCTCGAAATCTCATCTAAGCCGAACGATATTGTTTTGGATGCTTTCTGCGGTTGCGGCACCACCTTGGTTGCTGCGCAGACTCTTGGCCGTCAATGGATCGGCATCGACATCTCTCCCACCGCCTGTCGTGTGATGGCCAAGCGGCTGCGGGATGTCTGCCGTATGAAAGAGGACGAAAACTACTGGCTGCATGGAAACGGCTTTATCGTCCGCGATCTGCCGTGGACTGAAAAGCAGCTTCGCGCCATCCCGCCCTTCGAGTTCGAGAACTGGGCGGTCATCGCTCTAGGCGGCATTCCTAACAAAACGCAGGTGGGTGACATGGGCATCGACGGGCGCATCTATCCCGTCGGCTCCGAACCCTCTGCTGCCGGAAAGGAAGCCGGAGAGCTTGACTTCATGGATGACTGGTATCCCATCCAGGTGAAGCAGATGGACAAGGTGGGTCGGCCCGACATCGATAAATTTGAAGCGGCCATGATACGGACCAAACGCAAGAAGGGCTTCATGGTAGGCTTCGACTTCAGCAACGATGCAATGACGGAGATCAGCCGGTTTTTTAGAACCGAGCACATCTCCATCGTCGCGTTAACCGTTCGTGAAATTCTGGACGAAACCATCGCACAAAGGCTGGCGTGACGGATTTCAGATCGGCTCACTCTTAATTACATATATCTGCAGTAGCGCAGATGGTCCCGAGTCCGAGCATGGGATCAGTGAGATGGCGCGCCGACTGGTTCGGCGGCTCTCACCTTAAGGTCGAGGTATTCGTTTACCTCAGAGATTGGTAACACTTCAGAGGTAATGTCAAGGAGGCTGCCGAGAGAAAGCAACCTAGGTGCGACGGTACCGGGCTCAACTGCAATTCTGAACTCGCTTTGGTAGGCGAAGGTCGAACGCTTGCGGAATCGTCCCACCTCTCCCGAGTATTCATCAGGATCGAAGTATTCAACCAACCTCGATTCGAAATGGCCCAAGCCGACTCTCGTTGCTGCATCAACAGCGCGATCTAGAAACACGTCAATTTCTGTGACCTCTACAAATGAATCTCCAAACTGAAAGTTTTGTCTGCTGATAGACTCACCGTCAGCTAGGGTCGTTGCGGCAAACATGCAATATACGTTACATAATCCTGTTTCGCCTCTGGCGAACCGTAGAGGTCCTTTCAAGCTGGACGGATTCAAAGCGTGTATGCCTGCGGCCCCGCCGTCCACTGCCAATTTCTTAATGCGCCGGGGCTGGATAATCTCTGTCGTCCCTTCAAAGTCGTCACCTCTTGTGGAGTCTGATTCCAACTTAGCGAACTCAGCCAGCCATCTCATATACAGGAGACCCTCATTGCGAAGCGATTCCAGATGCATCCTCCGGCCAAATTTGAAGAGGCCGTAGATTAGCTGATCGGGTTCTGTCATTTTTCGCCTCGCGGTGCAGATTCAAGAATACGAATTCGCTCATGCAAGCTCTCCGGTATACTCGGTCGGAGGCATCAGCTACCAAGAAATATATCTGTTGATATTCGCTTCGACGAACTGGAGATTGATGCTGCCAAAGAAGGAGTGCCAGTTGGGAGGTGCGATGAATGCCATCCGTCCTCCCGAATTCCACACCGGAACTACGGTTCCTTTCAGCCCGGCACTATTAGCTCGGATTTGAAGTTCCTCGATAGTTTGATGCTGGGTCGCTTGGTTTTGCGTCCCAAATGAGGATTCCAGCGGGATGATGATCAAATCAGTTCCTTGCTCGTGAATGTGAGCTACGTTAAATCTTGGCATTCAGTCCCCTTCAAAGGTCAATCCGAATTTAGATTGTTTCGATTTCAGATTGAATATGGACGAATGCTACGCCACATGGAAGTGGAAAAGTGGGACCCAACTGTTGCGCAACAATATACGTCCTTAACATCGCTTTCAGCTTGGCTATCCGGTCGCCCCATTCTTGCCGTTTTGCGAGGGCGGCTGGCCCCACCGCAGGTGGTTGCAGATAATTTCCCTCATTCGGCGCACAATCAATGAATGAGTAATCTCCAGAGGAGCGGGCCGTTACTGACCACTGTTCACTGTCAACTGGAAAGGGTACCCCCCTCCCCCCCCAATATTTTTTTTAACCCCCGAATCCTTGCAGATTAATTCAGCAATCTATGATTCTTCACTTCCGCTCCTTGTAGAGGCCGTGCTGATAAGCATCTTTTTATCTATAAGATACATAGGTTTCGATCCGCGGGCAGAATTCGTCCTACCTCGTCACCTCGTATCAGGATGTGAGATTCGTGATTTGGCTGTTGAAAACGTCTTGCAGATAATTACGAGGATGCTTTTGTCATCTCGCGCCGTGTGCCCAAAATGCCGCTATTGGAGCTTGGGGATCCACGAATCCTAGGTCGCGCAAGCGCCGTCTGCCTGGACGGCCAGTCCAATTCAGCGGGTGGTTGGAGCAACAGGATTATTCGTCTGCACAGGCTTGACCTGCCGAGCATGAGTCTTCGCGTGCGCGTTTGCGGCTGCCTTCGTCTGTGCCTGCGGCGTCGTCACCGGATGCGCTGTGGCAGGAGCTACGACAACCGGTCCGTTCAGCGTCTGCGGTGTGCGCATCGCTCCGGCGCTTGAAAATCCAGCTTGTCCAGTTTGGCCGGCTCCGCGCAGAGGAACCGCAACTGCGCTCGACGGCGGAGCCGGCTGGAAGCGCGAGGAAATTCCCCATCCACCGCCGACCACCACGGCAACAATCGCCGCCGCCGCCGCCGCGCGCATCCAGTTATTGTCCATCGAGAGCGCCACGCGCCAGCGCAAAATCCCTGCCTTAGGCAACTCCGTCAATGCCGCCGCTCGCAACCCAGCCTGCACCCGCTCTTCAAGCCCCTCCGGCGCGGAGAGCCGTGCAATCATCCGCAACGTCTCGTCAAATTCGCTGGGATCGGAAGTTCTGTTCCCTGTTCCCTGATCCCTGATCCCTGTTCTCTGATCTCTGATCTCTGTCTTCATCTCAAACTCCTGGTATGGTCCAGCAATCCGGCCATCAGGTTACGTGCACGAAACAATCTTGACCGCACGCTGGATTCGCTAATCCCCAGCACCGAAGCAATCTCCACGCTGGTCAGCTCCTCGAAGGCCGAGAGCATCAGCACCTCTCGCTCCTTGGCGGGCAACTGCTCCACGCAGCCCAGCACATGAGCGTGGTGTTGCGCCGCGGCAACGCGCTCCTCAGCACTCAACCCGCCGACTGGCAGCACGCGCGCCAACTCGGCCACGTCGTCGGTCTCCGGCCGCGTCTTCATGCGCCGCTTGCGATCCAGCACCACGTTCCACACAATGCGAATCAACCAAACCCGCTGGTCGCGCACCTCCGCCAGCGTCTCGCGATGGCGCAGCACGCGCACAAACGCCTCCTGCACAGCGTCTTCCGCGTCGGCCGCGTTGCGCAACACTGAGTAAGCCACCCGATACAGCGTTCCGGCGTACTGGCTCACCAGCCCCGCAATCGCAGCTTCTTCCGCGCGCCGGCAGGTCTCTTCGTACGCAGCTTTATCTGCAATTCCCATCCAACCTGAGAATACTGCCTGACCCGCGCTCATAGTCCACTGACGCAAGCAAAGGCCAAAATGCTCGTAATCAGCGCCAAAATGAAAAAGGCTCGCGAAGCCATCGCTCCGCGAGCCTTTTCGTCAATTCGTCTGCCTTATTGCTTGCCGGCCAGCTTTTGCGTGGCAATCGAGCCAGCCGCGCCGTCCTTGTCAGCGTCCTTCACAGTGGCCCACAGCTTCCGCGCCTGCTCAGTCTTGCCTTCCTCGGCATACAAATCGGCCAAGTCAAGCTGCGCCACAGCAGCCGGCACCGTCTCCGACGGCTTTGCCGTCAGCCCGTTGTAAAGAGCAATCGCCTCAGCGTCGCGCTCACTCTGGTGATACAGGCCGGCCAGCGCCAGCTTAGCCAGGTTCGCCAAATTCCTGTCCCACGCCCTCGCCGCCGTCTTCAACTCTGTCTCGGCTGCCGCGCTGTTTCCCAACTCCTCATACGTGATCCCGGCAAAGTAGTGAGCCTTGGCGCCCTCCGCCAGCCATCCATACTGCCGTGCAATCGCAATAAACTGCTGATTTGCGGCCTTCGATCTGTCGCTGGCAGTCGTGTACACACCGTTCGCAGCCGGAGTACCGGCCATCGCCAGCGGCATATTATAGGTGTCCATCGCCGCGCCCAGGGCGTCGTTGGCTTTGCTGGAGGACCAGCCCCAGTAAATCAATCCGGCGGCGCACGCCACGAAAACTACAGCTATAACCACTATCCAGCGCATCACGCCGGAACGATGGCCGCTCACCCAGTTCATGCTGCTGGCGGTGGCCTTGGCAAAACGATCTTGTTTCAAAGAATGACGGGTTTTTGTATCCACAGGTCTCTTTCTTCCTTTAACTGCAACCCAATTAGTCTATCAGCGCGTGAACGGCGGCGTCCATCGGGCCTTGCGGTTGTGTGGGCGACGCAGTAGGCTAAGTATCTATGTATGAAGACTTCCGCGTAACCGAGCGCTGGAGCTGCGAAGAGCTCACTTGCCGATGGAAAGGCACCCTGGTAGCCATCGCCACGCGCCACGCCGACGCCGTCGATGTCCGCTTCGACGTCAACGGACGCCCCCTGTGGATTGCCCTGCCGCTCGATGCATGGGGCCGTCATAAGTCATTGACAGGAAAGGTGATCACCGACCAGCTCGCCGCCCAGATCGCGGGCCGTTATCTGAAACAATTAATAGAAGAAGGCTACGACTCCCGCCGCGAAATCTACACCATGACCGTGGACGAAGTCCTTGCGAATCTTGACTTTGTGGTCGCCGAAGCAAAAGCCCAGGGCGAGATGCCTACGCTGGTTAGTAGCTGACAGCTGACAGCTCACAGCTGGCAGCTTACAGCTAACAGCTCACAGCTAGCAGTTTTCAGGGGTTAAAACGCGCGAAAAGGGCTCTGCTTCGAGATAGAGGGTTTTTTGCGTAAAATTGGGCGATTTGGTACTAGGGAATAGGGAAAAAACAGGGAATAGGGAACAGGGAACAGGGAACAGAAAACAGGGAGTAGGGAATAGGGGCTAGAATTTGCGAAAGTGTTCCACGTGGAACATATTCATTCTGTTGAATTTATCTCTATGTTTACCACTTAATTATCAGCAAGGTTTTGAAAATAAATATCAGAGATCAGTGATCAGGGATCAAAAAAGCCGCGATGCTTGCTGCGTTCCCATCCCGAAAAGCAAAGAGGCGTGCCGGATTGAAACAGCTTATAAACTGTCCTGATTCCCACAACGCCTTTCGACTTCTTTTCGCTGTAGGATAGTCCTGAAGGTCCCATCAGTCCAACGGGCCTCTGCTCAGCAATGTGAAGAGCGGCTATAGTGCGTGTTAATTGACGAAGACTTGTTCCAAAGTGTGGAGAATACGCAAGTGGGACTAGCGACACAGATTCATTTGGAGGAACGGACGGATATGCTGCGCCTCAACGCAGCCCGCCTGGACCACGAGAATTTCGATTTCGCTGGCAGCGCAACCGGGTACCTGACTCACAGCTTGCATCCATACCCTGCAAAGTTCATCCCGCAGATCCCACGGACTCTAATTCGTGAGTTGTCTAGCGAAGGCGATACAGTAGCGGATGTGTTTTGCGGCAGTGGGACGACATTGGTTGAGGCTCTGTTACTTAATCGGAATGCCATCGGGTTTGATGCCAATCCGCTGGCCTGTATGATTTCGAACGCGAAGACCACTCGACTTACGCCGAGAGACAATGAACTTCTCTTGTCAATTCTCGCTAGAGCCGAAAACTTAGCTGACGCGATTAAGAAAGCTGGAAATGATCTATTCCACCCGTCTGAGACCTTTGTTTCAGCCGCACCTCGTCCCAGCGCAACGGTACTTGAATTCTGGTTTGAGCCGTTCGTCGTTGAAGAACTCGCCGAAATTCTCTCCTGGTGCATGGCGTTGTCGTCGGAATCGGCCCGAGACGTTTCGCTAGTCGCGTTCTCTTCGATTATCGTAACTGTTTCCAAGCAGGATTCCGATACACGATATGTCCGGCGCGTAAAGAACACTGCACAGGGCGAGACAATGACCCGATTTGCCAGGGCATTAAAGTCTGCGCTCATCGCAGTCGATGAGTTTACTGAGGTTGTCCGTCCGGACTTAATCAGCCAAGTGATCAGCGCCAATATTCTTGAGAACCCTTCAAGCCCGAAATTTGACCTAATGGTATGCTCGCCACCATATCCAAATGCTTTCAGTTATCACCTCTATCACATGACACGCATGATCTGGCTTGGCATGGATCAGCCGAAGTTTAAACGCGAGGAAATCGGAAGCCATCGAAAGTACAGCGCAAAAGGAATCAATGGCGCGACGGCCAAGACCTTCCAGAGTGAGATGCGCAAGATTCTTGCCTGGCTTCGAATTCATTTGAAGGCTGGCGGCTATGCCTGCTTTGTTGTGGGCGATTCTACGATCCGAGGCGAACTAATTAACAACGCCGATCTTATCGCTGCAGCGGGGATAAGCGAAGGTTTTAGTGAAGTCGCACGCCCAACTCGACAGCTTCAGTTGACCAAGAAGGCGTTCAACCCAGTGATCGGAAAAATCAAGGACGAGAAGATTCTGATTCTTCAAAATCTTATGAGGACGATTTAATGAGTCTGCCGCTCGTCTGCCGAATGAAGCCGTATATCCAACCATTTGAACGTACACTGGCGCTCGCGGAACTCAGCGCTCTAGCGAATGCTAAACCTATTTCTTTTGACCAGAGTACTAATCCTGTTCTTTTCTCGATACCTCCCGTGGTTAAGCCAGCTACGCTTGCTCGCCACCTAGCCTATTGGGAGACCATCGAGGCGGATAAACTTTATTTCACTACTCAGGTATTACGTGAGCGTACTGTTAATGTGGTACGGAACGGGGTGCCAACGAAGGAAATCCAGCAACTCCTATTTGCTGACGAGATTGGATTGCCGAACCGCAGATGTCTGCGCTATGGAACCCACGGCATTCACGAGTATCGTGGAAAGTTCTTTCCTCAGCTGGTGCGGTCACTAATCAACATTGCGGATGTCCCCAAACGAGGGATCGTTGCGGACCCTATGTGCGGCAGTGGAACAACCTGCGTTGAGGCAGTGCTAGGCGACTATCGAGCGCTCGGTTTGGATATGAATCCATTATCGGTCTTAATGGCTCGTGTGAAATGCTCTTTGCTCACTGTCTCCCCTGACGCTTTAGCTTTGGCATACGAGACCATACGCGGCCAACTATTGCGGCCATCTGGCAGGCGGAGCGCGAAATTGACCTATTTCAATTCTCTGCCCGCCCGGGATCAGGAGTACTTTCAGGGATGGTTTTCCGCCCAGGTCCTACAGGACCTGGACGAGATAGCGCGCGTAGTCCAACAATCGGACGAACCGGTCCGCGGATTCTTCAGGCTTTGCCTGAGCAATATCATTCGTAGCGTTTCGTGGCAAAAGAATGACGATCTGCGAGTGCGCAAGGAACTTCGCCTCGACGCGGAAATTGACCCCATTCGAGAATTCCTGGAGGAGATGGGCCGCTCGGTCCGAGTTGTGCTTGCTTTCCTCCACAACAGCGAAGAAACATCCTTCGGTTCATTCGATATCGCTGAAGGAGATGCCCGTGGATTGGCGTCTGCGTGGAGCCATAATAGAGGAAGAATTGATGCGATCATTACATCCCCTCCTTATGCGACAGCTCTTCCATATCTCGATACAGATCGATTGAGCCTGTGCTATCTCGGTCTGTTATCACGGCCCAAGCATCGGCAGCAAGATCAGCATATGATCGGTAATCGGGAGATTAGTGAAGGGCAAAGGTCGATGTATTGGGAGCTTTTTGAGAGCAAGAAAAAGAAGCTCCCGAAATCTGTTTCCTCCTTGATCCAGAATGTCAGCACACTGAATTCGAGAATAGAGGTTGGTTTCAGGCGCCGCAATCTCCCATCGTTGCTTACAAAGTATTTTCTTGATATGCAACATGTATTCGAGGGGATGATGACCGTCCTTCGTCCCGGCTGTCCAGCGTACGTCGTCATCGGCAACAATCATACGATTGCAGGCGGCGAAAGGGTAGAGATTGAGACTGCGAACTTACTGGTGGACATTGCATCGGCGGTCGGCATGAAGACAGAGAAGCGCATTTCGATGGAGATGCTTGTCTCGCGCGATATTTTCAAAAGGAACGCAGTTGCATCTGAGGAAATCCTCTGCTTCAGGGTTCCACTCTGAGAAATAGCCGTCCAGCGCGGGCTGCGCATCCTTATGGGATGTACCGATATTTTCTGTATGTACCGCTTGCGCTTCGGGACCTGGCATAAACCTGCATCCCATTCATGAGCACTTCGTGTTCATCATCGCCCACCCGCACAACCTGCGCGATGTAATCGACATTCGGCTCGTTGCTCACGGAAAGAATCACAAGGTCGTCCTCTTGTTGCAGATCGGCGACTATCGGAGCAATCGCGCCGAGCCGGAAATCTGCGCTGGCCTTGGTTCCATCGGGCTTTTGATCCGGATATTGCTGTAGATAGGCGTTACAAAGGTCCCCCCCGTATCTGATGCGAATATTGCCCCGCCTGTACTGACCGCGGTCGTCAGGGCCCTCAAATTGGGAGGGCCATCCCCAAAATGCCGGTTGAACGTCTCGGATGTACTTCGTTATCGACACCTCGGGAG
>Ga0187852_1003861_pt1 | contig 10614 bp, 7 predicted proteins | sample June2016WEW_6_40_FD_134511 | JGI IMG/M metagenome (GOLD analysis project Ga0187852, IMG submission 134511) | Peatland microbial communities from SPRUCE experiment site at the Marcell Experimental Forest, Minnesota, USA - June2016WEW_6_40 | ecosystem: Environmental > Terrestrial > Soil > Wetlands...
CGCGTTGTCGTCGGTGTCGGTCTACGGGACGATGCTGGCGGGCTGGTCCTCCGGTTCGAAGTACCCGCTCCTCGGATCGATCCGGGCATCCGCGCAGATGATCTCGTACGAGGCCGCCATGGGCTTGTCCATCGCCATGGTGGTCATCGTCACGCACTCGCTGTCGACGCGGGCGATCGTGGACGCCCAAGCGGTCAGCTTCTTCCACTGGAACATCTTCCGCCTCGGCATCTTGCCTTTCCCGCTGTTCGCGGTGGCGGTGACCGCGGAGCTCAACCGCCCGCCCTTCGACCTGACCGAGGGTGAGCAGGAGCTCGTGGGTGGGTTCCACACCGAGTACTCGTCGCTGCGTTTCGCCCTGTTCTACCTGGCCGAGTTCATGAACACGATCACGATGTCGGCCGTCATGGTGACGTTGTTCTTCGGTGGACCGGACGGCCCCGGCTTCCACTTCCTCCGTTGGCTGTGGCCGATCGTGTGGTTCGCCGGCAAGACCGTGGTGTTCATGTACGTCTATGTCTGGATACGCGCCGCCCTGCCCCGGCTCCGCTACGACCAGCTGATGGAGCTCGGTTGGAAGGTCCTCATCCCGCTGTCGCTCGGATGGCTTCTGGTTGTGGCGGCTTTTCGGATCGGAACGATCTGGGGCCTCGGCGTCTTCTTCGGGGGTGCCATCGTGGGGAGCGCTCTCTGGCAGGCCGTCCTCGTCGGCCGTGCGCGCCGCGAGGCGCTGGAGGAGAGCGCCTCTGGGCGGCGGACTGCGACTGATTCCTATCTGCGGGCCGTTCGCGAGCCCGACGGAGGTGGATGATGGCGCGAGAGCCGCGGAAGAAGATGTCGCTCGGATTCCTCGGTGGTTTCGCCGTGACCTTGAAGCAGGTCGGCGAACCGAGGGTCACCACGCCGTACCCGGACGAGAAGGTGGCCAAACCGCCCCGCCTTCATGGTCGCCACGTCCTCAACCGCTACGAGGACGGGATGGAGAAGTGCATCGGCTGCGAGCTGTGCGCTGCTGTCTGCCCGGCGGACTGCATTTACGTGCGCGGCCTTGACAACCCGCCTGACGCGCCGGTGTCGCCGGGTGAGCGGTACGGGTTCGTCTACGAGATCAACTACCTGCGCTGCATCCACTGCGATCTGTGCGTCGAGGCTTGCCCGACCGAGGCGATCACCGAGTCGAAGATGTTCGAGTTCTCCTTCACAAACCGCTCCGATGCCATCTACACCAAAGAGGAGCTCGTAGTCGACGATGACGGCCTCCCACGGCAGCTCCCGTGGGAGGACTGGCGACCGGGCGAAGGCGACTACACCTCCGGCTGGATGCGGGCGACCTCGCCGTCGGGCGCGGTCGAATACGAGGGGGAAGTGCAATGGTCGGGCGAGCTCGGCTATGGCGTCCGTGCGCCAGAGGGCGGCCAGAGCGGCAACCGCGATGACGTGGCCACGGGGAACATCTCGATCCGGACCGTAGAGCGGGACAAGATCCCGCGGCGCTTCGGGGGCAAGGTGCGCGGCACGTGACCTACGTTCTCGCTGCCACCATCCCCGATGCGATCACTTTCGTGATAGCCGCGGCCGTTTGCGTCCTGGGCGCGCTCGGCGTCGTGCTCGCACGCAACCCGGTCCACTCCGCCCTCATGCTGGTGATGACGCTGTTCGGCGTCGCGGTGCTGTTCGTCGAGGAGGACGCGCAGTTCCTGGCCGCGGTGCAGGTCATCGTTTATGCCGGTGCGATCGTCGTGTTGTTCCTGTTCGTCATCATGCTGCTCGGTGTCGACCAGAAGGAGGCCATTCAGCGAGATCCGCTCCCGGCCCAGCGGCCCGTCGCCATCTGCGTGGGGATCCTCGGGCTCGTAGAGGTGCTCCTCCTGGCGCGAGGCCGGTGGCCCAGCGGCGCACGATCCGTGAGCGGGGCGATCGGCAGCCCGGGCGACAACGTCGGGCTGATAGGTCGTTCGATCTTCACGACATACCTGCTGGCCTTCGAGGTGACCTCCGCCCTGCTTGTCGTTGCCGTCGTCGGGGCGGTCGTGCTGGCGCGGCGACCCCGTCGCGTGCTCGGCGAGAATGGTGCGCCGACCGGGGCGCTCGTGGAGCCCGACGACGAGATCGACGGCCCGGAGGTTGCCGGGCTGGACGACGCCGACGCGGGGACCGTTGACACGGGTGCCGCCGGTAGCGAGCCAGGCGACAGCGAGCGAGGCGGTGGCGGGCCAGGCGGTGGCGGGCCGGTCGACGACCTCGCCGACTCGGAGGTGACCGGGCCATGAGCGTCTCAGCTTCCTGGTACCTGACACTCGCGGCCGTTCTGTTCACCATCGGCGCCATCGGCCTGCTCGTCCGCCGGAACGTGCTCGTGATGTTCATGTGCGTCGAGTTGATGCTGAACGCCGCGAACCTCACGTTCGTGACCTTCGCCCGGCGGCTGAACGACATCGCAGGTCAGACGGCCGTCTTCTTCGTTCTCGTCGTGGCGGCCGCCGAGGTGGTCGTGGGCCTTGGGATCATCGTCTCGATCTACCGGCGCCGGCCAGGGGCGACAGCAGATGACGTCCACGGAATGAAGGGCTGACCTCCCGTGCTTCGTGTCGCGTTCCTCGTGCCGTTGCTCCCGCTCGCGGGCTTCGTGATCCTGCTGTTCTCAGGACGCAAGCTCGGCAACCCGCGCGCCGGCTGGCTGGCGACTTTGATGGTGGCGGCTTCGTTCGTCGTCACAGTCGTCGTGTTCATCGGCTTGTTCCGGTTGCCCGCGAACGGCCGGTCGTACACGCAAACCTGGTTCACCTGGATATCCGCGGGGCACTTGCACGTCACCATGGGCTTGCTCGTCGACCCGCTGTCGATGACCATGGCGGCGTTCGTGACTGGGGTGAGCGCCCTCATCCACCTCTACTCCATCGGCTACATGGAGCACGACGAGGACTTCCCGAAGTTCTTCCTGTACCTGAACCTGTTCGTGGCCGCGATGTTGCTTCTCGTGCTCGCGGACAACTTCCTGTTGCTGTTCCTCGGCTGGGAGGGCGTGGGAGTCTGCTCGTACTTCCTCATCGGCTTCTGGTTCGAACGCGACAGTGCTTCGAGCGCTGCCAAGAAGGCGATGATCTTCAACCGCATCGGGGATGCCGCGTTCCTTGTCGCCTTGTTCCTCATCTACGAGCGCACCGGGAGCCTCGAGTACCACACAGTCTTCGCCCACCTCGGCAGTGTCGGTGAGCCGTCGCTCGTGGCAATCGGGATCCTCTTGTTCGCGGGCGCAGTCGGCAAGTCAGCCCAGATCCCGCTTTATCCGTGGCTCGCCGACGCGATGGAGGGCCCGACGCCGGTCTCTGCGCTCATCCACGCGGCGACGATGGTGACCGCGGGCGTCTATCTCATGTGCCGGATCAATCCGATCCTCTACCGGGCACCGGACGCGGCGCACGTCGTCGCGATCGTCGGAGCTGGGACGGCACTGCTCGGGGCGACGATCGCCTGCGCGCAGAACGACATCAAGAAGATCCTTGCGTACTCGACGATCTCGCAGCTCGGCTACATGTTCCTAGCCGCGGGCATTGGCGCGTACGACGCCGCGATCTTCCTCATGCTCACGCACGCGTTCTACAAGGCTCTCCTGTTCCTGGGAGCCGGTTCGGTCATACACGCGATGAACGACGATCAGGACGTGAAGACGATGGGGGCTCTGGCGCGGCTGATGCCGATCACCGCCGTGACGTTCTTCATAGGGTGGCTCTCGATCGGCGGCGTCCCGGTGCTCTCGGGCTTCTGGTCCAAGGGCGACGTGCTCTCGAACGGGTACGCGTTCAGCCCGGCGTTGTGGGCGGTTGGTGCGTTGACCGCTGTGCTCACGGCCTACTACCTGGGGCGCGCCTACCTGCTGGTGTTCCGGGGCCAGCAGCGTTGGGTCGAGGCCAGGGGGACCGGCCACGCGCCTGGGCGCAACCCGCACGACCCGTCCTGGGTGATGTCGCTGCCCCTGGTCGTGCTCGGGGCTCTGTCGGCGCTGGGAGGGCTCATCAACCTGCCGATCCATCCGGACCTCGACTTCCTCGACAGGTGGCTGAGCCCGGTGTTCGCCTCACGTTTGTTCCAGCACCACTGGGGCCTCGGAGGCGTGTGGACCTTCGCGTTGGTCGACGCCGCGCTCGCGTTGCTCGGAGTCGGCCTCGCAGTCGCACTCTGGGGCTCTAGGTCGGAGCGACCCGCGTTCGAGCCGGTGTTCCTCCAGCGCGCCTGGTACATCGACTGGGCCTATGACCGGTTCATCGCACGCCCGTCGACCGCCGTCGCGATCGAGACGTCGTCGGTCGTCGAGGCGAAGGGGATCGATGGCGCCGTGAACGGGTTCGCCTGGCTCGTGCGCGCCACCGGTCGCCACGTACGCAAGGTTCAGACCGGTTACGTCCGCAACTACGCGCTCGGGCTGGCTGCAGGCCTTGTACTGGTCCTCGCCTACGTGTTGACGAGGGCGTCATGACAAGCACGTTCCCCTATCTCACGACTCTCATCCTGCTGCCGGCGGGGGCGGCGGTCGTCGTCGCGCTGATCCCGAGCGCTCAGCGTCGAGCGGTGCAAGTGGTCGGCTTCGTCGCCTCGCTCGCGGTGCTCGGCATCGCCTCGGCGGCGACCGTGGCCTTCACCGCCGGCTACGGCGGCTACCAGTTCGTCGCCAGCCATCAGTGGATCTCTGCGTTCGGGATCTCCTGGAGCCTCGGGATGGACGGCATCTCGCTCTTCCTGGTGCTGATGACCGGGCTGCTGTTCCCGATCGCTCTCGCGGCTTCGGGCGACAGAGCGGGGGACAAGTCGTTCGTCGCCTGGATCCTTGTGCTCGAAGCGGGGTGCCTCGGGGGGTTCCTCGCCCTCGACCTGCTGGTCTTCTTCGTGTTCTTCGAGCTCACTCTCGTGCCGGTGTACTTCCTGATCGCCGGGTGGGGCCACGAGCGCCGTGGGTACGCGGCCGGAAAGTTCTTCCTGTACACACTCGGTGCGTCCGCCTTCTTGTTCGTGGGGATCCTGGCGTTGGTCGCGATTCACGCTTCGCAGACAGGCGTGACGACCTTCGACGTGCGAGCCCTCACCGACACGCACCTGTCGGGGGCCGCCGGTGTCCTCCTGTTCCTCGCGTTCACCGCCGCCTTCGCGGTGAAGATGCCTCTCTTCCCGTTCCATACCTGGTCGCCGGATGCCTATCGGGAGGCGCCCGCGGCGGGCTCGCTGCTCCTCGCCGGGGTCATGGCCAAGCTCGGCGCCTACGGCATCATCCGTTTCGACCTCGCCTTGTTCCCGAGGGCAGTCGTCACGCTCGCGCCCCTGTTGCTCAGCCTCGGGGCGATCGGCATCATCTACGGCGCGATCGTGGCGGCGGTGGAGCGTGACTTGAAGCGCCTCGTCGCGTACTCGTCGCTCGCGCACCTGGGCTTCATCGTGATCGGCGCGTTCGCCCTCAGCCGCGAGGCGCTGACCGGCGCGGTCCTGCAGATGGTCAACCATGGCCTCTACACAGCGGCGCTCTTCATCCTCATTGCGGTGCTCTACAAGCGTCTCGGCACCTTCTCGGTCCGCGAGATGCGCGGCTTGCAGCGCCGCGTGCCGGTGCTGGCGGGGGTGTTCACCGTCGTGATGCTCGCTTCGATCGGTGTGCCGGGGCTGAACGGCTTCGTGGGGGAGTTCCTGATCCTCGCCGGGACGTTCCTCACCCACCGCTGGTGGGCCGTGGCGGCCACTGCAGGTGTCGTCCTCGCGGCCGTCTATCTCCTGTGGGCTTACCAGCAGGCCTTCCAGGGCAAGCCCACCATCGAGCCGGGCGCGATCCGCGATCTCTCCTGGCGTGAGGGTCTCACCCTCGCTCCGCTCGTCATCCTGATCGTGCTCTTGGGAATCTTCCCGGGGCCGCTGCTGAACCGCATCGGACCGTCGGTCACCCAGGTCGTCACCCACGTCGAGGTCGTGGCGCACCAACGTCCGCCGCAAGTCGGAGCGCCCGGTGTAGCGCTGCGGTCAGGCGGGGCGCAGCAGTGAGCCTGGTCGCCGCCTTGTCGATGCTGTCCAGCCTGGGTGTCCCGGTGACCTTCGTCACGCCTCACGTGAACTACGTGGCGATTCTCCCCGAGCTGATCCTCATCGGCGGAGCGCTCGTGCTGCTCGTCTCAGGCCAGCTCGTCTTTGCGAAGGTGCCGACAGCGTTCTACTCGGTCGGCTCCGGTACGATCGCGGCCGCCGCGCTCGTCGCCTCACTGGTGATCTGGCGTGACGTGCAGGCGCGTGGGCCGTTCACCACGATCGCGGACTCCGTGGCGGTCGACGGCTTCGCGATCGCGTTCTTGGTGCTCGTGTCGTGCATCTTGATCCTCGCCTCGGCGATCGCCAACGACTTCCTGGTCCGTGAGGCGATAGAGGGGCCCGAGTACCACGTGCTGGCGCTGCTGGCGGGCTCGGGCGCGATGCTCATGGCCTCGGCCAACGACCTGATCCTCATCTTCGTTGCCCTCGAGATCATGTCGATCCCGCTCTACATCCTCGCCGGGATGGACTCGAAGCGCCGCGAGTCGGGCGAGGCCGCCATGAAGTACTTCGTCCTCGGAGCGTTCTCCTCGGCCATCTTCGTCTACGGGATTGCTCTCGTGTACGGGGCAACAGGGTCGACCAACCTCGCGCAGATAGCGGCCTATCTGAGCACCAACATCGTGACGTCCAACGGCGTCCTGCTCGCGGGGCTCGGCCTGCTGCTCGTCGGCTTCGGCTTCAAGGTGTCGGCCGTGCCGTTCCACATGTGGACCCCGGACGTGTACCAGGGCGCCCCCACGCCCGCGACCGGGTTCATGACCGCTCTCGCCAAGGCCGGCGGCTTCGCGGCGCTGCTGCGTGTCTTCTTCTCCACGTTCGGAATGCTCCGCACGGATTGGCAGCCGCTGTTGTGGGCGATGGCGATCGTCACTTTGCTGCTCGGTGCGATCCTCGGTCTCGTGCAACGCGACGTGAAGCGGATGCTCGCGTACTCCTCGATCAACCACGCCGGATTCATCCTCGTCGGCCTCGCGGCTGCGACCAGCCAGGGGATCTCCGGAAGTGTCTATTACGTCTTCGTGTACGCGCTGCTGGTGCTGGGGAGCTTCGCGGTGATCACCGTCGTCGGAGGTCGGGGCGATCACGATCACGACCTCGACGCCTACCGCGGCCTCGGTCGTCGCCAGCCGGTGCTGGCTCTGGCGTTCGCAGTGCTGCTTCTCGGCCAGACCGGGATCCCGTTCACCACAGGCTTCCTGGCCAAGCTCTATGTCGTGTCGGCCGCCGTGCGGGCCCATTCGTACGCGCTGGCCATCATCGCGATGCTCTCGGCGGCCATCGCCGCCGCGTTCTACCTGCGCCTCATCTTCCTCATGTACGGTGTCAGGCTCCCGTCCGGTACCGGGAGCGATGAGGGCGCGCTGTCGTTGCCGGTCAAAGGCGATCTGCCTGAGGAGCCGGAGCCGGCCGGGGCGGCGCCCCGGAGCGTGAACCTCGGGCCGGTGAGCGTGCCGGGCCCGACGGCGGTCGCGATCTTCGTGACCGTCGCGGTCACCATCGTGTTCGGGATCTGGCCCGCCCCGCTGGTCGACTTCGTGCGGGCCGCCGGCTTCCTCTTCTGAGGTTTTCCGGGCCGCCGGGCTCGGCGCCGGCTTCCGGCTACCGCATCAAGCCGAACGGTGACTCGCCCCCGGCGTTGAACGTGTCGCGCTGGACGACGGCACGCCGATCTTCTCAACCCCGTTGCCGGCGCCCGGCGGTTGGAAGAACCTCCCGATCAGAGGAAGCTCCCAGAACGACTCCGCCCGCGCGATGGCCAGTGCCATCGGCAGCGTGTTCTCGGCCGCGTCCCACACCACATAGCGCGGCAGCCATTCGGGCCCGAACTTCGCGTTGAAGCGCCAGAGCGACTCGATCTGCATCGAGTCCGACATCCGTTTCAGGAGCCACCGCTGGATGCCACCCCCGTCCTCGCCGGCGAGGACGGCCCGCATGGCAGCGAAATTGAGCCCGAGGTGCTCGTCTCCGCAGCTCTTCAACCGCTCGATGGTCCGGACAAGGATGAAGTCGAGGAGTCCGTTGGGGTGATCGGCGTCGTCTCGACGCATGAGGTCGAGCGAGTAACCGTGTATGCCCGGTGCAGGGACGAACTGGCAGAACGCAGCCGGGCGGCCGTCGGGACCATGCGCGACCGCGAGCAGAAGGCCCTGGTCGCGAGGGTCGAATATGCGCCCGAGCGTCATCGAGAAGCCGCGTTCCACCTCACCCCGGCGCCTTTGGACCATGACGTCATGTACAGCCTTCTCGAGAGCGGGGTCCAACCGGGCCGGGTCGTGGAAGGAGATGGTGTAGCCGTAGTTCGCGATCCTGTTGACCGCTTGGCGCAGGCCCTTGCGCGCACCGCCTTCCAGCGAGAACGTCCGGACATCCACGACGCCCTCGTCGCCGATGTACCGCTCGTGCATGCCGGACCGGCGGTAGACGCCGAGCCACTCCTCACCGGCCCCGAGCACGGCCACCGACCAGCCGCGGTCGTCGGCGAAGCGGCGAAACGCCGACCAGAGCTCGTCGCGCTCCTCGGGCTCGCAGATCGGGTCGGGGGAGACGAGGCAGATGCCGCCGTAGATCGCGTACGCCACGAGGCCATCGCGTTCGAGGAATGCCTGCTTGTCGCTCCGGAGCGCGAAGTAGTCGAGCGTCCCGGTGCCCAAGCGGCGCACGATGTCGGCAGCGCGCTCGGTGGTGTCGGTGCGACCACTCGAGCGGTGCCGGTCGACGACGGGCCGGAACGCCAGCACGAGCGCGACCGACGCCAACCCGAGACCGATGGCGAGCAGGGCCGGGTACAAGAACGCGTCCACTCGAGGATTGAGCGCCACGGTCCGGATGCCGACCAGCCGTCCGGCGGTGGCCCACCAGGCTTGGTCCCAGGTGATCGGGCGACCGCCGCGATGGGTCGGGATCACGCTCCAGAGCACCGTTGCGCCGATGAAGGTGACCGCGATCACGCCACCTAGGAGTGTGGCGAGGCCGGTTCGAAGCGAAGGCAGGTCGAAACGCGCGCGGAACGACTTCCTTGCCCACCACAGCACCGCCACGAGCACGAGGGCGGCGCTCGACTGGACCACCTCGCCATGGCGGATCAGATGCAGTGCGACCGTGCCGGCCAGCAGCAGTATCGAGACGAGCCAGGCCAGACGCTGGCCCCGCCTGACGCCGCGGGCGACCGCCAATAGCCCGACGCCCGCGAGCGCGACGAGAGCACCCGCGGCTTCGCTCACCCCGAGAGGGATGTAGCCGAGCAACGGATGGAGTCGCCCTCGGACCTGGGGTGGCACGACGGCCGAGACGAGATCGGCAAGTCCCAGGATCGCGATTGCGGCTGCAGTGAGCCGCCGTACCCGCCTTAGGCTGCGGGCCGAATCGGCGACCGGCGGCCACACGCGGCCGCCGGGGAAGGAAGCGACCACCTCCGGTTCGCCGCCGTTGTGCAGTAGGCGTCCAGCCGCGAATCGCTCCAGCACCGTCACCGGACGCAGGTAGTTGCGGGTGAGGAGGAGCCTTGCGTGCACTTGCGCGCCCGCCTCGATCTCAACCCAGGAGAACTGCCGGAGATGCACGAAGACGGGGGGCAGGCCGAGTCGCGATGCTCGCTCCTCCACGACTTCGCCGCATGCGCCTGAGTTTGCATAAAAGCCGGTGCCGACCCGCGCGAGCTCAGGTTGGAGGGTGTGGCCGGTCACCAGGCCAACACCGCCTTCAGCCAGGATCGGCCGGGACGCCTCACGCGCCCTGTCGTTGGCATGGTGGGCCGATGGGCCGAGAAACGAGCGCCCGGCCGAACGCCAGATCCGGTGATTGATCACTACGAGCACGATCCCCGCCACGATCACCTCGACCACGAGCGTGAGCCCCAGGCCGAGCAGCCGGGACGAGAAGGGCTCGAGCCTTCCAGGCACGCCGAACAGCCAGTAGTCGGGGAGCCTCGCGAAAAGCGCCGCCGCGATGGGAACCAAGAGCCACCAGAGCCACCGCACGACGCGGCGGTAGGTGAGACGGGAGGCCACGAAACGGGGCAAGCCCGAAGGATCGATCAGCCGGTCGATGCCGGCGAGCCATGGTGAGCTCGACCCGGCCAACGCGGGCAGGATCTCCGCCACGGCATGGTGGCCGAGCGGCGTGTCGCGTCGATCGGCCGGGTCGACGAAGGCGTTGCGCTCGTCGAATCGCCACCCGGGTTCGATGCAGACCAGTTTGGGCCCGATCGCCGTCGCCACTTGCAGCTGCACGGTGAGGGCAACCTCGAAGCCGACGGCGATGACGGCAGCATTCGCCGCCGTGTCGTAAAGGATCGACCGATCGCGGTTGCCAGGCAGAAGGATGGCCCGACGACTGCGGTCCACCGCCAGGTAGCAGGCGAGCGCTTGGCGCAGCTCCTGGTGCGCTCCGGGTGCCGCCGCCGGGTCACCGTCGGGCGGCACCAGCAGGTCGAACGCGTTGCCGGCGACGACGACTGCGCCCGGGCCTTCGGCACGCTCGAGCGCGCGCGAGCTCCACCGACGCCGATCCGGAAGCTTCCGTTCGCTTGGCGCTCAGGAAGAGGTCGCTCAC
>Ga0187852_1003863_pt1 | contig 10606 bp, 5 predicted proteins | sample June2016WEW_6_40_FD_134511 | JGI IMG/M metagenome (GOLD analysis project Ga0187852, IMG submission 134511) | Peatland microbial communities from SPRUCE experiment site at the Marcell Experimental Forest, Minnesota, USA - June2016WEW_6_40 | ecosystem: Environmental > Terrestrial > Soil > Wetlands...
AGTAAGCATGTGTGGAATTGCTGGAGTGGTGAGCGCAACTCGTGAGAGCGACATTACAGAAGCTCTGGTGCACCACATGTGCGAGCAGATCGTCTACCGCGGTCCGGACGACGAGGGACTCTACGTCGCCGATGGCGCCGGACTCGGAATGCGGCGTCTCAGCATCATTGATCTTTCCGGCGGCCACCAGCCGGTATTCAACGAAGACCGCAGCGCGTGGGTCGTCTTCAACGGCGAGATATATAACTTTCCCGAGCTCCGCCCGGAACTGGAGAAGCGCGGCCATCGCTTCTACACCAAGACCGATACCGAAGTCATCATTCATCTCTACGAAGAGATGGGCGCCGAATGCGTGCAGAAACTGCGTGGCATGTTCAGTCTAGCGATTTACGACCTGACGAAGCGCAAGCTCGTCCTCGGGCGCGACCGGTTGGGCAAGAAGCCGCTGCACTACGCGCTGCTGAAAGACAAGCTCTACTTCGGTTCCGAGATCAAGTCGATCCTGGCGGTTGCCCCTGAACTCGCCGAAGTCAATGTGCAGGGGCTTCTCGAATACCTGTATTACGGCTACGTCCCCGATCCCATCACGGCCTTTACCGGAATTCAGAAGCTACCGCCTGGGCACCTGCTGGAATTCCAGAACGGCAAGGTTCAGATTCGCCAGTACTGGGATTTACCGAAATACAGCACGCACGTACCCAAGAGCGAAGAAGAGTGTCTGGAGGAACTGGAAGGCCGCCTGTTGGAGGCTACGCGCATCCGTTTGATTTCCGACGTGCCGCTGGGCGCATTTCTCAGCGGCGGCACTGATTCCTCCACCATCGTCGCGCTGATGGCGCGCGCCAGTTCCGGCCCGGTGAAGACCTTCTCGATCGGTTTCACCAAGGACGACTTCAATGAGGCGGAATACGCTCGCATGGTTGCGAGCAAGTTTGGCACTGAGCATCACGAGATGATCCTGGAGCCGAATGTCGTCGAAACCGTGGAGCATCTGACGAGTTCTCTGGAAGAGCCTTTCGGCGACTCCTCCATGCTCCCTACCTACTACGTTTCCCAGATGGCGCGGCAGCATGTCACGGTGGCGCTCTCCGGTGACGGCGGCGACGAAATTTTTGCCGGGTACGACCGTTACCGCATTCATTCCGATCGCCGTTTCTTCGAGTACGTTCCGAAGTGGGCGCGCAAATTCTTCCGCGATCAGGTTTTTCCCTGGCTGCCGAACGGCATGCATGGTCGCGGATTCAGTTACAACGTCACTTTGCCTTGGCGGGAACGATATGTGGATGGGCTCTCGTTTGTGCCCGAGTTCGAGCGAACCGCGCCACTGTTGTCCAATGACTTTCGGCAGATATTGCGGCGAAGCGATGATCCCCAGAACATATTACTGCGCTATTTCGCGAAGGCCCCCGCGCGCGATCCGGTCAGCGAGCTTCTTTATGTCGACACCAAAACGTATTTGCCGGCCGACATTCTCACCAAGGTGGACCGGATGAGCATGCTGAACTCTCTGGAGGTTCGCGCCCCCATTCTGGATCATAAGTTCATCGAGTGGGTTACGGGGCTGCCGCCGGAGTGGAAGCTGCGTGGAAGTAGGCAGAAATATATCCTGCGAAAACTGGCGGAGCGTGTTGGCGTGCCCCGAGAGGCGCTCAATCGCCCGAAGCAGGGATTTGCCCTGCCGCTCGTGCACTGGATGCGCAACGAACTGAAAGACGTGCTGATGATCCTGCTGGAGCCACGCACCTTGCAGCGCGGATATTTCGAGGCCGATGGCGTTCGCAAGTTGATGAACGATCACCTCTACCGAGGCCGGGTGCTGACCGGGCGCATCTGGCGCTTGCTCATGTTCGAGCTGTGGCACAGAAATTTCCTGGAGAAGTTCACCAAACCCGCGGGACTATTCTCCCTTCCGCTGGTCGCGGATTCGCGAACCAAGTCCGCAGTTTCACCTCCTACGATGGCTGCCGTTCCCGGAGCGGGAGCATGACCGAGTGAAAGTGAGCGGCGTGGACAGTCCGGAACCGACGCTTGCCGATCACTCTCGGGCCGGCCTATTTCTAATGACCAATAACTTCGAGACAGGGGGCTCCGAGCGCCAGTTTGTTCTTCTTGCCCAGAATCTCTGCTCGGAACAATTCCAGCTCCATACCGGCTGCCTCTCGTGTCAAGGTCCCTTTGCAGACGGTTTCGGAGACATCCCGGAATTCCCCTTGGGCGGGAGCTTGTTCGGGTGGACGTCGCTCGGAGCCCGCTGGCGCCTGGGCCGCCATTTGCGGCGCAACCGTGTGCAAATTGCGCACGCCTTCGACTTTTACACTAATCTGGCGTTGATTCCCGCGGCCCGGCTTGCCCGCGTGCCGGTCGTCATCGGCAGCCATCGACAGCTGGGAGACTTGATGACGGCCGCGCAATTTCGAGTCCAGGCCGCGGCGTTCCGCTGGTGCGACGCTGTCGTCTGCAATTCGCTCGCGGGAGCGAACCGGCTCGCCGCCGCCGGCCTCGCCCGAAGCAAACTCTTTGTCATCGGTAACGCGCTTACCCCCGAGGCTTTCATCGCCGCGCCGGCCGCCCTGCCCCGCCGCCCCGGCGTGCTGCGCGTGGGGATGGTGGCCCGCATGAATGCGCGCTACAAGAATCACTCCGGATTTCTGCGGATCGCAGCCCGAATCCACCAGCAATTGCCGGATATCGAATTCCTGCTGGCTGGAGATGGTCCTTTGCGCCAGGAGATCGAAGAAGAAGCGCAAACTCTCGGCCTTGGAGCCAACGTATCTTTCCTCGGAGATCGCCGCGATATTCCTTCCGTGCTAGCTTCAATGGATGTGGCTGTGCTCACTTCGGACTCCGAAGGTCTGTCCAATGTAATTCTGGAAGCGATGGCCGCCAGCCTGCCTGTGGTTGCGTACGACGTCGGTGGCAACGCCGAGTTGGTGAACCAGCAACGCGGAGCGCTGGTCGCGGCGGGGGATGAAGCCGGGTTTGCCGATGCGGTCAAACGGATTCTTGTGGAATCGTCGTCCTCGTTGCGCCAGCAAATGGGCCGGGATGCCCAGCGATTCGCAGAGGAGAATTTCGGCATCGAGCGCGTGCGCAATCGCTACCTGGAGGTCTACGGAACTCTGCTGCAAAAAAATCGGCCCCGAACCAATGCGCCGAAGACTTCGGGAGCCTGAACGTGGCCGGATACGAAAACTCCGGGAAACGGCTGAGGGTGGCAATCGTGGCGCCGAGCCTGCGCTATGTCGGCGGACAGGCGGTTCAAGCCGAGCTGCTGCTGCGGCTTTGGCGGAATGACCCCGACCTCGAAATCAGCTTCATCGCCATCGACCCGCCGCTGCCTCGAGTGTTTGCCTGGGCTGAGGGCATTCCCGGCCTGCGGACAATCCTGCGGGAGCCGATCTACTTCCTGCACCTTTGGCGAGGGCTTCGAGATATTGACATTGCCCATATCTTCTCCGCGTCGTACTGGTCATTCTTGCTGGCCCCAGCGCCCGCCTGGCTGTTTGCCAGACTCCGCGGCAAGAAGGCGCTCATCAACTATCGGAGCGGGGAAGCGCGCGATCATCTGCAGCGCTTCCGGTCAGGGCTGTTCGTCCTGTCAAGAGTGGATGAAATCGTCGCTCCCTCGGGCTACCTGGTGGACGTCTTCCGCGAGTTTGGACTGCACGCGACGGTTGTTCCGAATGTGGTGGACCTGTCCCAGTTTCACTACCGTGAACGCAATCCTCTTCTTTCGCAACTCCGTCCGCACCTGGTGTGTACGCGCGGGTTCTCGGCGTATTACAGCGTCGATGTGGTGGTGCGCGCCTTTGCGGAAGTGAAGAAAGCCTACTCCGGCGCCAAACTGGATCTTGTGGGCGGCGGGCCGCAGGAGGCTGATGTCCGCAAATTGGTGGCGGAGTTGAAGCTCTCTGACGTGAACTTCGCCGGCGTCGCTTCTCGCGAGGAGATCGGGAAGTGCTACGACCAAGCCGATATTTTCATCAATGCTTCATGGCTCGACAATATGCCGGTTTCCATCATCGAAGCTTTCGCTGCGGGAACGCCGGTCGTGACCACCGCGCCCGAGTCCATTCCTTACCTGGTCGAGCACGATCGGACCGGCCTTCTCTCGCCGGTCGGCGACGAAAGGGCCCTGGCTGCGAACGTGGTCCGTTTGCTGCGCGATCCGGTACTTGCGTCCCGGCTGGCGCAGAATGCATACCAGGAGTCCAGAAAGTACATCTGGGAAGCCGTACGCGGGCAGTGGCTGAAGGTGTATCGGGGAATTGCGAATCAGGACTAGGACGCGCCGCCCTTGTCAGGAGGGTCAGAAATCCCCATGATCCCGATATCCGCCGTTGTGGCCAGCGGCGTGTAAGTCTTGAGCCAGAGCTTAAAATCATAAAAAATGGGATAAAACCAACCCATGAAGCTGAGTGGCAGACTGCTATGCGTCTGAGCGGCTGGAGTTGCCAGCGGGTAATCCAATTCGGTTAACAGATCTCCAATGATGCTTTCCATCCGGGCGGTCTCGTCGGCAGACAACACCGTCTTCCAGCGGCCCAGCATACTGGTTTCCATCTCCTGTCCATCGCCCCGAAACGACGAATTCGGTTTTTGCACCGCTCCCAATGGATTCCTGAGAATGCGGTCGTAGTCGAGATCGTGATCAATGAAGGCGCCTATGCGTGCCAGCGTAGGGCGAGGATTTTGCACTAGGTCTTCGTAATGCACTTCCATGTAATCGCCGCCCATTTGTTTGCCGTATTTGCGTCCTTTGCCGACAATCCAGCGCCAGAAGATCGCCGGCGCGAACAGCGCTCGTTTGCGGTCCCATGGGAGCGGCTGGACCCAACCGATCCGCTTAAAGGAGACGGTGACATCTCTTCCGTCGCGCACAATGTGGACAATGAGCGCGTCCGGAAACAGTTTCTTGATCTGGGGAAGATAGAGGAGATGATTGGGCGTACACTCGGCCCACCGTTCCACACCCTGCTTGCGGGCAATCGCTTCCATCAGGAAACGGAGGAAGTCGCCGGCATTATGACACTCCTCCATGATCTGCGGTTCAATCTCTTCGCGGGTGAGACCGGAGCGGTAAAACAACGGGCTTCTTAGCCAATGATCGAGCAGTCGGCGCCGGCTCGCACGCTTCGACAGATCACCGAAACGCAACCCAAGCAGATTGAATACGTTGCTCTCCGCGTGGTAGATCGCAAAACCGCCGGAGGAAAGTAGCATGTGATACAAGAGTTTGGTCCCGGACCGGCCCGAGCCCAGCACGAACACCGGCGCCTTTGAACGCGGACCACGGATGGCGGCTTGGCTTGCTGTGCTCTCCGCCAAGGTTTGGGGTGCCGGATTCATAACCATCCCTCGTCAGGTTGTAAATCAGGGTGCAGAGCTGCTCTGAACCGCTTGCACGCAGCCGACCTGACCACGGACTGAGTGCAACATTGCCTATCCAATCTATCCCGCTAACCCTATGATTTTACACGCTATTCTCACTCTTGTCCAAGCTTGGTGATCCATGTCTTCCATCGCACCAAGGCTGCCGCATTCGTGAGGAACGCCGGCTAAGCGTCCCACTGATCCACCGATGTGACGGGCGCGGCCTCATGGACTCGAGAAGCAGCGCCGCGCGATCCGGGTTGGTCCGACGGCACATTGACGGACGCGTCAAGCCAGCCAACGGGATGAACCACGGGCTGCCGGATAGTCTCCAGCACGCGCTGCGGAGAGCCTTCGCCCAAATCCCCCAAGACCGAAACGTCACTACTGGGAAAATCCGCAATCGGCCAACGGAACTGATCAAATGCGTGGCGTACCAACGCGATTTTCTCTGGATCATAGGCAAGTAAGTGTGCGCCGACCCAATCCATGGCGGCCGCGTTGTTAGCGCCGAGAATGAGTCCTAAGTTGAGAGGATCGGGCGCCAGCGGACCATTGCCCTGTCCCGCCACAACGGCGTCGGCAACGTGGATCACGCGGCGTTGAATTTCGTCGAGCATTATTCCGTTAGTCATTTTTCCGGCATTGCGGGTTCCGTCACTCCGGCCGTAGAGAAGAATGCGATTCAAATCCAGGCATGTTCTCCAGATGGTGTCGTTGCCAGACCAGGAGCCATCCGTGCCGGTGCGGTCTCCCTGCGCGCGAGAGGTGCGGGCAAAAACCGCAAACAGAAGTCGCCACAACATACCCGCCGCGTAAGAGGAGGCGAGGTTCTGCTGATCGCTAAGATATTCGAGCGCCCGCTTGACGACGCCGTTACCTGGGTAACAATCGCCTCCGCTTTGCGAGCCGCCGAGACGATGATGCGGCAAGTATTCTTTGTTGCCGTTGATGCCGATCAGGTTCTTGAGGGCGCAAGTGATGCCCGCCTTCCTGTGCGTCTTCAGTTTCGGAAGGTTGATGATGATGTCGGCTTCGACCACTTCCTTGGCGACCAGGTATTGGTGCACGCCAAGGTGATGCGTCTTGGCCATAAGCCGGGGATCGTACCACGCCACTCGGAACCGGTTCCCGTTGGCGCTGATCGGTTCCAATAGACTTTGGCGGCCGAGATCGAACAGCGTAAAGCGATCTTCCGGTTGCACGTCCTCCGCCGCGACGCGCACGCCGTGGACCAGTACCCCGATCGTCCGGCGAAAGTCGCGAAGACCTTTGAATCTGGAATCCAAAGCCATTTGTGCGTGCGCCCAGCTTCCAAGCCCGGAGCTTTCCACCAGCGCATCAAAGTCGCATCCTTGAATCGGAGCGTCACCGACTAGAACCTCCGCGGCGTCGGTTCGCAATGCCGCTTCCACGGTTGCGCGGATCAAGGAGGAATGCGTCACCAGGCAGTCCACTCCGCCGGGGCCTTCATTCTGATGCAGGACGAGATTGGGCTTGATCAGAACCCGTGCGCCCCGCGGGACAACTCTGCCGAAGGGGCCGCGTTCGTCAGACCAGTCCATTACCTCCGCCAACCGGCTCAGTGCCTGGGAAACTGGATTTTCGGCTGGCTCTTTTTCTGCTGGCTCTGGCGCGGGATACGAGCACGACGGCAATCGCGCGATGCCCACCTTGGGCGTGAAGACTTGATGTGACAGAGGGTTTGCCGTCATGTTCGGGAGGCCGGCACGGTGTCGCCGGGAACGGTTGTGCCTGTAGTGCTCACATCGGACCGGGTAAAACGATATTTTCCCGCGGAAGACAGCGGAATCGCAGCCACCTCACGTACTTCGACCTCGATGGTGTGGCTCGGACATACCGCTTGTATCTGGCGGATCGATTCTCTTATCTTGTCCTCGCGGGCTTTGCTGTCGCCGGGTCCGGGCACAATCGACAAGATGATTTTATCCGGCGCGGTCTGATGGAACTCGAAAGTCACGATTCCGTCACTACCGTACATCAGATGCGTGAAGAACTCTCCGTGAACGACGCGACCATCCGGAAACACGAAGTTGTCACTGGTGCGCGCGATTTCCAGTCGCATCAGGGGGAAATTGTTGCCGCAGGAACAAACTTCCTGCGAGAGATAGCCGCCATCTTCGTTGCGATAGCGAATAAACGGCATGGACCAGTTGCGCAGCGAGGTCATCAAGAACGGCCGGGGACCGTTATCGCGCGCCTTGTCTTCCTCTTCCTCCATCACGACGAAGTCGGCGTTGATATGCATCTTGCCATGGGGGCACTCGGCGGCAATATTCTGAATTTCGCTCGATCCATAACAGTCGAACGCTTTGCACCCGAACACGCGCTCAATTACTTCGCGCTGCGGTTGGTAGAGCTTCTCCGCGGTGGTAAAAACGCCCTTCATCCCGTCGACGAGCCGCTCGATCGACTTCCCCCCACGGTCGAGAAACGCGGCGAAACGCGCGATCGTGGACGCATACCCGAGGATTACTCGAGGCCGCACCCGCCGGAATCGCTTAACCCAGTCGGCCATCTCCGCTTCTCCCGAATAAAACGGGTCGAACTGGTAAGTTCGCCGCACAAACTGCCGCAGTTCGAATTCCAAGCGGGACATGGCATACAGTTTATCGTTTCCGCCCCAGAAAAAAGCGATCATCTCTCCCGGACGCCAGCCGCATTGCTCCAGGTTCCGGTAGGTTCCGGCATCGCTAGCCACCATGTAATCGGTGCTGCGGAAGAACTTCAGGGGCACGCCCGTGGATCCACCACTGAAATGCGGTTGTAGCTTTTCGAGGGGCACATCTTCACGGACGAGGTCACGCTGTTTTTCCCGGATAATGTCCTTGGTCAGGATTGGTAACTGAGCGAAATCATCCCAGTTGCGAATCTCCTGACTGCAGGTACCAAGACTGCGGAAGAGATTTCTGTAGTACGGGACGTGGGCTTCGGCGTGTACCAGAAGCGCGCGCAGGTCCAGAAGCTGTTTTTCGCGGACTTCCTCCGGAGAGCGAAAGGGCGCGCCCTCAATCTCTTTCAGCACTCGCAGCGTGTCGGACCCGCGCAACCGGCAGGTGAGAGCCAGGAGTGCGCGGCCAAAGAAAGGACCGCCGTCCGCTGAGGGCCTCATAGATCTACTCCCGCGCGCCCCCGCCAATCGGCGCAACCTGGCGCAACTTGAAGACGCGGTCCATCGCTTGGATTCGAGATTGCCAAACTAATTAAAAAATCTTATCACGCACGCCAGACGGGCAGTTGCAGCCTAGTCGGAATCGCGGGGTTACGAACGTACTTTGCTACTCGACTCCCGCGATCGCCGCCTCAACCGCATCCACGTCTGCCCCAATGTCTCTGCCATCCGTGGCCGCAGCGGCCCCGGGGGAAGCATTGCTGCAGCCGGGTGTGTTGGTGTGACAGAGCCGTGGATCCTTGCTTACTCTACCTTGCAGATCGCGTATGCCCGCCGCCTTGGCAGAGGAAACGACAATCGTTCCCTTCGGCCATCCCCCTTTGCTGCCGATGATGAGGTTCTTTTCGAACTTGTAGTTGATGAAGCACGCTTCAAGCACCGCCTCTGCCCCTGCCCGTTGCGAGTCGTGCGCGCAGTTGGCTCGGCCGCCCCCCGGCGAGGGAAAGTCCGCCCGCCCCCCAGACATAAACAGGCTGTTGGTAACGCTGAAATTGGGTATCTTTTGTTGGGTGTGATTCCCCACGAAAAAAAGCGGGCCGGCCACAAATGCCGTCACGTGATCGAAAGCAAGGTCATGCAGCGGTGCAGCATTGGAGTTCAGGAACCCAAACTCGCCCCGGCCGCCCCAGTCATCCTCGTGAACCGAATCGACAATCAAATCGTGAACGCTGTACCGACCTCCGTCCGCGGGGGCTGCCGTGTTGGTTGAGAAGCCATTCGCGATCACGATTATGCCGGCTACGTTCCGTATCCAGTTGTAACGGAGCGTGACATCCGTAACCGCGCACTTCGGGCACTTTTCGTTTTGGTTCTTCGGCGAGAGCAGGATCGAAAACCCGGTTTGCGTGAAACCGCCCCAGCTGTTCTCCAGCAGATTGCCCTCGAAGAGCACGCGAACTCCGCTTTTCATTTCGAAAAGATTCTTGACGATCGGGGGTTTGCCGGAGGCGAGCGGAGTGTATCCCGGTTCGCCTTTTTTCCAGATCAAGGGCTTGAAAAGATGATTGCGGCGTATCTCGGTGTCGGTTGGATTGAAGTCGGACCCGGCGCCACCAAACAGAATGTTTTCGCCGGAGGCTTCGATGAAGTTGTTGTAAATCTTGAGGGTGGTCATCGGGAGTGGCCCAAATCCCCCGCCCACGGCCGTCGCGTCGGTGCAGGTCTCGCTGCAATAGAACCCATTGAGATAAGAATTGACCACCGCGATGAATCGGTAACCGCGATACAGCCCAATCGCCTTGCCCATCTCCGCGCCTTCGGAAGGATGGAACCAGTTCCGGTCGAAAATTTCGTGGTCTGCACCCTCGGTCGTAACCATGGCGCCAACATGCGCAACGCCCGGCTCGGAGATCCACTCCAGACCAATAAAGCGATAGTGGTCCCCGACGTGGGGGGCGGCCCTGACGACCAGAGTCGACATGAGCTTGGCTGGGCCGCCGGGTGGTTGGGCGAATGCGGGCCTGCCCGGCAGGCTGCCGACTCCGGCCCAAGCCGGCGAGATGCGTGTTCCTTCCGGAGGCAGTTTCGAATCGGGCGTATCGGTCCGAATGGTGATGTAGTGCTGATCGTCGCATTTCTTCGCCGGCAAGTCTTTGATCTCGAACGAAGCGCCGGCAGCGAGCAGGAGCGTGTCTCCACATTTGGCAGACTCCACCGCAGCAAGCAGGTCGGAATTCGCTGCTACCCGGATCTGCTTCCCTGGAGACGGAGTACCATCCATCCCCGTGTAGTAGCACGACTTCGGAAGTTGCGCCGGACCGTCTTTCTCTTCGAACGTCGGTACGTCGCCCTTCCCACAATAGGCATTTTCTCCGATAGGTGGAGGCGTGCTTCCGGCCTCAGACCACATGGGGTTTATAAGGGTAAGAACGACCACCATGCCAATAAGTAAATAAAAGATGAGTGTGTGCGCCAAACCAGGACGACCAGAAAGTAAGGACACGATGTCAGCTTCTCCTAACACACGCCCCGTAAGTTTGACTGAACGCGGTTGTCGCCGATGTGACAACCAGGATGTGATAACCAGATAGTAACACGCCG
>Ga0187852_1003865_pt1 | contig 10600 bp, 8 predicted proteins | sample June2016WEW_6_40_FD_134511 | JGI IMG/M metagenome (GOLD analysis project Ga0187852, IMG submission 134511) | Peatland microbial communities from SPRUCE experiment site at the Marcell Experimental Forest, Minnesota, USA - June2016WEW_6_40 | ecosystem: Environmental > Terrestrial > Soil > Wetlands...
ATTCCGCTTGCTGCATCTCTGCCTAATGTTGCGGCTTGAGTAAGAGTCATTGAGCCACTGTTGAACATGGCGTTGTAGCCACCATAAAGCATGAATAGAAAACTTACACCTAAAAGCGATAAACCAACAACCGCCATGCCCATAGTTGCACCGCCGTAAAAAGCGGTTTTAAGGGCTTTTTCTGCACCACTTTCTTTCGCCGCCGCAACGGTACGCACATTGGCCTTGGTGGCGTTGTCCATGGCTATGTAGCCAGCAGCCAAAGAAGCAACGGCACCAACCAAAAAGGCTGAGGCGGTACCTAACCCAAATGGGCCACTTGGCAAAGCGACCCACAGCAGAACAAACACCACTGCCGTGATAATTGCGATTGTTGTGTATTGACGTTTTAGGAAAGCGTACGCGCCTTCTCGAATGGCGGCTCCAACTTCTTGGGCTTTTGAACCACCGGCGCTCATTTTGCCTATGTGACGCATAAGCAAAAGTGAAGAGATTACGGCGATAACGCCCGCGATGGGAGCAATCCAGAATACAAGTGGAGAAACTGAGTAACTGTTTGCTGTTATTAGTGCTTGTAAGGGTATGAGCATGTTCAACAAGCCACGTCCATTTTCCTTATATATTTTTCTAAAATATTAATGCAATGGTATGTTTAAACTCAGAATTTCTAGGAACTAACAAAATTTTATTGTTGTTTTTTGGTTGTATTTTTAAGGAACCCCCGCATATCTCAATTCTATCTCTAAAAGTGATTGACAGATGCCTTCAAGATTGATAGTTGTTAAGGTTGGGACCAGCGGCATAACGACCAGCGAGGGAAACCTAGACGAGGAAGAAATGCAGAAGCTGACCAGCCAAATCGCAGCGGTAACCAAGCAGGGCGACAAAGTTGTTCTTGTAACCTCAGGCGCGGTTGCCGCGGGAATAGCGGAGCTCGGGATACCTCCTAAACCTAATGACGTGGTTTTTCAGCAGGCGGCTGCGGCGACGGGGCAGAGCGTGCTGATGGCAAAGTACCGAGAACTCTTCAAAGCTTACGGGTTGAAAGCCGCTCAGATTCTGCTTACCGCGGAAGACCTTTCCAACAGGGCATCTTACCTTCACATGTGTAACGTTTTGAACATGCTTTTGAAAACGGGCGTTGTCCCGATAATCAACGAGAACGACGTGACGTCTGTGGCTGAACTGAGGCAGACGGAAGGTTACAAGGTGAACTTCAGCGACAACGACATCCTCTCAGTCCTGCTGGCAGGCGCCATCGGCGCTGACATGACAATAATACTCTCAGACGTTGACGGCTTATACACCGCTGACCCGCACGAACCCGGCGCGCAGCTGATTAAAACCGTAGAAGCCGTAACTCCTGAACTCAAAAGCTCGCTTAACGGGAAAAGCAAGCGCGGCAGAGGCGGCATTCAGAGCAAAATTAAAGCCGCCGAAATCGCAACTTCATGCGGCATCCCTGTCGTGATAGCTAACAGCCGTAGAGAAAACGTCTTAGTGGATGTTCTTGCTGGGAAAGACGTCGGCACCTTCTTTAAGCCTCAGACGTCGATGCCTGCGGTGAAGCGTTGGATAGCTTACGGTGCCTCGGTTAAAGGGGAGCTTCACGTTAACACAGGTGCAAAAAAAGCAATTCTTGAAGGTTCAAGCCTTTTGCCAGTGGGCATAACGCGTGTAGTTGGGCACTTCAGCGCCGGCGATGTTGTCAGCATCAGGGATGAGTGCAAGGTTGAGTTTGCGAAAGGCAACCCTAACTTTACCAGCGGCGAATTGAACCTGATTAAAGGCTGCCAAGCTGCGGAGGTCCAGGTCAAACTTGGCGCAGACAAACCTAAAGAGGCGGTTGAACGTAGAAATATCCACCTAATCGGGGAAGAAAAATGATAACTGAAATGTGCAAAAAAGCCAAGGCTGCCTCAGTTGAGATGGCTCATCTTACGGCTGAAGCGAAGAACACGGCGCTTTGCAGAATTGCAAACGCTTTGGAAGCGAACACGGAGAAGATTTTAACTGCCAACTTGGCGGACGTTGACGCGGCAATGCACAGCGGGCTCAAAGCGTCGATGATTGATCGCTTAGCGCTTGACCAACGTAAAATTCAAGGTATGGCTAAGGGTCTCCGTGAAGTCTCAGCTCTGCCAGACCCGATCGGCACAATCTTAAACACGTGGACAAGACCCAACGGGTTGATAATCAGCCAGGTGCGTGTGCCCCTCGGCGTTATCGGGATTATTTACGAGTCGCGACCTGACGTAACTTCGGATTCGGCTGGAATCTGCATCAAATCAGGCAACGCCGTTATCCTCAGGGGCGGCTCTGACGCTTTAAACTCAAACGTTACAATAGGCGAGGTTCTCAGAGACGCGCTGCTGGGAACCCAGGTGCCTGTTGATGCTGTGCAGGTGGTTGAGTCGGCTGACCGCAAGTTTGCTGAAGAGCTTATGCGGATGCGCGAGTATGTTGACGTGCTTATTCCCCGCGGCGGCGCAGATCTAATCAAAACCGTGGTTGAAACTTCGCGTATTCCAGTTATTGAGACGGGAACAGGTAACTGTCACGTTTACGTTGAAGAAGACGCTGACTTGGAAAAAGCGACGCCCATAGTCATTAACGCCAAATGCCAAAGGCCTGGAACTTGCAACGCAGCGGAAAAACTTCTGGTTCACAGTAGAGTCGCCGAGCGGTACCTGCCCATGGTTGTTGCTGCGCTTAGGGAGAAAGGCGTCGAGGTTAGAGGTGACGAGGAAACCCGCAGGATCGTTCCTGACGTGAAGGCTGCAACTGAACAGGACTGGTACACTGAATACTCAGACCTCATTATGGGCGTAAAAGTCGTCAAGGACCTAAACGAAGCCATAGCCCACATCAACAAGTACGGCACTCACCACTCAGACAGCATACTCACCGCGGACTTTGACAAAGCAATGCGGTTCATACGCGAAGTCGACTCAGCCGCCGTCTACTGGAACGCTTCGACACGGTTCACGGATGGCAACCAATTCGGGTTAGGCGCGGAAATCGGCATCAGCACCCAGAAGCTCCATGCACGAGGACCCATGAGCGTGCAGCATCTAACCACGACAAAATACGTTATACTGGGAAACGGACAAATCCGAAAATAGGTCGCCAACTTCGACACATATTTATTCAAACTCTCGTTTATCCAATGCATTGGAGATTAAGCTATTGCCTAAAGTACCTCATAAGGAACCAGTGAAGGATTACGATTTTACAGTGGGAATGTCTGTGGATGAGCTTGTTCGCCAAATGGATAAGGCATGGGGTTTCACCGCTGGCAAGGTTGCCGTTGGCGTGGGCATAATAGAGTCCATGATTAACGCAGAGGGATGCGTCAAGTTTCTATCGTTCCCCGCCGACATAGTTGCCACGGGCACCCGCGGCGTAATCAAGGAACTCGTCAAGCGCAAACTCGTCGACGTCGTCATAACAACCTGCGGCACATTGGACCATGACGTTGCCCGATGCTGGAAAGACTACTACAAAGGCAGCTTCGTAATGAACGATTCAAAACTTCACCGGGAAGGCGTAAACCGCCTTGGAAACGTGCTTGTGCCAAACGACAGCTACGGGATGATCATAGAGAAAAAAATCATCGGGCTCCTTGAGGAATTGTACAAGGAAGGCAAACGGGAACTTTCCACCACCGAATTGTGCCGTGAAATCGGCTTACGATGCTGCAACGAAACCTCAATTCTTTACTGGGCAGCGAAAAACAACATCCCCGTGTTTGTGCCAGGCATAACCGACGGCTCCGTAGGCTACCAGCTATGGTTCTTCAGTCAGGACCACCATGACTTCAGGATTAACTTGCTTAAAGACGAAGGTGACCTCAACAACATCGTTTTCGACGCTAAGAAAAGCGGCGCCCTAATCGTCGGCGGAGGCATCAGCAAGCATCACACGATTTGGTGGAACCAGTTCAAAGACGGCTTAGACTTCGTAGTCTACATCAGCACAGCAGATGAGTGGGACGGAAGCCTCAGCGGCGCAAGACCGCGAGAAGCCGTTTCATGGGGTAAAATCAGTGAAAAAGCCAAGCGCATAATGATTGAAGGCGACGCAACAGTAATAATGCCAATAATGACCAGCGCGCTTATTGACAGGCTGAGCAAAAAGAAAACTGGTTAGTAGAGTGATTAACTTTCTGCCAGCCTTTGAAATACATCTTTTATGATTTTATTAGTTTGTTTATTTCGAAAACAAAGGTTCTTGCTCTTTCAAGCGAAGTTTGGGCGTATCCTCTTTTTGCTTGGACTCCTATGTCATATTGGAACTTGCTTCGTTTCTTTCGCTCGCCCTCATATGATATTATTAGTTCATCAGCCTTCTTTTGCATCTTTTTCATAAGTTCCTCTCGTCCAATCAACTCCAACCCAACCGTTTGCGCTTCTTCATATTGCTCAAGCAGCTTCGCCAGCTTTTCGTTCGAAGCAAAAAAATGAATCAATGCATCTGCAGTAACCTTGTGCACTATTTGGCCTGAAGCTTTAATCCCTTGTTTCGCCAAAAGACCTGTGGCGGCATAAAACATCGCATAATAACAAGATACGATTACCCACAAGTAGGACTCAAAATTCAAGCCTACCTTCAATGCTTCTTTAAGTGAATCATCATCTGATATTTGCTGCAGAACAGACGCCGTACGCAGAGAAGATTCTGCGTTCGCCATAAAAAAGCCAACAAACCTTGGCGCATCTTTCTCATTGAGCTTTAATAAACCGTCATCGACATATTGTTTCACGTTCCTTTTTGCTTCATTAGTCCTTGCTTGATCTATCATAAAATCGCCTCCAAGATTCTGAAGAATTCCTCAGCACCATACGCAACAATTCTGTTATCTACTGCCTCCCATGCAATATTAGGCGTTTTTTGGTTTAAAAGATCCACGAATTCATCACTTGTAAACACTGTATCATGGATGCTGAGGGGGCTAATGTGCTCAACGGAACCCACAGCTAATGAGACTTCTCTTTCCATCTGCCGGTCGGGAATTATGAGAAGAATGTCCAAATCGGATTTTTTTGAAGCTGTGCCTTTTGCGTAAGACCCGATGATCATTAAAGTAAAAAATGGCCCACGAACTTTTGAAAAGATATCGTTTACGAGTATTTCCAAATCTCGATTTTTGGAAAAGAAGCGACTAGCGCGTATCGCTTCGATGTAAGCAAGAAGCGATGAATTGCCTTTTAGGTTTAGTTTGCAGTACGTAACTGGAGGTTTCTTTTCTGCAATTATGTAATGCTTCTCCGCTAACCTCATCGTCATCACATGAGAAATTTTATAGTCCTTTTTTATTGCTTCAGCAATCTGGCGCACTGTAAAGCTTTCACGAATTTTTGAGCTGAGATGCGCAAGGATTTCGACTGAGGTTTTCGTTAAAGGTTCAAAGTACATAATATTATGTACGTAAGTACATAGATTTAAAACTTTTTAGCCTACAGAAAACTTGCTCTCAGACGCCAGGCTCCGCGAAGCCGTTTCATGGGGTAAAATCAGTGAAAAAGTGCGGCACATCCTGATTGAAGACGACGTCACAACAATCACACTGATAAATGACCACCGCGCTTCTAGATAGACTTGGCAAAAAGAAAATAAAAAAGTTAAAGGGTTGTTTTATTGGACACCTTTGAATAGCCAGCTCATGTCTGGCCCTTTCCGTTTCTCAGGTATCCGCTCGCACAAGGCATGTGCAATCAGCGGCAGTGCGATGGTTGCGTCGCAGTAGCATACTGCTCGTGTACCTTCTTGGCTGTTGATTTTGCCCCAGCTAATGGCTTCTTCCAGCGTGCACCCGCTCAGGCCACCCCACTGCGCAGAGTCCGTCGTTATCTGTATGGCGTACTTGTGGGGGTAGTAGTATTCTTGTAAGCCTTTGCGTAAGCCGCCTTTTCTGCCTTTGACGCCTTGATCCTCAGTTAGCGGTGAAACCGATATGGCTATGAGCTGCGTTAGGTCTTTGGGTACGCCGCCGCCGATGTAGACCACGCCGACATCCTTTGTTTTTGTGCCTATGCTGATGAACTCGTCAAACTCCCTGACGGAATCAATGTGGACGCTGTGTCCCTGGTTTTTCGCCATGAGGAATGTTTCGCCGTAGGCGCTGTCAACCATGGCGGGGCTGAAGATTGGAACCCCGTTTGCGGCTGCGACCGCGGAGATTGCTGGAATCTTTTTCTTGCCCAGATACTTTCCGAGCAGATGCAGAAACTCAGCGGATGTGTAGTTGTAGTCTGTTTTCAGGGTCATCACGAAGTCAGTGACCAGTTCCTCCATCTTTCGGTAGTCGGTCTCTTTCCCGAAGACGTCGTAGTACCTGTTAACGTCTGCCTTAAGCAGCGCGGAATCATCAACCATGTGGCTTCCCTGCCAGTAACCCAAACCCATAGCGTCAACTATGTCTTCTGAAACGTTGGCGCCCGTGGAAACCAGCACGTCGATGAAACGGTTCTCCATAAGCCAGTTAATAATCGTCCATTGACCCGCCGTGCTCATGCTGCCTGCGAAGCCCATGGCGATGGTGAGGTCTTTTTCCTTGAGCATGTTCTCCCAAACATCTACCGCCTCGCCGAGTTTGCGTCCCTGGTAGGCGGTTTTGCTCATTTCAGTTAAAAGTTGTGAAATGCTTTTTTGTTTAACTTTGATTGGTTCAAGCTTCTTTTTGAAATATGAATCGCTCATTAGGTATGCACCGCGTTTTTAGATTAATTAGCTTGTATATGAAATTTGCCATTGCAAGAATCAGCCATCCATGCGGTGGGTCTCCGCCGCTATGTGCAGCTTCGTTTTTTTAGCTGGTCTTTGCGGATGAGAAACTGCTTTGTCGAGTCCTCTGATGTTTTCAACTGCTTCTTTATTGCGTACAATCACAACAATTTCGTCTTCTCATCTAGAAGGCAACATTTGCAATTGTACAAGATTTTAAAGAAAGGCGAGAAAGTCGTATCTTAGGTGCGTCATTGCTTGCTTTTGGGTTGCCCTTTTTTCTTAGATAGTTGACAGAGTTGGTATAAGGCTCTTGAGTTGGTTTACGACGGGGTGAACTAGGCCGAGCACTATTTGCGGGTATATGCCTACCACGATTAAGGCGCCTGCAAAGATGAAGATCGGGATCAGTATGCGTGTCGACTCCTTGATCGATGTTTCAACAGCTGGTTTCTTCCCGTAGAACACGTAGATTAGCCTGAACAGATAAGCCGTCTGCAGCACGCTCATGATAACTCCGATGATTGCCAGCCACGCCAGTTTGCCATCTATTGCGGCAGTGAAGACGAATAGTTTAGCGAAAAATCCGCCGAAGGGTGGAACACCCGCGAATGATAAGCTAGCCATTACCAAGGCCAAGCATACCAGTGGCATCCTTTTGCCAAGGCCTGACATGTCGTCTAGGCTTCTGAATCCGTGGCTGTTTATCACGCCGATAGCCATGAATGCGAGTGCTGTGGTGATACCGCCGACTAGGAAGAAGTAGAGGTTACCCATTATCCCCAGTGCGGTTACGCTTGTTATTGCCACTAGGTTGTAGCCGACGTCGGCGACGCATATGTACGCGATTAAACGTTTAACGTCGGTCTGTATCAACGCGAAGAGGTTACCGACAATCATGGTTACCGCCGCCAATACTGCTAACATTAACGTCCAGTTGAGGGTGGACGGCAGCAGGATGTATAGTAGGACCCTGATGAGGATATAGTAGCCACCCTGGTCAATGAGTGCTGACAGAAAGGCGGCTGATGACGCTGGAGCTGCAGTGTATGCGTCTGGTAACCAGAAATGGAAGGGTACGATTGCGGCTTCAATGGCGTATCCTGCAGCGATAAATATGAAGGCTATTATCAGCAGGTGGTTGCTGGTGCCAACTTTCGCCAAAGCACTCCCGACTGCTATGTAGTTCAGGGTTCCTGTTATCCCGTAAACTATTGAGATGCCTAAAACCGTGAATGCTGAGGCGATGATAATCATGATGAGGTATTTCAGTGTGGCGTTGATGCTGAACACGTTTTTCTTGAAGAGCATCAAGAAAGCCGCGCCTGCCGTGGCTACCTCCCAGAATATGAAGAGGGTTAACAGGTCGCCTGCGAGGACGGCGCCAAGCAAGCCCGCCGTGGTCATCAGCAAGATGGCAAAATAGCGTTCTGAAGGTCGCTCGGTGCCTCCGACGCTGAAAACTGAGTATATTATGACAACTGCGGCAAGCGCTACTACGATTATCGCCATGAAAATGGAGATGGCGTCAATCATGAAGGCGCTTGAAAATGGGTTTGTGCCATTCAAGCCAAAGTCAAGTATCGGCGGTGAAGTAGTGCCGTACTGGCTGTAATAAGTTACTGCAAGGTTGGCTACGCCTGCGCCTGCAGCTACGAAAACTGCCACGAACCAGCCTATCATCCAGCCCATGGGGTTTTTGGTTTTGCGTATCCGTCTGAATATTGGGATAGTTAGTAGCGCTGCTATTGCGAGTGTGAATATCGGTAATACGATGTCTATTATTTCAACCATCACATTTCACCTTCAGTTAACCCATGCTCACCGTTTGAATTAGATGTATGAAGAACGACGGGTAAATCCCGACGAACACAACTAGCACCACTAAGATGGCGAAAGACAGCTTAATCCAGTTCGGCACCTCTAAGCCTTTGTGTCCTTCTTTCACCTGCTCGCCCTCTTTAGCCTCGGCTTCCTTGATTTCTTCGCCGTTTTCGCCTTTAGGCTGCCCGAAGAAGATGAATGAAACGAACCTCAGCATGTATGCAAGCGAAATGACCGTTGCCACCAGCATCAGGGCGGTTGGGATTATGTAGAAAGAGTCAACCCGTATCACGTCGAAGGCGCCGACGAAGATTAGGAACTCGCTTATGAAGCACGCGAATGGCGGTGCTCCGCCGATGCTTAAAGCTGCGATGGTTGAGGAGACCGCTGTGAACGGCATCTTGCCTGCTAAGCCGCCCATCTTGCGGATGTCTCTCTCCTCTGTTTGATGCATGATGCCTCCTGCGCTAAGGAAGAGAAGCCCTTTGCTTAAGGCGTGGCTGATGATATGCATCACCGTACCCGTGATTGCGATGGCTGAGGAAAGTAGCACGATGGTTCCTGCGGCGGCGCTTGCTGGGAACAACGAAAGCCCGAACATTATGTACCCCATGTGCGCGATGCTGGAGTATGCGATAAGCCGTTTAATGTCTGTTGAAACCAGCGCTACCGCTGACCCGAAGAAGGCTGAAAGGATGCCGATGATTGCTAAGCCATGCAGGAAGTCAGTTGCGAAGGTTACGCCTACTGATGGCAAAACCATGCCCAGAGAGAGACGCAAGATTGCGTAAGCTCCCGCGCTGATGATGACTCCGCTGAGCAGTGCAGACATCGGGGCTGGAGCTTCAGAGTGAGCGTCAGGCAGCCACATGTGAACTGGGATAACAGCCATTTTAACGGCGAATCCGCCTGTCAAAGCGATCAGTATCCATTTGACGATGGTTGGGCTCGCGGTCAACAGAGCAGCTTGCGCTGTGAACATGTTCGCGGTTCCTGTGGTTATGTAGACTGCTCCGATTCCCAACAGGACAAATACTGCGCCCGCGTGGGTCCAGATGAAGAATTTGAATGCCTGCTTGTATGAGTCTTTGTAGCCCCATTCTCCAATTATGAAGTATGCGGGGACAAGCATGAGTTCCCAGCACAGGTAGAACAGGATCAGGTTGGAAGTGATGAACACTCCGACTAAGCCCACGGACAGCATGGTGAGCAAAGCGTAGTAGATGGCAATGTGCTTTTTGCCCGCCATGTAGTTTATGCTGAACAGTGCCGCAACGACCATTAGAATAAGGCTGACGAGAGCTATGGAGACGCTGATGCCGTCGGTGAACAACGAAAACGAGACGGATACCGAACCAGTTGCGAACCAAGTGTACGATTCGATCCACTGGTGTGAGGAGTTGTTCAGAACCGTTGGCACAGTCGATAAGACCAGTACTATGTTGACCATCGCGATTAATGCAACGAAGATTGCTGCCCACTTTGCAGATTTCTTTCCGACTAAGTAAACGAAGGGTATGCTTACTGCGGGAATCAAGAAGACTGAGAGTAAAATTGGAAGCGTCATTTTGTTACACTCCTAAAGTCAATATTATCAATACCACGATCAGAATGAAACCGACAACGGCGGCGGCGATGTAGTTTTGCACCGTGGTGGACGGCACTTTTTTGAGTCTTTGAGCGGCGCGTTCTGTTCCGTAGGCGAAGCTGACGGTTAGTTTGTTAGCTGAATCCTCAATGTACTTGACTCCGACGGATAGCTTTCCGATTCCCTTAGCTATAGCGTAGTAGAGGTCGTCAAAGAAGAAAGCGTGCTTTAGCATGGTGCTTATCGGGTTTGAGCCGCCTCCGATGTTCCGCACTCCAAGATAGTTCTTGTAGTAGCTCCAGTAAACGACGACGAAGGTTGGCACGAGAAGCGCCAGGAAAATCGGGGTTTCAACGTCGGTGAACGAGCCGAGTAAAGAGGGCACCAAGCTGGTCAATTTAAGGGTCAACGCTGACTTTGACATGAAGTCAACGATCGCAGGCATTCCTAAGCCCCAAACGC